>OGPK01001844.1_pt1 | contig 15123 bp, 4 predicted proteins | sample 1552921 | NCBI WGS metagenome assembly OGPK01 (sample SAMEA2580264, study PRJEB22360) | human gut metagenome | biome: human gut; feature: human-associated habitat; material: faeces | place: Denmark | collected 2008/2010 | reverse complement strand
ATTTGCTGTCTTTTTCGTAAGCAGCACCGACTTGATGATTACCGTCTTTAAGCTCCTGCATTTATAGAACGCATTGTTACTGATCTTTGCGATGTTTGCTCCGATCGTTACTTTCTTAAGCTTCTTGTTGCCGTTGAAAGCCTTTGTTCCGATAGCTGTTACTTTGTAAGTGATGCCTTTTGCCTTGATGGTGGCTGGGATGATGACGCTTCTTGCGACTTTGCTGGTCTTATATACCATCACTTCTGCCCCGGCTTTTGTTACCTTGTATGTGCTGCCAGAAACCGTATATCTTGTTCCAACTTTCGGATAAGCAAGTTTCTTTGTAGTAACTGCCTTTTTCTCTTTGCATCGCTTGCAGATGTAAGTGATCGTGCCTTTCTTGGTGTAGGTAGGGGAGATAACGGATTTCTTTTCCCATGTGTGTCCTAACGCTGGGATGTTCTTTCCAATCTTTAAAGTGATGCCGCAGTCTTTGCAGTAGGCGTCCCCTGTATATCCATCATTTTCACATGTCGCTTCCTTTTTGCCTAAATATCCGATGTGGATGTGTCCTGTCGCAGGGGTTTCCTTTCCACTAGAAAGCTTTTCCCCGCAGTCCGTGCAGTAAGTATCGCCGGTGTATCCGCCCTCGGTGCAGGTAGCTTCCTCTTTATTGCGGATTTCGGTGTGTTGATGGTCTGTCTTTGGGAGGACTTCTCTCTTTTCGTCTCCGCAGACCTTGCAGACAAAGAGAATGTATCCGTTCCTCTTGCAGTTTGCTTCGTTGCGCTCCCGCTCTTCGTATTCGTGGGCTTTTTTGGCAATCTCCGTACCAGAGGATAACTTCGTGCCACAGTCGGTACAGTAGACATCTCCACTATAACCCTCTTTCGTACAAGTTGCTTCCACTTTGTTGCGGACTTCGGTATGCTGGTGTCCGGTCGCAGCGATTTCTTCTGTCTTGGTTGCGCCACAGACCGTACAGGTGTAAGTCTTAACTCCTTTTTCGGTGCAGGTAGCAGCTTTTGTCACTTTGCCTGCATCCCATGTGTGTTCCGTGGTCTTGGCGATTGTCTTGCCATCGGAAAGCTTCTCTCCACAATCTTTGCAATACATATCTCCTGTATAGCCCTCTGCCTTGCAGGTGGCTTCCTTTTTGTTACGGATCTCTGTATGCTGGTGTCCGGTCGCAGGAAGGACTTCCTGTTTTTCGTCTCCGCAGGCCTTGCAGACAGAAAGAACATAGCCGTCTGTTGTACAGGTCGGTTTCTGTCGGTCTTTTACTTCATAATCGTGTGCTTTCTTGGAAATCACTTCACCAGAAGATAACTTCGTACCACAGTCTTTACAATATGTGTCTCCGGTGTATCCTGTCTCGGTACAGGTTGCTTCCTTTTTGTTACGGATCTCGGTGTGCTGATGTCCGGTCGCAGGGATCTCTTCTGTCTTTGTTTTCTGGCAGACTGTACAGGTATAGGTTTTTATTCCTGTCTCTATACAGGTTGGTTTCTTAGTCACAGTGCCATCATCATAAGTGTGGTCTGTTTTTGGTGTCTCTTCTTCTTTTGTCTCGCCACAGACGCTACAGATGTAAGTCCTTACTCCCGTGTGTTCACAGGTGGCTTCCGTTGTTACCTTGCCATTATCCCATGTATGGTCGGTCTTAGGTATCGCCTGTCCGGAAGAAACTTTGGTTTCACAATCGGTACAATAGGTATCTCCGGTATAGCCCTCTGCCTTACAGGTTGCTTCTTTTTTGTTACGGATCTCGGTATGCTGGTGTCCGGTCGCAGCGATCTCTGTTGTTTTTGTCTTACCGCAGGATGTACAGGTATAGGTTTTTGTTCCGGCTTCCGTACAGGTCGGCTGCTTGGTCACGACTCCGCTGTCCCAGCTGTGAGTGTGGCTGTCACTCCACTTCGCATAGAGGATCATGTTGTCAGTCGTATTATTGATCGTCAGTTTCTCTACTCTCTTGGTGTAATCTTCATCGGTATACCATCCGACAAAGGAACAATCCGGTTTGGACATGTTCCCGCCAAACGGCAGGTAATTCGAATCCGTGAGAGAGGTGAACGTGTAAGTAAAGGAGTAACTGTCCTGCCACCGGCTGCCGCTTCTGTTTGTATACGTACCGCCAGGGAAGCTTAATGTGACCTTGAATTTTGCTTTTTTCCACTGTGCATAGAGGACAGAGATAGTATCCGCTGTCTTTGTTCCTGCTTTGTATGCCGTGCCACTGCCATCCTTCTTTGTGTTCCAGCCGGTAAACAGATAACCTTTTTTCTTATATTTACAGGCAGGGATCGTCACTTTCGTGCCAACATAACCAAAGAATGGCTCGTTTGCGGTCGTACCATCGGACCCGTTTCCGTCAAAACGGACAGTAAAAGCATTATCTCGGAAGATGACCTGCCGTCTCTTCCATGGAGAGATGTTGTTATCGGTATAACCGACATCCAAAGGGTTGACGTTTTCTGATATAATGGTTGGCATGAATGCGGTATCACTCGAATCCAACGGTACAGAGATGTCAAAGGCACTCTGCCCCACGTTTTTTACAGTATCCGGCAGGTTGATATACATCAGATCATTCATTTCTGCCATCGCATTCTTTCCGATCGTGGTCAGTTTTGTGTTACTAAGGTCGATCTTCTCCATAGCTCCACAGCCAACAAACGCTTTTTCTCCGATTTCCGTGAGGCTATCCGGTAATTTAACGGATGTTAAAGCGGTATCCTTTGCAAAAGCAGAAGTCGGAAGTGCCGTAAAGCTGCTCTTAGACAGGTCTACTTCTTTCAATGCACTGCAGGAAGCGAACGCATTCGCTCCGATAGAAGTCAATTTACAATCAGAAATTCCGGTGATCTCTTCTAATTTCTTACATCCTTCCAAAGCACTTGTTCCGATAGAAGTCAATGTCTTTGGCAGGTGGATACTTGTGAGCGCATACATGTTGCTGCATATCGTATCCGGCAAAGATGTGATCGTAGCAGAGGAAATATCGAACGTCTTTAAATTATAACATCCAGCAAATGCATCCTTTCCAATCTCACTGATCTTACAGTTAGAAAGTCCCTGTATCTCCTCTAACTTCTTACAGTTTGCAAACGCATCATCTGCTATCTTTGTGACCGTAGATGGAAGTTTTACGGTCTTTAACGAGGTACAGTTAGAAAAAGCATTCTCTGGTATCTCGGTGATACTGGAGTTTGACAGATCGATGCTCTCCAATGATCGACAATCAGAAAAGGCTAATGTATCAATAAAATCAATTCCCTCACCCTTGTTATAAAAAGTAACATTTTTCAAATTAGAAGCATTACAAAAAGCCCTATATGCAATTCTCTCTATTGGATTTTTTACAGTGAGCGAAGTAACCATTGCATTATTATAAAATGCTCCACTGCTGATCAATTTAAGCGGAATACCATCTAATTCAGGCATATCAACAACAACATCCATCGGCTCTGTATAATATTTGCCTTGCAGTGAAATAGCCCATCGATCCGTTAAATCCCAGTCATCATATTCTGCATCCGCTGTCTTTTCTGGCCAGTTATAATATAATTTAAAGTAATTGTTATCCTTCTTTAAACCACTAACATCATCTATCTTAAACCAATCACTACCGGCTCTTGAGTATACATTAAAGTTTGGTACACCACTGGTCGGATCACTGTATACCCATTGTTTAGTATCTTTATCATAGGAAATATTGCAGGCATGATCTTCATTGGATACATAACAAGCAGGAATTCCTAATATCTGCACCATACGTTCCATGATCTCAGCCATCTGTCCACATACACCACACTTATTTGTCCAAGCTTGCGTCATTGTCCAGTTTGTATGTCGCTTTGTAACATCATACTTTATCGTTTTCCCCACATAATCACAGATAGTCACGATCTTCTCATAATCCGTCTTACAATTTTTAGTAACCTCTTTTGCCGCTGCCTCCATCTCCTTATAAACCGTTGTTGTCTTATCCACTTTTTCCGACAACAGGTGCTTACTTGGGTCTTTATAGGTGTTGATCAGGTCATTTACTTTTTTCGTTGCTGTCAAGGCTGGAAAGTAGGTTTCGGGCTTGCCATAAGCACTAAATTTTTGCGTACTTTTATCATTTTCTTTATAGCCTGGATTTTCAAAATCTCCCTTATCTAATTCCAAATCAAAATTTCTTACCTGAAATTCTTCTCCATCATATATTGCTTTCCCATAAACTGCTTTTCCATCTGTATATGCATGCAAATCATAAAACTTTACTGTTTTACCATTTTTTAATTTTCTAATTGCTAAAAATTTCTTTCCGTTTGGCAGAGTAAAGTAATCACTTTCTTCTTGTTGTACATCTTGCGTTTCCGCTGCCTGTACCGGATACGTCATAAATAGACTGCATCCCATTGCAAGTGTCAATGCAGTGGCTATCCCATAAATCTTTTTTCTCATAAAATCTTCCTTTCTTAAGTTTTTTATATCATTATTTTTATCATATCATATTTCTGCCGAATTTTTATAAGAAAAAGAATTGAATTCTTTAAAAAAGACCCACATCCGAAGATGTGAGTCTCATTTTTTATATTTCCGGCAACACCTCTTTTGCAAGATCAATCAGCCATTGCTTTCGATATTTCGTTTTTTGTATCAAAGCAGGAAAGCGGAATTCATTAATCTCAAGGTCTAATCCAAACAGTTCTTTTAATGGAAAGATATTATTATTTAAAAATACATTAAAGTGTAGTGTCTCTTTAACTTCGTCAGAGATCACCTGTCGTTTATGCAAGATAGATACAAAATTCAGATTTAAAAATTTATTAGTCTTATCCACTTTTACATATCCGTTGTGTTTTCCAGATGTTAAGCATACATCCTCTCGTTCGGACAAGAAGATCTGTAAAGCAGACCCGTCTTTTACTTCCAGTCCATAACATGGGCGGGGACGCAAAAAATAAAGCAGCATCCATGGAATATTATATAGGGTAGCCCAGTAATACATATGTCCTTCTGCCGAAAGGTAATCTTCCAATATTCTTCGGGCCATTCTTTCCCCTACATATGTACCCGTTTCCTGCTGTATGATATAGACTGCCAGATCAAAATAATCTCGTACCGCATTGTATATATTTCGTTCATAATCAGTTAATTCTTTCTTCCGGGATTCTTTTGTCACTTCACGCGAGTTAGAACTATAAGGGCAAAAGCGATATGCTGTCTCATTGTATGGAGCAAAAGAAAGACTGCGGCTATAATGTTTTCCATAAGTTCGGTCTGTATTCTCTAATTTTTTATATAATCCAATAAGCTGTATCGGGTTATCACAGGCCGGACAAACCCCAAAATCACGGGGAACTCCGTCTTTACCCACTTTATGATAAGGTTCCTGTTTTAGTGTCAGTTTTTCAAAATTTTCCGCATTGATTTCATATGGGTTACTTACCCCTGTGCGTAGCTTAAATTTTCTCATTTCTCATCTTCCGGAACGTCAACATATGTCTCAAGTCTTGGATAAACTTCACTCATTTTCCACCACCATTCCTGTGGCAGTTCCGGTACCTCCCCCTGTTCTTCTGCAAATTTGAGGCATTCTAAAATATCCCCTAACCCTATTGTAAATTCATTCGTTTCGTTTTTCAATAGGAAGAAAAGATACTCCTCTCTGTCAACATCCATATCTTTAACCACATCTCCCGTGGGTACTGCTATTTTTTCCATTACATATCCATCCTTTCTGTAATATTTTCTTATTAATATGCTTTCTTTTCCATATAAAAAAGACCCACATCCGAAGATGTGAGTCTTATCTATGTTTTATCGTTCCGGCTCATCCCATGATTGTTGTGGATGCTGCAGGTTGTAGATCTGCTGTTTCAACTGTTGATTCTCTCTTTGGGATTGAGCCAGCTCCTGTTTATAATCTTGTAGTTCATTTCTGGTATCTGCAAGTTCTAGTTCTGTTCTTACGAGTTTCTGTTCTGACTTTTCCAAATCCCGTGTTAAATCACGGACCTGCGTTATATTCTCCCCATTTTTCTGAACTAACGCATCAATATTACTTTTTATCGCTGTAACATCTATTCCTTGTTTTTCTACATCCTTCCGGAAGCCTTCCATCCGGATTGACTCATCATGAAGATGATCGAGCCTTGTTTGTGCCGCCGAAAGCTGTTTTTCCAGAGCAGCATGTTTATCATTTATTTGTTCTTTCAATCCAGTATGTTCTTTCGATAGTCCAGCATGTTCTGCAGATAGTGTATTATTTTTAACATTAACACTGTTTTTTAATTCAGCATGATAAACATCCATTTTTTTATCTAATTTTTTTAATGTATCTTTTTTTGTTAGTAGATATGTTAATAATATACCACCAATATTAAATAATCCAGCAATAATAGCTGCCTCCATGATAATTCCTCCTGTGTCACTTAATCTTAACGATTGTAACACAGTTCCACTTATTTGTGTTAAAAACATCATGATTTTCTCCTTTCTTCTATTAATATGGAAAAGGACGGTTCATAACCGCCCTTTCCATCGCTCTTATTTTATTGGTTTCTTTCTCTTTTTCATCTGATAAATACCTAATCCGATAAACAATGCCATCGCCAATACGATTGGCAGATAGGATAACCAGTTCTCGAATCCACCGGTAAGTGGTGGAGTTGGAGTTTTTTCATTATCCACGTCATAAGTCAGATCGTAGAAGTAATACAGGTCTTTTGCTTTATCGTATTTTCCTTTTGAGGTATCTGCTTTCATATCTTCAGCTTCTTTTGTAGTCAGTGCCATCGGCACGGTAACATTGATCGGATCTTTCATCAGTGTGTAGCCTGGAAGAGTCTTTGTCTCAGTAAGGACATAATCGCCCGGGTCGAGGTTATCGAACAGAATCTCTCCGTTCTCATCGGTCTCTTTTGTAGCAACCAGTTCGGTCTTCTTATCAGCAAGGATTTTTTCGATCTTAAAGGTGACTCCCTTTAACTTCTTCGTCTTGCTGTTTCCACGTTTGATGACCTTGATACTGGATGAGATCGCTGCGTTTTCAAACGTACCTCCGAATTCCTGATGGTCTTTATCTACCGTAAAGGCGATATATGGTGTGCCATCTTCCTCCTTACCGGCTGGCGCCTTTTTCAGGGCCGAGATCTTCATGGCGATCGCATTTTCAAGGTCAGAGATCTTATTAAACTCATACCGGCTTTCAGAACCCGATTCTGTAATCTTATAGTCTCCCCAGTCGAGGTCGTCAAAGGATACGAACAGAACCAGATATTTTTTTCCATTGATTGTTATGACATTATCCTCATCGGATACCGTATTTTTGGTAAAGGTCACGGTCTGTTTATCCGTATACTCTTTTTCATGAACCGTCTCTCCAGTGATTGTAAAAGTAAAGCTCAGATCGCCATGACGGAGATCTAAAGACTCGACCGGGATCATCTTGGATACGGAAACGGAGCCTAACCGCGGGTTGCTCTTATTGATCAGCGATGTTTCTGTCCGCTCTGTGACGGAATCGGCATCTTTTGTAACAGTAACGTTGGAGGATAGTTCGTAGTCTGGTACATCTTCTTCTTCCCATGTATACTCAATCTTCTGGCTACCCTTATACTTCGGCAGGTTGATCGTTTTTGCTGACCAGTTGTTCTCCTCAGATAATACGACATTTCCATCGGTGATATCTGTTGTCGTTCCATCACTCTGTTCTAATGTAAGCTTTTCTACCCGCTCCCCGTCAGCTAATAAATGAACCGTTACGGAATCCGGACGGAGGTTATACAGGTTTTCCTCATCATTCCATGACTTGGCAATCTGTGCGGAAGTATACTGTGCATATGTATTCGTCAGGTCGGTATGGATATATGTGTACTGGCTATCAGAGGAAGTTGTTGTCTTGGTATCTGTCAGTTCATAGTCCTTTGGTAAGCCGGACGTATCCTCTTCCCATGTATAAACATACTCTCTGCCGACATCATCATATTTTGGTAAAGCCTTATCTTTTGGCGAAGTAAAAGTCCAGTTATTTTCTTCATTAAGATACTCTGTTCTTATTGCTACACCATTCTGCAGCAGGTTAACCTTAATTTCCTTTGGTCTCTTCTTCGGTGCATTGTCATTATCCTCCCAATACTTGGTAACGGATGGGATGACTGGTTCATCACTTGGTGTCTCTTCCCAGTTGTAGAATGTCACACAGTTTGTCTCACCGTCTTTAAAGTAACCATCTTCATATTCTCTGGTATCCTTTTTCCAGACCGCATCATCCGGTACGACTTCCTCGTAATAATACTTGCTTAAGTCGATATTATCGTCAAACGCGTAGATCCAATCTTTTTCCTTTGTCAGTGTGATAGTCTTATATAAGTTTGTCTTTTCTTTATCCGTATACATGTGGATCGTTAATGAATCTGGTCGATCCTCTTCTTTAACAAAACCTTGTGTCTTTTCTTCTCCCCAATTCTTCGTGATCGTAGGTGTCTTGATATCCGAGAATGTCAGGGCAAAGGTATACGTATTTTCTGCCAGATTGTAGGTTGCTGAGATGGTATCTGGGTTAGCGGCATTGACTTTTGATACAACCTCGTTGCTGCTTAAGTTTAAGTAATCGATGTTCGGGATATACGCTGTGTTCTTTTCTTCCTGTGGATATAAGGAGTAACCTCTTGGTGGTATCACTTCCACAATCTTGTATAAGTTCTTCGCATCCGGGTTTACCGTATAATATCCGATCGGCAGCTTGTCCATACCGGCACGTCCGCCATCGTCCGTATCTTTGTCGATACTTTTGATAGTCTTGATAAAGTCACCCTCTTTGATGATGGTCTTGCCGTCATAACTCTTTAAGTCCGTTGCTGCATAGACTTTAAACGTAGCAGACAGACCGGAATCTTCGGCATCCGCTGCCCCTTTCTTTGCGGCATCGATCTTTAAGAGGGATAAGGAGATGGATCTCTGTGTATCTTCCACATCCGCCTCTGTCTCCGGGTGTTCGTCCACTTTCGGGTCAAGCTTTAAAGTAGCTGGATCTTTGACATCGATCGTGACTTTTAAGATACCCGGATGTCCTTCCCCGCCATCTTCCGCCTTTGCATAATATGGGCTGCTCTCCTTTAACTGGATCGTAACTTCCAGTTTTCCAGATCTTTTACTCTTGTCATCGGCAAAGGTCGGGTACTCTGGACTGATGGATGCGATGTCATCATCTGTTAAGTCTGTGATGCTCTCACCCTCGCCATCACTGTAACATAACGCATAGTTAAAACTGTCTGCTGTAAGTTTTCTTGCTGCTAATGTTTCCTCATCTTCCGTATCCGGGTCTGTGTAGAGGTAGAATTCCTGTTTTGGTACGGTATAGATCCCTGTCTCTATCGGCTCGGTATTTGGTACTTTCTGGTCGGTATCCCCAACATAGATCTTCTTTAACACACCGGAGTTAGCAAACATCCCTACCGTAGAGTTTAAGCTGCCTGTCTCCCAGTTTGAAAGGTTTAATGACGTTAACTTTGTGCAGTAAGAAAACATCTTGTCTGCATGAATCATGTTTGACGTATCGACATGATGAAAGATGACACTCCGCAGCTTCTGGCACTTGTAGAACATGGAAGAAGAGATCTTGTTGAACTTCACTTCCTGTTTTGTTGTCTGCGTGGAAACGTAGAACGTACCCTCATCCTCCGGGTCTTGCCATAACACGACCGTACTCTTGCTGTCGGCTGGGGTCGGGTTGGCTTTTGTCCCTACCCTGTCTGCGGAGACATCATAGACCGCTTTGGCACTTGCTGGTGCTTTTTCATAAGTAAAGATCACTTTCTGGGCGTTGACGATATAAGGATTTAATTGCTCACCTGTACAAAGGAAATAATCCCCGTGGCTTGGCTGTTCTTTAAAGTTCTCATCGTCCGGCTGCCAGGAACCTATATCAAGGTCCTTTGCCCCGGCATCCCATGTGAGAACGACTTCGTGTGTCTCCGTATCGACATCAAAACCGTCCGGTGCTTTTGTCTCTTTGATATAGTAATGCCCCATGAAGAAGTTCTTCGTGTAGCTTGTCTTTTTGTTTGTAAAATCGGCATAGCCCTTGCTGTCTGTTGTGACCTCATCGATCTTTTCATCTTTTTTCCAGATCACATTTCCGGCATCATCCATGATGTTCTCCCCGGCATATAATGCATAGACGGCTCCAGCTACTCCGGTATCTTTGTAAGTAAACTCTTCTGTACCGGAAGCATAGCCTGTCATAACATTTCCTGTCTTATTGATACGGATACGTCCGTAGATCGGAGAATCATTAAATCTGCTGTAGGCACTGTCCGCGTTGCTCTTGTTGGCACGGAAAACGATTTCTCCATCCGTTTCTGCCACATGGTCTGCATCGATCGTGATGACCTTTTCCTGATAAGGGAAATCCGGGTCAGAGGAATCCTTGCCGGTATCTTCCTCACTTAAGAGATACCCAGCCGGTGCTTTTGTTTCTTTGATCTTGTAAGTACCAAAGGAAAGCCCTTTTACCGTCACTCTTCCAATCTCGGTCCCGTCTTTTCCGTCTCCTGTGTAGTATTTTCCAAGTTCTTTCCAGTTATCTCCCTCTTTTTGATACAGGGTAAATTCGGCATCTTTTAATAAAACGCCAGTATGGGTGGAATGTTTTTCGATGGATAATGAGATCGGAAGTTCCTTATCCGTATATCTTCCATCCTCATCCCCCAGTGTAAGGATATGTTTTTCCTGTTCCTTTGTAAGGGTGTTTTCTTTTACGAACGCAGTCATTTCTTTTTTACTGAAAACACAGTCATCTTCCCTTACCACAAAGACGGCATCCTCATTGTTCTCTTCGTTTAACTTTTCGTGGAACTTCGAGCCATCTGTCTGCTTCAAACTGTAGACACCCGGCAGCAGCCATGGGATCGATACCTTTCCCTCTTTGTCTGCTTCACAGATGACCTCTTTTTTATCCGGGTCTTTTAAGTAAGTGCCATCGTTCTTTAAGACCTTAAACTGTGCCCCGGCTTCCGGTTCCACTGTCTTTTCGTCTTTTGTCTTAAACTTTTTAAAAGTGGCGATACCGTAATTGATCTCCTGGTAGTTGTTCTTTTCGCCAGACCACTGTGTGGAGCCTTCATTATCCTTCCGCTTTAAGTCAGCTGAAAAGATCGGTCCGCTCAGGTAGTAGCCTGTGGTACCAGAGGTCTGCACGATCACAAAACCGTCCTCTCCGATCGCGGAATGCATCCGTCCATCCTTATCTTCTACACAGTCGATATCCACGGAAGCTTTTCCTGCCTCATCGGTCTGCATGGTCGCAAGGACAGCATCCGCATACTTCTGTACAAAAGCATTCCGTTCTTCCTGTGTCCAGTCCTCCCCGTTTTCTCTTAAGTCGGCAAGGTCAGCCTTACTGATGGAAGAGACGTTCATGACAGCAAATCCGGCATCCGGTTCCACGGTCCGTCCCTCTTCATCGTATTCTTCCCTGTCCTGATCAAAAGCAACTTTATATTTGTCAAGATAGATCCGGTCACCCTGATAGGTATTGTCTACGGTATATTCGAACGTAGTCGCTGTCCCATCCTCGTTTCCGAGATCTTCTTCTGTTACCGTAAATGGCTTATCTTCCATGAACTTGTAGGAAGCGGTTCCTTCTATCTGCTTTAAAACATAACTTCCTGCCGCTTTAATCGCTGCACTCTTTGCGTAGCCATTTTCATTCGTTGTAAATGGCTTCCCGATCATGTTTCCATCCGTATCATAGATCGCAAACTTCGCTCCTTTTTCCGGATGGTATGTCTTTGTGCCGCTTAACTCTGTCTTGCTCATCACTTTATGAATGGTTACGGAGCAAGGGAGCAGTTCATCCACGGTCTCTCCACTGTCAGATGTCTTGCCAAGCACAATGTTCCTGCCAGAATAGATATCATTTTTATTCGCGTCCGTATCATCTTCAATGTGAAGGGAGAACGGACCAACTTTAGTCATGTTTTTTGGGAGTCCTTTGCTTGTCAGTGTCAAGGTATAATAGCCATATGGGACATCTTCCCATGAAGCTGTACCATCTTGTGCAGTTGTCTTTGCCACACCATCCGTATATGGAGTATCTTCTGAAAATTTAGAAACAGCTTTTAAGGTGAATTCGATTCCCTTTTCCGGTTTGATCCCCGTCTCGTTCACAAGATCATTGACATATTTTGTGATAGTCACGGTTCCTTTTTTTGCTTCCTCGTTGGAAGTAAGGGAAGTGATCGTCTTTCCACTTTCTTCTTTTGCCAGCAGGGTATCACTGGTCCCATTATCATATAAGATAAATTTATGTGCCTCTGGATCTTTTTCAAATCCGTTTGGAGCCCATGTCTCTTTGACCCAGTATGTACCGGCTGTTAATCTTCCACTGTTTCCTTTATAGACCGTCTTTCCATTCTCTGTCTGTTTGGAGATATTGATGGAAGAGACTTCGGTTCCTTTGTCACAACTGGATTTATTATAGACGGTATAAACAGCACCTTCCAGAGAAAGGTCTGTGGAATAGGATTCCTTACAGGTCTTATACAGGCTGATCGAGCCATACTTTGGTGTATCCGAGAAGGTATAACTGATCGATACTGTGTTTCCCGTCTCTTTTTTAGTCACGGATTTTACTTTTCCATTCACTTTGATGATATGATTCGGTACGCTGACCTCTTCGATCTTCCAGTTTGCGGAAAAATTCGCTTTAGCTTTTGCCGCTTCATCCGCTGCATTTTTGGCTGCCTCTTTTTTCGCCGCTGCCTGCGCTAATGATTTATCCGGATAGTTTCCATCGTTTTTACATTTTTCTTTCTGTTTTTCCGTAAGCTTATCCCAGTTTGTCACATATTTCTTTTCCGCACTTCTTTGTGCAGAAAATGTCCTCGTGACCTTACTGGATGCCTTTCCATTACTGCCAGTAGTCAGGTTTACGGTAAGGGCTTTTCCATCTACATCTTTTGTTGTCGCTTTGAATTTTGCACCACTTACGGCTTTTTTTGTAGTAGAATCGGTCTTGGTCACTTCCACAGATACTTCTTTGGATACTTTTCCTGTTTCTTTTGCTGTCACCGTATCATACTCTGGTTTCGTCTTTACCCAACGGAAATAAGGCTGATGCGTGATCGTGTTGCCATCTTTACACTTGGTGTTCCTATATACAACAACATAGCCTTCTACTTTGCGCTTTTTAACTTTATTATAAAGTGGTAATATCTTTTTTTGATAATTCCATCCCTTACTAGCAGCTAACTGTGTCAAAGCGGTTTTTACATTTTTCCCCATACTCTCAGCCCAGACATAAGTCTGGATAAAATAGGACTCCCGCTCTGTTGCATTAGATGGTTTAACATCTTCATAGAACCAGCACAACCCTTTTGCGATCGCAGTAGTATTATGGATAAATTCGGCATCATTGGACTTCGTAGATTTCCAGTTAGAAGCAAAAACTACTTTTTTTGTATAAGTATCGCCCGGATGTCCACGCCCAACCGCATAGCCGCAAATGACACGTTTGTTACCATCATCCGCATCATCCATTACGAATTTACGAAAAGGGGTCGTTGATTTATGTCCTACTTCATCAATCGCTACTGCTCCCATATCCGTGTTAGAATGCAGTTTATGTCCTGTTTCTTTGTAATCTTTGATCGTGTCTGCTGCCTGTACCTGCAGCGTACCTTTTGAAAATACCCCCGTATTTGCAAAATCTCCAAAAACAAAAGCAAAAATAAAAACAAAGATAAATAGTCTCTGTAACCATTTTTTCACTATCAAATTTTTTCACTCCTTCCTATCTTATATACAGTCGGTAATCTTATTTTTCTCTTTTGCAAAAAACTAGGGTATTTTTTGCGATAATCGATAAAAACGCATTTGTTTTCTCCCCTTTCTGTTCTTTTTATAATCCTTACATTTTCTAATATGTTTTTTTTGGTAGCTCAGCCGTTATGTTTTTTGTGAAAAATTCTGAACAAAAAAAAGACCCATACCCTTTCAGGTATGAGCCTCTTAAGGAACCTATTTGCTCCCCTTACTTCACTAAGCCTTCTTTTAAAATTCCTTCTTTTAAACCATAAACTTTCTTAGGAACCTTAACTACCAGTTTCTTATGAAGTCCCTTAAAAGCCTTTTTGTTTAAATTCTTTTTTGTAAACTTTACAGACTTGATCGTGATCTTCTTTAAGTTCGGACATTTGAAAAATGCTTTATTAGCAATCTTCTTTACATTTGCACCAACAACAACAGATTTTACTTTCTTGTTGTTCTTTACAGCCTTTGCTGCAATAGATGTTACTTTGTAAGTAATGCCTTTACTTTTTACAGTAGCAGGAATGGAGATTTTCTTCGCATTTTTCTTTGCTGCGATAAAACTTACTTCTTTTCCTGCTTTTGTTACCTTGTAAGTCTGACCTGCTACAACAAATTTTGTGCCAACTTTAGCTGCTTTTTTTGCAGGCTTTGTAGGATTTACCACTGTAGTGTTATCCTTCTTGTCTGTAGATGGTTTTGTATCATCCTTCTTATCTGTAGATGGTTTTGTATCATCTTTCTTATCTGTAGAAGGTTTTGTGTCATCCTTTTTACCTTCTGTAGTGGTGTCTGCCGGTTTAGACGGCTTGCTTTCTTCCGGAAGTTTTGCAATCTCTTCTGTCTTTGTTTCACCACAAGTTAAACAGGTAAATGTCTTTACGCCTGTAGATGTTGTCGTAGGAGCTGTTGTCACTTCTCCATCATTCCACTTATGTCCAGTTGCTTTTTCTGTGATTTCTTCTTTTGTCTCATCACAGGTAGAACAGGTATATACCGTTTTTCCATCTTTTGTACAGGTTGCTGGTGTTACTTTTGTTTTCTCCCAGCTGTGTCCCAGAGGCTGTGTCACTCTTTCTTCTCTCTCTCCACATTCCCTGCAGACATAAAAATCTTTTCCAGATTCTGTACAAGTTGGTAACTGGCAGGCATTGCTGTCTTCTTCCCAGTCATGCCCATGCGCTTTTTCATCTACTTCACCTTTTTCCAATAAAGTGCCGCAGGCAGTACAATAGGTATCACCTGTATAACCATCCTCTGTGCAGGTTGCTTCATGGTCATTATAAATACCGATATCATCTTCATCATGAGGGCAGGTCGCTGGTTCTGCAG
>OGPK01001838.1_pt1 | contig 15154 bp, 13 predicted proteins | sample 1552921 | NCBI WGS metagenome assembly OGPK01 (sample SAMEA2580264, study PRJEB22360) | human gut metagenome | biome: human gut; feature: human-associated habitat; material: faeces | place: Denmark | collected 2008/2010 | reverse complement strand
CTGCGGCAGTATGCCGCAGCCCCGTGGTGGACAAGAAGAACATTCGATCCACAGAAAGAGGCAAAAATGAATTATTTATCAAAACACAAGGATGCAATCCTCCGAAAAGGGGCAATCATTGTTCCCTTGCTGATACTGGCTATCTTCTTGGCCATTAAAATGCCCCTATTCTATGAGTGGGAAAATATTCGAAACCTGCTTGTGCAAACCAGCGGCATCGCTGTGATGGCGTTTGGCATTACTTTTGTACTGATCAGCGGCTGTATAGACCTGTCCATGCCGGCCATTATGTGGCTGAGTGCTACCGTTGCCGCCATCGTCATGCGGGATACCGGTCTTGGCATAGCGGGCGGCCTTCTAGCGATGCTTGCTGTTTCCATGCTGTGTGCGCTTATCAACGGCATAGCGGTGGCTAAATTTAAAATGCTTCCCTTTATCGCAACGCTGGCGATGCAAATCGTTGCAAAGGGTATCGCTACGTTGCTTTCCAAAGGTTATGCGGTTCCGATTCCCGCTGCCTTTTGCGAGATTGGAAACGGGCGAATCGGTCCTGTGCCTGTTTCGATCATATATATGATACTGATTTGGATCGTATTGCATTTGCTGCTTTCTCGTACCGCCTTTGGCAGGCAGGTCTATACGATTGGCATCAACGGGGCCGCATCTGAAAACTGCGGGATTTCCCTTAGCCGCATGCAGATCAAAATCTATCTCATCGGCGGAATCTGCGTGTTCTTTGCATCGGTCATCATTTCTTCCCGCTTGCAGTCCTCCGCGCCCGCGATGGCGGCGGAAACGGCACCGCTTGACATCATCTGTTCTGCGGTACTTGGCGGCGTAAGCATCAACGGTGGATCCGGCAAGGTGTTCGGTGTTCTGTTCGGTGCGATTATTCTGATGGCTTTCCAAAATATTCTCAATCTGTTTTCCGTTGACGCTTATACGATTATGATGCTCAAGGGCCTTTTGATTATCGGCGTTACCTCCCTGGAGGCTTTCGGCCGCGCCAATGAAAAAGTAAAGAAGGTTCAAAAAAGCAAGCGGCGGCATAACGGAACGATCGGCGGCGTTGAACAATCATAAAATTTTGCGAGGAATGGGCGCAGCCTGATCAGTCGGTTTCAATGGCTGCGAACAGATGGCTGCAGGAGGGAGAAACAGAATGAAGCTGTCACTTTGTGGCAAGGGAATCAACAAGGAATTCCCGGGTGTAAAGGCTTGCAATAATGTGGATTTTAAAACTTACCACGGCCGGGCGACGGGTTTGATCGGCGTAAACGGCGCGGGAAAGTCCACGCTCATGAATATTATTGCCGGAGAGGTCATGCTGGATTCCGGCGTGTTTACGATGGATGAGAAGGAAGTACAAATTAAAAGCCCGGTGGACGCGATGAACAACGGAATTGCCTTGATCCATCAGGAGGCAGTCGTTTTCCCCACGATATCCGTGGCTGAAAATCTCTTCATCAAAGTATTGAAGCGCTACATCAGCGGTGGTAAATTGCAGCGGGCGAAAATGAACAAGGACGCCCAGGAAATACTGGATCGTGTGGGTTGTACCCTTAAGCCGGGCCAGATGATGTCCCTTGCAACGACAGGTGAGCGCCAGCTGATCGAAATTGGCCGAGCGCTTGCTATCGATGCAGAAGTGTTTTTGTTTGACGAGCCCACATCATCTCTTTCGGCGTGGGAAAAGGAATGCTTGTTCAACGTGATCCGCGACCTGAAAAAACTGGATAAAACGATCATTTATATAACCCATTTTATCGATGAGGTCAAGGAAATCTGCGAGGATGTTGTGGTCATGCGGGACGGCAATGTGGTTGGCAGCAGAGATATCGAGGAAGTGGATGTGCCCGAGCTGATCCAGATGATGGTAGGATTCAGCGTGGAGAAGGTAAGAAGGCAAAGTGAGAGCAGGGTAGGCGATCCTGTTTTAAAAGTGTCTGGCCTTACTCGTCATCCAAAGATCAATAATGTAAGTTTTGAATTGCGCAAGGGCGAAATTCTTGGTATTTGGGGTCTGATGGGAAGCGGGCGCACGGAAACGCTTCGGGCCATGCTTGGACTGGATCGGCCTGACAGCGGTTCGGTCAGCATACTCAATGAAAAAGGCCAATGGAAGACCATGCGTGGCATAGAGTTGCTGGATCTTGTGGGTTATGTAACGGAAAACCGCAATTTGGGCGGCATATTCGGCAATCTCCCCATTTGGAAGAACATTACATTGCCGAATTTGAAGCATTACAATTCCGGCTTATTCATCAATGAGGCAAAGGAGCACGAAGAAGCGCGCCGCCAGATTGAAGTACTGCAAATCAAGACGCCGGATGAAAACGTGGCCGTTGGGACCTTGTCGGGCGGTAACCAGCAAAAGGTTATCATGGCGCGCTGGCTCAGCAAAGGACCCCGTATTTTCCTGCTTGACGAGCCGACCCGCGGAATAGATGTAAATTCCAAAAACTTTATCTATCAGGTGATCTTGGATCTTGTCGAACGGGGCTGCTCCATCATACTGGTATCATCGGAAATTGAGGAGATCATTGATCTGAGCGACAGGGTCGTTATTCTCAGCGATGGAGAAGTCGTGGATGACAATGTCGTGCAGGAGGACATTAATAAAATCAATTTGATGCGCCGCTGCGTTGAGAGAGGAGATATAACCGCATGAATAAAGCAAGGGATTTGTCCGTTTCCAATCGGCTGAAATATATCCTGCTGAACTATGCCATTTATTTTGCGGGAGCCATCGTCATACTTGTGTTCGCCTTTTCACATAAGGCATTTTTCACCGTAAGAAATATAACGGGTATGTTCTCAAACATGGCCGCACTTTTGGCGGCAGCTGGCGGAATGACCATCGTGATCATGGCAGGGGAGCTGGATCTGTCCATCGCATCCATCATCATGTCAAGTGCAACCTTTGGCGCAAGTATGATGAACAATTACGGTGTGGAGCCCCATCTTGGCCTGCTGCTTATGGTTTTACTTGGGGTTGTATTGGGCACGGTCAACGCGCTGCTGGTAGTTGGTCTCAAAATAAACCCTTGGATGGCCACCCTATCCATGCAGCTTGCACTACGCGGGTTCACACTGAGTCTCACGGACTCGGCCACGTTTATGCTGCCGGATATTCTCAAGGATTACAGAAATCTTAAACTCTTTGATTTTCTGCCGGTGTTGGTTCTCTTCGTTCTGGTTTTCCTTGCCATCCTGCAGTATGTCATAAAGGCAACGGTTTTTGGAAGGCAACTGCAGGCCATGGGCAGCAATAAAGCGTCCGCCGCCAATGTAGGCATCAATACAAAGCGAATTCGCTTTATCGTCTATGTGATATCGGGTTTTTGCGCCGGTGTTTCCGGTATGCTCATGAGCCTGAATCTGGCATCCGCCGCGCCGTTTATGGGGCAGAACTATGAAATGTTCGCCATTATGGCCGCGGTTATGGGCGGAGCCAGTATGCTTGGCGGATCGGGTTCCATCCTGCCCGGCGCATTGTTCGGCGTATTGTTCGTACAGGTGCTAGAAAATGGGTTATCCATTATGGGCGTGGATATTTATGTATTCTCACTGATTCGTGGCTGCCTGATCTTCCTTGCCATATATCTGGACTCTGTGAAGAACCAACTGCGTATTGCCGCATGAAGCGCTATTGATAAAGTATTCTTAACCTAATATAAGCAAGGAGATCATGCTCAATGGAAACAGGAAAACGAATCATTATTACCGGCGGTGGGAGCGGATTGGGAAAGCATATGGCATACGATCTGCTTTCGCGCGGATATGAAGTCGCAGTTTCATATGCGCACAGTAAAAAACAGGCGGAAGAGCTCCGGGAAAGGGCGGAGGCGCAGCTCGGGAAAAAGCTCTTCATCTATCATGCTGATTTTAACCAAAAGGACGCAATGAAAAACTTTTTCGATGCGGCTGTGGAAGCCTTGGGCGGCGTGGATTTGATGGTGAATAACTCTGCGGACACCAGCGCTGGCTTTGAGGTGTTCGATATCACTGACGAAAACCTGGACGCTATGTATGCGGTCAACTTTCGTTCCGGCGTAATTGCCATGCGTGAAGCGGGAAAATACATGGCTGAACATGGAATAAAAGGAAGCATAATCAACATTTCTTCCATCCATGGACGGATGGTTTGGCCAGCGGATGCCGTATACGGCGCATTTAAAGCAGGATGGGAGCGTATCATCCGCTCTTTCGCCCTTAGTCTTGCGCCCTATGACGTGCGAATCAACTGCATTGCTCTCGGGGCGTTCCGGAACAAGACGCTGGAAGAGGCAGTTGCCTCTGGCTCCACGCCCGAAGCTTATCATGGGCGTGACAATATGGCACGGGGGAAGATCGCGCTGCGCCGCCTTGGGGAACCAAAGGATCTGGTGGAATTGCTGCTGTTCCTTGCATCGGAAAAAGCCACTTATATTACCGGAGAAACTGTAACGATCGATGGAGGTATCTCTATTCCGTGCATTCCTGAAGGAAAGCCTGTTGATGGAAAGCCAATTCCGTGGGCAGCTGTAAAACCAAGAGATTTTGGAAGGGAAGGCTGAAGGTGAAGAATATGGAAGCCAACGTGAAAAAAGCAATTATAACAGGCGCTGGAAGCGGACTGGGAACCGGTATCGCCTATACATTGGCGCAAGCCGGATATGATGTGGCAATCAGCTATGCGCACAGCAAGAACAGAGCCTATGAGTTGGCCGAGTGGATCAAAAAGGATTTCGGCAGAGAGTGTTATGTTTTCCAGGCGGATTTCAGCAAGCCCGAAGCCATGAAAAAGCTTATTGATGACGCTGTGAAAGCCCTCGGTGGTCTTGACCTGCTGGTAAACAACGCATCTGTTACCGATGAAAGCTCCAGCGAGCTGTTCGACTTGACAGATGAAAAGCTGGACTGGCTCTACCATGTGAATTTCCGTTCTTATATTATCGGTATGCGCGAAGCGGGAACCTATATGGCAAAAAATCAGATCGCTGGCAACATCGTGAACATCTCTTCGGTTCACGGGAAATCCGTCCGTCCAGACGATGCAGTTTACGGTGCGTTTAAAGCGGGGATTAATCGGATCATCCGTTCCTTCGCACTGTCCTTTGCGCCCTTCGGTATTCGCGTGAACAACATCGCATTGGGGGCATTCCGTAACCGGACACGGGAAGACGCCCTTGTCCAGGGCTATGATATGGAAGCCTATGACTGGCGCGACACATTTGCGGCCACCCATATTCCTTTTGGAAGGCTGGGCGAGCCGGAAGAGGTGGCGAAGATGATTCTGTTCTTTGCTTCCGACGCGGCGGCTTATGTGACCGGAGAAACCCTGACGGCGGACGGCGGCCTGATGATCCCAGGCATGTCCGAGGCCCTTGAAATGCAGGCGGATGAAAAGGATTATGGATGGGGCTATATGAAGATCCGCGAGTTCAACCAGCCGAAATGATTTGCAGGAGGAGTAGAAGCGATGACCGCAATGGAAAAGTGCTTGGCGATGAACCGTGAAATATACGATGCTGTGAAACGATCCATTCGGCCTGGCATCACGGAAGAGGAAATCAAGGAGATTTTCCTGAATGCCGCTTTTCATGGCAGCTATGAGATCACCGACTATGAATACAATCTGATGGTCGGGCCGCGCACGGCGCAGATCGGGCTGAAAGAAGCGGGCGCTATTCTAAAGCCAGGCGATCCGGTACTCTTTGACCTTCTTGTGAAAGTGGATGGGTATTGGAGCGATACGACACGTGTCTTCTTCTGCGGCCAGCCCCGCAGGGAACTGAAAAAAATGTATGGGGCGGTAGAGCGTGTTTTGCAGAAGGTCAGCCAGTATGTACAGGCGGGCATGCGTTGCGGGGAGGTTTGGAAATATACCTGTGATTGCGTTGCCGCGGAAGGGTATGAGGGATGTTTCCCCCACCATGCGGGCCATGTTATCGGAAAAGAAGTCGTGGTTTCCGATTTTGTCGAAGGGAATGACGAAAGAATTCCTCTTGGCAGCTTTATTGCCCTTGAGCCGGGCATCTATATGGACGGCGTTGGCGGTGTGCGGCTGGAGAACAACTATGTGGTATCGGGGACGGGCGTTGTAGATATTTTGGGGTATCCATCAGCTTTTGAAGATGCGGTGGTATTTTGAGATATACCGTAAGCCGGAGCACCACGCAAAGCTAAATTGTGCGGCGGAAAAAGAAATAAGAAACAAGAAACAGGTTGCGATTCGTCGCAACTTGTTTCTTGGGAGCGAAGAATATTTTAGGAGATGTGAAAGGTGAAACGATTGCGCTATTCCCCAAAATTAGATAAGGTACAATAAATTTCGCAAAAAGAAAAGACATGGTTTGCAAAAGTCTGGTAGAATGAAGTTGCGACACGCCATTCTGAAAGGAGACAACAAACCATGTCCGAAAAGATTGTACAGCTAAATGAGGAAGTTATCAAGGGGCAGATTAAGGAGCTGGTGCGCGGTAGCGTAGAGGAAACGCTCAACGAACTGCTGGAGGCTGAGGCAGAGAAACTGACACAGGCAGCCCGGTACGAGCGCAATGAACAGCGCCAGGGCTACCGCAGCGGGCACTATAGCCGCAACCTCACCACCACTTCTGGGGATGTCACTCTCAAGGTACCCAAGCTCAAAGGGATCTCCTTTGAAACTGCTATTATCGAGCGGTACCGCCGCCGGGAGAGCAGTGTGGAAGAAGCTCTCATTGAGATGTATCTGGCAGGCGTATCTGTCCGGCGTGTAGAGGATATCATGGAGGCGTTGTGGGGCAGCAAGGTATCTCCGGCAACTATCAGTGAACTGAACAAGAAGGCGTATGTCCACATCGAGGATTGGCGCAACCGTCCCTTACAGGGCGGACGGTACCCATATGTCTACGTAGATGGAATCTATCTGCGCCGTAACTGGGGCGGAGAGTTTGAGAATGTAGCCATTCTGGTGGCGATTGCGGTAAATGAGGACGGCTACCGTGAGGTTCTTGGTGCTGCCGAGGGCATGAAGGAGGACAAAGCCAGCTGGGTCAGTTTCTTCCAGTGGTTGCGAGGCCGTGGTCTGGATGGGGTTAAACTGGTGGTTGGTGACAAATGCCTTGGTATGCTGGAGGCTGTGGGAGAAATATTCCCTGAAGCCAAGTTTCAGCGCTGTACGGTACATTTTTACCGCAATGTGTTCTCCGTAACACCCCGCTCCAAGGTAAAGCACGTGGCTAAGATGCTTAAGGCGATCCATGCTCAGGAAAGCAAGAAAGCTGCCCGCGAGAAAGCCCAAGCCGTGGTAGAAGAATTGCGCGCCATGAAGCTAAAGGAAGCAGCTAAGAAGGTGGAGGATAGCATCGAGGAAACGCTGACATACTGCGATTTTCCCAGCGAACACTGGAACCGCATCCGTACCAATAATGTTATTGAGAGACTGAACCGGGAAATCCGACGCCGCACCCGTGTGGTGGGCTGCTTCCCGGATGGTAACTCTGCTCTGATGCTAGTCTGTGCCCGATTGCGTCATGTAGCTGGTACTCAATGGGGCAACAAGAAGTACATGAACATGAATCATCTGGAGGTCGCCCCGGAGGACACCTCCGTTGCTGGCTGACTTTGTTCTTGCCAGACCCCGCAGACTTTTTTGCGAAAAATACTTGACACTACCCAAAATTAAAAACAACAGATATGACGGAAGGGAGTATTGTCCCACATCTGGCCAGTTTTGCAGTTCCGTTGATGTTTGGGAACCTGTTCCAGCAGCTCTACAATGCAGTAGATACCTGGGTCGTCGGAAATTATGTGAGCAACGAGGCATTTTCGGCAATCGGCACCATCAGCCCGATCATAATGGTGGTGATCGGTTTTTTCATTGGTATTTCCAGTGGGATAAGCGTTGTCGTCTCCCAGTATTTCGGCGCGAAAGAATATGGAAAGGTCCATGAGACAGTTCATACTTCTTTTTTATTAACCTTTTTGCTTGGTATTGTTCTTGCTTTTGCTGGAAACAGCCTGTGTACGACTTTCCTGAACCTGATGCAGATGCCGGCCCAAAGTTTCCAGTTTGCGGAGGAGTATTTGCGTATATACTTTTTCGGCATCCTGTTCCAAATGCTTTACAATACCGGCGCGGGCATTTTGCGTGCGGTAGGCGACTCGAAAAGGCCCTTCTATTTTTTGGTTGTATCGGCTGTGCTGAATGTAATCTTGGATCTTATATTCGTCCTCAAACTTGGATGGGGCGTGGCAGGCGTTGCTTACGCCACGGTGGTTTCCCAATTTGTTGCGGCAGCTCTGACCATGTTTGCGCTGAACAGAAGCAAAGACTGTACCCGCCTTACCTTCAGTGCCCTGAAATTTGAAACGAGCATGCTCAAGAGAATTGTGAAAACAGGCTTTCCCACCGGGCTGCAATTATCAATTACCTCGCTTTCCAACATTTTTGTCCAGTCCTATATCAACTATTTCGGAACCGACTTTATGTCTGGCTGGGCGGCTTATATGCGGATACAGCCGCTGGTCTTTCTACCCCTTGAAGCGATCGTGCTGGCGTCCTCCACTTTCGTGGGGCAAAACCTTGGCGCGAACCAGATCAAGCGTGCAAAGAAGGGGGTTACCGTGGCATTTGTCATGGCGCTTGCCTCTACACTGCTGATTTCCATCCCGTGCATGGTGTTTGCGCCAAAGATCATAGCCTTCTTCAATGGCAAAAGGGAAGTGATCGAGTATGGCGCATTGATCCTGCGCCGTCTCCAGTCGCTATATTGCTTGCAGTGCATTATGCAAGTCTATTTGGGCGCCTTGAGAGGTACGGGGAATACCCGGGCTCCGTTGATTATTATGCTTTCTACGCTGGTGGGCTTTAGGCAGCTTTATCTGCACTTGATCGTGACGTACAGCAATACCATGACGGCTGTTGTGATGAGCCATCCCGCTGGGTGGATTGCCTGTTCGATTGTCACGATGATATATTATAAAAGATTCAAATTTGCTTCATATAGAATCACAGGTTCATGACCCTTTGTCTAAAGAGAAAGGCGAGGCGGTGTCCGCCGCCTCGCCTTGCGCGTTTGAAACAGATCATACGATATAGGCCGATGAGCTGGTGCTGCCGCCCTCTCCCGTCCAATTCGTATGGAAGAATTGGCCGCGGGGTTGATCCAACCGTTCATAGGTATGCGCACCGAAATAATCTCGCTGGGCCTGGAGCAGATTAGCTGGCAGGAACTCGCTGGTATAGCCGTCGAAATAGTGCAGGGCGGAACACATGGCGGGGGCGGGGACGCCCGCACGAACAGCCGTTGTGCATACATTGCGCCAAGCGGGTATCAGACCCTTGATCTGCTCCTCGAAATAGGGATCCAGCAACAGGTTGGAAAGCGCCGGATTCCGGTCGTAAGCTTCCTTGATTCGCCCCAGGAATACCGAGCGGATAATGCAGCCGCCGCGCCACATCAGGGCAATACCACCATAGTTCAGGTTCCATCCATAGGTCTTTGCTGCCGCCTGCATCAGCGTATACCCTTGGGTGTAGGAAATGATTTTGGAGGCATAAAGGGCCTTGCGGATCTCTTCAATAAAAGCGGCTTTTTCCCCTTCAAAGGCATAAGGGACCTTGTCGAAGACCTTTGCAGCTGTTGTACGCTCGCTTTTCATGGCGGACAGGCAACGGGAGAAAACCGCCTCGCCGATGAGGGTCAGGGGCACGCCTTCGTCCAGCGCGGTGATCCCCGTCCACTTGCCGGTACCCTTTTGTCCGGCAGTATCTAGGATTTTATCCACGATGGGGGCCCCATCCGTATCCAGATAGCCGAGAATATCCCGGGTTATTTCGATGAGGTAGCTGTTAAGCTCTGTTTCGTTCCATGCTTTGAATACCTCATGCATCTCGGCAGCGCTCATACCCAGCACATTCCGCATAAGATGATAAGCCTCGCAGATCAGCTGCATATCCCCATACTCGATGCCGTTGTGTACCATTTTCACAAAATGGCCTGCGCCATTTTCGCCTACCCAATCACAGCAGGGGGAACCATCCTCTACCTTCGCGCATATGGCCTGGAAAATGGGTTTTACTAACGGCCACGCCGCCGGGGAACCGCCCGGCATCATGGAGGGGCCTTTGAGCGCCCCTTCCTCGCCGCCGGATACGCCGGTTCCAATGTAGAGGAGCCCCTTGCTCTCCACATATGCCGTGCGGCGGATCGTATCCGGGAAATGGCTATTGCCGCCGTCGATAATCACATCGCCCGGCTCCAATACTTGCAAAAGCTGTTCGATGAAATCGTCCACGGCCTTGCCCGCTTTGACTAACATCATGACCCGGCGGGGCTTTTCCAAAGCATCCGCCAATTCTGCAAGGCTGTATGTCCCGATGATATTTTTTCCCTTTGCCCGGCCTTCCACGAAATTCGTTATTTTGCTGGTGGTGCGGTTAAAGACCGCCACGGTGATCCCCTTGGATTCCATGTTCATCACCAGATTTTCCCCCATAACCGCAAGGCCGATGAGGCCGATATCCGCTTTCTTCATATACTTCTCCTTTCTGCCGTATCCCCAAAAACGCTTACCGCTTTACCCTTGCGTTTCCTTCCCAGATGCTCCAAATTTGTTCCTCATCTGCCGGGAGACCATAATCCTGGAGCATGGTGGTAGCAAGCACGCCCGTCGCCCAGCCAAAGTGTAAGGCGTCCTCTGCACAAAAGCCTTTGAGCACGCCGTACAACAAGCCGCCCACAAATCCATCGCCCCCACCGATACGGTCCAGTACCGGTATGGGGCGCGGTTCGGCCACATACCAGTCGTTTCCATCCAACAGGATGCTACCCCACATGTGCTCGTTGGCGGAGAGTACCTGCCGCAGAGTGGTGGCGAAGATCCCTGCACCGGGATATTGTTTCTTGACCCGCATAATCATTTCCTTAAAGCTTTCGATCTTGCTGCTCAAATCTTTGCCGCCCGCTTCCGGCCCTTGGATTCGAAGGCAAAGCTGAAAGTCCTCTTCATTGCCGATGAGAATATTTGAAAGGGAAGCGATTTCAGAGAATGCAGCGTATAATTCTTCCTCCCGGTCTTTCCAGAAAGACGCTCGAAAATTCAGGTCAAAGGAAATCAGAGTACCGTACTTTTTAGCCGCTCTGGCCAATTCCAGACAGAAACGGGAGGTAGCAGGGGAGAGAGCAGCAATAAGACCTGATACATGGAGGATCGCAACTCCTTCTTGGCCAAAGATGCGCTCCAGATCAAAATCTTTCACGTCCAGGGTGCGGCCTACCTCGCCAGCGCGATCGTTATGTACCCGGGGTCCCCGCATGCCGAAGCCGCTGTCCGCAATGTTAAACTGGTGGCGGTATCCCCAAGGGCCACCCTGAGGTACTTCGGGTCCTTCAAAGTCGATCCCCCGGCTTCGAAGGTCGTTTTTGATAAACTTTGCAATGGGGCTGCCCTCAACAAAGGTCGTTAAAACCTTTGCTGGGAGGCCAAGGGAAGCGGAGATGCTCAACACATTGCTTTCCGCGCTTGTGGCCTGCATATAGAATTGATTGCTGGTGTGTACTGGCTGACGAACTGTAGGGGTAATGCGCACTCCCATGCTGGTAGGTGCCATCAGGGCGTATTTGCAGTTTTCTCGTAGCTTAAAGTTCATAGAAATACCTCCTTAAATTTCGCTCCACTATTTATAGTAATCGATTAACATAGATAAAAACAACCTAAGGAAAAAAGGTGCGCTGTTATGAAACTGGTTTTGTTGAGCCTCGGATTTTCAATTCATTGGGGATTTGAATGCAAATGTTTTCCGTCAGTACATTACCCTCTATCCGCTCCAGCAGAAGCCTTGCGGCCTCCGCACCCATTTGGTAGGAATTCTGCGCCACAGTGGTAATGCCGGGACCTACGAGCGCCGCCCATCCCCAGTCGTCAAACCCGCAAAACCCCAGATCCTTTCCGATTTCCACCCGCATTTTCTTCAGTACCGAAAGCAGATGCAGCTGTACCACGCCGTTGCTGGCGAAAATGGCCGAGGAGGTGTTTGCGGCTTTTTCCAAGAATACATGAAGCAATTCTGTGGTTTTTTCTTCATCTGTATGGTCGATAATGTATACATCGTCTTGGGCATCCTTGGAATAAAACCGAGCCATAGCATCGAGAAAGGCTTGCCGTCTGATTCGCCGGCTGCTGATACGCAGCATATCCCCGGTAAAGCAGCCAATATGACGGTATCCTTGCCGCCATAAATGTTCGATGCATTCCATCGTGGAACTATAATTCTCGCTGGTTACGCCGTCTAGCTTATATTCTTGGTCGAAAATACGATCTACCAGGACAATAGGCATACCTTCGTTTCGCAGGGACTTTAAATAATCGCTGTTGTAGCCTGTGGAATTGATGATGAGCCCATCGATCCTGCTGTCCAGCAGGGACTCGATGCTCGAAAGCTCCTTTTGGGCATCATTTTCGCCACTGTTGGAAAAGAGAACCTGATAGCCTGCGGCATCGCATACATCACTGATCCCCTGGATAATTACGGAAGAAGCGGGGTTGGAAATATCCGCGATGATGCAGCCGATCATTTTGCTCGTCTGCAGCTTTAAACTTCTGGCGATTTTGCTGGGTCGATAGCCCATGACTTCAATGGTATGCTTGATTTTTTCCCGGGTAGCATGGGACATATATTCGAATTTTCCGTTCAAGTATCTGGAGATGGTTGCCTTGGAGACTCCCACCTCTTCTGCGATTTCATTGATACTGACACGGGATGAATAGCGGCTCATCGGTTTCCCTTTCATAACTGTTTAGAAATCGGTTACTATAAGATAATATCATGAAAAAAGGGAGACGACAAGCCTTTTTATTGTAGTCCGCTGTTCGTTCTTGAATTCCTGAGAGCCACTCAAGGAGAAGGCCGCTGGAAAGCGCCACAGGTATACTGAATTATTGCATTGACAATGGCGTTCGGTTGGCTCTTGGATAGGCGTGTCGGCAGGCAGCGCCACCTAGCCTCGTTCATTGCAGGCGCAGGGGCGCTTCTGGCTGCGGTTTTTTCAGAGGGTTTGGGGTAGACGCTGGCGATGAGGTGGTTGTGAATGTCGTAGTTTCCGGGGCTTTTGTCGGCCGAGCCTGGGCATAAATCCTCTTTTCTATTTCCTTTGAGAGCAGTTGGGTTTCCTCCATGTTCGGCTTTATGGCGTTGCAGCCCGTGATTCGTATGAACTCCAAGGTCAGCGTTGCGAGTCTTTTCATGTGCGTTTCCTCCTTGATTTTCTGCAACAACACAATAGACCGAAGCCCCTGATTAAAGGAAGCCCCAATTGGCAGACAGCCCGGATTATCGTCCCAATAGCAGTAACTTTACAGTAAACCATAGCAGTAACTTAGCAGTATTGCCCCGATATAGCAGTAGAAATAGCAGTAAGTCTGCCTGAAATCGGGCGGAATGAGGTTCAAAAAAACTATAATCGGGCATCAGAATCAGAACTGAAGTTCGGTGTTCTTAAAACGCAAACAAATATTCGCATTTCCGTTCACGATACTTTACGGATGTGATAAAATCTGAATTGCACAATGGTGCGAACAACACTGCTTTGAAAGTTCCGGCGAAACACAGGACGGAAACGCCCGTTTTCTCGCTGGTTCTGTTAAGTGTCTCCCAATGTGCGCCGTACCTTGACAATTCCATATCCATGCCGCAGTTACGAAGGATGGGATACCAATGAGGAAGTATACTCCTGTGGTATCTTTTTCAGAAACTCGGTCGAAAGGGCGGGACGCTGCGGGAGCGCATGGAAAGATACCAGCCTTATTCAGACAAGCAATTTATAACAGAAATGGAGTGATCAGCAGAAGAATAATTTAGGAGGATATTCACTTGAAAACCAATGAACCTGACCTTGTTGAACGGAATAAAAGCCCGGTGGCGCTGAACACTATCGACGCCGAGAAGCTGCTGGCAACACCCTTGCCGCCCATGAAATACTATGTGGACGGCATACTGCCCCAGGGCCTGAATGTCCTGGCGGGCAGCCCGAAGGCAGGCAAGTCCTGGCTGGCACTGTGGCTGTGCTTGCAGATTGCCAGTGGGAAGCCGGTATGGGAGCGGCCTGTCATTAAGGCGGATGTACTGTATTTATCTCTTGAGGACAGCGCCGTGCGCCTGCAAAGCAGGATAAAACCCCTGACGAAAGAGGCCCCGCCCAATCTGCATCTGGCGGTGTCTTCCAAGGCTCTGGGCGAGGGGCTGGAGGAACAGCTTGAGGCTTTCCTTTCTGAGAAGAAGGACACCGGCATCATCGTCATCGATACCCTGCAGAAGGCGAAAAACGGCAAAGAAAAACAGAGCAGCTCATACGCCGGGGATTACAAGGCTTTGTCCGATTTGAAAGCTCTGGCAGACAAGCATGGGATAGCCATTGTCTTGATCCACCACCTGCGCAAGAGCAAGGCGGAAGATCCCTTCGAGCAGATATCTGGCAGCGCAGGCATCACCGGTGCGGTGGACAACAGCTATGTCCTGACATGGATGAACAGGAGCGAAGGATTGGCCTTTCTGCATATGCAGGGAAGGGATGTGGAGTATAACGCATTCTACCTGATGCAGGACGGCAATGTATGGGAATACATTGGCGAGACCGGGGATCAGTCGGAGCAGGATGAAGCCACCCTTGCCGACTTTGTAAGACGTATCAAATCTGTGGTGCTGAAGGGCGGAGGTTGGAAAGGGACCGCCTCGGAGCTGCTGCTGGTAACGGGCTGCCATTCCTACTCCATCAATTATGTGACGAAACTGCTCAAAGCCAGTAAGGAGCAGCTTATCATCGAGGGGATCACTTTTCGGTATGGCAAGAGTAACGGGAGACGGTATATCTCCTTTGAGCTTGTGGAAGGGAAAAATCCAGAAAAGCGGGAAGCCCACAAGGTAATCGAGTTTCCGCAGGTGGAATGAGAGGAAGAGGGACAGCGGGGGTCGGCCAGGTCGGCAAGGCCGGCCTGGCCAGCGAAAGGCAGCAAAAAATGCTGTCCTTCCTGTCCCTGCTGCCCCTAACCGCCCCTCCCGGCAGAAGCCGGGAGAGGGCGGCTCCGCAGGAGGGGACGGGCTGCAAACGCGGCCCGCTCTCTCCTGCGGGAGACCGGCAAAGGGGACGCGGCGAGCTGCGTTCCACGAAGCCGGGAGGCTGGCGTGGCG
>OGPK01001834.1_pt1 | contig 15167 bp, 7 predicted proteins | sample 1552921 | NCBI WGS metagenome assembly OGPK01 (sample SAMEA2580264, study PRJEB22360) | human gut metagenome | biome: human gut; feature: human-associated habitat; material: faeces | place: Denmark | collected 2008/2010 | reverse complement strand
GCCGGTCAACGGCATTATCTCCTCCTTCCCACTGAATATAGACTTCACCTTTCGTCTTAGCTTTCAGATTCTTGAAAACCCCGGCAAAGCTTTGCCCGCTTAGCTGTTCAGCGGGAACAGGCAGTTTACAAAGTTCACATAAAGTCGGGTACAAATCAACAAATTCCACCATCGATTTTGTTTTTCCTTTTTTCATTCCCGGCACACGGACAATCAACGGTACATGAGTAGAAGTATTCATCAGATTATGTTTACCTATAAAATCATGTTCTCCCAGATTCCAGCCATGATCTCCCAACAAAACCACAATTGTATTATCCGATAATCCCAGTTCATCCAATGCATCCAATACCTTGCCAATCTGTGCATCCACATAACTCATACAAGCATAATATCCATGTTTTACCTCCCGCTGGAAGTCAATATCACTCGTATCCGCAACCCGTGCATACGCATATATCTCGCTCGAATTACGAACCTGCTCCGGCAATCCTTCAGGTCGGAAACGATTGGTAGCCAAAGGTATTTCCTCCCGTTTATATAAATCCCAATATTTCTTTGGGGCATTGAACGGCAAATGAGGTTTCCAGAAACCACAAGCCAAGAAGAAAGGTTTGCCAGCCTCCTTCATCCTTTTCAAGTCACGAATAGCTCGGTTTGCAAGTTTCCCATCATCATAGGCAGTATCAGGAACATCAGCAGATTCACAAAAAGGTCCCCTCATCGTTTTCGGATTAATCGTTTTTCCCGATTCCGAATTCATCCAAAGTTCCCATTTATTATATTCCGCCCAATATACATCATATCCATTCGGATGATTCCGGTAAGGAGGCTCACTCCACGAATCCGCATGATCGCTGATATGATGAAACACCTTGCCGTCCGAAATAGTATGATAACCATTCCGGGTGAACCATCCCGAAATAGGTATTGCTTCGGGACAATCTTTGCTGGCATAGGCGGAAAAACTAATAAAGCGATCGGGGTAATGAGGATATACACCCGTCAATAAACTAGCCCGGGATGCCCCACTCACAGGAATATTACAATACGCATTCTGAAACAAGACGCCACTTGCCGCCAAACGGTCCATATTAGGAGTTTTCACTACATCTACCCCGTAACACCCCAGTTCGGGGCGCATATCATCAGCCATTATAAAAAGCACATTCATTTGGGATGCATCCTGTTGTGCACGTAGTATAGATGAGATGCAGCAAGCTGTTCCACAAAAAAACGCATATTTTATTGATATTCTATTTTTCATTTTCTACCTTAAATTTTCAAGACCTGCAATATACTAAAATATTACAGGTCTTGTGCATCATTTCAATTTAAAATTACTTTGTCCATACCGGATTTTGTTCCAAATTCGTATTTAACGCCAATTGCTTCAAAGGCAACGGATACAGATAATAATGTTCCTGCCATCCAAGCGGGGTATCAAAGAAATAAACATATCCTTCATCAGCACCTGCACCACCCGTTACTTTCAAATTCTTGGCCGAAGCCCCTGTCACATAGGCACCCAGCGGTTGTTTGTTAACATAGTCTCCTTTCTTCCACCTGCGCAAATCATCCAAACGGAAACCTTCGCCCATCAATTCAACTCGTCTCTCTCTACGCACTTCCCACAAAAGAGCAGGAACGGAAGGATCACGCTTCGGATCAAAAGCATCATTAATATCATTCACCACCATTTTCGCCACATTAGCTCTTGCCCGAAGTTTGTTAATAGACTTATCCGCAGCAGCCTGGTCGAACTTGTTCAATTCGCACATCGCTTCGGCATAGTTTACCATCACCTCACCTATACGGAACAGCGGGGCATCTGTTGTATTCACCCCATTCGCGTTGGTAGCTACAGTATGTGTATTATAATATTTCCATACCCAGAAGCCCATTTGGGAAGCGTTCCAGCCCTGTCCCCAGTTCATATTCTTAAAGTGAGGTTGTCCTTGCACGGTGAATCCTTTAAAGTTGGAAGACGGCAAACGATGATAAGTTTCACCGGAAATCGTAGCCATTAAATCTATAAATTCCCTGTCCTGTGCATTATCCGTATATTTCCAATCAGCCGTACTGGGTCCGTTTTCTTTCTTCACCATATATGGAGGACAGATCGTCAAATACAACCGGTAATCACGATCACGGAATTGTCCATACATATTCTTATCACCCCCATAACGGCTAGTCGTCGTGCTAACCGGTCGTCCATCCGTACAAAGATAACTGTCTACCGCGTCTTTCGTTGCCTCAATATAAGATTCACCTGTACGCACCATACGGGTCAAACCATGCATTAACTGTCCGGTTTCATAAGCCTTATACAAAAGAATACCTGTCACCCCATCCAGTGTTTCCGAATTAAACAACTCATCATATTTAGGATGCACATTCGGATATTGCTTAATCACCTCTTCAGAAGCACGGGCACATTCTTCCAGATAAGTATCCGCTCCCGACAAACCATGATATTTTCTCCAAGTTCCTTCAAATAAAGCAAAACGGGAAATAAGAGCTTTCACCACATACATATTAATTGTATTTTTCCCATCCGCTTCGATATTACTGCCAATATGTGTTTCCGCATATTTCAAATTAGACAGAATATTGGAAGCCACCAAGTCACGACTATCACGTTTTCCATAAAGCTCGGGACTTTCCTCAGTCAAAGCATGCTCTACCCAAGGAATATCACCAAATTTAGAAAGCATCTGAAAGTATTTATAAGAACGGAAGAAATATCCCACACTTCTCCAATGCTCCCTCTCGGTTTCACTCATTTCCGAATGATCAATATTATCGAGCATCAGGTTAACACGACGGATATAATCATAATCCCAATCTTTAGACTCATCCGTAGCCTTTGCTTTGCGATATGCCCACTGACCTTCATATCCATCCAATCCTTTTATCATGTTATCCGATTCAAAATCACCACGGAAAATTTCATCCGTTTGCCCTGTATCATACGTATATCCGAAGAACACGTTATACAATCCCCATGTATACGTTTTAAAGTTGTCATAGGTAGTAAAGACCGATGCTTCTGTTTGCTGTCCTTTGGGATAAACCTCCAGAAATTCGTCATTTAGACAAGACGACATCAACAAACAAAGACTAACGCTTACACATAGTATATATTTATTCATAATAATTACTCTTTAAATTGTGAAACAATCAGAATGAAAGGTTTATACCGAACGAATACTGTCTCATATACGGATAGGTAAAACCACGTTGTCCTAAATCATCCGTGACAGAACGTTCCGGATCAAGTCCCTTCGGCAAGTGGTCGAACGTATAAAGATTCTCACCACTGAAGAACACAGCCAGATTATTAACTCCAATCTTACTCATCCACTTAGACGGGAAATTATAAGAAAGCGTTATATTACGAATACTTAAGTACGATCCATCCTGTAGATAACGAGTCTGTACACGTGTATTGGCATCTGTATTTCCGGCCGCTTTCTCATAAATACGGGGGAAATAACTATTCGTATTTTCCGGAGTCCAATAATTCAACTGTGAATCATAAACGGTAGTCCAAGCATCATAATGCGGATAAAACAGATCGTTCATCACCCACAAATCTCGTTTACCAACTCCTTGCAGCAAGAATAACAGAGAAAAACCGTTCCAACTTGCACTACCATGAATACCATACTGATAACGCCGGGTATTATTACCAATGATTTTACGGTCTCCCGGATCTTTCGTTGTACTGGTACCACTGTTGATAATATCATTACCATCCAAGTCCTTATATAATATATCTCCCGGATTCGGATTATAACCTTCCACTTTAGCAATACCCGGTTTCAGTTTGCCATCTGCATCGAAATCATCCACTGTGTACAAACGATCGGTCACATACCCCCAAATTTCACCCAGTTCCATTCCTACGCGATATGTTTCATTATCGTTCTTGTCCTTGCCAAACAGTCCTGTTTCGTTGTTGTATTTAGTAATCTTTGTTTTCGCATCGTAAAGATTAAAGCCTATGCTATATTTCACTTTTCCGATCTGATCGTTCCAGTCAACCGAGATTTCCCAACCTTTAGAACGAAGGTCAGCCGTGTTCTGTAAAGGGGCACTTGCACCTAATACACCCGGAAGTTCAGAGCCCGGAGCAAGCATACCCTTAGTATCTCTACGATACCAGTCGAACACCATATTCAATCTGTTATCCAATAGCCCAAGATCGAATCCGACATCAATTGTCGTTACTTTTTCCCAAGTAAAGCTATTGCTAACCAAAGCAGCTGGTTTCAAAGTAGTAACTTTAATACCGGAAACAGTCCAATAAGCCTGTTCCGCATCCATACCGGGAATATATGCGTAAGGAGTGATGCTCTGATTTCCAATATTACCCCAAGAACCACGCAATTTCAAGTTCGAAAGAACAGAGTTCAAAGGTTTCATAAACGCTTCCTCGCTGATACGCCATCCGGCGGAAACCGAAGGGAAGAAACCGAAACGGCTATTCTTCGGGAATTTGGAAGAACCGTCATAACGTCCGTTCGTTTCAAGCAAATACTTGCCGGCAAACGAATAGTTAATGCGATAGAATAACCCTCTTACCGTATAACGTTCAAATTTGTCTTTAGCAAAATAATCACCTGTCGACTGCGAAATAGACGGCAGATCTTCATTAATCATATTCATACGCGACATCTCAGCATAACGATAATCACTACTCTCCTGATTGAAACCTCCCATCACCGTTACATCATGTTTGCCCCATGAGTTGTTATAGTTAGCATAGAAGTTCAATGCATTATAATCCGTAATACCATTGGAATATTCATACTTGGAATTGGCAGTGGAAACCTCTTTCACAAAGTTACCTCCATGTGCATAATAGAACTTCTTCTCAAATTTCGTTTTCTCGTTACTTAGATGATTGAATGTATACTCACCAATCAACTTCACATTCTTCAAAGGACTGATCGTAACCTTTCCGAAAATACGAAGATTATTCTTTTGAATAGTTGTCGGATATGCCAGATCAATCAAGTTACGAGGAGTATTGATCGGTAATTCTTCGCCGTCAATATTCATTGTTCCAGTAGGGAAATAAGAAGGGAATGCGACTGCTGCTCCCCATATACCATATCCTCCGGAAGTTTCCGGCAATGAAGAGTTCGAGTTCGTATATTTAATATCCAATTCCGGAGTAATCCATGAAAACACATCCGAGCGGAGATAAGAAGACACGTTGTAACGCTTGTACGTATCTTTATCCGAAGCCAGTACCCCATTTTCATTCACCATACCGAAGGAGAAACGATAAGAAATATCTTTCGTACCGCCACCTACCGAGATATTATGAGTTTGCTGGAAACCAGTCTCCATCATATCATCGAAAAGATCAGTTTCTGCCAAGCTATAACGCAGCCCGTCCACCATTGCATAACCATCCGGATATGCAGACGGATTAGCATTATATTCCTTCAAAAGTCCCAACCAGGTATCTACGTTCTGACCACTTTGATAATTGATTGTCCCCATGTCCTTATAAGCCTGTACCGTTTGGAGCGGAGTAGCCTTATGAGGCATATTGGCAGGTCTGCTAAAAGAGAAGTTATTTGAATAATTAATAGAGAGTTTAGTTGCATCCGAGCCTTTCTTTGTAGTAATCAAAATCACACCGAAAGCTGCCCGTGCTCCGTAAATAGCAGAAGATGCCGCATCCTTCAAAACAGTCACCGATTCAATATCGTTCGGATCGAGCATATTAATATCCATCTCCACGTTATCCACCAGCACCAGCGGTTTCCCATTCTTATCCAAACTGTTGACACCACGAATGTTGAAACTCATTTCTTCACCGGGTCTTCCTGAATTACCTGTAATCTGCAAGCCGGGCATTGCCCCTTTCAAAGCGTCACTCACAGACACCACCGGACGGTCACCTAAAACATCATCCATCTTCACACTGCTCACCGCACCTGTCAGGTTCGCTTTCTTTTGTACGCCGTAACCAACAACTACTACTTCGTCTATTAACCGAGTATCTTCTTTCAAAGTTACATTGAGAGGACGTTGATCTTTCACCACCACTTCCTGTGTGGCATAGCCGATATACGATATGGATAAACGGGCATTCGGAGTAACCATCAAAGAAAAATTGCCATCCATATCCGTAATGGTACCTTCCGTAGAATCGACTACTTTCACATTTGCCCCAATCACCCCTTCACCTGTAGGATCAGTGATTCTACCTTTTAAGACAAACACTTTTTCCTGTTCTTTCTGCGGTGTCACTGCATGGAACATAATCACCCGGGGTCCGTTCACTTCATAACTGACGTCCGTACCGGCCAGCAATTGTCCCATCACATCATTAATAGTACCGTTATTTATATTCACAGAGACTTTCCTATTCAAATCAATGTCATTATTACGAATCAGGAAAGAGTAATTGCCTTGCTTCTTTATTACTTCAATGGCTTCTTTCAAAGTAATATTATCTACTTTCACACTGAATCGCTTACTTTGTTCCTGTGCCGATAGCTGGAAACCACCAGTCAAAACGTTTCCTACAGACAAAAGTAGAAGCATTAATAACATTCTTTTTACTATTAATCTCATATTTTTCACTATTAAAGGTTAACATAATATCTTTCTATACAACGCTGAACCGCCGATATATCTATCGACTAAGTTCCCAATCATACTTTACTTTTTCTTATTTTACCTCCTTTTTCTTGTCAGTTATAAAGATAGTGTCTCCACTAACTTTCCATGTATATTGCTTCTCAACGTTGATTTCTCCCAATATATCATTGATACTTTGATTACTATTGAAACATCCGGAAAAGCGTTCCGCTTTCAGACGTTCACTCTCTAAACTGATCTTCACCTGGAATTTGCGCTCCAGACGGTGTGCGATGTCGGCAAACGGAGCATCTTCAAATGTCAGGCCACCATCCAACCAGTCACAGGCAGAACTAGCATTTGATTTCATTTTCTCCATGCGGCCCGTATTCTTATCGTAAAAAGCCTGTTCGCTAGGGAATAGTTTCATTACCGAACCGGACAAAGTGGCTAAATTGACACGACCTTCCAACAAAGATACCATTACATAATTATCGTCATCATAAGCGCGTACATTAAAAACAGTCCCTACCACCTTTACCTGTACACCATTCGTATTTACAAAGAAAGGAATCTTCTCATTTTTCGCCACCTTGAAATATCCTTCGCCATCAAGCGTTACATCACGTTCACGAATACCGAACCCACGGCAATAACGTAACACAGAACCCGCATTCAATGAAACCTCTGTTCCATCCGGAAGCACAATATTCGTCCGCGAACCAGCTGGCACTTTAATTTCATAAGGAGAATCCGCATTCGTATATACTTCCGTAAGATTTTCAGTATAAGTGTACCAGAAGTAATTACAGCCCAACAACAAAATAATTGCAGCAGCTACCTTCAGCCACACAGGAACTATCTTCCGCGAACGGACAGGTTTCATCTCAGCAGCGGCTATTTTTTCTTTTATCTGTGATAAATTAGCATCCTCTACTTTGGCAAATGCAGGCACAGAAGAAACAGCCCATACTGCGGACATCTCCCGGAAAATTTTAGCTGCATCTTCATTGGAAGCCAGATAAGCGAACAGAGCTTCTTTCTCTTCTTCGGTGCAGTTACCGGACAGATAGTTGCTTATCCGGATTTCCAATTCTTCTATATGATAAGAGTCATTCATAAACGTACTTTTTCTATGGGTGTATATAACTAGATACGCAATAAAAAAAGAAACGTTTAAAAGAAAAGCGATTTTTTTTAGAGAAACATCAAAATAGCTATCATATAAGGAGTACCCAGTGATTCGCGTAGCTTAGTCAATGCTATTTTCATCTGTACTCTTACAGTGGTCACATTAATATTCTGCTCCTCGGCAATTTCACTGTATGTCTTACCCTCATACAAACTTGCTTTAAATATGGCACGGCATTTGGCTGGCAATTCCTCCACCTTCTTCATGATGATGGTATTCATTTCGCTATGCTCCAATGCCTGCAAAGGATTATCGGAAGAAAGAATATGATTTTCGAGAAAAGCCCAGATTTCTTCCATCTGTTCCGTCATCTGTTTTTCGTTGAAGCAGGAAGAACGCAGATAACTAATACTTGCGTTTTGAATAGCACGCCGCAAGTACGGAAGAGCCGGGTGAGTGATATGGTGGCGATTCTGCCAAAAAGCGACAAAGACATCATTCACAATCTCCCCTGCCACCCTCTTGTCATGCACATAATAAACAGCTATCGCACACAAATAAAGGTAGTAGGTATGATAGATTTTATCAAATGCTTTTGTATTACCGTGATTTAACTGTTCAATTAGATTTTCAGAGATTTCTGGTAGATTCATTCGTTGTCTTTCTTTAAGGAACGGTGCAAATATAGCGATTAATTCAGAAAAACAAAATTCCAATCAGATAAACCGGAGCCCGGCAATCATTCCTTAACCCTACAATCCCATCGGTATTTTCAACAAATACCAAACGATAAACAGCAATGTCCAGACAACCAGGATGCCTAATGAATATCTCCAAGTATATTTCAGCAATGAACCATACGTAATCTGCTTATCATATTGCCGCATATAGGTAAGCACCAGAGGCATATAGAATAAGAAAGGAGTAATGGCATTCGTCGAACTATCTCCGATACGGAAAGCACATTGTGCTATATCCGGAGCAATTCCCATCTGTGCAAACATCGGGATAAAGATAAAAGACATAAAAGCCCATTTGGAGGTAGCAGATACCATAATCAGATTTATCAATGCCGTAAACAGAATAAACAGAACAAGAGCAGACAAAGGAGCCGGTTCAAACGAAGAAAGCAAGTCAGCCCCCATAATCGCCAGACATTTATCCAGATGGGAATATTCAAAACAGGCAAACATCTGCGCAGCGAAGAAAGCGATAACGAAATACACTCCAAGAAGCTTCATTGGCTGCGTAAGTCCTTCAATCACGTCATTGTCAGTGCGATACCGTCCGGAACTGAATCCATAAGCCATTCCCGTAATACCTGCTCCCAAAGAAAGCAAAAACAAAATACCGGCAATAAAAGGCGAATGCATCAAACCACCATTCACACCCCGCAAAATTCCATAAGAAGAAAAAGTAAGCCACAAGATAAGAGCCACATAGATAGCTGCCACAACAATGGAAATCATAATGGCACGCCGCTCTTTACGAGACAGAGGATGGTAAGCCACCACCTTCATACTGCCTTCATACTTACCTAACGTAGGAAGAAGCCATTTTTGAGTAATCCAATACACAATAGCTGTAATGGCCACCGTTGAAGCACTCATAAAAAAGTAATTGCAAAGAGGTTCTGTATTCCCCTGATAACCCGTTTGTGCCAGTGCAGCCTCTTGCGTGGTATGCGCCAACAACGGGTCCATCGTACTCAATACAATATTAGCACTATACCCGCACGCAACGGAAACATAAGCCGTAACAATCCCTGCAATCGGATGAAGCCCCACCCATTGAAACAGCATAGCAGCAATAGGCAATAAAATGATATATCCACCATCACCAATGGCATTCGACAACAAGCCAAGTACAATCACCCACAAGACGATCTTCCTCTTTTCCTGTCGGTTTCCCACCCCCATGCGGATACATGCATCAATAAAACCGGAATGTTGTGCCACTCCCAATCCAAACATAGCAATTATCACCATGCCTAACGGAGCAAAGCCCGTGAAATTCTTAATAGCGTTCCGCAACCACCAACGGATTCCTTCGGGACTCAACAGGCTTTGTACACGGATGTCCTCACCTGTTTGTGGCAATGTCACTTTCAACCCATAGATATCGCATATCCATGAAAGAAAGACCACTGCCATTGTTAGCAGAAGGAACATCGTAGCGGGATGGGGCATACGCCATTTATTCTTCATCATTTTCCGGGATTATTTTTCGTTTGCTTTAGCAACTACTCCTCGTCAGGCTCCAGATTATCCAGATCAATAATACGCAATTCCAATGCACGTACTGCCAACCGGGTAGCATTCACTCCCACCCGTTCACCATTCGGAAAAAGACGTCCGATAAGATCATTCTGCCGTTTCTCCAATGATTTCACACCAAAAGGCATTCCTTTCAGATTGGCAATCATCTCTTTCGTATAACCCAAAGCCAGATGGCGGAGAAAACGTTCATCGTATTCATCAATATCATAACTGATGACAGCCTCCTGACGCTTGGCATCGTTGGCTACAGATTTCTTGAAACGATCTACAATCTTTTCCAGAATCGGATAGTTAAATACCAATTTCTTTCCATCCATCACAGCCTGTACATCTGTTTTCGTCAGTAGCTCACCCGTTTTGAGGATGATTCCATCGGCACCGGCATTCAATACGTCCACCCACAACTTTTCGTTCAGAATCTCACCCGTGAAGATCAATACCCGAACTCCTTTGTAACGTTTGAATATATTCTTGCAAATATCAACACCAATGGTCGTAGAACCTCCTAGTCCTAAGTCCAACAATACCAGATCGGGAAGCTGGGCCTCCATTAACGGCCAAAACTCACTTTCCGTCATTGCCGTGCCGATTACTTCTGCATTCGGTATTTCATGACGGAATATTTCTTCTGTCCCTTTCAACTCCAGTTTTACATCCTCTACAATAATAACTTTAAACTTCTGTTCTTCCATGTTCCTTATCTAATAACTTTTATGTGTTTTCCTTTTATCGGCGCGGAATAGTGAAATAAACTGTAAACCCGCCGCCTTCAGCCGGCTCGGCATTGATACGGCATCCCCTACGCCCCGCAAATTCATCGTGGTCGCGGATAATTTGCTTGCATACCAGATATTCCGTTCCCCTCAACTCCCCTTTTTCACCGGAAGTCATACGTGCCAGATTCGGATAAAATAGTTGATTCAACTCTTCCACACTCTTCTCACGTCTCGTATCCGTAAAGAGGAAACGAATATATTCATTATCCTTGCGCGCTTGCAGACGTATCACTCCATCTTCCCGTACAGTCAATGCTTCATCAATCAAATTCTCCAATAGAAAACGCAACTGATTCACGTCTCCTATCACCTTCGCCTCCATCGGCTCTATTTCCAATTCTATCCTCTCCGGCCGATTCTTCATCAACTTCTTGAAATATTTTCCGGCAGCATCCAAAAGTTCCTGTACCGGAATCACCGTACGCCGGAAAGTGACCTCCTCCAATTGACGGGAAGCACACGAACTCAAAATCGTAAAGATTCCCTTATAGTATTCAATCAATTCCGTCATAGTCTCCACCGCTTCACGCTCCTCCGTTTCCGAAAGATTCTGCGCATTCAACCGCCCTACAATCTGCTTGATTTTATTCGGATAATAAATCGTCTCATGTTTAATAGTCGACAGACAGTTGTCAAGCACCATATTCTGAACATGCAACATGCTGTCTTCCCAGGAAGCCCGACGTGTTTCTTCGTGTGCCGACTCGATATCCCGATATTTTGTAGCCAGCTTCACCACTGCGTTAAACACGACAATAGTCACATAACGAGCTACCAGTTCAAAAAGCAGTCGATCCGTCTCCTGTTCCGTTCCTTCTCTGCGCTCCAGATAAAGCACACCGACACATTGATGCTCGCCCCCTGCTTCCACCATCAGCGGAATTGCCTGAAGATGCTGCTCAGAAAGATATTCTCCGGCGCTAAAACACTGCTCTACCATCTCCGGCATTTCCTGTCCGGGACGAGAAGCATATTCCAGCCGATGTGTCGTTTCATTATAAACGGCAATTCCCATCCGGTCAATCGTCAGTAATTCATTTACCGAACCGAATGCTTCATCCACAATCCGCTGCGGAATTTCTTTAAGCGTACTCTCTTCTCGTTGAAGTGCCTCTGCATTTTCCTGTTCCTGCGGTCTCACCAAAGATGCAGCAAACACCTTCTGGTTAATCTCAAGTACCTGTTCGAGATTCAAACGATTCTGCAAACGTTTTCTCATGTACAGAAAATAATATCCAACCAACGAAACAATCAATAAAACAAAGCATAAAATAATCCCTACCGTCTTATTGGTATTCGAACGCTCCAACTGCCGGCAATATGCTTCGAGAGTTTGATCCTCTCCCTGCAACTTATACAAATCCGTAAATGCCGAATTATTATAACTATATGCATCCAACTGTTTCAAAGCCAGAAAAGCAACCGCTGCCTCATTCCTGATATCCAGAATTACATGATAATCCGAATCAAACAATTCGTTCCACCAACTGATTTCAGCAGGCGTTCCCTCACCTACCAGCTTCATATACCGATGTGGACGATCCGGACGCGCATATTTTTCATAATGCTCATTCAGAAAAAGCATTGCAGAATCTATATATTGCAAAGCCAACTCATAATTTTCATCCACATTAGCAAAATAGGCAGCATTCGCATAATCCGACGCTACATCCAGCAAATCCTCATACGCAGAATCCATAACTACTACAATCGAATCGCCATCCTGCAACATGGGAGGAATCGGATCATGCAGACAAGAAACCATCCCCAACGGAAGCAACAAGCAAAGCAACAATACCCCCATTGCTTTACGCACTCCCGAAGGCAAACGAAAATAAAAACGGCTCCCCAGTTCACTCTCCACATCAAAAACGCATCCCCGGAATAAATCATTCGTTTTCTTATACTTCTCAATGATTCCCTTACAATTCATCAATCCGAAACCACTACCTTTGTTTTCTTTCAACACTTCCGGATCGGCCGCATTCTTCATTCCGATCACGCGGGAATCATACACCTTCTCACCAATGATATGCGCCACATCCTCTTCGGAAATACCTCTTCCGTTATCCTCCACAGAGATCTCGACATACGCATCCTCCGTAATACGGGCATACACTTTAATTGTTCCTCCTTCCGGAGTATATTTACGGGCATTTTCCGCCAGCGTATTAATCATAAACAAAGTTAGTGCCCGGTCGGCCTTCACCATAACCGTAGTCGGTTCAATTTCCAACTTCTGATTTTTCATTTCAAAAGCACGTCTTCCCTTGCCTAGCAGCTCAAACAGTTCATTGAGACTGAAAGTTTCAATATTCAGGCTAAGCGTTCCTTGCTTCATCTTAATCCAAAGAGCCAGAATATCGTTGTACTCATTAATCGTAGTTACCAGCTCATCAATGTATTGATACTTCTCTTTCTTAATCTTCGCATTATCAATATCCCCCCGCTCCGTCAACTTATGCACTTCGTTCAAGATACGGTCAATATAAGGATTAATACCATTGACAATGGCCAGACAAGCCTTCTTTATAAGATTCTGACGTTTATTTCCCGCAATATGTTGTTCGTAAACATACCGTTGCTTTTCCAACTGCATCCGCTCGTCACTCAACGCTTCCACCATCTGCTCATTGTCCGCAGCCCAAACAATATACGGTTCAAGCACATGCACCAATGCTTTTTCATCACGGTTCAACCGATGCAGAGGAACCAGTGCCGCTTTTCCTTCCTCCGGAATTTCCAGTTGAAGACGTCCTTTCCCAAATAATTGATCGATACCTTGTTGAATTAATGGAACATTCATCGGAATGGACGAAGTTATATCCCGGCAAAGAGTCAGAATCCGTTGCAGACGCTCCACGTCTACCTGATTCCTTATTTTAGACCGTTTATTGAAAAACCACCAAAGAATAACCACCAATACAAGTCCGACAATAACCAAAGAAAGTACAAGCGTCATTTGTCGTGAATCGGCTTCCAATGAAAGATAGCGGCTCTCCAACTCCTTATCCTGACGGGTATAATTTAAAATATCCAAATATATATTCCGGTTGTAATCAGAAGCATACTTCATCCCGAGCCCCGCATACGACACACTCAATTGCTCCCGAATCCTTGAGATCCATTCAGGTACCGTTCTCACATCTTCCTGCATGATCCATGGAACCCCGGTATAAGTCGTATCTCCTTCTACAAAAACATGTAGTTTATCCAATGTATCCGCCGCATGGTGATAATAGAGCATGTGATGTTGATTCACACAATCCAACGCTTTTGCAAGCGTATCCAATGCCTCCGTATAACGTCCGTGCTCATTCATATATTTACCGATAGACACATACGCACCGGCAATCTGATACAAATCATTGTACTCACGAAATTTTTCAAGCGCACGCTGTGCCATTCGCAAAGGCAAAAGCGAATCTACGGGAAACCCAAACTGATCCAGCGCATATCCCCTTCTCGTCCGAAAAAGTTCGAAATTATTAGGTGAAACCATCAGATTAGCCAATCCTTGCAGACCATTTCCTTCGAAATAAGGATGATTAGTCTGAACAGCCGTCCGCCAGGTAATATAGAGTTGGTCGAACTCACGCATTTTCCGGTCTTCCGGCTTGGTTGCTTCCACCAACGAAGCCGAACCTTTAATATAATGATAATAAAGCAACTGATTAGTATCTGTCAAAGCTTCATCTTCCGGAATCCGGTTGAGAGATGTGATGGCCTCCTGCCGTTGCTGCAGATAATAGTAATAAATAGAAGAAACGATGAAAAATTCGGTGAATGCATAATCCAGCCGTAGCGCCTCGTGACGGTCGGCAAACAAATCACTCTCTTCACGAATACGTTTCATGCGCTTGAGCGCACTATTACGATAATCATAAAATTCTTTATTCATAGCCGTCCGCTGACAGATTTTCATCAGTCCGATGTCGGCAATCAACAGTTCGAGTTCATTTTTAGTCAGTTTATATACTTCCTTATGCAACGCTTCCGCCCGGTCAAAGTCCATAGCCATAAAAGCACAGAACCCCAGATTGTTGGATGCTTCCGCTTTCCCCGACTTGTAGAAATTCACCTGCCGATAGGCTTCATTGGCATATTTATAAGAAGAATCCAGGCTTCGATAACGATAAGCATACGCTTTCCCGTTTAATGAATCAATCAGGCGCACCTCTTTGGTCGGCACCATATCAGTGCACGAAAAAAAAGAGGCAAACAACACTATACCTATTATATATAAAGGAAAGCGTGAACTCATTTTTGACTATTAACTGTTTTCAGAAAGCAAATCTACAAATATTTCCGATAAGTTGGAGAGAAAAATATTTTTTATACAATAAGTCCTTCTAAATAATAAGAGAAATT
>OGPK01001832.1_pt1 | contig 15175 bp, 14 predicted proteins | sample 1552921 | NCBI WGS metagenome assembly OGPK01 (sample SAMEA2580264, study PRJEB22360) | human gut metagenome | biome: human gut; feature: human-associated habitat; material: faeces | place: Denmark | collected 2008/2010 | reverse complement strand
TATATAATAGGGGGAACCCAAGAGGAAGAACAAGAAGAAAAACGACTGAACATACATGACCATACATGAAGGAAACTGAGATAATCCTAATATATTATTATATAATATGGTAACGATGATTGAGAAATTGGATTTTTCCAATTTCTTTTTTTACCGTCTACTGACCATATCTTGAAAAATTCTCTGTATATATTAAATTTAAATAAATAATTACTTAAAATTGAAATAGAATCATACATGCACATCTAACTTAAACTAAAACAGAACAATAAGAGCGAATACAAACTGATTTTTGTAAAAAACTATTTAGAGGTGGAAATTTATGTATGAATATATTCCTGAAATAATGACATTTAAAGAATGTCAAAAGATTTTAAAGGTTGGAAAAAATACTTTGCTTGATTTAATACATACAAATCAATTAGAGGCATTTAAAGTTGGAAGTCGGTGGAAGATACCAAAACAATCTGTAATTGAGTTTATTCAGTACAGATAACCATATTGAGGATTATTTTTCTCTATGATAATATAAAAATAAGAGAAAAGCTATATAAAATCATATGGATACAGGAAGGAGGGTATCGTGGATACAGATATTAAAATGTCAGTAAAAGCAACGGATACCAAAGCGCAGTATGATAATAAAGCCAAGCAGCTCTTGGGTCATAAGATTATACTGGCACATATACTGGTAAATACTGTAGCAGAGTTTAAAGGCATGAATCCGGCAGATGTAGTGCAGTATATTGAGGGAGAACCGCATATTGGTTCTGTTCCGGTGGACGCTGGAGCAACAAATATAGAAACTCAAGAGAAAGTAATTGGATTAAATACAGAAAATAGCGAAATTAATGAGGGAATGATACGTTTTGATATTATCTTCTACGTCCAGATGAAGGATGGTCTTTCTCAGATCATTGTAAATGTGGAAGCACAAAAGGCCGAACCATCAAGCTATGATATATTAAATAGAGCAATTTTCTATGTAAGTCGCATGATTTCTTCACAGAAAGGCAGAGACTTTGTAAAATCTAATTATAATGATATTAAGCGTGTATATTCTATTTGGATTTGTATGAATGTAGATGAACACAGTATGAGTCATATTCATCTTACGAGGGATGATATAATCGGATCTCATAATTGGAAAGGTGATATTGATTTATTAAATATTGTACTATTAGGGCTTGCGGAAGATTTACCAGAGAAGGCTGAAGAATATGAATTACATCGCCTATTAGGAGCCTTATTATCCTCCAAGCTAAAAGTGGATGAAAAGCTTGATATTATAGGAAATGAATTTCAAATTCCTTTAGAAAGTGATATTAGGAAGGATGTGAGTGAAATGTGTAATTTGAGTCAGGGAATAGAAGATAGAGCTTTTGAGAGAGGTACTGCAAACGGAATTTCAATCGGAAAAAAAGAAGGGTTAGCTGAGGTAGTTTTAAAGTTAATCAAAAAAGGGGTATCTATAGAGCAGGTAAGTGATATGCTGGATATGGATATTAAAGACGTACAGGATATAATAGAAAATAAGTAATTTAGTCAAACAAAATGTTGCCAAAGCCATAAAAAGGTTTTGGCAGCATTTTTTTATGCTATAATTATTTTACACAAAAGAAGGGAGAATAAAAAGTATGAAAAAACTAAAGAAAACGATTCTGAGCCTCCTGTTAACCTTGGTGTTAGTCAGTGGTATAACACCTGTTTCTAACTTAGCAGGTATTCAAGCAACAACTGTAGAGGCAGCCGTATCCAAGAAACAAATTGCAAAATTTGTTCGTGCTGTAGACGGAGATACTGCAAAGCTTTCTGTAAAGGGTACGACATATACGTTCCGTTTCTTGGCAATAGATACGCCTGAAACTGTAAAGCCTAATACTCCTCCAGCTTTTATGGGGAAAAAAGCATCGAACTACACTAAATCAGCCTTAGCAAAAGCAAAAAAAATCGAAATTCAGTATGATGGTAACCGAACGGATAAATATGGTCGGAAACTAGCTTGGATTTTTGTAGACGGTCAATTATTACAGAATAAACTTGTTAAGAAAGGCTATGCGCGTGTTTATTATGTATATGGAAAATATAAGTATACTAATAAGTTAAGAGCTTCTGAAAAGGTTGCAAAGCGAAAAAAACTGGGTGTTTGGAAGAATTACAAGGCAGCCTTCCCAGATAGTAAGAGTTCTTCTAACAAGAATACTACAAAGAAAACTACAACAAAAAAAGTTTCTAATACAAAGAAGAATAGCAGTAAACAGACATCTTCTTCCTCTTATGTGTGGATTCCACGCACAGGAAGTAAATACCATTCTCGATCTTCGTGCAGTAATATGAAAAATCCGAGTAAAGTAAAAAAATCAGATGCTATTGCCAGAGGATATGAACCTTGCAGTAGATGTTACTAAATGCATTAAATCAGCTCCAATTATTATTAGAGCTGATTTTTTTAGTTCTTGGATGCCTATCCCATTTTTTCTTGAATATAGTTATCTAATGCTTTTTTCGGAATTCTCCATTTATACGTTCCTAGCTTAAATCCTTTAATTTCACCGTTCTTCAGCAATTTGCGAAGTTGCTGTTTACTGGTTTTTAATATCTGTAGAACTTCATCAAACGTATAGATTTCATCATTTGTCATATTCTTCATAAGACCAGTACTCCTTTCCTCTGGTATGTTTTTTCGCATAATATAAATATTCATAGGCATCTGTATTATCTGAATCAAAGATTAGAGTAAATAAACTGGGAATAAACGGGCAATCTGATACCAATGGAATAGGAGATAGTGATAAATCGTTAAAATACGATAGAATTGTTTTTGTCTTCTTATATGTCCCCATAAAATCAATATCTAACTGAATCCCCAGTGCTTTATTCCTTTCACAGACTTTAATACATTCTTTCATTTTCTCACGTTTTTTCATACCGTTTATTCTTTTCTCAATCAAACGATACAATAATTCCTTGGATAATAGCTCCTGTGTGTGTTGTAAAGGAAGAATGACATAATCAAAATAAATCTCTTTTGCATGACGCAGCGTTTTAGAAAGAGCTTTTTCAATGGTATTAGCATCATATTGTTTGTATTTCTTTTTAAACTTGTTTAAAGTAACTTCAAACCGCAGTAATCCTTTTCCTTGGATACTATCCATAGCATCCATATAGCCAAAATCTTTTAAATTCTTCGCTTTATCATATATTTTAATCTGTGCATTATGCTTACCTGTTGAAATACAGTAACAATAGGAAATAGATGGATCCCAATTATTTTTATCCAGAATCTCCTTTGATATAGGAGTATATCCGTTTTTCAGATGCATCACCTTTAATGCCGCAATTATCTCTCTAGTATATTTCTGTGATGGTGTGACTATATCATAGGTCACATCTATTCGATTGAGTTCTGCATCTTGTAAATCAACCTCAGTAGTATCCCAAATTTCATGTAATATCTTTCTCAATTCTTGGATGGCTTCGGTATATTCTTCTTCTGTAGTTAAACGGCCCAATGCCTCGCCATTATGTAATAACTTATATGGAGTAACAATAATCTCAACTTCTGTTGTTACTTTCTCGAATCGCTTGCGCTGCTTTTCTAAATCCCTTATAACAAGCCGGACTCCTTTATCCGAAAACTCATTAATCCGAAAGACTTTCTTTTCTGTAATATTCTTCTGATTATATATCTTCCATAACTGCTCAACCTCTTCTCTCTTCTTAAATACTTTTATCATGGAAAAAGTGTGAATGAAAAACATTAGCGTCCTCCTTTGCTACGAATTCATTCAAATTGCTTCAAAATGAATTCGTTTATAATATTTTTTATTCTATTGTTACGGAAGTTAATAAAATATTATTATTTGCACTAACAATATGATAAATAATTATTTCACCTATATAGAATATGTGATGTATAAGATAATATATTATGTGTTACCTATATGAATAGCATTACCTATAATAAATATAAAAAATAATTACTACACCTATAGAGTCAGATGATAGATAAAAAATGGTACCCGGAGGGTATTCTTTATAAGTGATTTTAAAACCTGATCACAAAAGAGTACTGTCATCAAAATAAATTTTATGATGATGCAAAAATCTTATATTAAAATAGCAATAATAAGGGAATATAGACAATAGTGTTTATTTTAGCCGGTTTTTAAAATATTTAGTTTATAAATCCAAAATCCAAAATCCGAAAAAACAATTTTTGAGAAGTTAAATTATCCTTACTCCATATCCTTAATAACAGTATTACGATTGTCCAATATTTATTGTCCATAAATTAGCACTCTGTATTCCATAATATATAAGTACTGGAATATTTTGGATTATTAAATTATTATTTGCAATTTCTTTGTAATGGGTAGTAAAGAAATCTATATATGAAAAACCACACTATATGTATCATAGTGTGGCTGTATTTTTGTTACAAATTATCTAATTATTATATTTTATATATTATTTTTTTAATTTCATCCAGTTCTTCTAATGAGGCATTTTGTATGATTGTTTCTATAAATTTCATCCTTTTTTCTAAAGACATTTCTTGGAAATCTTCTTGAAAAAAATAATCATATTGAGAAATCGCTGCCTTGAATGTTCTGGCATAATTTTTAGTAGCCTTTTTAAAACCATCTACTTCAATTACACCTTTCTCTAATAATGACCTTAACAATAAGTGAATAGATGTATTGCCCCAAGACTTATTTGGACTAGCTTTTATGATTTCTGAAGATGTTAACGCTTCCTGTTGCCCCCATAAGATATCCATAATTTCTCGCTCACTTTTCGTAAGTCGAATCTTTTGTTTCATTATATATTCTTCTCCTTTAAATATTATAGTAATTTATTATAATATTATCACATATTGAAATTTATGTAAAATAAGAATTATAGTAAAAAATATTACGAGTATTTAATTAGAAAATAGGGTTATGCAATGCTGTCGTTATAAGGTATAATAGATGTATTGATTTTAATAAATCGTGATTTGTAAGGAACAGAAACTTTGAAGTTGTAAAATGAAGGAGGTTCAAGTGAATATGGATGATAAAAATATATCAATAATTCCTCGCAATGAAGTTCATATTCTTGTGACCGAAGAGGACAAAACCGGAGATAATATACTTGCTATGAGCGATTTTTTTGGTGGTTATGTTCAGCAACTCGTAGATATGATTAGAACCAATGCGGTAACAACATATGTTCCAAGCATCCCTATTGCTGACATTGGAATCATTGGGGAAGTCGTTCAAAGAGCGGAAGTCATTTCACAGGGAGCCACACAACTGATACCTGACTTTGACAGTCTTCCTAAGGACATTCGCCAGAAGTTAAAGGATGGAATTTATAAGATCGGAGAGTCTAAGCAGGTAGATGGAAACCTACGTGCGGTTATTGTTGACGAGACCGGGACAAGGGTAAAAGATGTTACGCTCAAAGAAGTAAACATTAATCCTAGTACATTAGAGGTTTCTAAAAGCATTACAAATCAGCTTCAGATGAGACAGATTTATGCAAAATTGGATGTAATTCGGGAAATGCAGAGTTTTCAAATTGCAAGAGATCGGGACAGAGATATCAAAAGTCCGTTTCTGGATGCACGCTACTATATCCTGAAAGCTCAGGGCGAAAATTGTACAGATAAAGAACGAGAAAAATACCTGAAAAAGGCTGCTGACAAACTTCTTTCTGCTGTGAACAGTGTATATACAGATCTAACGACATCTACTGAACATATGCTGAATCTTACAAAGTTTCCGATATTTCAAAAAAAAAATCAGATTCGAGATTATATAGGATTCCTCTCGGAAGATATTCAAGTGGCGACAAAATTTGTCGGATTGAGGATGCAGCTGCTTGATTACCTTGGGGACACAGACGGAGTGCAGATTGAGATGTCACTTTATCAAAGGAGGATAACAGATTTCTTTACGAAAGCTCTTCCAAACAGAACATATTCTGCAGCTGCTCTAATACATTTGAACTATCCGTACAATGCAGAAAATAGAGATTGCTGGTATAAGCTGTCTGAAGATTTAAAGCTAGCATTAGAACCGAAGCAAGATAAGGAAAAGGAACATATATATTTGGTTTCCGTGGAGGAGGATGAAGATGAAGGAGAATAAGAATAAGAAGTGCTGGGCATGTAAACGAACTCTTATAGGCGATTCGAAAATGGGATTATGTCCGGGCTGCATAAACAAGTATGGATCCGTTGCGGCGCTTGGCTTAGTTGTTGGTGGTAGACAGCTTGTAAAACATGGCGGAAAAATCATTAAAGGGGCTACCAAAATAATAAGGCATTAAAGACCACTTCCAACTTGTCGGACTGATGAGATACAGAAACTCTGTAAGAATAATCAAGGAACAGGTTGTCTTGTAACGTGACTACCTGCTTTCTTTTATGCCTGCAAGTGCCATTTTTTAAGTGATGTTTAATGCCACGCTTTGAACACCACTTAGGAAAAATATGATTAAATTGTATCACGTTCAGTATGTCTAAATCAGAATGTGATACCATCTATGATAAATCCAATTTTTACAGATAAAAGGCCATTATTTGTTCATTTCATTTGTATATTAAAGATAACTATGCTATATTTTTTATAAATTAATGTCGGAGGGTTATACTTATGAAAAACTTTAAAAAGTCTTTTATCTGCGATGTTTGCGGGAAAAATCGAGGATATTAAAGATATCATATTTGAATAAATCAATGTAATATCACACTGCATATTATACTTATTCATTATAACAAAAATATAAAATAGTTGTAAAAATACAATAAAAAGAGAATACTTGAATTAGTTACTTGCATATGCTATACTGGCAGTAGCTAAGAAAGAGATTGCGTTCAAGCTGAACACAACAAACGAACCCCCGAACAGTGGCCGCTGTTCGGGGGTTCTTCTTCTTTTTTTAACGGTGAAGTCTCCGTTTGTAGGTTAATTGTCACTGTCGTTTCTATCTAACCATTTGCAAATATAGTAGCTAACGATACCTGCCATAACAGAAACCAAGAAAGAGATTACTATACTCAAGCTAGAACACCCCCTTTCCGTTGTCGGATTGGGTGTGACAACAGGTGTCATTATATCATAATTACAAAGAGGATAAAAGCTTCTAATTCCAACATTGCATACTATTATATTACTTAATATTGCTGAGTAACAATTCTTTTTTGTATTTATAATATGTATTCCGACTGATACCGAGTATTTCTATAACCTCTTTATCCTTCATGCTGCCATCAAAATCTTTCGCCATCTTTTGAATGCACTCTTTCATTTTCTTTGCTTTCTTCGTCTCAAATGTAGCTCCTTTTTTCCGGCCAATTTGCTTTCTTTGCTCCTCTGGCAGAGTTTCATTTAAACGCTGCGTGGTCCTGATTCCCTCTGAAATCCTTACATGAAGGTCTTGTACCTCTTTTTCTGCCTGCTCAAAGGCAATCCGGATTTTCTCTTTTGTCTCTTCATTCTGAAATTCTGTGATAGCTTCCATAATTGCATCTATCAACTTATCTGTAGATTCTTTGCCGGTACTGGCTATCCTAGTCTTCTTACTCTGCATTTCTTTATAATAAGAAGTATTTATATGAGGTTCCTTTATAAAAATTAAATCAATGCCTTCCTGTAGAAGCTGCATATATAAATCATACCCTTCATCTGCAGAACGACTCATTCTGGACACAGAATCAAAGATAATCGTATCTCCAGGGCAAATAACTGCAAGAAGTTTTTTAAACTGTGGTCGTCCCATTTTTGTTCCCGTATACTTTTCCCGATAGATTCGTTCAATTTTCTTATCCTTGCAATAATCTTCTATATTTTTTATCTGCCGATCCAGACGTTGATTCTTCGTTGATACTCTGGCATAACCATATATCTTACCCATTACTACTCATCCTCTCAAATATAAGTATTTATTTTAACTTTAGTTATTTTTGATACTTATATTATATCATAATAATCAGGCATAGACAAATAAATTTAATACTTTTTGATATGTAGTTATTTTTAATACTCATAGAATAGTTTTTATCTTATGTACCGATCATTTCTGTATATATAATGCACATCTTAGCAAAATTTTGTAAGATGTGTACAGCAATCGTAGTAAAAAGCGAATGGGGTACTACTCTCTTACGGCAAATATACCATTCTTTGAGGTAAGTCAAGATACTCACCTATCTGCTTGGCTAATCCTTCTAGTTCCTGATAAATTGACTTTTTTACGGTATAATAATCTTCTTCAAATATTTTTTCTGTTAGGCCAAACATTTCATCGCTAATTATCAAATCACTCTTCTTTAACACTATTCCCAACTTGTAGTGCGCCATAGAATTTCTAAATCTATCTGATTTCCATTTCGAATTAATTTTTAAAGCGATGCCTAACTTTTCATTTATTTGTTCAATCACATTTAGTAAAGAATAATATAAAAGATATCCGAATCGCAACTTCGTAGATATCTCATTTTTTAGCCATTTTTCAATCCCATATAACAGAAAATTTATCTGACACAGGATTGACATTAAAACAAACTTATCACTATATACATTACCAACTGGTGATTTTATAAAACCTCCGTAATCTTGAACACCAAACTGCAATTCATTATTTACCTGAAAATCAGTCATTGCATTGAACAAATTAATATATCTACCACTAATCTCACTCATTGCCTTTATATACTCACCATTATTCGCACTGTATGAAAAAAACGGTGAATAGTACTGGCACAGAATTGTATTTCCACAAATCACATCATTTATAGTATCCATTCCATATATATTATATAGCTTAAGAACTTTGGCAATTGGCTTGCAGACACTTCCAAAATAATCACCACTTTTACGATAAAAACTTCCTAACAACATATATATTTCGTTATAGTCCTGCTGCCACATCTTAATACTATTTCTGATTTGCTCATAAAAAATGGTTTGTGATTCATTAAATAATGGCATGCAAAATTTACATTTATTTGAATTTTTAATAGCCTTTAACCAATCCTCTGCTCCATCTATAACAATACCCAAATACGGAAGCATAGAAGGTATATAATTAGATTCTTGCGGATTTATATATTTTATAACCGTATAAATATATCGAAGGTCTTGCTGAATTAAAGAAAATGCTGCCTTTTGTACAGGATTTAATTTCAAACTATCCACATCTATCATCCCCTCTACTGCTTAATACCTTATATTTCAAGTGATTCAAATAAACTATTTTTCTACTGTGTATCCTTGTTATTCTTCTCTTCATCTAACGTTTTATTTTCATTATCGTAGTATTGATCGGGTTTCCCATTCTTTTCTGTCATTTCAAAATTACTTGATATGTCATTGTATCTATCTGCTATTTTTTTTAATTCTTGTAGACCAGTAGAGTTAGAAGCCGACATATTGCACACAGCGTTTAACTTGTTAGCCTGCTCTATAAGCTGATTTGTCTTATATACAGCTTTTAAAGCATTCATATTTACGCTATCAATAGAAGACACTACACTCTGTATACCTTGCAGACTTGAAACATCTAATTGTGGTACCTTATATACTTCTTCAAAACGTTTTGTCAACTCGGTTCCTAAATTTAATTCTGGCATAATAGCGGAGATATTAATTTTGGGCATAGCTGCTTCTGTAACAATTTTTTCCAAGGACGCTAATGTAGGTTTTACTTTTTCAATCCATTTCGGAATAGAGTTACCCAGAATTTTTGAGCATATATTTCCCAGAGCCGAAACTACATCTATAAGTTTTGTATCTGTATATATTTCATTCTCAATCATACTTATAGCTTCCAACAATAACTTATTTATTGATTTTAATGATTTTCTAACTTTCTCATATTCATCTTTTGTCATTCTCTTATTATGCATTACAGTATTTCTATAAGGCTGAAGATATTCTATTTTACTTTCAAAATCTTTAAATTGCTCATACTCACCAAAAAATCTATTCCAAAGAGAAACTTTTCTGCATTTCTCGATTATACTAATAATTTCTTCTTTGGAAAGTTTATTGAGATTCTCTTTAGCGAATTCTTTGTAAAGCATATCTTCAAAATTATAATTACTATATGGAATAAATAAGTATTCTTTTAATTGTTCATATGTTAATTCATTTAAAGCGCCCTCTATTAATTGCGTTTTATTATTTCCCTTACCCTTCAAAGTATTCTGCAGATTTTCACTAAAAGATTTTTCAAACCACTGTATTCCAAATATTTTTATAATAGTTGTATATACTAATTCTCTTGTCCGTCGTTCAAACACACCAAACAAAGGCATAAGCTTACAACAATATAATTGTGAAACTTCATCATAAGTTATAACAATATTCCAATCTTTCCTATGTTTACCACGTATCAATCTATTTACAGCATTGTCTAAGATTTCAGCTTCTTTAGCTGGTGTGTATTTACACCATAATTTTACAAATAACATATTATCATTCTTAGTAGATATTCGATAATTCACATCAACTTTTTCACTATTAATAGTAATCTGTAAAATTTCCTTCTGGACATCATCATATATTTCCTCTAATACTTTAACTAATTTCTGCTTCAATTCTAATTTAGTCTGAGACTCATTACCGCTTTTAGGAAGAACAATAATATCTAGTTCCATAATTAAATTCTCTCCCTCCCAAAAAATTTCTAGCTACATATATTATATCGTCATTTTCTTCTCTTTTCCACAATAAAAACACCCCAGTATACACTAGAGCGCCTTCAAAATAACAATTCTACTTATCGCCTTAAACATCTTCTGGGACACCGGCTTCTCCCTTTGCGCTCGTTCCAGTTCTTTTCTGGCGTTTTTCAAATCCTCCAACCTTCTCAATTCATCCTCAGAATCCTCTAATCCCAAAGGCGTGTAAGTATTAAGTGTAACTCCTATATCACTATGTCCCATAAGATACTGCAGCGTCTTTGGATTCATGCCAGATTCCTCCATATTGCCGCAATATGTGTGGCAAATATGTGGCGTGATCTCCCGGTAAATACCCGATGAGAAACAATACCCCCTTTGCAATTTCGCGAAAATACTCGTGAGAGGGGGCATCGGTCTTCAGGATGAAAATTGGTAGAGATTTAACCCTCCCTATTTACATACGAAACGCTGAGAGGCATTTTTACAGCCCCCTGAGGAAAATTTTTTTATTTTTCCGGTTAATTGAATACTTAAAAACAAAAAAACACTCACCTATTCCAGGTGAATGCCTTATCAAAATTTCCTTATTTTGTTGTCTGTGACGCTTATCCAGAAACGCTTGCGTGTCTGCTAAAATGTAATTGCCAGCAATTATATTTTCACGTGGGTATGGGGACTTAATCCCCATCAAGGTCTGCTACTCGTAAGTAATGCAAAATTGTCAAAATGACAATACTGTAATACACGAGTGGATCTTGCTCTGGTTGTAACATATTAATTTATACAATAATAGGCCCAAATGGGCACTTTCACCATTTGGGCCTATATATTATATGTCTTTTGGTTAATAGCTTAAAAAGTATCTGTCTACCCTCTCTTCAGCACGTCCTGCTCTTCCGATTTCCTGCACAAACTCATTCTTTGATACAGGCATACCAACGAAACTTGTATCTTCCGTCTGCTTCTTGGCTCTCTCCTGTGCGAAGAATGCGATTTCTAGAATCACGTCGCTTCTTGCTCATAGACATCGTCTCCTTTCCTATGTGGGAGAGCCTCGTCTATATGACCTTTTTATATAGCACATAGTATGTATCCGACTATGTACAGATAGGATAGCACAGACGAGGCATTTTTGCCACATTAATTTTGGGATGCCGTGATCTTCAGATCACATTCATCTGTGTATCCAGGTACTTCTCGAACTGCTCTCTCTTGATCAGAGCACGGTTTCCGTTCCAGAGCACGAAGTCTGCGTCTGAATGCTTCTGCACGAAGAGTTTCAGCTTCTTATATCCAATACCAAAGTACTCTGACGCCTCATTCAAGGTCAGCGTATATTTCTGCCACTAGTTCAGCTGCTGTCTTTCACCATTCATAATCCGGCACCTCCTTCCTATCTTCCTAAGCAGGATTTGCCGAGATTTTTCCGGTAAAAACCGAGAAAAGTTTGAATAAAGTTCGCCTTTATAAAAAAGGGACTAATGTAGTCCCATTTCGATAGACAATGCCGTAATTCACTACTATACTGAAGACAAACGAAAGGAGGATAAACAATGCTCAAGAAACAAGCGCCTGATAATGGCCATACTATTAACATAACCAAAGACTACTCTGTAGATTATGAACCGGTTGAAAAAAACGCCTTCGCGGAGTTTATACGAGAAAAGAGAAAAGAATATAACGAAGATAATGGTGAAGAAATATCTACCAGCGATTTGGGCACAATGATTGGCATCAAATATGAAATGTTCCGTAAGATTCTGAATCAGGAGAAACCAACAAAGAAGAGAGATTGCATCATTGCAATCTGTGTTGCGTTGCAATTACTCCCTGGAGAAATCGACGAAGCGCTTGGCCTTTATCAGTACATGCCAGCCTTGGATGAATACAATCCTCGCGACGGCTTCATAATGGCCCAGATTACTGCAAATAATGGAATTACTGTAAGTGAATTAAATGACCGCCTCTTACAAAGGGGATTTCCTGGACTCGATGTTCAAGATAAGCGAGACGGAAAGAAAAAAACAGCGACCACGATACCTGTTAATCTTCCATTCAAAGTTATGGAAATGAAGGTTAGAACACCTATCGATACAGATTACTACTATGGGGATCAGTATAATTCTCTCTGTACTACGTACGATCCCTCCCGATGCAAAAGTACTGGCGATATGATTCTTGCCGATTCACGCAGAAAGAGATATATCCACCTCGTTGCGAGTACGGACGGCTATAGATCAGCTAGAATTATAAAAGGCGATCCTCTTACTACATCATTCAAATCTTTGGACGAAACCGGTGATTATAAGAATTATTTCATTGAACTTGATAATGCGATAAACATCGAAAAGCAGCGTCTACTTAGAATTCTGGATGATACAAAGAACTACCAAAAGAGAACCTCTGCAAAATTTGCGGATGATTCAATCTGTATTTTCACAGAACAGTTCAACTATGTTATTCCCGAACTAAACGAATATTATATCGTTACACTTTCGGAAGGTAAGTATACCTTATATGTTTACGATCACAGTGCTTTCATGTCGTGGTACCTATCCAATGAACAGTATTCTGCTATTTTCGGAAATAACGCTCCTACTCCAAAGGAAATCTATGATTCATTAGAAAGTCTTGATGCGCTAATCGATATTGAAAAAAAGAATTCCGATAAATACATTCATTATCGTATGCGTAGAAATGCATTCAAAAGGCTCATCCCTGACGTCGATGATTTATTACAGAAGATAAAAGACGAAAAGGAATTCATACAGAACCTCGATTACATCTTCGACCCGCCAATTGATGTCCTACGTTACTATGAGCTTGAAGAGGACTTCGAATGTAAATACGACGAAGAATATGGTGAAATATGTGACTGCCTCGATTTCAAGACATATTCCTTACCCGATGGCACTGAAATAGTCATTACATTGGATGACATATACAAAGCATTCAAATTAGGATTTCCAGGTATCGAAGATATCTGCCGGATTAAGGCGCAGTACGGTTCCGTCGAGTCTGTTCTGAAGTAACAATTTTATAAAAAACATGCACATATAATAATGGGACTTTATTAGTCCCATTATTTTTGTTTTAAGAGACTTTTTGCTCTATACTCCTTGTTGTAAACAGAAAACAGCATTCAAGAGGAGGTTCTCATGGTAAACAACAGGCTTAAGATGATTCTCACACAGGAGGAAATCAGCAGACTTCAAATCACTGAGTTTGGCACCGAACATATCAAAATCATAGCTGATGTACATGGAATGAAATGCTATCAGGCACATCGCTTCATCAACAACATCATAAATACCGTTCGTGTAGCCTTCCAGCTGATCATCATCCATGGATACAACCACGGGACTGCAATCAAAGATATGCTGGCAGATAATTTCAGCAACTATCACATTACTGAGCAGCATGCTGATCCATTCAATAAAGGCGTAACACATATGCAGATTGCCGCGTAAAAATCACGGCCTATTAAGAAAGGAGCGCATCATGAAAAAGTCAAACACAGTAGCACCAACCACAATCAAGGAGGAACCCAAAATGAAGAAGTATATCGTCGAAGCTGAAGAGCCTAAAGCAGGTGAAGAAGTTAGCACTGGTGGCATAAGAAAAAACGGAAAGATGGCATCACAATTCAAAAACCCAGTTCCTTATGAGGAACCAGCCCTCGTTCCTATTGTCAAAAAATCGGAGGAGTCCTCACTGCAGAATGTCCCCACCTACACACTACGAGATCGTATGAAAGACGAAGCAAAAGGATTTGCTGTTAATGTAGGTAGTAATATCATGAGCATGCTTTGGTATCGTTTCGGTAAGCCATACCTTGAAACAAAGCTTACTCATTTTGTTGACAGATTAGTCTCTACTCCCGAGGAAACACCACGGTCCTCAGCCCATAATTCCGCCCCCGATGTTATCGATGTGGATGCAGAAGAACTCATTCCAGTTGATGAGTCTTCAGATAAAATCATCAAGTTTCCTAACAAACGCGTGGGCTAATCAAAATAAGGCCTGCAGGCATCTGATCTCTCAGATACCCACAGGCCATTTCTCAAACTCTATAACAATAATCCAAACTGATCCATCCTGCACCGCTCTTCAGCCGTCCCCAGCCAGTCTTCGATCCAGCTCCAGATTTCACTTCTACAATCGTGAAGATACCAACTCCGGTAAACTGTCCGGTCCTTGCTGTATCGGTTCCAGGTCCCTTTCAGATATTCAGATCCGGTATCTTTACCCTCACGAGGTAAGGTACTTTCGCAGCAGGCTCCGGATCTGGCTTCACACTTCCACCGACGTCATACTGTGTCAGCTTCCACTTCTCAATGATGGAGCAAAACTTCTCCTCGTAGGTATGAGAAGTTGCATAGCCTCCATTCTTGATGATCTACACAGCCTTTGTGTAATTTGAACCCTCTATGTTCTCAATCACTTAATGATATATTTTGTTCCTCTGCCTTTTCCTTCAACTGCAATCACACC
>OGPK01001812.1_pt1 | contig 15280 bp, 12 predicted proteins | sample 1552921 | NCBI WGS metagenome assembly OGPK01 (sample SAMEA2580264, study PRJEB22360) | human gut metagenome | biome: human gut; feature: human-associated habitat; material: faeces | place: Denmark | collected 2008/2010 | reverse complement strand
CGGCTGCCACGGCGGGGAACGCCATGTTCAGCGGGCCGTTGTATATCTGAGCGTAGCCATAGCCCTGGGAGTAGATTATGATACCAATGCCCGCAAGCACGGTAGAGATTATGTTCGCTATTACGCGGCTGCGGTCGATGTTGAGTCCGGCAGCCTCTGCGAACTTTGGATTCACGCCGCCCGCATAGATAGCGAGGCCGGTCTTGGTCTTGAAGAACACGCTGACTACAAAGCAGGTCAGCAACAGAAGCAGTATCATGCCCGTAGGTATGGTGACCTCGCCGATATTGAAGGACAGGAAGTTGGAAACTATCTTGTCCGCGGCAAAGCCGTCCATCTGTATGGTCTCGCGGAGGCCGTCGCCCAGCATCCAGCCCATTTTGCGGTTGGAGAAGGGAAGCGACAGCCAGAGTATGTTGAAGAATGCCACGATGGAGAAGCCGGTATAGGTAGCTATGGTCATCTCGGCGCCCTTAACGGCGTTCATCAGCTTGCCGTAGGCCCAGCCCATCAGGCCGCAGATGATTATCGCCAGCAGTATGGAGCAGCCTATGAGGCTCCAGCCCATAAGGTCCATCTGCATACAGCACATGAGGGCGAACAGCCCGCCGACTATGCCGATAGGCAGCGCAAAGTTTGGACCCACGCCGGACTTGATAGAGGGTACCATTGCCAGCACCAGTATGCCGTTCATGCCTACGCGGCGCAGTATATCGGTGAAAAGCACGGGTAATGACTGACCCATGACGTAAGCCGCTATAAGCACAACGAGGAGCAGCGCGGAAACGGCAAAGGTAGGTATACCCATTCTGCGTATCAGTTTACCCATTGTTTATGCCTCCTTTTCCTTTGATACGTGGGCGGAGGACATCATAAGGCCGTATTCCTCATCAGACGCCTCGGGCTTGAGCTCGCCTGCGACCCTGCCCTCGCATATAATGAGCACCCGGTCGCAAATGCTGCGAAGCTCCGCAAGCTCGGAGCTTGTCATTACTATGGTCATGCCCCGCTCTTCCGCAAGACTCTTAAGAAGATCCAGTATCAGCTTCTTTGCGCCTATATCTATGCCGCGGGTAGGCTCGGATACCAGCAGCAGCTCAGGCTGCTGTGTCAGCGCCCTGGCGACGCACACCTTCTGCTGGTTTCCGCCGGAAAGGGCTCCGGTATTCTGGGCTGCGGAGGTGCAGCGGATATCCAGATCCTTTATCATCTTATCCGCGTGCGCCCTTATGCCCTTCTTATCAGCCAGCTTTATTGGGCCATACTTCTTGAGGAACTTGCCCTCGGTTTCCATGGCCGTAAAAGCGATATTCAGATCGATAGGGCTGTTAAGGAGCAATCCTACGCCCTTTCTGTCTTCACTCACAAAGGCTATGTCGGACTTGAGCGCGTCCCTGGTGTCGTTGAGGCTCAGCTTCCTGCCCTTGAATACGACCTTGCCGTCGGCGGGATAAAGGCCCATTATGCCGTTGGCGATGCCCAGCTTGCCCTGTCCAGCCAAACCGCCGATGCCCACTATCTCGCCCTTATGCACCTTGAAGCTCACGTCCTGAACCTTTTCGCCGGGCATGTTTACGCGAAGGTGCTCAACATCGAGTATTACCTCATCGCTTACCTTACGCCCGCTCTCATTGCGGTCGAGGACAAGTGCGCGGCCTACCATCAGCCTCGCTATTTCAGCGGCGGTAATGTCCTTGGTATCCCTGGTAGTTACCAGCTCGCCGTCGCGCAGTATGGTGACGCGGTCAGAAAGGCTGATTATCTCCTCCAGACGGTGGCTTATGAATACGATGCCTATGCCCTGCGCCGCCAGGCGGCGGATAGCGGCAAGAAGATTCGCGGTCTCGGTCTCCGTAAGCACTGCCGTAGGCTCGTCAAATACGAGATAGCGTATGCCGGTCTTATCGATCTCGCGGGCTATCTCGACGAACTGCATATGTCCTACGGGCAGGCCGTGAACCATCGTATACTCCTCAATGTCCATCCCCATGGTATCCAAAGCCTTGCGAGCGTCTGCATTCATCTTGTCCATTTCCAGTTCCTGCAAGCGCTTGCCAAATATCTTTGAAAGCACAGTCGGCTTGGTGATTTCGCGGTTGAGTTTTATGTTTTCGGTTATGGTAAAGCCGGGAATCAGCATAAACTCCTGATGTACCATACCGATGCCTTTTTCCATGGCATCATGGGGCGTCATTATATGTGCATCCTCGCCGTCTATCTCGACGGTACCTTCAAAGCCGCCCGTGTCGTGAATGACGGGCATTCCGAAGAGGATGTTCATCAACGTGGACTTACCGGCGCCGTTTTCGCCTATAAGGGCATGGATCTCGCCGGGGCGAACGTCCATATTTATTCCTTTAAGGACCTGATTGCTGCCGTATGACTTTCCCACGTTTGCAAAACGTAAAATTGATTCGGCCAAAGCTTGTAATTCCCCTTTCTATACGGGTGTGACGATTACTGATTATTGCTTATTGCTTGGGTAAGAAAAGGGGCGGCGGAGCTGAACGCTCACAGCCGCCCCGTTTTGTTAGACGATCGTCTCAGTCAGCTTCAGGATTACAGATCGAGATAGCCCAGCTGATATACAAGGTAGTTGTCGGTGACTTCGCCGGTACCGGGATCAACAAAGGGAGTGAGGGCAGCCTCGGCGCCGCAGTAGTCGGTCAGCAGGGCGCTCATGGCGTCGGCATCACAGTCGCCAATAAGACCAGCCATCCACAGGAAGGCATACTCGGTGCCGGCAACGGTGTTGGCTATGGAAGCGGGAACCGCCCAGGTGGAGAAGTGACCGGTCAGACCGGCGTCAGCGACGTACTTCTTCTCGGCTGCGATAGTGGCCTCAAGGCCGCCTACCAGATCTTCAGGGCTCTCTATGCCGAAGGCGCTGGGGAATCCATGATAGGGGCTGGGGCAGCAGGGCTGTACATAGTAAGCGCCGGCATCGTAAACAGCCTTGATGAGGGGAACCTGCATAGCGCAGTTGGTGGTGAAGAAGGCGGTCTCCTTGCCGTACTTTTCTACCATCTTGGGTACATCCTCAAGGATGAACTGCTGGGAGCCGGAAAGGCCGGAGTCGCCAGTAGGATCGGGAGCGGTGGCGTCAACAAACTCGATGCCCAGCTCTTCGCACTTGGCCTTGATCTTATCGCGGCAGCCTGCCAGGGTTACCTGAGCCATGTGGCGGGGGAAGCTGTAATGCACGAAGGTCTTGCAGCCCATCTCGTTAGCCTTCTCTGCCATATAGGTGCCCTTGCCAACCTCGTCAACGGAGATGGTGATGTCCGCACGGGTGGTGATGTCGGTGGGGTTCTCCTGAGGAGTGCAGTAGATTACCAGCAGATCCTTAAGATCGCGAACTTCGGCTACCTTATCAATACCGGGGTTGGAACCGGGGCATGCCTGGTTGATGATGATGCACTTTACGTCGGGATCGGTGCCGTACTTGTTGATAACGGAGATGAACTGCTCCTGCTCTGCCATGAAGTTATCGGGCATGGTGTCGTGGATGACACGGTCGCCGTACTTTTCAACCATGGCGGCTGCGGAACGGTATTCTTCTTCGTTCTGGGAAACGGTGTTGGTGATGATGGCGATCTTGCCATCGGTAGCAGCAACAGCCGCTTCTACGGACGCCTGTACATTAGCTGCATCCCACTTGAGCTCGCCAGCGGCGGGAGCTTCTTCAGTGGTGCCCTCGGCGGGAGTAGTGGTTTCGGTGGTAGCGGGTTCTTCAGTAGCGGGCTGAGAGCAGGCCGCAAAGGAAACTGCCATGACCAGAACCAGCATCAAAGCTATAAGCTTCTTCATGTGTTTTCTTCCTCCTAATTATTGTATGAACTAAACGGGCATAGCCCATTGTTCAAGAAGTGGAATTTTGTATTTGTATGTAATACAAATACAAAAGGGGACGTCCCCTTTTGGTGTATATGATTGCACTAAATGTTAAACTGTTTCAATAATGCCAACCACGCAATACCGATCATGCCGACTGTAAAAAAACTGCACATGACAAGTAAATACCAAACATCAAATATATATTAGCAGTATGTTTTATCAATGTCAATCGCTGTTTTTGGGGGGCTTTTGCTTAAATATCTTATGGGAATCCTATCCGAGCACCAGAAAAGACATTTATTTTTTTAGTTATTCAGGTTCATATGCTGTTATTTTTAAGGTGTCGAAAAGAGTTTAATATTAGTTTTTCTCATGCTGTCTATCAATAATTTTCATTTATCAAAACAGTCATTTTATTCTGCCGCGGTACGCATTTACCCTTTTCGCCGCTCATATCCTTATTCTATGAAATTCAAGCTGAAACTTATCGCCCTGTGGGCTTCGCTTCTCCTGCTTTCCGGCTGCAAGACTGCTCCCGTTTACAACCCGGATCCGGAACCTGTGCCGCTGCCTGCAATAATGTACCACAGCATACTCAAGAGCCAGTCCCGGGCCGGCACATATGTCGTCTCCCCGGCGGTATTTCGGGAAGATATGCAGTACCTTCTGGATAACGGCTACGAAACGGTGTTTATCGAGGATCTTATCGAATACACCGAAGGGGACGACCTGCCCGAAAAGCCCGTTATGGTGACTCTGGACGACGGATATCTCAATAACCTTACATACATATTGCCCATACTTGAGGAGCTGGACATAAAGGCTGTCATATCCGTAGTGGGAAGCTATACCGTGACCTTCAGTGAAACGCCTGATCCAAACCCAAACTATGCTCATCTGTCTTACGAGGATATAAATGCAATAACCGCAAGCGGACACGTGGAGATACAGAATCATTCCTACGATATGCATTCCCAGTCCCCCCGCTTCGGCAGCAAGCGCAGGCAGGGCGAGAACAGTCAAAGCTATAAGGCCTTCTTCTGCGGCGACTGTATAAAGCTGCAGCAGCTACTGAAGGATAAGTGCGGCATAACCCCCACCGCATACACCTATCCCTTCGGGGCAATAACGCCCGATACTACGGAGTACCTGAAGGAGCTCGGCTTTAAAGCATCGCTGAGCTGCGAGGAGAAATGCAACTACATCACCCGTGACCCGGAGTGTCTTTTCCTTCTCGGCAGATACAACCGTCCCAGCGGCATATCTACCAGGGAGTTCATGAAAAAGGCGCTGAAGGGCTCAGTAAAATAAAACCGCAATGCAGGCGTATTGATTTCTTTTTCTTTGTGGTATAATAAAAAAAGCTTACATCCCCACAGGAGGAAAACGAAATGGATTCCGCTGCATTGTTGAGAGAACAGCTTGACGCACTGAACGGCGGCATAAGCCACGCCATGGTGACTATAGTAGAGGCAGACGGCTCTACCCCCCGCAAAAACGGAAAAATGCTGGTATTTGAAAACGGGGATACCCTTGGCACTATAGGCGGCGGTTCAGCTGAATGCCTCGCCGCGAAAGACGCGATGGAATGCATACGCACAGGCGAGAACGCCTTCAAGATATACGACCTTTCCCCCGCCGCCACAAACAACACCGGCATGACCTGCGGCGGGCACATAAAGGTGCTTATAGAGTCCTTCCCATCAAAGCCGCTGCTGGTCATGTGCGGCGCGGGCCACATCGGCTGCGCAGTGCTCAATGTAGCCGGATTTATGGGCTATAGCACCCTTCTCATAGACGACAGGGCAGATGAGGTAATAGATAAGAGCATAGCCGTTGCGGACAGGTTCGTCCGCGTGAAAGATTTCGAAAAAGATATAACCGAAATGGATATTCCCGCAGGGGCATTCATAGTCATAGCCACTCACGGCCACATAAACGACAGGGCGTCGCTTTGCGCCGCCCTCGCCAAAAAAGCCGCCTACATCGGTATGATAGGCAGCCGCAAGAAGATAGCGGGATTGTTTGAATATATGCGCAATCGTGGAGTGACGGACGAGCAGCTTGATACCGTGTTCACCCCCATAGGTCTGGACATAGGCGGCGAGACCCCGGAGGAGATAGCCGTAGCCATAATGGCCGGGGGGCAGTCCTCCCGCTACCACGGCAGAAGCTGCCGCCACCTCAGAGAGCTGCGGGATCAATAATAGGATAAGCAATATAGGCCGTCGCGTCAAATGCGCCGGCCTCTCGTTTTTATTCAGGTTTTGTCCCGGGAGCCTGAGTCTTTTCTTCTGCTTGATTTGGTTTTTTTATCACGTGTATTATTCCATCGTCGTCCAGCTGCTTTATTACAGCCAGAGCTATGGGCAACGCAAACACGCCTGCCGCTCCGAACAGCGATGCTCCTGTCACCATGGCGAGCAGCGTTGCCAGCGGGTGCAATCCCACCTGCTGGCCTACTATCTTGGGCTCGGCGATGTTCCGCACTATGGCTATTATTACATATAATACCAGCAGGCTTATACCAATGCCCGTCTTGCCTGTCACAAGGCTGACTACCGCCCAAGGGATAAGCACTGTGCCGCAGCCCACTATTGGCAGTATATCCAGAACCGCGATACCCGCCGCCACGCCCCATGAATTGTCAACGCCAATTATCAGCAGCCCTATGGCCAGCTCCGTAAACGTCATTAGCATTATCAGGCCGTAGGAGCGTATATACTTGCCTATGGTCTTTTTCAGCTGGCTCCAGCCGTCCGCCATCACTGCCGAGGCCTTGGGCGGAAGCTGATCGTGTATGAATTTGCCTATGGCGTCCCAATCCAGCAGTATGAACACGGTGGAAACTATGCATATTATTGTATTAACCAGCTTGCCCGGAACAGACACCGCAAAGTTGCCTACTAATGCCACAGCCTTTGCGGAAAGCGTCTTTATGCTAGCATCTAACGTGGCCAACACCTGATCCATGGCTATGTCTATCTCAATATCCCATCTGGCGAGAAAGGCCGTCATACTTTCCCATATGGACCTAAGCGCGGGCAGCAGTGTGCCGCTCCACGTCCTTGGCGCCATAACTATCATCCTCTGGACAAAGGCCGCTATCTTATCGCAGAGTATTATGCCTAAAAATGCCAGCATCGTGTATACCAGCACTATCAGAACGATACCCATGAACTTATGCGGAAGATGGCACTTCTTTACCAGCTTATCCAGCAGCGGGTGTATCACAGCCGCCACTATAAAAGCTATGAAGAATGGCAGCAGACTCGACATCATGTATCTGAACAGCACTACCAGCACCGCCAGTATGGCCGCGCAATACGCGAGGTTTATAAGGAATCTTCTCCGGCGCTCAGTCTTTTCCAATTAGCCCTCCGATACACCGCTTCCACGGCGTTATTATTTATTGTATCACGGCCTTGTTTTGCCTGCTGTGAACTAAATTTGAACATTGCCGTTTTTGCAGGCAATATGCCCCGTCCTTTCTCCCCCTGCCCGGTCGATAGGAAGCAAGGCGAATGCCTTACGCTCTCATTTCAAAATGTCACCGTTTATGCACATTTGGAGCACTCTTTTTAATATTCTTTTAACAGTGTAAATGTTATAATTAAACATTATGATATATCGACGCCTATGGAGGGGCATTATGCGGGATTACGTAGTATTCAGCGACGTTTCAAAGTACTATCAGATGGGCCAGATGGTCATAAAGGCCATAGACCATATCAATTTTTCTATTGCCAAAGGGGAATTCTGCATAATCGTAGGCCCGTCCGGCGCCGGTAAGACCACGGTGCTGAATATGCTGGGCGGCATGGATACCTGTACCGAGGGCACCATATCCGTGGACGGCACGGTTATAAGCGGCTTCAGTTCAAAGGAGCTCACCACTTACCGCCGCTATGACGTGGGTTTTGTGTTTCAATTCTATAATCTGGTGCAGAACCTCACCGCACTGGAAAACGTAGAATTGGCATCTCAGATATGCAGGGATCCGCTGGACGCAGCTACTGCCGTGCGCGAAGTGGGCCTTGAGGACCGTATGGACAACTTCCCCAGTCAGCTTTCCGGAGGCGAACAGCAGCGCATATCCATTGCCCGCGCATTGGCCAAAAACCCCAAGCTTCTGCTTTGCGATGAACCTACCGGTGCGCTGGATTACGTCACCGGTAAGTCCATACTGAAGCTTTTGCAGGATACCTGCCGCCAGAAGGGCGTTACCGTGGTTGTGATAACCCACAACAGCGCCCTCACCCCCATGGCGGACCACGTTATACATATAAAAAACGGCACCGTTGCCCATGAGGAATACAACAACAACCCAACTCCGGTAGAAAGCATAGAATGGTAGCCGTATCTTATAAAAAACGCAGAGGAAAGGAGACGTTACTGTGACTGCCTTAAGAAAAGATCTCATAAGGGAAATAAAAAACAGCAAAAACCGTTTTCTTTCCATAGCCATACTCATAGCTCTCGCCGTAGCGTTTCTCTCCGGTCTCAAGGCCACAGCACCGGATATGAAAAACACCGGCGATGAATATCTGGATAAGCAGCAGCTCATGGATATACAGGTGCTCTCCACCCTCGGCCTGACCAAAGACGACATTAAAGCCCTGGGGGCGCAGGACAACATAGAGCGGGCTGTAGGCGCGTACTGCATCGACGCATGGGCCGGCGACCTTGTTGCAAAGGCGTATTCCATAACAGACGGCATGAATCTGCTCACAGTCACCTCCGGCAGAATGCCGGAAAGCCCCGACGAGTGTATTGTAGACAAAAACCTGCTGGAAAAAATGAAAATTTCGGTGGGAGACAGCATAACCATAGACCCCAGCGACGACTACGAGGACTGCCTCACACACAAGAATTTCACCATAGTAGGCACCGCCGTCAGCCCTTACTACATCAGCGTAGAACGCGGCTCCGCTTCGATCGGCTCCGGCAATGTAAGAGCGTATGTATATCTTCCCGAAGGTGCATTTGACCTGGATTACTACACCGTTGCCTACGCCAAGGTAAAGGGCGCGCAGGAGCTTACCGCCTTCACGGACGAATACGACGACTATATCGACGATGTTATGGATTCCCTCAAGGACTTCGGCGACAGGCGGGCAAGGCTCCGCTACGATGACATAATAGACGAAGCCCAGGGAAAGATCGACGACGCTCAAAAGGAGCTGGACGACAAGGAAAAAGAAGCGGATGAAAAGCTCTCCGACGCGGAGCAGGAGCTTAAGGATGCCCGCAGAAAGCTGAATAAGGGCTGGCGGGAATACCGGGACGGCAAGAAGGAGCTGGAGGAATCCCTCCCAAAGCTGTGCGATGCGGAGTGCGAGCTTGCCGACGCCCGTCAGGAGCTAATAGAGGGCGAGCAGGAATATCAAAAGGGCCTTGATGAATACAACTTCGGCTATGCCCAATACGCCGAAAACAAGCGCAAGCTGGACGAGTCCTATGCGAAGCTCTCCGCAGCGCAGCAGCAGCTTGACGCGGCAAGGAAGATACACGACCAGATTGCCCAGTTAGAGGGCGACATTTCTGATCTTCAAGCGCAGATGGACGAGCTTGATCCCGACGACCCGGAGTATAAAGCGATAGAGGCGCGGATAACTGAGCTTACCCAGCGGAAGGCATGCCTCGAACGCGTCAGCATGTCCAAGGACGAAATAGCCGCCGCTCAAGCTGAGATAGAAGCCGGCATGGCGGAATACAACGCCGGAAAGCAGGATCTGGACGCGGCGAAGGCCCAGCTTGACGCCGCAAAAAAGAAGCTGGACGAGGGCTATGAGGAGCTTCAGGATGGCAAAAGGAAATATCGCGAGGGCGTGGAGGAGCTTCAGGACGGCTGGAAAAAGTATTACGAGGGCATAGACGAGCTGCCCAAGGCCTATAAGAAGCTCAAGGACGGCGAAAAGGAATACGCCGACGGCCTCGAGGAATACGAGGACGCGAAGCGGGAGGCCGAGGAAAAGATAGCGGACGCCAAGGAGAAGCTGGCGGACGCACGGCGCAAGGTAGCCGATATCGAGACCTGCAAGTGGTACATACTCTCCCGCGGCTATAATCCCGGCTACACCGGCTTCGGTCAGGACGCGGACAGGATGGCAAACCTTGCCTCGGTATTCCCCGTTATCTTCTTCCTCGTAGCGGCACTGGTCTGCCTTACCACCATGACACGCATGGTGGAGGAGCAGCGCACCCAGATAGGCCTTATGAAGGCATTAGGCTACGGCAGATGGGATATCTCTAAAAAGTACCTTTGCTACGGTCTGTTTCCCAGCCTTGCCGGCAGCCTTCTCGGCATCATTATAGGGCACATAGTATTCCCGACCATGATATACGTCTCCTATCAGATAATGTACGAGATGCCTAACATACGCCTCAGCTTCTACCCTGGAATCTGCATATGGGCGACCATTGCAGCGGTGGCCTGTACCACCCTTTCCACACTTTGGGCCTGTATTTCCACCCTTACCGACTCCCCTGCCAACCTCATGCGCCCCAAGGCGCCCCCTGCCGGGAAGCGTGTGCTGCTGGAGCGTATAACCCCCGTATGGCATGCGCTCAGCTTCAACTGGAAAATCACGGTTCGCAACCTTTTCCGCTATAAGAAGAGGTTCTTCATGACCGTGATAGGCATAGGCGGCTGCACCGGGCTTATAATCGCCGGCTTTGGCCTGCGTGATTCCCTCATGATGACCATGGATACCCAGTATGGCGACATATTCCGCTACGACGCCCAGATAACCCTGAACGACGGGCTGCTGGATACCGAACATGCGGATATAAAAGCATATCTGGACAGTTCGGATAACATAAGCGAATACACTGAGATATATGCGGGCAGCGTCACCGCGGAATCCCCCGCCTACTCTACCACCGCCTATGTGGAAGTATTCGACCCGGAGGATATAGGTAAATTCGTAATTACCCGGGCAATAAGCTCGGGCGATGAGATGACCCTGCCGGAAAGCGGCGTGATAATAGATCAGAAGCTCAGCGAACTGCTGAAAGTCAATGTGGGCGACAGCATAACCATTGACAGTGACGGCCGCCACAGCGCCAAGATAGCGGGCATATATCAGAACTACGTCGCCCACTTTATCTACCTTACGCCCGCGGCATACGAGGATATATTCGGCGATGAGGCCGAAATAAACACCGTCATACTCAACCTTGAGGATAACTCCAACGCCGCCTGCGAGGCCACAATGGAGGAGATGCTGAAGCTTCACGGCGTTTCCGCCGCCTCCCGCACCGCCGACGTCAAGGACACCTATATGCACAGCATGGAGCGCGTGGACTTCGTAGTAGTGGTGGTAATACTCTGCGCGGCGGCTCTGGCCATAGTTGTGCTTTACAACCTCTCCAACATAAACATGACCGAGCGCATACGGGAGCTTGCAACCATAAAGGTGCTGGGCTTCTACGATATAGAGGTCACCACCTACCTTTGCAGGGAAAACATAATACTCACGGCGGCAGGCATAGCGCTGGGCTGCGTATTCGGCAAGTACCTGCACGCGTGGCTGATACGCTCCGTGGAGATAGACCTTATGATGTTCGGCCGCAGCACCACCGCTATGAGCTATGCCTTCTCGGCGGCGCTTACAGTGATATTCTCCGCTATAGTAAACGTGATGGCCCACGTAAAGATGAAGGGTATAGATATGATAGAATCTTTAAAAAGTGCGGAATAGCCTACCGGCCTGGGATAATATCAAAAAAGCGGCTTAACGCCGCTTTTTTGGTATTTTGCTATATCGAGCCGCTATCTCATTTTCCTTTTATACGCCCTCTCGGACAGCGCTACGGAGGCCATATTCGCCGCCAGCGCCGAAGCGGCTATCGCCATCGCGCCGGGGGCAAGGCTGCCGCCTGCACTCGCTTTGTTTATGCCTTCGGCTATGTTATCGCCAAAGCCCACCACAAGGAATACTATTACGCCTATCATTGCCATGAACAGCAGCCTTCCCTTTTCAACGCCCAGACGGAACATGCAGGGCAGGTTCACCGCTAAAAATATCAGCGCAAAGCAGGCCATTACCGCGATCTGTGCAATGTCCTCGCCCGATACGGCCGTTCCCTTTGCGGCGGCGGTAACATACAGCGAGCCTGCCGACAGCGCCCCCGTCGCCAGCAGGCAGATATAGCCGAGCAGGTACTTGCTCAATACTATGTCCCTGACGCTGTACGGCATCATGGCTGCAAGCTGATCCCACTTGCAGTTTTCATCGTATGCCAACGCGCTTATAGGCATCATGGCCGCATACAGCATGGCGAAGCTGCTCCCCGAAAAGCTGGGAATGACGGCAAAAAACAGTATAAGTATAAGGAATGCCTTGGCCTGCTTCGCTATTGTGAGCATATCCTTCATTATAAGTCCGCGCATGCTATCTCTCCTCCCTCGCCATATAAAGCATTATATCCTCTATTGTTATGCGCTCCGGCACCATACCCGCAGGAATGTCGCTCCTCAGCATAAGCACCTCAGCGCCATATTGGTTTTCCCTGCTGCCAAGCACGCTGCCCTTAGGCATACCCGAAAGCTGCGCCTTAGTCATATTCACGAGGGCGTAATTTTCATAGAGCAAATCCTTTTCCTCAACGAACATAAGCCTGCCCCGGTGCAGAAAGGCTATATAGTCACATATCTTCTCCAAATCGCTTACTATGTGGGAAGATATGAGTACGCTGTGGCTCTCATCCCGGGTAAAGTCGTTGAATATGTCGAGTATCTCATCCCGCACTATTGGGTCCAGCCCTTCCGTTGCCTCGTCCAGCACCAGCAGCTTCGGGTCGTGGGACAGTGCCACGGCTATGGCCAGCTTCATCTTCATACCTCGCGAAAAGTCCTTGAAGGCCTTCTTTTCCGGCAGCCCGAATTCCTTTATGTAGCCGAAGTACTTATCGGGATTCCATTTTTTATAAGTGAGCCTCATAATGGTATTTACGTTTTTACAGTTTAGGCTTATGGGAAAATATGCCTCGTCCAGCACCACGCCTATGTCCTCCTTGGCCTCGGCAAACTCGGGGCTTTTATTGTCCATGCCCAGTACCTCTATGCTGCCGGAATCGGGCAGTATGGCGTTCATTATGAGCTTTATGGTGGTAGACTTGCCTGCGCCGTTTTCGCCTATGAGGCCCATTATGCTGCCCTCGGGCAGACTGAGGGTAAGGCTATCCAGCGTAAAGTCACGGTATGTCTTTGATACGCCTTTAATGTCTATAGCGTTTTTCATCTGTTTTCCTCCTGAAGTACCCTGTACATTTCGATCAGCTGCCCCTCGGTTATACCGCTGGCTCCGGCAAGACGAGCTATTTCGCCCATATGCTCCTCAATTTTTTTCAAGTGCTCCTCGTATACCATGCCGGAGCTCTTTTGCGACACAAAACAGCCCTTGCCGGCGGCTGTGTATATGTATCCGCCTCGCTCCAGCTCCTCATACGCCCGCTTAGTAGTTATCACGCTTATGCGCAGATCCTTGGCAAGGGCTCGTATGCTGGGCAGCATATCCCCCTCGCAGAGTTCTCCCGAAAGTATGGCGGCCTTTATCTGATCATATATCTGCTGATATATCGGGCTGCCGCAGGAGTTGCTTATCAGTATATCCAAGGCTTCCTCCTTTCAACTGTATATAAAATTATATATACAGTATATACACAATATACGCTTCTGTCAACAGCAAAATAAAAAGCGGGTATCTTCGCCGCATAAATTGCCTTCTATCCCGCCATACTAAAGCAAAAAGGAGTTTAAGTCATGAAAAAAGCTAAAACCGGCAAATGGAATGACTATCCGGACATCTCAACCACTTCCTCATTTACCGATACTACAGGTATGATGCCCACGCCGCCCCTGACTGACGAGCAGTTTGAAGCGTATCAGGAGCTTGCCGGCATGGAAATACCCAAGAAAAAGAAAACGGACAAATAACAAAATCCCCGTAATGCGGGGATTTTTTATCGCTCATTATTTGCCCTTCCCGGCTTTTGCTTTTTCAAACATATCTACAAGCACCTTGCCGACCTTAAGCGAATACTCCACCACCAGATGCTTCTGGTCATTGGGGAAATAGCGTCCAAACTCCTGTATCTCATATGTCAGATCGCCATCATAGTCTATATCGGCAAGGCCCTCCATGGCCTCCTGCCAGTTGATGTTGCCGTGGAAGGGCAGGAGATGCTCATCGCTCATGCCATGGTTGTCCTGAACGTGTATGGCGTGCAGGCGGGAACCTATTATATTGAGATTCTGCCTGTGGAATGGCCCGCCCAGATTACCGTGGCCAAAGTCGTAGCATACGCCTACATGCTTCGGATCGTTGAAGGAATCCACCAGCTCCACCAGCTCATGCACGTTGGCGCAGAATATCCTCTGGTAAGGGGCGGAGCGGTACTCAAAGTCGTTCTCCAGCGCAATGCCGATGCCGCATTCCCTTGCCGTCCTTATGTGTTTGGAATAATACTCCAAATTATGCTCCAGCGAAATGTTCATATCAGGGCCAGCAGAGTAAACCGTTCCGGGGTGTGTAACGGTCCATTCCACGCCCAGCTCCGCAGAGGCTATAATGGAACGGCGTATCAGCTCCTCCATGATCTTTACTTTTTCTTCGTCATTGTCGGCGAATATATCGTAATACGGCAAATGTGACTGGCGGAAAACCACGTCCCACTTTTTGCCCAGCTCGGCTATGTCCTTTACATAATCCTCCCAATCATCGTCCCTCATGCGGGAATGGGGGTTCATGGCCTCGCAGAAATTTATATCCAGCACCTTATAGCCGCCTTTGGCACACTCCGCTATGCAGAAATCAAACGGATTGCGCTCGCGTCCGGGCTGAAAGGCACAAATATTCGTAGATGTGGATATTTCCATATGGGTGCTTCCTTTCCCTGCTCTCTCTGTCCCTTATGCTTGCTTCGTCAAACTTATGTCCTTAATGAGGGAGCCCGCCGCTCAGCAGCAGGCTCCCGTTTGGGTGCTGATATAACCGCTATTACTGGTTGTTGCGAATGTACTCGTTGAGCAGATTGCTCAGTTCGTCGCTCATGATCTCCACAGTCTCGTCCACGGTCTGACCCTGCTCGAGCATATCGGAGACACACTGCATTATAGCATAGTAGAAGTCCTTGGAGGGGCCCACGGTGACGCTACGCATGGATGCGGGGGTGTTTGTGAGCTGATCGTAAACAGTCTTATAGGCAGGTGTAGCTTCTACGGCTGCCTTATAAGCGTCAGTCTCCAGGGCGGCTGCGTTGCAGGGGATGTAGCCGGTGCCGGCGGCAAAGTCAGCCTGTACGTCGGCAGAGGTCAAATACTGCAGGAAATACCAGGAAGCTTCCTTGCGGAGGGCTTCGCCGCTGTCAAACATTACCAGACAGGAGCCGGACACGGTAGCGCCATCGGCGGCAGCATCGTTTACCTTAATGTAGT
>OGPK01001803.1_pt1 | contig 15348 bp, 8 predicted proteins | sample 1552921 | NCBI WGS metagenome assembly OGPK01 (sample SAMEA2580264, study PRJEB22360) | human gut metagenome | biome: human gut; feature: human-associated habitat; material: faeces | place: Denmark | collected 2008/2010 | reverse complement strand
TGTTCTGGGAATAGTCCATTGCGTCCAGAAACTGCTTCTGCTCGTCATGGGTGAGGTATGACAGCTCCACGGCGGGGCTGAATGCGATCTCCTTGCTGTCCACCTTTTTCTGCACCTCCGGCAGAAGCTCGGTGAGACGGATATAGCGTTGCACTTGTGTCTTACTTTCACCTGCATCTTCTGCAACCTTTTGGATGGATTTTTTGGAATCTAACTTGTGCCCAACTTGGTCACAAGTTAAATCCACCCGCTTTCCCTGATGCTTCAACGCTTCCAGCTTCATTTTGTACGCCTGCGCCCGTTCCATGGGGCTGATGGTTTCCCGCTGCAAATTGCTGTCCACCATGAGGATCACCGCCTCGTCGTCGTCAAGATTGCGGATGATGGCCGGTATGGTTTTCAGCCCCGCAAGGTCTGCGGCATGGAGCCGCCTGTGTCCGGCTACCATCTCGTATCCGCCCTCCGGTGCGGGACGGATGATGGCGGGGTTGAGGACGCCCACCTGCATGATGCTGTCGATGGTCTGCTGCATGAGCTCGTCGTCCGTCACCTTGAAGGGGTGGTTTTTGAAGGGACGAATCTCTGAAAGCGGTATCTGCTGTACCTGTTCGTTGGGTTTCTGTTTCGGCACGGTCGTATCACCTCCTGAAAATGCCAAAGCCGCAGGCGCTGACCTGCGGCTCAGATGAATCCCTCCGACATATCGTGACTGACAAGGCTTCGGTAGTAGTTCCCGATGGTCAGAGGGGCGTTATACAGCGTGGCTAAAAGATACTGGCGCATATTGCGGATGCGTGTGGTGTTTTCCTTCAGCCCGCCCACCACAAAGCGGATGTGCTCGCTGTTCAGCTTCAAAAAACGGCTCCTGACCACCTCGGCGGGCTTATCGTCGCCGGAAATGCGGACGGAGCTTTTCGTCGTACAGACAACATCCACCAGCAGCTCCAGGATCTCTTCCAGCGTGTCCTGCTCGTATGGATAGTCTGTCAGGAGTGCGTCGTAGGCGATGTTCTCCGCGATAAGCTCTCTGTACCGCTCTCTCAGAGCCGCTTCGTTTCCTTTCGCTTCCCGACCGTGATCCCTCCTGAACGAAGTGAAGGGAAAGGAATCAGTATCACTAAAATCAGTATCATTCTTATCAGTATTATTAGATCGTGATTTTAACGATTCTTGATCCGTGATTTTCACTGCTCCTGAATCGTGATTTTCACGGTTCTGGAATCGTGATTCCGGGGAGGGCGCGGTGCTGCCCGATGCGTTATCCACATCCTTATCCACAAAGTTTTTGACGTAGATGAGGTTGGGCTTGCCCAGCCCCTGCCGCTTGCGCTCGATGAGGCGGCATTTGCTCTCCAGCTCATGCAGCAGCTTTCCGGCCTTTTGGTCGGCGCAGCTCAGGGCGGCCATGACCTCCTCGATGGTGAAGATGATATACACACGCCCCGCCCGATCCAGCCAGCCGTTCTTGCAGCTCAGGCTCATGCGGTCAAGGAGCAGACCGTAGAGCACTTTGGCTTCTGCGGAAACGCTTCTGAACCGTTCCTCCGTGAACAGCACCTTGGGGATGCGATAGAAGGAGAACTGTTCCGCTTCCGCGCCGTAGAAATAATCATACATGGCTTCTGTCACGCTCCTTTGGAAGCCCTGCGGCGCGCATGACCTCTTTGGTACACCATCCTATGCATGGGGCAGCCCTTCCGTAGGGACAGCCCTCGCACTCCGAAACGGGAGCGGCGTTGTCCGCAGCTGCTTCGTAAACTTGTTCTATGCCGTTCCGTCTTGCGGGCTTCTGCGGGACGGGACAGCAGCAGCCGTCCGGGTAGACGCAGCCCTTTAGCTTCCCTTTCCGGTACAGGCAGTACCGGCAGTCATATACGTTGTAGCCCCACGACTTCCCATATGCTTTCACAATAACACCTCCTTCGCCCGCATCTGGGCATAAAAATAGCGCGCCTGCCGACCCAAGCGCCACTTTGGGTAAACAGACGCGCTATGTACTATTTGCGCTTATTTATGTGATAAGGCTCAAAAACGCCGTATTTTCAGCACTTTTTGAGCCTTAATGTTTTTAGTCCTATTATCACAGCCTCGTCCACGAAGAATTGGGTGTTGCGGAATCTGTTATCATCCGCATATTTCTGTAAAATCGCTTTCTGAGACGAGATTTGTCAAGGTGGTTTTCTGCAAAAGGATATCAAAAGAGCAATGGGGCTGCCACACGTCATTTGTATGGCAGCCCCTTCACAATTTAATGCTAATGCGCAACTGATCTGCCTAAATGGGCAGCAAAGTCAAGCGATTGATACATTTCTTAATGCAAGCAGCACTGATGACGGTCAAGTTGGAACGCCTTATCGTGTTTATTTATGGCACTATTTATACGTTATACAACTCGCCGTTTTCAAATTCTTCATTAGTTATTGGTTCTAACTCGCCATAGTAGTTCTCCAGAAAATCATAAGCATACTTGCGGTTAAGAAGGTCATGTATTTTCTGGTTGTAATAGTTTCTAAGGCAGCTATAGCACGAAGGAGAGCAATTGCATCCTTTTGTGATAGCAATAGCCTTCTCAACCACTTGTCGGAAACAGCGGCCATCCTCAGTAACGAGTCTTCTTACATGGCCAGCACCACCCGCAACAGCGTCGTAAAGAACGATGGCATAAATCAGCTTGTTGTCATATACGATCTTGTGGAGGCAGCCCTTAATATCGTTTCTCTCAATATCCATGACGGAAGACAGAGCTTCTAATAGCGCATACATAACAGACAGCATAACTTCTTGATTGCCGGCCTGTGGTGTTGAGAAAACCAATCGCACAACATCCGTCTTGAAAACATGACAGAGCTTATTTTTGACCAGTTTGACTTCGCAGTTTTTACCCCATGGAGTAATGTGTTTCTTCTCCAGGGTTTTCTGGTGGGAATTAAACCCAGCCACTTCCATGTTTTCCATGGTGCTTTCAGCATAACCGCAATGTGGGCAGACATAGAAATCATCGTTGCAAACGACCATAAGGGAGTCATTGATGGACGTTTCCATCTGGAAACGATTGCCGTCCTTCATGACGAAGGCGTATTTCTGCATGACCTGCCGCTGAGCGTCGCCAATATAGAAGTCATCACTGCGAAACGCCTTATCTGGTTTTCGCATAGGGACGTCCTTCGGTTTTGCGTCTGCTACAAAGCCCTTTCTCGGCTCAATAGCCTGCTTCCATCTGGATTTCGAAATGATCACATGACAGGAAACACAAGGTTCTCCTCCCTCATCGGGCTCCATCAGTCTATGATTCCAAGTCATGCACGAAGGATTGTTGCACTGAGCAATATATGCAGTTTCCCAATCTTGTCCGGTGGTCTGAGGCAACTTTCGGATGTATCGGCTTGTATAAAGCTTGCCATCTGCCACCACCTGCGAGTCCGGTGCATACTCGGAGATTGCCAATTGCAGATCGCGGACCATTTGTAGCTTCTTATCTGTGGCAGCATTCGTGTTTTGATACAGTTCGACAGTATCTACCGGGAACCCGTACTTTGGCAGGACATTATTCCTTACGAGGAACTCGATAAGCTCGTTCCTTCCTCGATTGTCCTCTTTCCCTCGACGATAAGACCATAGCTTTTTCTCGACCGCCGCGGCTTGTTGCGTTAATCCCTCGGCAAGAAGGCGCCGGTATTCATCAATGTAGTATTGAACAGTCCCGCGAAACTCATCCACAGCGACTTTCAAAACGCCGTCTTTGCCAACAAGTTTCTCTGTCCATGAGAAATCATTGATTCCCATAACTCTGTGCATAGATTCGGGAATGGATGCCTTCAGAACATCCTTTAAATGTTCTGGTTTACTTGACAAGTACGCGCAGAAACGTTCCCAACCGTCCCCGCTCAGCAGTACATCGGCGTTGTTTGAATTGTATACATCAACCTGTTTTGCAAAGAAGTCGCTCAACGCGACGGCAAAGATATGCCGCAGTATAATTTTCTCATTACGAACTGTGAACAACGGCACACCGATTTTGCCGGTAATCATGTTCTCCGGATTCTTGAAATAGGTAAAGTCGTGGGAACTGAGCTTAGCATATGTAAGTGAGAACGCCGCTGCATTTTTACCGCGACCTGCGCGTCCTGCTCTTTGCACATAGTTTGCCGGTGAAGGAGGCATATTCCGCAGGTATACAGTCTCCAGATCACCCACGTCAACACCCATCTCGAAGGTCGTTGAGCAGCTAAGAGCATTGATCTCTTTGTTGACGAACATCTCCTGGTACTTTTGTTGTTCCTCGCGTCCGAGCTGTGCCGTATGCTCTTTAATGTGAAGCGGCTGCATGAGAGAAGATTGATAGAGTTTTGCATAGTGATTATCCTTTAAAAGACTATCATGCGTGATCCGACGAAGATGGCCGCCGCATTTGAGCGTGGTACACATGTCTTTACAGTTCATCGTGGTGGTCTTCCCGCAGACATCACACACATAGATCGGAATATCTTCCGTTCCAGAGCTAACAGTAAAGCGCTCTGTGCTGAAATAGAACTCATCGTTTCCGGCGGTAGAAAGAGATTCCTCGCCTCTAAGAACCTCATCCCAATACATCTGCAGCAACTCGTTTGCGGATGCCTCATCCAGATTCAAAACACTCATAACACGCTTGAGACGTCCGTTCTTCAGAAGACTACCGTTTTTCCTAATGGCAGCAGACCAACCGGCAAGGTAAGACTTTTTCTTATCCTTGTCCATATCCTTACAGCGCTTTACTCGTTTGGGCTTTGGAGTATAGAAAATGTACTCCCGCTCATCATCGGTCAAATCACAGTCTCCCTCCAATGCGCCATGGTAAACAATTTCCATGGCAAGCAAATCGAAGAGAGCCTTCATATCTTCAACTTTTTGTTGATAGGCTTCGGCAACACCCGACATAATTTCCTCGGCGTTCCCTTTATAATTGAACTTGAGGATGCCCAAAGAAGCCAAGCTGGTGCTTCGGCGTGCATTGACCATCTCGTTCAGGACGGCGATCCATGCGTTTTTTCGGCTCGTCGCCGTTAAATTCTCAACGCCTTTGTCTCCCGGTTCAGCAAATGTTCTACATGAATCGAAATAGGATGTGAGTTCATCCACAAAGTGCTGGATTTCCCAAGGATGCGCTGCCATATTTTCTTTGTTCTTCTCAACAACATGCCAGATGCCACGCCTGCGAAGGAACTCACTATAGGCCGCCGTCATGTACGACGCAAAAAATGCCGCCTCTCCTCTGCTGTCGGAGAAAGAAAGGAATTGCCTCTTGCGGCGGACAATATCAACCTGAGCGCCTTGCTTTGCAGCTCCAAACAAGCTCTTTTTAACCGGCTGTGCGCTTTTCTTGCTCTTGAGAACTTTCTCGCTCTCCGGCAATTCTTCAAACAACGAGGTGCCAAGAACTGCTGTTGCCGCGTCATATCCCAAGTAGAAGGTTTTGAATGTGCCAAAATTGCAGCTCGGGCATTTTCCATCTCCGCGCGAACCGCTTTTTCTTGCTTTCCTAAGCTTTACATAGTGGGTTAGCCCACATGTACAGGGAGGGTCTGCCTTCAAACTTTCATGAATAAGGGCACCGCATTTTGAGCACAGGATATAATCATTTTTACCGATTTCCTCTGTGTCATCTTCGTCTTCCTCATCCAAATCCAAGTCGATATCTCGACTGTCTCTGAGAAGGTAATACTCAATTTCAGGATCGTAAGAGCTGTTTGCAAACTCAAGCTTTCCATCCACTTCTTTTCCGGCTACTGCTACTCTTCCGCAATCATCACAGATCGCACACTCGAACACTTTCCAATTTTCGTCGCCTATCGTAATGCTCCTGTTTCGGTTGAGCATCAACTTTTTGTTTTGACCAAGCGTAACATATGCGCCCTCAAGCGCTTTTGCAAACATGTGGTAACGCGCTTTTATCAAGGCAGACTTGTTTTTGGAAGCTTGCGCAGCCACTCCAATAATGTTTACAACATCCTGCTGGGTCACATTGTGGGTTGCTCTGAGTGCTCTCGTTATCTCGGGAATCGTCATAGGATGACTTGTTATTCTGCGGAGGTCTCGATAAACTGAGGCACTAACGCACAGATCATAAAGATACTCAGCGTCGGGAATACCATCTGGAATTGGAAGCCCATAATCATCAGCAATGACATTCAGGGGCTTTTGAGGATCAATAAGCTCCGCAAACATAGACAGGGGGACATTGACAGGTTCCCTATCATAAGACGGAACCACACTTTGAGACCTGATAATATCCTCAGCATAAAAAGATGCGTTGCACAGCGTTTCCGCAAACTTGACGATATCATCATCCGCTTCTTTTCCGCCTAGCGTGGCGCTGGTGAGAATATGGAGGACATTTGCCGGGTTGCTGATTCGTGCTTTAAGCCGCTTCAGCAGCAGGGACGTTTCCATTCCCGTCGCTCCCCGATAGATATGTGCTTCATCAAGGACAAGGAAACGTAGTTTCGCTCTGGAAAAGACCAGGTCATCCTTGGGCCTGAGCATCATATACTCAAGCATGGCATAGTTCGTCACGAGGATATGCGGAGGCGTCTTTTGCATCTGATCGCGAGAAACGATCTCATTTTTCAGCGGCTTCAGGGGACGTCCATTTGCATCCTTGTACACCTTACCATATTCAGCAATCCCGTCCTGTTCATTTTGCTTTGTGCTGCTGTTATAGACGCCGAAAGTAATCTTAGGATAGCTCTTCAGCAGATTGCGCAGTCTTTTCATCTGGTCGTTGGCAAGAGCATTCATCGGATAAATCAGAATCGCTCTCACGCCGGATGAAAGGGTACCTTCTTCGGCCTCCCGAAGCAAGTGATTGATTATCGGAATGATGAAGCACTCCGTTTTACCAGAGCCGGTTCCCGTGGTAACGATCAGGTTATTACCTTTGTTTGTCTTTCTAAGGGCTCTTTCCTGATGGAGATACAGCCCACGGTTGATCTGGATCTCTTTTTCACCATCGGGAATATCTCCCTCCAAACTGTGGAAGAGTGAAGACGCCTCGCCCTCCTCAATCATCTGAGCAAGGCTTTTTCCGGTTTTATATGAGTCGCTGACGTCAAGATAGGGGCCTTTTGCAATAGCACCTTCCTCACGCAACGCAGCAGCAAACTGCGCAGCGTAATCCTTATCGGAAATATGGAACAACGTCGATATGTACCCTATAAACTCATCCTTGATGTTGTCTGCTGCAGTTATTGGACTAAACATACTTACACCCTTTCCGTCCGATACGAGTATAGATCGGCATTGGAATACTTTTGTTTGTTGGCCTTCGTGTATTCGTGATCCGTAAGTGCAAAGACTACGGATTCCAGGCTGCGATCATAGTAGTTATAGTAGTACAAACCATCTCCATCTGGATCAGTAATGCACAGTGCAGTGTCGCTGATATACACAATTCGAACCGGATTTACCAACATTTTTGTAATGCCCTTTTTGTTCGTGTGAACATCATACGAGAACTCATACCTTTCCCCATGATAACCAGTCGTGTAGAGAATTCCGCTATACACCGGGCAGTATCCTTCGGAGGTATCCTCCATCCCACAATACTGTATTTGGTCAATATAGCAGGGGCGTATCAGGATATGACCGGCCTCTTCCTTGAACTCATCTGTAATAGATTCGACAACAATGCGTCTGTTCATAAAGCGCAGAAGGTTTTTATCGCCGATGATACAGTCGCCGGTTTCCAAAACTTCTTTTGTTCTTTTGAATAATCCTCCGATTTGGATGCTGATTTCAAACCGATAGTTCCCAATCGGCATATCTTCCGGTAAGATGACATACTCCGTATCTTCGCTAAGCTTGAATTCAAACCGCTTATCATCGGCACTTGATAGCAAGAGAGTGAATTCTCTGCCCGAAGTACCAATAAATGCTCTACCTTGATCCCATAACAGCTTTTGTTCTTCTGTCCAGAGGGAAGGATGTTCCAGAAAACGCTCCTTGAAGAAAACTCTCGCCAGAGAATAAGAGGCACTCTGTGTCTGGCCGGCAACTCTCATCACCACTTCTGCGTCATTGAAGCTGTCTGTACCACCGAACGACTGTAGGACATTTCCAATCGTCACCAAGCCCTGACCATCATAGAGGATGTCTTTGCCACCAACGAGAAACTGAACATTGACCCTCGCCGGAGTGGTTACTTTGAGAAAACTATTCTGCGGAATATGCCCGATATACCATGCCCGTTGAGGCTCCTGCATCCATGCACCGGAGGTTTCAGACACGGTGATCTTCGGAATATCCACATGAAGTTCTCCATCACGGAAAGGTATACGGACTTCGGTTTCGTCTTCCCCAAAAGAAACTACTTCATGGAAATCATCTATGTCCGCATAAAATTCTGCACCGTCATAATCGCTTGCATTATAATAGAATTCACGATTAAAGCAGCAATCTGCTTCGGAAATCAGAACAAATGTCCGGTCAAACATCAATCGTTCGTTTGCCAGATTGATTACTTGCAGACGTATCGTGTCACATTCGCCATCCAACGGCATAGTGAACGCAAGCCCATTGTCAGACTGTTCCAATGAGTCAAACTCAATTCTCTCGCCGTCTTTTAAGAGGACAAACTGCTGTGTGTAATCGCGATTTCCAAGAATGATGCTACAAGTACTCTTCCGAAAGGCGAGGAAAGCTTCTGTGTCCTGAATGGTGACCGTTGGCAGGGATGTAGATTCGCTTGGAGTGATAACCTTGAGGTCTGTCCCATTCTCACTGTCGAAGGCAATCAAACGGCCATCCACCGAAAGCACATATCCGTTCTTCAGCTCCAAGAAGAACGCTTTCAGCCCAGCATTTTTCATCGAGTCAATCTCGACGATATCCGTGTTCTCTGTCTTTACCTCAGACATTTTAGGCACTACGAGCGTATAGTGGTCTCGTTTGACTTGATTTGCCGAGATCTCAGCACCGCCGTAGAACAGCAACACGTTACGATGCAGGCTTTCTTCCGAGTCGTAGATCAGCTCGTCATCACATTTAATCCGAACACAAATGTTCAGCAAACTATCCTCTTGAGAACCCACCGAAACAGAAACGGCGACACCGTTTAGCGTCTTTCCGAGCTCGTTCCCGTACCAACTAAGGTTCTGCTGCATTACTTCTCTGCCATTGCAGCTTACGTAAAGCGTTGCCTTTTTGATCTCCTCGTTCTTCAAGCGAATATCCGGGAGTATGAGCTGTACGTCCGTTTCATTTTTCAGGATGAACTTCGCACGGATGCGGGAATAGTCTATTGCGATATCTCGCTGAGTGACTTGCGTCTGTCTCTCTGATTTTTTTGTATTTGCAATCGCAATGATCTTCTCTTTGAACCACTCTTCACAGAGCAATCCTTCGTATGTATTGACTTTCTTGGTCTCAGAGTTGACAAGCGAATCAATTTTTCCGATTAACCTTTCAAACAGGTTCCGCGTATAGACAGGCCGGTAAAGGATCAGTTTCCGTATTCCTTCCTGGAATGAATACGCCTTAGAGCTGATTGTCAGTTCGACATCTTCCTCATTGCCGCCTGATAATTTTTGCTGGAGCGCGTGGACCATAACTGAAATCAAAGGGTCGTTTGGAATCACGCGCCAGTTAAGGTTGCTTTTGTAGAAGTCGAACAGGAAATCAAACAGAGCCATCCACGACTTTTTCGTACTTAGCGCATGGATCACAACCGTTGATTTGAAAGCACGTCCATTTGCATCCTCCAAGAAAAGACGCTGGTTGCGCTTCATTGCATTCTCAAGGGACGACTGAAGAAGTCTTACTACCGATCCACTTGCGTCACGATACCCGAACTGGAGAGTAATATAGTTCCAGAAATTACCGTTCTCCTCATTCTTCCAATTCTTTGCGTTGTTAATCAGCGCAAGGGTAATTTGCATTTCTGCGCGCAATGAGAGCTTTGTCCATGGTTCTCTAAGTACTAGGTCAATGTATTTTCTCGCATTTTCATTTAGCTTGTCCACCGTTTCTGGTTTCAGAATACGGCTTCCAATGAGGGGATACATGGCAAAAACTTTATCTTCAAAAGTACCGTCGCTTTGCCTGACCTCCATATCCTTTTCAAGTACATCAACAGCAACATCGGGACGCTCAGTAGTTCTTTCAAACCCTAATGAACGAATATAGCTGTTAAGGTCCGTCCCACTCTTATAGGTATATGTTTGAAGCACCTTGTAGATATGTGAGTCTGTAGGGAAATAAACAACATTATCATGAACAACATATTGCCTCAGCTCTTCACGATGACGTTCTTTCGCCGCATCAGACGTAAGCTCTGAACCATCGAGCCGTGATTCAAATCCATAAAGCTCAATAAAGCTCTTGATTGTATAGCCATTCCGAGAGGCTATTGATCTAATCCACTGGTTTTTCGGATCAGAAGAGATGTACACCTTCCCGTCAACCATGTTTTCCTTCATGAAGGCAACAATCTGCTCATCTGTAACGCTGCGCTGATCGAGGTATGGATATCCGGAAATGAAAACAGCGTATTCATCCGACGTCATTCCTCGAAACTGTGCATTTGCTCTGAATCTCTCTGGATTATCCGGGCGATAGAAAGGCTTCGTAAGGACATTTATAACTCTTCCGTCAGATTCACCGGCCAACTCCCGCTCCGTATACATGTGCATTTTTTTGCTGACAACTTGTTCCCGAATCTCATCCGGCAAGTCTTTTAGGAAGAGGCATTTGATCTCGTTCTCGTATATAAAAAGGCAGACGAAATCGTCCTGTCTGTTGTTCATACAACAGCAGGTTACTTCGTCGTCAGTATAGTCAAAACTTTTGTTTTCGATCAGTTTTGCAAGAATTGACAGTTCACTTTCAGAAATTGTCTTTCCTGTCCATGTAGATCTGCGCTGCGGCAATCGTTTCTCCAAGGCGTTATACACGCTTTGCCTTGACAGCCCAAACCATTCCGTCATCTTAGCTGGCTTGAATCCAAATCTTTCTGTTAAAATGTCAATGACCGCAAAATCAAAACCTTTACCGGCAGATTCTACGATAGGTTCATCTCCATGCTTTTGATCGTATTGAGATGTGAGATTATCAAAATAAGCTCTACCTTCTCTAATTATTGCGTTGATGACCGCAAGTATTTCGTCTCTTGTTTGAGCACCAACATTTCTGAGGCTCATAATATCCTTTTCAGACATTTGAACCAGTTCGCCCGCAGTCTGAACATTTTCCCGCTTCAATGCATTTCTGGCTCTAACGCTAAAAGGAACATCATCAAGACTAATAGATTCGATTTCCGGAAGGAGTTCAGATATTATACTACTTTCCGGTGTGGTTTCGATAATTGTCTTTGATTCCTCTTCGCGCTCGTGATATACGATCTTACCACTCTGTACGATGCTTTCAATGGCTTTCGTGATTTCTTCTCTGCTCAACACGCCAACGTTACGTAGCTCAAAAATATCTTTCTGAGACATTTGAATCAACGCTCCGACCGTGTGGATGCCGCCACGTCTCAACGCGTTTGTTGCACGAGTACCTAGTCCAAGACTTTCAATCGGCGCATCTTGAACATTAGGAAGAATCTCTTTGATTCGTTTCGCTCGTTCCTCAAAGAAACAGATGATATCGTCTGCATGGGCTATTACCCCATTCAATTCTTGGAGAACATCTTCACTGATATTGCGTGTTGCAGATAATTCCATCATATCGCAGTTCAGCAAATCGTTCAGCCTCATCAAGCCTACACGGCCCAAGAAACTTTTGCTCTTGTCCGAAATCTCCAAGTCGTGGATATAAATCGTAATATGCGTTTCTTTCATCTTATACCCCCAAAAGTCCTTTTTGAGAAATAAGAAAAATATCATAAGAGGATCTCTCTCAAACCCCTCACATTCGCTTCGATGAGAAATTATATAGAAAGTTTTTCCTCTTGCCCTGATTCAACGCGCTGTCCATGTGTAATTCCTTTACATGAACATAGTTCACGCTGAAATGGTTCGGCTTTTCCATAAATTTATCATTAGCTTATTTACCACTAATCGCTCTGTACAAAACACCGCCTCGTATAAGTACACAGTATTTACAATAATTATACCACAAAAAACGATCGAATTCTACACTTTTTGCTAATTATCAAAGAAAAAGTGGGAGTGCATCGTTCAAAATGCACTTCCACTGAAATATTATCGCTCCCAACTGTCTCGGCTTTTCTTCTTGTCCTGCTTCTGCTTTGTCTTCTGTTGCTGTTTCTGATGCAGACGTTCACGGATGGAGCGTTCTTCAGCTTCCTCATGGAGCAGGTTTGCCACATCCCGTTTGCTGTCGTATATCAGCAGCGGATCGTACTTATTCCCATAAGCAGACTGCACGCGGTCAACCGCAGAACGCTCCATTACAGAACGCAGGGTAAGCCTTGCGTCCTGTAATTCTTCTGGGTCAAATTCTGCCGCCTGTTCCTTGAAATCAGCATATTGCCGCAAGGCGTCGTTTAGCTCAGCCGTGTACTTTTCTTCCTGTTGCGCCAGCTTTTTAAGTGCCGCTTCTATCGTGGAGATATCCTTTTTCACAGCAGCGATACCGGCATCGTCGCTGCATTCCAGCGAGTGCAGCAACATATCCTTTTCGGATTTTAGCTCCTCTAATTCCTCGGTCAGCTCCGCAATGCGGCAGGACAGCTCATGCTGCTTCGGGATGTGATAGAAGGGCGTCTCCTTCTTTTCGGCAAGCAAAGATTTGCGTTCCTTGCTCTTGCTCCGAATCTCCTGAACCAGCCCGGTATAGCGCACCAGCTTCGGCTGAACGGCATGGATATACTCTTTCATGCGCTGCCTGCCCCGACCGATATGCCGCAGCTGGTAGCGGAAAACAATCATATTCGCCCGCAGCTTTTCCATCGCCTCGGCAATGGCCGGTACGGTGCGGGCGACCAGTGCGGCCAGCTTTTTGATTTCAGCTTTCAGCTCCCGCAGCAGCGCATTGTCCGCCTTGATCTGCCGGTTAATCTCGCAGCGGTCAGCAATGATCCCTTTCCGCTCCAGCGCCCGTGCCGTCACGCCCTCATGGATGGTGGGCTGCTCATCCAGACCTCTGGCAGCGTTGCTGCGGTGGTCGATGCGCTCATCATGCCCGTACCTCTCCAAATGGTGGTTGGTCGCATCCGCCCATGCTGCCCGCCATACAACAAGCTGTTCTTCACTGTTCCAACATTCAGAGATGGGATTCTGACGGCCATAGCGGGTGCTTTTGGGATGCTTGTCAGCTCGGACAAGCCCCTGTGCATCAGCCTCGGAAGGAACCATATACACCTTCTTTTTGCCGACCTTGTAGGGATATTGCTTCTCCCAGCCCTCGTTCTGCGCCGCCAGGAACTCGGCAGCGGTAAAGCCTTTTTCCTCGCCGTTTCTGACGCAGAGATATTCTTTCTCGGTTTTGTACTGCCAGTGTCCCTGCTCATCCAGCGGGCGCACCGTCAAGAGAATGTGGGCATGAGGATTGTGACCGTCGGTGTCGTGGATGGCAGCGTCGGCGCACATCCCATCGGACACAAACTGCTCCTGAATAAACGTTTGCAGCAGCTCGATCTGCTGCTCCCGACTCAGCTCAATGGGCAGGGCCACGACGAACTCCCGTGCCAACGGCTGTCCTTGGCCATCTCGACTTCCTCCACGGCGTTCAAGAGCTTTTCTCTGTCCTGCCATTCCTGTGGGGCGTATTCCGGCAGAAATACTTTCTGCCAGGCAAGTCCCTGCTTTTTCGTATAGTCGTGCTGTATCCCGTCATAATCGTTATACAGGCGGGAGCAGCTCAGATAAGCAGAAGCAGCCACGGCGGAGCGTCCTGCGCCCCGGCTGACCACCTTCGCTTCTAGGTGATAAATCGCCATGTCTTCTTCACCTCGTTCTTTCATTTTCTGTTTCTCTTTCGCAAAAGAGAAAATGACCCGAAGCTGAGCTTCGGGTCATAGCCGCAAACAAAACTGCCGGTGGCAGGTTTGTGCGGGCAGGTCGCAAGCTGTTTCCAAAACGGAAACAACTGAGACCTGCGCAGACGATGACAACAGCACTCGCAGGTGCTGTGGCATTGTCTGGAGGCTTCCGCAGAAGCCGCAGTCCCCCTTGGAGAGCGCACGGCTTGCCAACGGCAAGTACCACCGCCCCTTCGGGGTGGTGAGTAAGTGCGCCCTTCGGGAGAAAAAAGAGGAAGGCCCCCGGTTTCCCGGAGACCTCCCAGCGGACTCAATCGTGCTGCGGCAGCTTCTGCATCAGGTAATCCTCCAGCGCAGACAGCTCCATCGTCCGCACCTCCGGCAGTACTTTCTCCAAAACCGCGCCCTCCTGAATAAGTCTGCGCGTTCTGGCTTTGCGCTCCTTGACTCTGTCTCTGGCCTGTGCTTCCTCCAATCGGTGCTGCGCCTGCAACAGCTTCTTTTCCGCATCTGTCATGTGAAAAATCCTCCTTATCTTCGCTTCCGCCAGATGATCTCGTAACCCAGCGCGTCGGCAAGCTGGACAGCCTCGACATAGCGCAGGGATTCCCGCTGGAGCTTATTGGACAGGTTGGAAACACTGTCAGACCAGCCGTGTTCGTCCCGCAGCAGATCGACCACCTCCTGCATGGTCATGCCCTGACGGACGATGTACGACTTGATCTCATTTCTCAGATTGGATTTCATCAACTTTTTACCTCCATATTTTCGTGATGTTGGTTTTTGAGTAAGTGAACTGTGTGTGCTTTGCGGTGAAAAATCTGCCGTGCCGCAAATCCGCTCAGATTTCTGCCTATGATGCCCTGTACACAGCAGCACCCTATCGGCTTCATCGTCCGGCATGAGAACATACAGAACAGCAGGATATGCCACAGTCCGGTGCAGCAGCTTCACGCTTTGGTAAATCACCGGATGGTGTATTGCGTTCGACCTGCGGCGAAAATCATCACGGATTTCACAAGCATTGATTTTGAAGCCGTTAAAATAGGCTGTCCGTGTACGGCTCGGTACGGCAAAACTGACCTCGTGTACGCTGGTTTTGCGTACCGGCCGCCGATTCAGCGGACAATTTTTCACCATGCCGTGAAATGCGTCACCAAACGCACAAGCAAAACCGTATTTTGCGGATGAAGTTGAAAATAGCCGTACAGGGTGTACGGCGTGTACGGCTGTTTTGAAGTCCGTTTCTCATTTTCAATACGGCGGCGGATTGACCACCTCAATGCCCATAAAGCCACGCACCCGCTTGCCGCCGACGTGGACATTGTTGGTGGCCTCCACGTTGTAAAGCCGCTCATTTTGTGCAAGCTCGGAGCTGACCCGGTTGGCAGACATGGGCTTCTGTGCGTTATCGTCGCACCATCTTGTAT
>OGPK01001797.1_pt1 | contig 15372 bp, 14 predicted proteins | sample 1552921 | NCBI WGS metagenome assembly OGPK01 (sample SAMEA2580264, study PRJEB22360) | human gut metagenome | biome: human gut; feature: human-associated habitat; material: faeces | place: Denmark | collected 2008/2010 | reverse complement strand
CTACCACCTCCCCCTACGGGTACTCCTCCTTCCCGAAGGAGGAGAATGGAGATACCACCGACTGGTTAAATTGCCACCAAATTTGAAGAAGAACAAATAATAAAAGATGTTATCGGCTTTTAACGGAGAAAAAGTTTTTGTATCTTTGTAACGTTCAAATAATCAAGCTGAAGCCGATACATATCCAAAAGAAAGGATGAAAAGGAAGAAACGATATATAGTAACATTGCTGCTTTTTATCAACATTATCATGTTGACGGCAGCCGTTATTCCTCATCATCACCACCCCAACGGAGCGATTTGCATGAAACAGGACTTGCCCGTAGAACAGCAATGTCCCAAACATCATCATCATCCGGCAAGCGACTCATGTTGCAGCAGCGAATGTATGACGCGCTTCCACTCTCCCATTCCTTCCTTCCACACAGATAGCGGACCGGACTACGTGTTCATCGCCACCCTGTTCACGGACGGAATCATCGAACATCTGCTAAAACCACAAGAGAGACGGGTCAAGAACTATTACGTCTACCGAGACTCGCTGCACGGGACGAACATCCCCCGTACCACCTCTCTCCGCGCCCCTCCCTATTCTGTTTTCGCGTAAGACCAACGTGAATGCAAACTTGTTGCATCCGCGTCACCCTATCTTTGTAACGTAAAAACAGTAAATTTTAGTAGGAAAATATCATTTATGAAAAAACTTATTTTTATGGGAATCCTGGGCTTATTCGCTTTAGGAGCCTGCAATAACAAGAATACACAAGGTCATGAAGGACATGGCCATAGTACCGTCACACACAACAACGATGAACACAACCATGAAGCGGAAGGTCACGACCATGAAGCAGAAGGACATACCCATGGAACAGAAGGAGAATGCAACGGCGACCATAAACATGATGCGGCCGACAATCACCAAGGCACTGCTGCCGGACACGATGAAACTGCCGAAGCCGCCCACAGCGACGAAATCATCCTCCCGAAAGCGAAAGCCGATGCTGCCGGAGTAAAAGTAAGCATTGTAGAACCCGCCCCTTTCCAACAAGTAATCAAGACCAGCGGACAGGTATTGGCTGCTCAAGGCGATGAAGCCATCGCGGGAGGCATTCTCGTTAGCCACTGTGGCAGGTGTTGTCTCATTCCGCGGAAAGGTGACGGAAGGTATGAGTGTAGGCAGCGGCACTCCGCTAGTGACCATTTCCTCGCACAACATCGCAGACGGCGACCCGGTGCAACGTGCCCGCATCGCTTACGAAGTGTCGAAGAAAGAATACGAACGGATGAAAGCGCTTGTCAAAAACAAAATCGTATCCGACAAGGATTTTGCACAGGCAGAGCAGAATTACGAGAATGCCCGCATCAGCTATGAGGCGCTCGCAAAGAACCATTCGGCAATCGGACAGAACATTACCGCTCCTATCGCCGGCTACGTGAAAAGTATTCTGGTGAAAGAAGGGGATTATGTCACAATTGGCCAGCCATTGGTCAGCGTGACACAGAACCGCCGCCTGTTCCTCCGTGCCGAAGTGTCGGAAAAGTATTACCCGTATCTCCGTACAATTAATTCCGCCAATTTCCGGACACCATATAATAATAAGGTATATGAATTGGGAGCATTGAACGGCCGGCTTCTCTCGTTCGGCAAAACAGCGGGAGACAACTCTTTCTATGTCCCCGTAACTTTTGAATTTGACAACAAAGGCGACATCATAGCCGGTTCGTTCGTAGAGGTCTACCTGCTTTCCTCCCAACTGGAGAATGTCCTTTCCCTTCCCCGCACGGCACTGACCGAGGAACAGGGAATCTACTTTGTATATCTGCAACTTGACGAAGAGGGATACAAAAAGCAAGAAGTGACTTTAGGCGCCGACAACGGCAAAAATGTGCAAATCCTCACCGGAATAAAACCGGGCGACCGCGTAGTGACGGAAGGAGCTTATCAAGTTCGTCTGGCAAGCGCCAGCAACGCAATTCCCGCACACAGCCACGAACACTAAGCGGCAAGGCGCCGCAGCCGGATTGCTTTGCGGTGCATCTATCTAATTTTTTATCACTCAATTGATGAATTATCATGCTTAACAAAATTATACATTACTCCCTGCATAACAGGTTGGTCGTACTCTGCGCGGCTTTCCTCCTGCTCATCGCGGGCACCTACACTGCCATGAATACCGAAGTTGACGTCTTCCCCGACCTCAACGCCCCGACGGTGGTTATCATGACCGAAGCCAACGGTACGGCAGCCGAGGAAGTGGAACAACTCGTTACCTTTCCTGTCGAAACAGCCGTAAACGGTGCTACCGGTGTACGCCGTGTCCGTTCTTCGTCCACCAACGGCTTCTCCGTTGTCTGGGTGGAATTTGACTGGGGAACAGACATCTACCTCGCCCGCCAGATTGTCAGCGAGAAACTGGCGGTAGTCAGTGAATCCCTCCCCGTCAACGTGGGCAAGCCGACGCTGGGCCCGCAATCTTCTATCCTGGGCGAAATGCTGATTGTCGGTCTGACCGCCGACTCGACCTCCATGCTCGACCTCCGCACGATTGCGGACTGGACGATTCGCCCGCGCCTGCTGTCCACCGGAGGGGTGGCACAGGTAGCCGTGTTGGGCGGAGACATCAAAGAATACCAGATTCAACTGGACCCGGAACGGATGCGCCACTACAGCGTTTCAATGGGTGAAATAATGGCTGTCACCCAAGACATGAACTTAAACGCCAACGGTGGCGTACTTTACGAGTTCGGAAATGAATATATCGTGCGTGGGGTACTTTCTACCCCGAAGGTCGAGGAGCTAGGCAAAGCAGTCGTAAAAACTGTAAACACTTTCCCCGTCACACTGGAGGACATCGCCGACGTGAAAATCGGCCCCAAAGCTCCGAAACTGGGAACCGCTTCCGAACGCGGCAAACCTGCCGTACTAATGACAGTCACCAAACAGCCTGCCACTAGTACCCTCGAACTGACCGACAAACTGGAAGCCTCTCTGAAAGACCTCCAAAAGAACCTGCCTGCCGACGTGAAAGTGTCTACTGATATTTTCCGCCAAAGCCGTTTCATCGAAAGTTCGATCGGCAACGTGAAGAAGTCGCTTTTTGAAGGCGGTATTTTCGTGGTGATCGTCCTGTTCCTGTTCCTGGCAAATGTACGTACAACGGTGATCTCGCTGGTGACACTGCCTATCTCACTGCTCGTCTCCATTCTTACGCTGCACTATATGGGATTGACTATCAACACAATGAGTCTCGGTGGTATGGCCATTGCTATCGGTTCACTGGTGGACGACGCGATCGTGGACGTCGAAAACGTGTACAAGCGCCTGCGGGAGAACCGGCAGAAACCGGAGGCCGAACGGCTCAGTACACTGGAGGTGGTATTCAACGCCTCGAAGGAAGTTCGTATGCCTATCCTTAATTCGACGTTGATTATTGTAGTCAGTTTTGTCCCCCTGTTCTTCCTGAGCGGAATGGAAGGAAGAATGTTGGTCCCGCTGGGCATTGCGTTTATCGTGGCGTTGTTCGCTTCGACGGTTGTTGCGCTGACGCTGACCCCGGTACTTTGCTCGTATCTGCTGGGCAGTAACAAGACGAACAAGGAACTGAAAGAGTCATTCGTAGCCCGTTGGATGAAAGGGATTTACGGGAAGGCACTGACTTGGGTACTGGCCCACAAACGGGTGACTTTGGGAAGTACAATCGGACTGTTTGTGGTCGCTCTCGGTGTGTTCTTCACTCTCGGACGCAGCTTCCTGCCTTCTTTCAATGAGGGCTCGTTCACAATCAACATCAGTTCGCTGCCGGGCATTTCGTTGGAAGAAAGCAACAAAATGGGACATCGTGCCGAGGAACTGCTGCTGACAATTCCAGAGATACAGACGGTAGCCCGCAAGACGGGACGTGCCGAACTGGACGAGCACGCGCTTGGCGTGAACGTCTCGGAAATCGAAGCTCCGTTCGAGCTGAAAGACCGTCCGCGCAACGAGCTCGTTGCCGAAGTGCGCGAGAAACTAGGAACGATCACCGGTGCAAATATAGAAATCGGTCAGCCTATCAGTCACCGAATCGATGCCATGTTGTCCGGTACAAAGGCAAATATCGCCATCAAACTTTTCGGCGATGACTTGAACAAGATGTTCTCACTCGGCAACCGGATAAAGGACGCTATCGGAGATATACCGGGCATTGCCGACCTCAACGTGGAGCAGCAGATCGAGCGTCCGCAATTGAAGATTCAACCGAAACGGGAGATGCTTGCCAAGTTCGGGATTACCTTGCCGGAATTCTCGGAATATGTCAACGTTGCCCTTGCAGGAAAAGTGATCTCGCAGGTTTATGAACAGGGAAAGAGCTTCGATCTCATCGTAAAAGTGAAGGATGACGCACGGGACGAAATGGAGAAAATCCGCAACTTAATGGTAGACACCAACGACGGCCGCAAAGTGCCTCTGAACTACGTGGCGGAAGTGGTTTCGGCCATGGGACCGAACACGATCAACCGCGAAAACGTGAAGCGCAAAATCGTGATTTCCGCCAACGTGGCGGACCGTGACCTCCGAAGTGTGGTAAACGACATCCAAAAGCGTATCGATACGTCTATACAGCTCCCCGAAGGCTATCACATCGAATACGGCGGACAGTTTGAAAGCGAACAAGCCGCCAGCCGGACATTGGCGCTGACGTCATTCATCAGCATTGTTGTCATCTTCCTGCTGCTTTACAACGAGTTCCGCAGCGTGAAGGAATCCGGCGTTATCTTGTTGAACCTGCCGCTTGCACTGATCGGCGGTGTTTTCGCACTGGTCATCACGACGGGTGAGGTCAGCATTCCGGCAATTATCGGGTTTATCTCCCTGTTCGGCATTGCGACCAGAAACGGTATGTTGCTTATCAGCCACTATAACCACCTCCAAAAAGAGGAAGGACTGAACGTATACGACAGTGTCATGCAAGGCTCGCTCGACCGTCTGAACCCGATTCTTATGACAGCGCTTTCGTCGGCACTGGCACTGATCCCGCTGGCGCTCGGCGGCGACTTGCCCGGAAACGAAATTCAAAGTCCAATGGCCAAAGTTATCTTGGGCGGACTTTTAACCTCTACGTTCCTGAACGGTTTCATCGTTCCGATTGTTTACCTGATGATGCACCGCCGGCCTACCGACGCTGCACCGGAGCAAGAATCCCTCGCGACACCCTGCTAATCATCAGCCAGACGTAATAGAAGAAACAAATAAAAGAAAAAGTATGAAACGGATTATCATTATAAGTTCTTTTGCTGCCACTGCACTCTTCACCCTGACGGGGGGTGTGCAGGCACAGAACAGCATAGAACAGGTATTAAAAAATATAGAAACGAACAACAAGGAGTTGCAGGCGAACGCCCAACTGATTACCTCGCAGAAACTGGAATCCAAAACGGACAACAACCTGCCCGATCCTACCTTGTCCTACGCTCACCTCTGGGGAGCAAAGGACAAAAACGAAACAATCGGCGAACTCGTCGTTTCGCAGAGTTTCGACTTCCCCAGCCTGTATGCCACGCGCAATAAACTGAACCGGTTGAAGGCAGGGGCTTACGACAGCCAGGCGGACGTATTCCGTCAGGACAAACTGTTGCAGGCGAAAGAAGTCTGTCTGGACATTATCATGCTCCGCCAGCAGAAACAAATTCTCGAAGAAAGGCTCCGCAACGCGGAAGTACTCGCTGAAATGTATGCCAAACGTCTCCAAACCGGAGACGCCAACGCCCTTGAGACGAACAAAATCAATCTGGAATTACTGAACGTCCGCACAGAAGCCTCACTCAACGAAACGGCGCTCCGCAACAAAATGCAGGAACTGAATACGCTGAACGGCAATATCCCGGTGGTCTTTGAAGAAAGCCGGTATCCCCTCACTCCTTTTCCCTCCGATTACCAGATCTTGAAATCGGAAGTGCTCGCTGCCGACCGTACCCTCATGGCGCTCGGCAACGAAAGCCTCGTTGCCCGGAAACAAATAGCGGTCAACAAATCGCAGTGGTTGCCGAAACTGGAACTGGGATATCGCCGGAACACAGAAACGGGCACACCTTTCAACGGGGTAGTAGTCGGCTTCTCTTTCCCTCTTTTCGAAAACCGGAACAAGGTGAAGATTGCGAAAGCACAAGCTTTGAACATCGACCTGCAAAAAGAAAATGCCACGTTGCAAGTTGAATCCGAATTGTCACAGCTCTATCGTGAAGCCAAAGCACTGCATAACTCCATGGAAGAATATAAAAAGACGTTCCGGTCGCAACAGGACTTGGCATTGCTGAAACAGGCACTCACCGGAGGACAAATCAGCATGATAGAGTATTTCGTAGAAGTATCCGTCATCTACCAGAGCCACCAGAACTATCTGCAACTCGAAAACCAATATCAGAAAGCAATGGCACGGATTTACAAAAGTAAGTTGTAGGCCTTATCCGGCCTTTACAACACGCGGATCTTTTCCGGCAAATACCCGCTACGGATACGCCATTCCTGCGGATAAAGATTATTAGCCCGGTTGCCAATATTCTTCACAAAACCCAGAGGAATATTTCGATAAGTGAGCAAAACATACCCGCGAGGGGCTGTCGCCGGCAAAGTGACAGCCTCTTTCCGCAAATAAGCGATTGCTTGTTCATAACTCACCGCCTCGGTTGCAAAAACATCCTGCCGCAGAAGAAGGGCACTCATGGCCAAGGCATGGGCGGGAATCAGATCTTTTCCTTTCACCTCGCCAACCGAAACGCCTGCCTGCACCACCCGCAAATGTTGTTTCATGGCAGCCAGTTCGGCTACGCATTGCTGAGGAAACGCGTGTATTTCAGCACCTTCTGCCGACAAGACGTACTTTCCGGCACACTCATCATTCAGCCATTTTCCGGCCGTTGCCATGTTTTCCTTGGAGACAGGCGAAGAAGAGGCTCCCCCACCTTTCTTACCTTTTTTTCCGGCGGATTTTCCTTTCGGAAACGAATAATAATCGGCATAACTGTCCTCCCCTGCCGTTTCCGGTTTGCGGAGTACGGACAAGAAAAAGCCTTCACCCTTCGTCTTATGCGGGAAAAAGTGATATACGGAAGCCGATTCGCCGCACAGCAGATTTCCTGTGATATTCCACTCTTCCCGAATATCTACCGCCAACGATTCCGCCCCAAATTCCTGCTGAATCCAACGGACATTTTCTTCGTCCTCTTTCGTGTTATATGTACAGGTACTGTATATAAGAATGCCTCCGGGCTTCAGACTCGGCCAAACGTCCGCAATAATCCTCCGTTGCCGTTGCCAGCTAATTTCCACATTCTCCGGACTCCATTCTTCAACGGCCACCGGATCTTTACGGAACATCCCTTCGCCGGAGCAAGGCACATCTGTCAGAATAACGTCAAAGAAAGAAGGCAAAGCCGAAAAATCAGCCGGGTCGTTATTCGTAACCACCACATCCGGATGTCCCCATTTCGTCAGGTTCTCCGCCAAAATCTGCGACCGGTTCCGGATTACCTCGTTGGCAACCAGCAAACTACCTTCGGGCAACACACTACGAGCATGGGTCGATTTCCCTCCCGGAGCGGCACAAAGGTCGAGCATCACCACCGGCTTCGTGACATGCTGCCGGAGCACCTGTTCCACGAACATCGAAGAAGCCTCCTGCACATAATAACACCCTGCATGAAACAACGGGTCGAATGTAAAAGTGAGCCGTTCATCGAGGTAGATTCCCTCCGAAGACCAGGGAGGTTGAACCGATAGAGCATTTTCCACTTTCAACCGATGAACTTTCAACCGATTCAGTCTAATGCTCACGGGAGGTTCCTGCTGCAAGGCGGAAACCAGTTTTTCGTATTCTTCGACGCCCAACAAAGCGCGGGTATATTCTGTAAAAGAAGCGGGTAAATTCATTTTCATTTATTAATTTGCGCAAATATCAAAAATATTTCGTCTCTTTGCAACTTTCTCGGATACTAACTGCGTCTAACAGACAAAGAAACAAATTAAAAAATAACAAATATGAAACAAATTCTAATAGCATTATTGCTCGCATTCACCACTTCGACAGTAATTAATGCACAAAAACAGAGTAGCATTGAGAAGGATTCTACCGAAAATGTGAAAGTGACCCTTTCAAAAAAGACAGACACCAAGGCGGATGAATCCAACACAACAGTGACGGTGATCGGCGTAGATACAACGGACATGGATACGACGGCGGGCAAGGATGACAACGACCTTCCCTTCGGCAACCTCAGCGACACGATCAGCGGAGGGATCCTGATCTCTATTATCGCAATCGTCGCCGTCTTCGGACTGCCCGTATTTATCTTGTTTGTAATCTTTTTCTTCCGCTACAAGAACCGGAAAGCCCGTTACCGCCTTGCCGAACAGGCCATTGCAGCCGGACAACCGCTGCCGGAAAACTTTATCCGCGAAAACCGGCCGGCCGACCAACGCTCACAAGGCATCAAAAACACCTTTACAGGGATTGGACTTTTCATCTTCCTCTGGGCGATCACCGGAGAGTTCGGAATCGGAGCAATCGGACTGCTTATCATGTTTATGGGCATCGGCCAATGGATAATAGGCAGCAAACAACAGAAAACAGATGATATTGATCCTTTCCGGATGAACGTTTCCCGGAAAAGAGACATCGACACCCGGAACAATTCTGCTGCCGGAAACAATTTCGGTACCCGAAACGATCCCCCCACCGGAAACAATTTCGATGCAGCCGCCCCTTCGGCAACGCAGCAGGAAGAAAGAAACGGAGAAAAGAGCGACGAAAATAAATGAGCCAAATCAACGATATATCGCTAGTCGCACAGGTCGTAGTGTTCAAAAACACTAGGGCCTTCGACCAGTTAGTGAAGAAATACCAGTCGCCCGTGCGGCGGTTCTTTCTCAACCTGACTTGCGGCGACAGCGAATTGAGTGACGATTTGGCGCAGGATACATTCATCAAGGCATATACCAATCTCTCTTCTTTCCACAACCTGTCGAGTTTCTCAACGTGGCTCTATCGCATTGCCTATAATGTTTTTTATGATTATATTCGCAGCCGGAAAGAAATGGCCGGCTTGGACACAACGGAAATAGATGCCATTAACAGTACCGAACAAGAAAACGTCGGGCAGAAAATGGATGTCTACCAGTCGCTCAAAACGCTAAAAGACGTGGAACGAACCTGCATCACCTTGTTTTATATGGAAGATTTAAGCATTAACAAGATCGCAGGTATTACCGGAATACCGGCAGGAACGGTGAAAAGCCACCTGTCGCGTGGAAAAGATAAATTAGCAACGTACTTAAAACAAAATGGTTATGACAGAAATAGACAATGATAAACTCTTGCGCGACTTCTTTACCGAAAACAGGCAGGAGATAGCGGACAGGGGATTCAGCCGCCGTGTCATGCACCACCTACCCGACCGCAGCAATCGGCTGGCACGCATTTGGAACGCCTTCGTTATGGTTGTGGGAGCCGTACTTTTCGTCTCCTTAGGCGGACCGGAAGCTGCATGGGGAACGATTCGGGAGGTATTCATCGGCATGATTAATCATGGAACAACAAGTCTCGACCCGAAATCAATCATTATCGCAAGTGTAGTGTTACTGTTTATGGCTGCGAGAAAAGTAGCTTCATTGGCATAGGCGGTACGGAAATGTTAAGATGATACTATCGACTGTTTAATCAGTCCCCATTATTTTCCTCTTAATTTTTCCCTTACTAATAAAGCTATCCGAGTGTTAAACAATAATAAATCTACCCTTTGTCCCCGATTAGCCCAAACATAGATGTTGTATCTTTGTTGCTCTGTAAACTAAAATAGAGAGAAAAGTTTTGAAATTACGTATATTCATTTTATTCCTGTTCCTGCCTTTATTGCGTGCCCAGGCAAGCGTCATCGACAGTTTGATGACCCACCCCCGGGATTCTATCGGACTCACGAGTGATTCCCTTGTACTGCATTTTTTAGAGGAATCGGGTATACCTATCTCCGATAATAATAAAGTGAAACTGCTGAAAAGCGGGCGGGAAAAGTTTATCGACTTGTTTGAAGCAATCCGTCAGGCCAAGCACCACGTGCATCTGGAATATTTCAACTTCCGAAACGACTCTATCGCCAACGCCTTATTCGCCCTTCTCGCCGAAAAAGTAAAAGAAGGTGTCGAAGTGCGGGCAATGTTCGACGCTTTCGGCAACTGGTCGAACAACCAGCCGCTCAAAAAAAGACATCTCAAGAAAATCCGTGAACAAGGGATTGAAATCGTCAAGTTCGACCCGTTCACTTTCCCTTATATCAACCACGCCGCCCACCGCGACCACCGGAAGATTGTCGTAATCGACGGAGAAATTGCTTATACCGGCGGCATGAACATCGCCGACTATTACATCAATGGACTACCCAAAATCGGTACATGGCGCGATATGCACATGCGCATTGAAGGCGATGCGGTGAACGATTTGCAGGAGATTTTCCTTACAATCTGGAACAAGGAAACCAAGCAGAACATCGGTGGGGAAATTTATTTCCCTCAACATGAAGACAGTACAAATATCGTTGTCGCTATCGTAGACCGCACTCCGAAGAAAAACAGCCGTATGCTGAGCCATGCATACGCCATGTCGATCTACTCGGCACAAAAAAACGTACATATCGTCAATCCTTATTTCGTGCCGACTTCTTCTATCAAAAAAGCGCTCAACCGGACAATCGACCGGGGAGTGAACGTAACAATTATGGTTTCGTCCGCCTCCGACATCCCTTTCACGCCGGATGCCGCACTTTACAAGTTGCATAAGTTGATGAAACGGGGGGCAACAGTTTATATGTACAACGGAGGATTCCACCATTCTAAAATAATGATGATCGACGACTTGTTCTGCACCGTCGGCACCGCCAACCTGAACAGCCGCAGCCTCCGTTACGACTACGAGACGAACGCTTTCATCTTCGACAAGAAGACAACGGCGGAACTGAACACCATGTTCCGCAACGACATCGAGCACTGCACACAGTTGACACCGGAATTTTGGAAAAAGCGTTCACCATGGAAGAAGTTCGTCGGCTGGTTTGCTAATTTATTCACGCCATTTTTGTAATTTTGCACAAAGAGGATGACTAAAAAGCCAATAGTATCCCAAACTCTCCTCCTTCCCGAAAGAGGGGATTGGAGAGGATACCGACTTTTAAGCACAGCCTTGCAAATGCATTAACGCTTTGATAATTTACTCATTATGAAACAATATCTCGATTTACTGAACCGTGTGTTGACTGAAGGCACGGAGAAAAGCGACCGCACCGGTACCGGAACGATCAGCGTGTTCGGTCACCAAATGCGCTTCAACCTCGACGACGGCTTTCCCTGTCTCACCACCAAGAAATTACATCTGAAATCAATCATATATGAATTGCTGTGGTTCCTCCAAGGAGACACGAACGTGAAATACCTGCAAGAACACGGCGTCCGCATCTGGAACGAATGGGCGGACGAAAACGGTGATCTGGGACATATCTACGGCTACCAATGGCGTTCGTGGCCCGACTACAACGGCGGATTCATCGACCAGATCAGCGAAGCGATAGAGACGATCAAACAAAATCCGGACTCACGCCGGATTATTGTCAGCGCATGGAACGTAGCGGATTTGAATAACATGAACCTCCCTCCCTGTCATGCGTTTTTCCAGTTCTACGTAGCGGACGGACGACTGAGCCTCCAACTTTACCAACGCAGCGCCGACATTTTCCTCGGCGTGCCTTTCAACATTGCTTCATACGCACTGTTGCTGCAAATGGTAGCGCAGGTGACAGGATTGAAGGCCGGAGACTTCGTTCATACATTCGGTGACGCACATATCTATCTGAATCATCTGGAACAGGTCAAACTGCAACTGTCCCGCGAACCGCGTCCGTTGCCGCAGATGAAAATCAACCCGGATGTGAAAAGTATCTTCGATTTCAAATTCGAGGATTTCGAACTGGTGAATTATGACCCGCATCCGCACATCGCAGGTGTGGTAGCAGTCTGACCCCGGCACGATGCAGACGGAAGAATATCAAACGAACTTAATCTGTATGAGTAAAATATCTATTATAGCGGCCGTAGACCGCCGCATGGCTATCGGATTCGAGAACAAACTCCTTTTCTGGTTGCCCAACGACTTGAAACGTTTCAAAGCACTGACCACGGGAAATACGATTGTTATGGGAAGAAAAACTTTCGAATCACTCCCCAAAGGCGCCCTGCCCAACCGCAGGAATGTCGTTCTGTCTTCAAATCCGGCTGCGGAATGTCCGGGAGCGGAAGTATTCCCTTCACTCGAAGCGGCTCTGCAAAGTTGCAAGGAGGATGAACACGTATATATCATCGGCGGCGCAAGTGTCTACCAACAGGCGCTTCCCTTTGCCGACGAACTTTGCCTGACGGAAATAGACAACACCGCACCGGAGGCTGACGCCTTTTTCCCCGAAATCTCGCCCGCCGTATGGCACGAAAAAAACAGAGAAGCTCATCCTGCGGATGAGAAACATCTCTGCTCGTATGCATTTGTTGATTACGTAAAAGCGTAAAAAACAATTATTACAACTTATTAATCTTCGTCTTCTACGTCGACCATAATCGGCATCTGCCGTTTAATGGCTTCGTGGAAGGAGATTAGCGTTTCGGTACGCGCCAACCCCAACGGTTGCAGCTTATCGTGGATAATGCTCAGCAAATGGTGGTTGTTCTTAGCATAAATCTTGATAAACATATCATATTTTCCGGTGGTGAAATGACATTCTACCACTTCCGGAATCGCTTCCAAGGCTTTTGTCACCGAATCAAAGGACTCGGGGTCCTTCAGATAAATGCCGATATAAGCGCAAGTCTCATATCCTATCTTTTCAGGGTCGATCACATATTCCGAACCCTTTAATATACCGAGATTAGTCAGCTTCTGAATGCGCTGATGAATGGCCGCGCCGGAAACGTTACAAGCTCTCGCTACTTCCAGAAAAGGAATACGCGCATTGCCGGCTATTAACTTCAGAATCTGCTCATCTAAACTATCTAATTGATGATGTCCCATATTTGAATCAAATTGTTTTAATCGACAAATCTTTTATGCAAAGTTAGCGATTTTCCGGCAACAAATACTATAATTTATTACTTTTATTTGCAGAAAGCGGATAAGTCAACAATAGTTTGTACCTTTGTGGAAAACATAAATATACTATTTATATGAAACAATTTTGCTGTACACTGCTTTTTTTCCTTGCCACTCTGACAAGCTACGCGCAAAATTTTGCGGACTTTTTTCAAGATAAAACACTACGAGTGGATTACATTTTCACCGGAGACGCCAACCGTCAGGCGATCTATCTGGACGAACTCTCACAACTGCCTTCCTGGGCCGGACGACAACACCATTTATCCGAACTTCCCTTGGCGGGAAACGGGCAAATTATCGTGAAAGACGTTGCCACCGGACAATGTATTTATAAAACATCCTTTTCTTCACTGTTTCAGGAATGGCTGTCGACCGATGAAGCCCGGACAACCGCCAAAGGATTCGAAAATACGTTTCTCCTGCCTTTTCCCAAGAAAACGGTAGAAGTAGAAATTACGTTATATTCGCCCCGTAAGGATGTTATGGCAAACTTCAAACATATTGTATCGCCCGAGGATATTTTAATCCACAAACGCGGCACATCGCACGTCACCCCGCATCGTTATATGTTGCAAAGCGGCAGCGAGAAAGACTGCATTGATGTCGCCATTCTCGCCGAAGGATATACGGAAAAGGAAATGGATGTTTTCTATCAGGATGCGCAACGTACCTGCGAAAGCTTGTTCTCACACGAACCGTTCCGGTCGATGAAACAGAAATTCAATATCGTCGCCGTAGCCAGCCCGTCTACCGACAGCGGCGTAAGTGTCCCCCGTGCAGACCAATGGAAGCAAACTGCCGTCCACTCGCATTTCGACACGTTCTATTCCGAACGTTATCTGACTACCAGCCGGGTGAAATCGATCCACAATGCGCTGGCGGGAATCCCCTATGAGCATATTATTATCCTCGCCAACACGGATGTATACGGCGGAGGAGGAATCTACAATTCCTACACGCTGACCACTGCGCATCATCCCATGTTCAAACCGGTGGTCGTCCATGAGTTCGGACACAGTTTCGGTGGACTCGCGGACGAGTATTTTTACGAGGATGATACGATGACCGACACTTATCCGCTGGATGTGGAACCGTGGGAACAGAATATCACAACACGGGTGAACTTCGCCTCCAAATGGGAAGATATGCTCCCTCCACACATACCGGTACCTACTCCGGTTGCCCAACAAAAGAATTACCCGGTAGGCGTGTATGAAGGAGGTGGTTATTCATTCAAAGGTATTTATCGCCCGGCGTACAACTGCCGCATGAAAACCAATGAGCATCCCGAATTTTGCCCGGTCTGCCAACGCGCAATCCGCCGGATTATCGAATTTTATGTGCCATAAAGAAATAACGTTTGTCAAACTTAAAAACCCAAGCCTTTATGATTAAGCTTCAACCGATCAGCACATCGGATTTACAACATTACAAGTTTATGGAAGAACTCCTCGTTGATGCATTTCCACCGGAAGAATACCGTCAATTGGAAGAGTTACGCGAGTATACCGACCGGACGGGCAACTTTCATAATAATATCATCTTTGATGATGACCTGCCTATTGGGTTCATCACGTACTGGGATTTCGACCGCTTCTACTATGTAGAACACTTCGCCACCAATCCCGCCCTGCGCAACGGCGGATACGGGAAACGGACGTTGGAATACTTGTGCAACCACCTGCAATTGCCTATCGTACTGGAAGTAGAACGCCCCGTAGAGGAAATGGCAAAACGCCGTATTTGTTTCTACGAGCGTCAAGGATTCACCTTGTGGAAAAATGACTATTATCAGCCGCCCTACAAGCCCGGAGATGATTTTCTTCCGATGTATTTAATGGTGTACGGTGACTTGAATCCGGAAAAGGATTACGAAGATATTAGACATAAGCTCCACACTGTTGTTTACGGGGTAAAGGAGTAAAAGTAAATCAAAGCAAAGCAAATCAAAGCAAAGTAAAACAAATCAAAGTAAAAATCAGTAAGACTCCGGTTAAGAGATTGACCGGAGTCGCTTTATAAATACATATTCTTCTTCAATTTTAGTGGTAAGGTTGATTGGGAAAATAACAATTTGATAATTGATAGTATCCACCACTCTCCTCCTTCAGGAAGGAGGAGTACCCGTAGGGGGAGGTGGTAGGTGAATGCGCAAGTCCATTATTATCAGCATTGTGTATCCACCTACCACCCCGGCTTTCAGCCACCCCTCCTT
>OGPK01001785.1_pt1 | contig 15433 bp, 16 predicted proteins | sample 1552921 | NCBI WGS metagenome assembly OGPK01 (sample SAMEA2580264, study PRJEB22360) | human gut metagenome | biome: human gut; feature: human-associated habitat; material: faeces | place: Denmark | collected 2008/2010 | reverse complement strand
AAAAATAAGGAGTACTTAATAATGTTTTGTTTAAAATATGTAGATCCTATTACAAATTGGCTGGGAGTTGAAGAAATTCTTGGTGAGATATCGATTTGGTCTATTATGGTCAGATTTATCTTAGCTTTTTTGTGTTCAGGAATAATTGGGATGGAAAGAGCTAGAAGAAGACATGCAGCAGGTTTTAGAACATATATTTTGGTATGCATTGGATCAATGATTGCTATTTTTACAAATCAATATATTTTTGAAGTTTATGGTACAGGAGATGTTGGTAGACTTGGTGCTCAGGTTATAAGTGGTATTGGATTTTTAGGAGCTGGTACAATTTTAGTTACTTCAAGAAGCCAAATCAAAGGACTTACGACTGCAGCAGGTTTATGGGTTTCTGCTTGTATTGGTTTGGCAATTGGAATTGGTTTTTATACAGTTGCAATTATTGGAACGATTTTTGCTTTAATCGCATTTGTTGCTCTACCTAAATTAGAAAAAATTTTTACTAAAGGTTCTAATACAGTTGAACTTCATGTTGAACTTTATGCAAGAGAACATTTAAAAAGTTTAATAGATTATATTAGGGCACAAGGTGGAAAGATTAATTTAGTTGATTACAATAGTTCATATGCCAATTCAGGATTAAGTGTTTATACTATTAATATGGTTTCATGGTGTAAAAATCCAAGTTTAATAATCAAAGATATTTTAAATTTAGATTATGTGAATTTTGTAGAAATATTATTATGAGGAGTGATAAAATGAAATATAAAGCATTTGATCATGGCGTAAATATTATTACGCTTGAAAAAAAGAATCAAAAAATGGCTATGACTTGTGCATGGGCAATGCAAGTTGACTATGATAAGATTTTGTGTTTGCTTGGTTCACAAAGTGTTACTGGTAACAATATTGAAAAGGGTGATTGTATTGGTATTAGTGTTTTGGGAATTGATCAAAAGGAAATTGCAGAACGAATTGGTAGTTGTCATAGCAATGAAGTAAATAAATTTACAAATAATAATTTTGAAAATTATTTAGGTGTAATGGTACTAAAAAATTCACCTATTGTTCTCAAATGTAAAGTAGAAGATGTAATTTCTCTTCAAGGAATTGAAAATGATCATTTAATATATGCTAATATTATATCTTCATTAGAAAAAAAGGGAGAAAAATATTTACATATGAGTGATTATGATTCATAGTATTTTGTCATATTCTAATTATTTTTATTAGTAAATAAATAAATTTTAAAAATGAAAGATGTACAAATAAAACAAACATAGATATGAAAAAGGAACCTGCTTGTTCAAAATAGAGAAGTTAAAAAACACATTAGATTTCAAATAATCAATATTAGATTACTTATCTAATGTGTTTTTTATTTACTTCATTTTGAACAAACTAACTCAAGTTGAGTTTATGTTTTTCATTATGCTATTATTATCTATCTAATAAAAGATATTAACATAGTGATAAAAGACAATGTTAAATATTTTAATGTTTGTACCTTATTTTACTTGATTGTTTTAAATTAAAATATAAGTAAAAATAGATTTCTATTTATTGTTCACTTCGATTATATAATTGATCAATTTGTATAATTGCAAAATAGTTTTCATCTATTTTTTTTATTTCACTAATAATTAATTCCCTAAGTTCTTTTTTTGTACAACTGAATTTAACTGGCATTGCTACATCAAAAACCAAATTTGTGTGTGTTTCACCATATACTACTCTAAAATCATGAATTGATAAATCAGTATTAATATCTTTAATAATATGTAATATTTTTTCCTTTAATTCATTAGTTTGGGGGTTATTAATATCAACTGGATCCATATGAATGGTTAAATCAATTCCCAATTCATTTCTAAAATCTCTTTCAATATTATCAACAATATCATGACTAGTTACAATATCTTCATCACTAGGAACTTCTGCATGTACAGTTGCAAAAGTAGTACAGCTTCCATAGTGATGTATTACTAAATCGTGAACGCCAATTATTCCAGGATAACTCAAAATTTTTTTGGTAATAGAATTAATTTCCTCTTGACTAGGTTTGGTGCCAATCAAAGGATTAACTGTTTCAAAAACCATTTTCAAACCTGATATTATGATAAAAATTGCAACAATCATCCCCAAAATACTATCAATAGGTTGCCAAGATGTAATTTTAAATAAAATCAATCCAATTATAACAACTGTAGTTGAAATACAATCGTTTAAGCTATCTTTAGAACTAGCTATGAGTGCTTCAGAATGAATTGCTTTTGCCATTTTACGATAAAAAATTGATTGCCAAAGTTTTATTAATATTGACATAATCATTACTATGATGATTATAATAGAAATACTTTGCGAAACCTCTTTATTAATCAATTTAGAAATAGACTCTTTACCTAGGCTAAAGCCAATGATTAATATTAAAAAAGAAATAATAAGTCCTGTTATATATTCAATTCTTTCATGCCCAAAAGGATGATCTTCATCAGCAGGAATACTAGATAATTTAAAACCAATAAGAGTGATAACGGAAGAACCAGCATCTGTTAAATTATTTATGCCATCTGCAAGGATGGAGAGACTGGTTGTAAGAATACCAAGAATAATTTTAATACTACATAAAATTAAGTTGCTTATAATACCTATAATTCCAGATAAAGTACCATATTTACTACGAACTTTAGAATCATTTATTTTTTGATAATCTTTAATAAATAATTTAACTAATAATTTTTGCATTTCAACCTTCTTTTATAATAAATGAATATTTTCATTTGCTAATTTTTTTAGATATTCTTCATCCCAAATTGATGATTGAACTTCACCAATATGTCGTTTTTTTAAGAAAAACATACATAACCTTGATTGTCCAATACCACCTCCAATTGTAAGAGGAATGGTCTTCTCAATAACACTTTTAACATAAGGGTTTGTTAATTTAAATTCTTCCTTCCTTTCTTTTAATTGTTCCACGATTGATTTATCATCAACACGTATTCCCATAGAAGAAATTTCAAAAGCATGACCCAAAATATCATACCATAATATAATATCGCCATTAAGTAGCCAATCATCATAATCTGCTGCACGACCATCATGAGGTTTTCCATCTTTTAGATTCCAACCAATTTGATAAATAAATACAGCTTTATGTTTTTTTGCAATTTCATCTTCACGTTCTTTTCTACTTAATGTTGGAAATTGTTTTTCTAATTCATTTGTTGAAATGAAAAAAATTTCAGATGGAAGTTCAGTTGTAAGTTCAGGGTATCGATTGGCAACTTTATAACTCAAAAGTTTGATTACACTATAAATTTTTTGAACAGTCTTTTTTAAATATTCCAAATTACGTTCATCTTGAGTAATTATTTTTTCCCAATCCCATTGATCTACATACATTGAATGAAGAGAATCAAGTTCTTCATCACGTCTAATTGCATTCATATCAGTATACAAACCACTGCCAGCTTTAAAACCATATTTAGCTAGAGCCATTCTCTTCCATTTTGCTAAAGATTGTACAATTTCAACATTCTTTTTTAAGTGAAGAGCATCAAAATTAACAGGTCTTTCAAAACCATTTAGATAATCATTTAACCCAGTTTCTGGCAAAACCATTAAAGGAGCCGAAACTCTTGTTAAATTTAGGGCTTCACTAAAATCTTTTTCAAAATTATCTTTAATAAATTTAATTGCAATTTCTGTTTCTAATAAATCTAATTTTGTTTGATAATTTGACATACATTCACCTCTCATTGTATCGATATTATATCACATTTTAATTTAATTATGTCAATTTAGTGCATTCTTTTATAAAAATACTTAAAATTATGTTATAATAATAAAATAGAGGTGGTTTATGATATATCGTAAATTTGATAAACTAGAGATTGAAACTTCACTGCTTGGTTTTGGATGTATGAGATTTCCAACACTTGAGAATGGTAAGATAGACGAAGAAAAAGCTGAACAGATGATAGATTTGGCAATTAAAAATGGTGTTAATTATATTGATACTGCATATCCTTATCATAATGGTGATTCTGAACCTTTTTTAGGTAAGATTCTTAATAAGTATCCACGCAATAGTTATTTTTTAGCAACCAAGCTTCCTATTTGGGCTATAAATACGAAGGATGATGTGTATCGTATTTTTAATGATCAATTGCAACGTTTAGATACTGAATTTATTGATTTTTATCTTTTACACGCGATGAATAAGGATTATTTTATTAAAGTCAAAGATTTAGGAATTATTGAAATTTGCGAAGAACTTAGAAAAGAGGGAAAAATTAAATATTTGGGATTTTCTTTTCATGATTCATATGAAGTTTTTTGTGAAATTTTAAATTATTATCATTGGGATTTTTGTCAAATTCAATTCAATTATATGGATACTGAAATTCAGGCTGGTTTAAAAGGATATGAACTTGCAAAGGCAAAAGGTATTCCACTAATTGTAATGGAACCTATTAAAGGAGGACTTTTAGCAAAACTACCCAAAGAGATTAGTATGATGCTTTCTAAAAATAGCAATCATAAATCCGATTCGTCATATGCTTTAAGATATGTATCAAGTTTTGATAATGTTAAAGTTATTTTAAGTGGTATGTCAACTCTTGAGCAAGTTGAAGATAATTTGGATACTTTTAATAACTATATGGAATTATCAAAAAATGAACAGTTAACTATTACAAAAGTCGTTAATAGTTTAAAAAATCGTCTTAAAAATGGATGTACTGGCTGTAGATATTGTATGCCTTGTCCATATGGAGTAGATATTCCTAATAATTTTGCAATTTGGAATCAGTTTGGGATATATGACAATAAGGAAATTTTTGAAAATAGAATTATACAAAATATTAAAAATGAAAAATTTGTTGATAAATGTGTTAAGTGTGGCAAATGCGAAAACTTATGCCCACAACATTTGTTGATTAGAAAAGATTTTGAAAAATTATTAACAGATTATAACAATATTAAATCTAATAGTTAATGAGGTAGTAACATAGATAATAGAGGAAATTTATGAAAAATTATTTTATCGTTAATCCGATTGCGGGGGAGGGCAAAGGATTAGAAGTTGTACAAAAACAAATAGATAATTTAAATTTATATTTGAAAGCTGATAATGAATTTGAAATCCTATTAACAACAAAGCCAAAAGAAGCAATTATTTTAGCTGAAAAAATTTGTGAGGAAAATAAGAATACAATGATTAATATTTTTGCTTGTGGTGGAGATGGAACTTCATTTGAGGTATTAAATGGAATTGTTAATTTTTCTAATGTTAATTTTGGAATAATTCCTGTGGGTTCATGTAATGATTTTTTAAAAACATTTGAGAACCATGATTTTCTTTCACTAGAAAGGCAATTATTAGGACAAAAAGTGGGTATTGATGTTTTGGAATCTGATGGTGAATTTTTATTAAATGTTGCAAATTTTGGTTTTGATGCTCGTACAAATTATGATCAAATTAGATATCGTCATCGTTTTAAAACGATTAAAAAAGCCTATAATTTTTCACTTTTTAAAAATATTCTTTCGCCTAAACTAGGTGATGAAGTAGATGTATATGTCGATGGGAATCTAATATTTAGTGGCAAAATGATGCTTTCAACAGTGGCTAATGCAAAATATTATGGTGGAGGGTTTAAATGTGCTCCGCATGCAGAATATCAAGATGGACTAGCAGATATTTTGGTGGTAAAAAAAGTATCTATATTTACTTTTGCTAGATTGGTAAAGTTTTATAAAAAAGGTTTACATTTAGATAATGAACGATTTAACAAACTTTTAACATATCGTCGTGGCCAGATAGTTGATATAATTGCAAAAAAGGCTTTAGTTGGATGTTTAGATGGTGAAACTAGAATTAGTAAAAATTTTAAAGTTAAAATTCACAAAAATAAAATAAAGTTTATCATTCCCGCATAAATCTTATAAAGGGTTTATGCTTTTTTGTTATATTTTTTACCTTACATTCATACATTAAAGTGGTGATAATTATGAAAAAAGTATTAAATAAGAGCTTAATTATAGTCGCAATGCTTATAACTTTTATATACTCAATTAGCAATTATGCAAAAGCTGAAGATAACTTAATAAAATCGGCAAAAAGTGGGATAGCTATTGAAGTTGAGACGGGTGATGTTTTATATGATTACAATGCTGATGAAGTAAGATTACCAGCTAGTACTACCAAAGTTATGACAATAAAATTAATTATGGATGCACTTCATGATGGTAAAATAAAACATAATCAATTAGTAACGACTTCTGATCATGCTGCATCAATGGGTGGTAGTCAAATATATCTTGCCCCTAAGGAACAAATGACTGTTGATGATTTGTTAAAGGCTGTAATTATTGCCTCAGCAAATGATGCGGCGGTAGCACTTGCTGAAGCAGTTTCTGGTACAGAGGAATTATTTGTTCAAAAAATGAATGAAGAAGCCAAGCGATTGGGTATGACAAATACTAAATATTTAAATGCAACTGGTTTACATGAGGAAGGGCATGTAACTACTGCAAGAGATTTATCAATTATTGCTAGGGAACTTATTTCAAATTATGAGGATGAAATTATACCATTGTCTTCAACTTATGAAGATTACTTAAGGAAAGAAACATCAAAACCATTTTGGTTAGTAAATACTAATAAATTAATCAAAAGTGGTAATGGTATAGATGGATTGAAAACGGGATGGACAAACCAAGCAGGTTATTGTTTAGTAGCAACCAAAAAAGCAAATGGAATGAGAATTATTACAGTAGTAATGGGAGCTCCAACTGTTGAGGGTCGAAATGCGGATACAGTTAATTTATTTAATTATGTTTTTGCTAATTTTGAAAAACAATTAATTAGTCCCAAAGGTTCAATTGTCAAAACAGAGGAAAATATTTTAATGAATCCATCGGTTTATAATATTGTTCTTTCACAAGATATTGCTAGAATGATTGAAAAAAAATCCGAAGGTGGAATCCTCACTTATGAAATTAGAATTGACAAAGATAAAATTGAAGATGGTGATGGCAAAATAATAGGTAAACTATATGTTTACATAGACAATAAATTATATAAAACTGTAGATTTGGAATTAAAAGAAAAAGTAAAGAAAAGTAATTTTTTAGAATTATTAGGTAGTATTTTTTCAAATATTTTATAACTAACAAAAACAGGGTTTATTATACAAAAAACTCTGTTTTTATTATTTTTAGGGCAAAATAATACACGCATATATAGAAGAATTTTGTCTAATTAATATTTTAGTATTAATTAATTTTGAATAATAAATAAAATTGTGTTACAATTCTAAAGGGGGGATGAAAATGGCTGTTAATATACAAATGTCTATTAGAAAAAATATGTTATTTGTGAGACTAAAAGGAGAATTAGATCAAGCAGTAACCGAGAAATTAAAAATCAGAATTAGTGAATTAATTGATAAATATGAAATTAAATATTTAATATTTAATTTTGAAAAGTTAAATTTTATGGATAGTAGTGGGGTTGGATTTATTATTGGTAGATATTCCCAGGTTAAGAAAAGAAATGGTAAAATTATTGTTTGTTCAATGAATCGTTTGATTGAACGAATTTTTAATCTATCAGGATTAAAAAAAATATGTGGTGTTGCCACAAATGAAAATGAAGCAGAGAAAATGGTGGAGGTAGCCTAATGTATAATGAAATCAAAACGACATTTTTAGCAAAGGTTGATAACGTAATGTTGGCAAGAACGATAGGAGTAGGATTTCTAGTTAGCCTTGATTTACCGCTTAATTTTTTAAATGAAGTTAAAACAGTAATTTCTGAAGCTGTTACAAATGCTATTGTTCATGGATGTTTATCAAATGAAAATAAGCATGTTCAATTAAACGTATCATATGATTCAGTCAACATTTATATTGAAGTAATTGATCATGGAATTGGAATTGAGGATATTGATAAAGCAAGAGAACCACTTTTCTCAACCAAACTTGAAGAAGAAAGAGCAGGACTTGGTTTTACCATAATGGAGGTATTTACTGATAAATTAGAAGTTAAGTCAAAACCTAATGAAGGAACTAAAGTTTTGATGGTGAAAAAATATAATGAACAAGTGGAATTATCATAATTATGAGTATGTTATTAATGAAAATATTTATTTAGTATATTTGCTTGTCGCAAAATTTAAAGTATCCTATCAAGTAAGAGATGATTTATTACAAGCAGGTTTTCGAGGTTTAATAAAAGCAATTAGAGTTTTTGATCTTCAAAAAGGATATCAATTTTCTAAATTTGCTATTCCTATTATTTTAGAATCTATAAAAATAAGGTTGAGAAGTATAGAAATAAGTGATGACGAGGTAGTTGATTTAGTCGCATCTTGCATAAGTGTAAAATGAGAGAAGTGAAATTTTAATTTCACTTTTTTTGTATATATTGGAAAAAAATACTAATAATAAAAACATGAAAGGAAGTATTGAAATGGAAAAACGTATTTTCAAAAAAGTATTAGATGAAAAAAAGATTAAAAGACCTATTTTATTAAATGCTGTAAAAGCTTTTTTAGTTGGCGGTACCATTTGCTTAATTGCTCAAGGTATATTGTGGTTGTTTAAAGATATTATTGGTATTGAAAAGGATAAATCAACTAGTTTAATGTACATTGTTATCGTAGGAGTAACTGCTATTTTTACAGGACTTGGCATTTTTGATCGAATTGGTCAATTTTCAGGTGCAGGAACCATCATACCAATTACAGGGTTTTCGAATTCAATGACATCAGCAGCTTTAGAAAGTAAAAGTGAAGGTATTATTTTAGGAATTATGTCGAATATGTTTAAACTTGCAGGAGCTGTCATTGTCGCTGGAGTGGTTAGCGCTTTTATCATAGGAACTATTATTTTCTTATTTAGGTGATAAAATGAGAACAAAAGGAAAAAGTAGCGTAGAATTTAATAATGTATTTTTAAGATCATCAGCAGCAATTTCAGGGCCTAAAGAAAAAAAAGGCCCACTTGGTAAATTTTTTGATTATAGTTATGATGATCCTTATTGTAGAACAGAAAATTGGGAACAAGCAGAGATTAAATTACAAAAAGATGCAATGAAATTGGCTTTAAAAAAAATTGGACTTGAATTCTCTGATATTAGAGTGGTAATAGGTGGTGACTTAAATAATCAATTGGCTATTACCAATTATGCAATGAGGGATTTTGATGTACCATATTTGGGTGTATATAGTGCTTGTTCAACATGCACTCAATCCATAGCTATTGCTTCTATGCTTATAGATAGTGGATATGGAGAAAATATTTTGATTATTACTTCAAGTCATAATTCAACAAGTGAAAGACAATTTAGGTATCCAACTGAATATGGTGGTCAAAAACCAACTTCAATGACATCTACTGCAACAGGAGCTGGTGCTGCAGTCATTTCTAATATCCCATCAGCAATCAAAATTACAAGGGCGACGATAGGTAAAATAGTGGACCCAAATCTTTCCGATACACAAGATATGGGACGGACAATGGCACCCGCTGCAGCAATGACTTTAAAACAACATTTAGAAGATTTTCAAATTGAATTAGATGAATATGATTTAATATTAACAGGTGATTTGTCAAAATATGGCTCTGAGGTGTTTATAGAGATTATGAAAGAATTTTCTTATAATTTAAGTGGAAATTATGATGATGCAGGAAAAATGCTATATGATATTAAAAATCAAGAAGTATTTGCTGGAGGAAGTGGATGTGGATGTATTAGTTTAGTTACAATGGGTTATGTTGTTGATTGTTTAAAAAAAGGAATTTATAATAAAGTTTTACTAATAGCAACAGGGGCATTAATGAATCCAATTATGGTTGCTCAAAATGAAACAATTCCAGCAATTGCTCATGCTGTTGTTTTAGAAAGGAGTAATATATGATTTTTTTGTATGCTTTTTTAATTGGAGGTTTAATTTGTCTTTTAGCACAATTATGTATGGATTTATTTAAACTATTACCTGCACATATTGTGGTCATATTTGTGGCATTAGGTTCTATTTTTGAAGCTTTTCATTTATATGATAAACTTATTGAATTTGCAGGTGCTGGAGCTTTAATGCCAATATCTAGTTTTGGGCATTCATTGACACATGCTGCAGTTGAAGCAGCAGTTAATTCCGACTATTTGGGTTTATTTATAGGAATATTTGATTTAACATCAAGTGGTATTGCTGCTGCCATTTTCTTTTCTTTTGTTATTGCATTAGTATGTAGACCACGAGGTTAAGATGAATTCATATGTTGAAAAACTCAAAAAGGATTTATCTTACAAAGAATCATTTGATGTTACTTTTAGAGAGATTAAAACAAAATATCATCATTATACAATTATTTTTTTAAATTTTTTAATTAAAAGTGAGGGTATAATTAATATAATATATTCTTTAGATAATTTTTCATCATATGAGGGAGTCGAACAGATATCTAAAGTTATTTTAAATGAAAGTACAAGTACGGAGGATGATTATTATTTAATATATGATGCCATTTTAAGTGGCAATGTAGCAATTTTTGTTGATGATGATACAAATGCTATCTTAAGTGAAGTTAGAAATTATCCAACTAGAGGTATTGAAGAACCTGATGGTGAAAAAGTTGTTAGAGGTAGTCGAGATGGATTTACTGAAAATATTGCAACTAATATAGGTCTTATAAGAAGAAGAGTAAAAAGTGGCAAACTTAAAACAATTAAATATACAATTGGGAAAATTAGTAAAACAAATGTTGCATTAGTATATATTGAGGATTATGTTAAACCGAAATATTTAGAACAAATAAAAAAGCGTCTTAATGATGTTGAGGTAGAAGAATTGACGATGAGTGATAAGGCTTTGGAAGAATTATTGATTAAAAATGTTTATACGCCATATCCACTTGTAAAGTATACAGAAAGACCAGATACTTTTGCCTCACATTTATATCAAGGAATGTTTGGAATAATTGTAGATACCTCACCTAGTGCGATACTTGGACCTATTTCTATCTTTGATCATATGCAACATGCTGAAGAATTTAGACAAACATTAATTTCTGGTTCATATTTACGTTTTATTAGGTTTATAGGAATAATTTTATCATTTCTTGCTGTGCCTATTTGGTTTACAATGTTGCAATATGAATCTTTACACTTTAGTTATTTAGGTAAAATATTTGATGTTGAGAATAATCATCTTGCTATTTTTATTCAATTATTGATAATGGAATTAGGTATAGAGTTTATTAGAATGGCCTCTATTCATACTCCAGATGCTTTGTCTACTTCAATGGGAATAATTGCTGGTGTCATTGTTGGTGAAATGGCAATAAATATGAACATTTTATCAGAACAAATTGTTCTACTTGGAGCAATTAGTGCAATAGGTTCATACATAACACCAAGTTATGAATTAAGTCTAGCAAATAAGATTGCTAAATTGATTATTATTTTTGTTGTTTTTTGTTTTGGTGTCTATGGTTTAATTTTTGGCCTAATAGCTTTATTGATTTACTTATCTTTTTTAAAAAGCTTTGGTAGACCATATCTTTATCCTTTAATACCCTTTAATTTTAAAGCTTTGTTAAATCAACTCTTTAGAAAACCTTATAAAAAAAGAACACGTAAATAATATCTATATACGAAACCCTTGCAAGAAATCCTTTTTTTTAGTATAATAGTATATAATAAGGAGGATATTATGGCAAATATCAAAGTTTTTGCACTGGGCGGATTAGGTGAAAATGGTAAAAATATGTATATTGTTGAAGTAGATAAACACATTTTCATTTTAGATGCTGGTTTAAAGTATCCCGATATTGATATGTATGGAGTCGATGCAGTAATTCCAGATATGACTTATTTAGTGGAAAATAAAGATCGCATTGAAGGAGTATTTATTTCTCATGGTCATGAGGATCATATAAATGCTTTACCTTATCTATTGAAACAAATACCTACTAGAATTTATGGAACTCATTTTACAATAAGTTTAATTGAAAATTTACTTTCTGATAACAAGATGAACATCAAAAAGTTTAAATTGTTTAGAATCAATGAAAACAAGGTTTTAGGATTTGGTGATGTTAATGTTTCATTTTTTAATACTAGTCATAGTATTCCTGAATCAGTTGGTATTTCCATTAATACTAAAGATGGCTCAATTGTATATTGCACAGATTTTAATTTTGGACCTACTAATTATGGAAAATATCAAACATCATTCGATAAAATTATTGATTTGAGTAAGAAAAAAGTTTTGGCTTTGCTTACTGAAAGCATTGGTTCTGGAGCAATTGATCGGATTAAAAATGATTCTCTTTTAGAGCATAGTTATAAAAATATTTTACTTAATATGAAGGGAAGAATTATTATTTCAGCTTATTCTTCAGATTTAAGTAGAATTCAGAAAGTTATAAATATGTCAATTGAAATGGGAAAAAGGATTGCAATGATTAGCAGAAAATCAGAAAAAATTGTTGATGTTGCTATCAATTCTAAGTATTTAGTGGTTCCAAATGATAAATTTGTAAGATTAGAACCAATGACAGATGAAAAGACTCAAAATTTAGATAGCGATTTGGTTGTCATTATTACTGGTGTTCGTAATGAACCATATAGTCTTTTAGTAAGAATGGCTTTAGGAGAGGATAAATTTATTAAACTGATGCCAACTGATACAGTTATTATGATGTGTCCACCAGTACCAGGTACTGAAAAATATGCAATAAATTCACTAAATACTCTTTATCGTTATGATACTAATATTGTAATTTTTGATAAAAAGATTTTACGTAGTTCTCATGCTAACAAAGAAGATTTAAAATTATTATATTCGATGTTAAAACCTACATATATTATTCCCATTAAAGGTGAATATCGTCATATGTATGAGCAATATATGGTAGCCAAGGATGCTGGATATAAAGATGATAATATCATTTTATTAGAAAATGGTGAAATTGTTCATTTTATTAATGGTGAAAAAGGAAATCGAGATAAGGTTTATACTGGTGATATTTTTGTTGATGGTTCGCTTTTAGGAAATGTCAATGAAGAAATTATCCATGATCGAGAAATATTAGCAGAAGATGGTGTTATTATTTTGACAATTAATTATGATAGTAGACTTCGAAAAGTAATTTCCATTCCTAGTTCAATTACGAAAGGTTTTTCATACAAATTAGATTATAACGAACTAGATAAAAAAATAGCAGAACTTTTGACTAGAATTGTTAATAATAATTTGATAAAAAAGCGCTTTTCTATAGAAGAGACAACTAAGATTGCTGAAGAAGAAGTGGCAAAGCTTGTAATGCGACTTGCAAAACATCGTCCTGTAGTAATTTGTACTTTAATTGATATTAATAAATAGTTCTAAAATAAAAATCATTTCATAGATTTATATGAGGTGATTTTTTTGTATATTGTGGGAAATAATTATTCTTTAATGTGGATTGAAAAATCTAAAGTTGATGAAAAATTTTTAGAATATTCATATCAATATCAAAAAAAATACCCATTTATTTGGAATTATATTGTAAAAAAAATAATATGTAATCAAGAAATTAGTTATTTCCGTGATACAACAGGTATTATTCATATTAATTTAATAGATTATAGAAAGTTACAAAATTTTTTTGAAATATTAAAAGGATATCTAAATATTGGTGTAATTGAGAAAGTTATATATAAAAAAGAATTTATCATTATTCATTTTACTAAAACTTTTCATATGGAATATTTTACAAATGTTAGTTTTTTGTTAGCAATAAATTTATACTTTTTTTTAATAACCAAATATGACAATATTTTTAAAGTTTATTATGGAGCAATATTATCATATAACGATAAACGAAAATTAATTGAAATAGTTATTGAATATAATAATACATATTATTTGTTTGATGGTGACATAGATTTAACTTATAAAGTAGATGATGATATTGTTAAAATATATTTATGTGATTTTCCTCATCCGTCTTCGTTATGCTTTTGCCAGGCCCTGCAAAACAGCCGGTGTGGTGTGGGGACGGCTGGCAGCGTTTTTTTTTCTAATATACTGTATTCTTGGAGCAGCGTTTCTTTTGAATCTTCTGGGAGAAATTGTTGCAGTTAGTCTGGGAACAGGTATAGGAAAAAAATGGCTATGTCTGATCACATTGCTGGTTTGCAGTCTGGGCACGCAAAAGGGGATTCAGAGACGAGGCAGAATGGGAGAAGTGTCAGGAGGCGTGGTACTTGCAGCGGTTATGCTTATGTTAGTCCTGGCTGTGGGACAGGGAAAATGGGAGTATTTTCAAGAAATGGTATGGAATTCCTCTTTCTCAGGAAGAAAAATTATGGAAAGTGGATATGATGTGATATGTGCATTTTCCGGATTGGGGCTGCTTCCCTTTGCATTGGACAGTGTAGGAAACAGTAAAGATACAGGGAAAACTGTAAGTTTTGCCGTTTTTACCCTGGGAATTTTGCTTATTCTGACGGAATTGCTGCTTCCTTCAGTATTTGGATGGGGGCGCCTGAAATATGAAAGCTGCCCGATTTTGCCGCTTCTGGCAGGTGCGGAGCTTCCAGGGAATGTATTGGCAAGATTTGATGTCCTCTGGATGGGATTTCTTTTATACAGCCTTTTATTTTCTATTGGAAGTTTTCTGCATTATGGTCATTTAATTGTGGAAAAAGCAGATATGGGAACTGGAAAGCTGTGGATATCCACTCTGGTTTTTGCCGGAGCTGTGTGGAATATTGAAAGATGGGGAATCCGGAATAGTTTTCCATTATATTTGAAATATATTTTTGTGCCCGGAATGCTGGTGTTTCAGATTATTTTTTTTATGACAGGCAAAAAGAAGTGGAAAAAGAAGCTTGCCGCAGCGTGTGTCAGTGCATTGTTTCTGTTAGCCGGCTGTGGTGGTGTGGAACCGGAGAAACGCATGTATCCGCTTGCACTTGGAGCTGATATTACAGATGGGAAATTTCAGCTGACTTACGGAATTCCGGATCTTCCAAAATCTACAGGACAGGAAAAAGACGGGGAAGACCAGGGGAATGCTGCTCCGTCGATTCAGGGAGAAACTTTCCGTGAGATTGAAAATATATACAGCCGGACACAGGAAAAATATCTGGATATGGGACATCTGGAAATTCTGGTTCTTGGCGAGAGTCTGTTGGATGGAGGGCGTTGGGAGCAGGTTCTTGAGTATCTGAAGCAGGAGCCGACTATAGGTGAAAATGTTTATGTGTTTCGCTGTGCTGTGGCATCTGAAGCAGTAGCCTGGGTAAGCCCTCAGGACGTTTCTCTGGGAGAGTATCTTCTTGGGCTGCTGGAAAATAATCCAAATGGAAGCCCGGGACAGGCAGTAACGCTTCGTGAGGTTTATCATGAGTTTTATGAACGTGGTGCTTTGT
>OGPK01001783.1_pt1 | contig 15441 bp, 9 predicted proteins | sample 1552921 | NCBI WGS metagenome assembly OGPK01 (sample SAMEA2580264, study PRJEB22360) | human gut metagenome | biome: human gut; feature: human-associated habitat; material: faeces | place: Denmark | collected 2008/2010 | reverse complement strand
TCAGAACGTCGTGAGACAGTTCGGTCCCTATCTGTCGTGGGCGCAGGATATTTGAAAGGCGCTGTCCCTAGTACGAGAGGACCGGGATGGACGAACCTCTGGTGCACCAGTTGTCACGCCAGTGGCACAGCTGGGCAGCTATGTTCGGATCGGATAAACGCTGAAAGCATCTAAGCGTGAAGCCGGCCTTAAGATAAGATATCCCACTGAGATAATCAGGTAAGACCCCTTGAAGACTACAAGGTTGATAGGCACAATGTGTAAGTGGCGTGAGTCATTGAGCAAGCGTGTACTAATAGGTCGAGGGCTTGACCCCATTTTCGATTGATACTTCATTTGCTGAAAGCAGTTCGATATTCAGTTTTGAAGGTATATGCCTTCTAAGAAAGAGAAGCTGACGTTGGTCAGGAATGGCCGGTGTCGATGACGGTGAGGAACCACCTGTTCCCATTCCGAACACAGAAGTTAAGCTCACTTGTGCCGAAGATAGTTGGCTGGAAACGGCCTGTGAAAATAGGTAGATGCCGGCTTCTCTTTTTTATGGCCCGTTGGTCAAGCGGTTAAGACAGCGGCCTCTCACGCCGTTAACGTGGGTTCGATTCCCGCACGGGTCACCAGGAAGAGCACCTTAGCGTAAGCTAAGGTGCTTTTTTGTATGTCTAAAACCACTCGCTAGGCGAGTGGTTCGATAAAGATTATATCGATGAGTAATGAAACTCAAACGAAGAATTTTGGAATAGTACCAGTGGGGCAATTCCAGACTGGGTTATTGGCGTATCGCCGGTAGTCCTGTATTAAAAGGTTCCATTGCAAACGAAAGACTCTCAGAAGCAGGATATTTTAGTATCCTCAGGCGCTACTACGAGTCCTTGCACTTATGCGGTTGAACCGCCGTGTACCGGTCGGTACGCACGGTGGTGTGAGAGGTCGGCTCTTAAGTTAAGAGAGCCTCCTACGCGATTTTTTTAGGTAAAAAAGCAAACAAACAGAACACTTCATTCAAATGCATATAGCGGCTATTTATTTCATACAGAGACAAATAGCGGCACAGAACAGATATAATAAAAGAAGCTATAAAAAGCAGGTATTCACGTGGAGGACGATATCGTTTCTACATGAACACCTGCTTTTTTATTTATTATTTACTGCTGGAATAAATAGTGGTAGCCAAGTATTCATCACTGACCCAACCATAAATCCCATTGTAATATACAACAACCCAGTCAGGCACATTGCTGCTATAGCCGCATTCCCATACGATGATACCGTAGGGGATATTATCCATTTTTTCATAATTTGTACCGGGACCTTTACGCATAACCAGCCCATGATCAGCAGTGGTGTAGGTACAAAGGCTATCAATTCGGCTAAGCGTTACATCTGGTGCAACGCATCCATCCGGCAGAATAACGTTGGCATTGTTTTCGGTATAATCCTGTACTTGCAGCAAGCCCCAAAGGCCATTCTGTTTTGCCCATACGCAGCCATCGCGCGCGGGGGCTAAATCTTCATATTGCCCAGCGGAAATTATCTCATTGCCGTAAACATCCAGAACCAGCTTTTGTCCGGATTGATTTTTCACAACTACCATGCCGGATAAGTCTGCGTAAGGATATTCAACAGTTTCGTTCATGATGGACAAACTCATCTGCGGCTGATAAATGCAGGGGATTACTAAAGCACCGCTTTGGTCGCAATATCCCCAGTTACCGGCTGCATCCTTTACCGCGATTAAAGATTCACCGGCCATGCAGGCATCCTGGTAGTCGAAATCGGTTAAAATTGTACCGCTTTTATCCGCAACGGCAAAAGGTGCAGAATTGTCAACAAGATAACCGGCATATTCATCATCCCAAATGCCTTGCTGGATGCCAACCAAATCAGGAGCATACACCTGTTCGATGGGCGTGCCACTAAATGTATAGACACCAATAGCAGAACGGTAAATCTGGCTGTCACCTAAAATCCACTGGATGCCATACCCGCCGTGCCCGCCCAGCATGGTTGTAAAAGGCATTTGTTGGGCAACCAGCTCCTGGTTAATCTGTTCTTCCAGGGCATTCAGCTTCTGGTAATCGTATGTATCATCTACCCCAATGGAGAGCTCCTGCTCACCATACAGGTACGGGATGCTTTCTGACAAATCTTCCAGAAAAGCATTACAGTTGGCAGCATTAAACAGGCTCCAGCGTTCGCCCTTGCGCACAGCGTACAGATTTCGGGCAGCGGCGTAACCGGCAGTGTGGGTTTCGCGGGAGAAGAGAGGAATCATCTCGTCAAAATCATATTGCGGCGGTAACTTCCAGTTGGCATTGCTAGTGGATGGTATAGCTGTGGCAACAGCTTCAATGGTCGGGGAAAGAGCAGCGGAGGAAACAGGTTTGTTTTCTGGCGCTGCAGCACAAGCGGTAAGCATTATTGCGGTGATAACACTGGCGGAAAATGAGAATAACTTCCTTTTCATGGCTTTTCACTCCTTGCGTAAATGATTTTTCGGTAAGAAGAAGAAGTAATATAAGAAAGTGAATTCATAAACCCTATAATATCTTATTTTATCAAAAATATCTGCTAATGGGAATAGCTAACAATTCTACATGGATAAATTTGGATAGTATGACAAAGATTGCAGAATTGGAGTGAAAGTCCGAATTATGGGATGAGTTATCTGCTATAATAAAAGAAACAAGGAGATGATTACCATGTTACTCGGTCATACCAAACAAATCAATGGCGTCTGGAAAATACAATCCCTAAAGCAACACAGTGAAAACGTGGCCGAGTACTGCGCACGGGCGTGCCAGCCGCTGGGACTTGAAAACTTGGGCCGTCTTACAGGCTGGCTCCATGACGCTGGGAAATCTCATAGCAACGTTCAAAAACATCTGAGAGGTCAGACAAACGAAAGAATCAATCATTCCAGCGCCGGAATGCGGTGGCTATGGGAAAATTATGGCGGAGAAACAGCTTCACCACCTTCTCGCTTGACTGCGCAAATGGCAGCATTGGCAATCGGATCCCATCACTCTGAACGTATGGATGTTTTCGACCTAGGTGGAGTAGAACCCTGGATAAAACATATGTATTCAGAGCAGGCTCAAGAGCTATATGAAGAAAGCTGCCGGGCCTTTTTTGCGGATTGCATAAGTGAAACAGAGATACGGCAAATGTTTGCCAAAGCTGCGCAGGAGGTAGAATGTCTTGTGCGGAAAATCCGAACGCAGGAAGGAAAGAAGCCGCGGCTTTGTATCTATCAGGTCATGTTGGGGTTGGCACACAGATTTTTGTTTGCAGCCCTGATCGATGCAGACTGGTTGGATTCAGGCAACTATTATAATCAAGAAGGATGCCTTCCCCCGGAGCAGCTTCCGCCATGGGATCTGATAGAAAGCAATGTTGAAAGATTCCTGAACAATTTGCAGCCCCGACATAAAATAGATACCTTGCGTGCAGAAATTTCGGAGCAATGCAAGACAGCAGGCGAATGTGCAAAGCAGGGTATTTACCGCTTGTATGTGCCAACAGGCGGAGGAAAAACATTTTCCGGGCTGCGATATTGTGTGCATGCGGCCAAAAAACTTTCGGCCCGGCATATTTTCTATGTTGCACCGTTCCGGTCGATTATCGGACAGAATGTACAGGAGTTCAAAAAGGCATTAGGCGGCAGTGAATATCTGTTGGAGCACCATACGGATGCGGTGCTGGATACAGAGGACCCCGAAATTCTCCGCCAGCTGGAACGCTGGCAGGAAGCGCCGGTGATATGTACAACTATGGTACAGATGCTGCAAACCCTGTTTTGCAGCAGGCGGCAGAATGTGCGCCGCATGGCAGCACTGGCAAATTCTATCTTGGTGTTTGACGAAATACAGTCCCTGCCCATTTGCCATACATACTTGTTCAACCAGGCGGCAAATTTCTTGGCGTACTATTTGGGGTGCGTTGTTGTTTTGTGTACGGCAACACAGCCAGCGCTAAACGAAGTAGCAAACCCTTTGCGGTTTGCATCGCCGGTGGACCTGGTCCCGGATTACCAGCTGCGCTTTGCGCAGTTCCGAAGGACAAAGATTGAAGTGCCCGAAACAGGAAATGGATTTCAGGCAGGAGAACTCGCAGAATTTGTACGGAGCAAGCAAGACGAGAATGGCAGCATTTTGATCATCTTGAATACCCGTTCGGCGGTCGAAAAGGTGTTTGAGGCTTTGAAACAATCCCAGCCGGAACATACACAACTTTACTGCCTGACCACGCACCTGTGTGCAAAGCACCGTGCAGATGTTATCGCAGAAGTTAAGCAAAAATTAAACACCTTACACGGTCAGGAACGTTTGATCTGTGTAAGCAGTCAGCTGATAGAAGCAGGCGTGGATGTAAGCTTTGATTGCGTCATTCGAAGTATGGCTGCGCTGCCCAGTGTGGCCCAGGCTTCCGGCCGATGCAACCGCAATGCGGAAAGGAAATGCCGCACGGTGTATCTTGTTAAAACCTACAATCTGGAAAATCTGGATCGACTTCCGGAACTGCGCAACGGCAGGGAAGCCACACGGCACCTGCTGCAGCAATTACAAAGGGATGCGGACCTGTTAGAGCCGGAAAGTATTTTGAGGTACTACCAGCTTTATTATGCAGAGTCCCAACAACAGGAATGGATGGGTGATCCGGTTGAATTAAAGGGGTACATTCCCCCAAAAACAGTGAATTTGTTTGACCTTTTGTCAGATAATCAGGAAAGTGTGCTAGCCTGGAAAGAGACAACAGGAAAACAAAAGTTCCCCAATTACTTGCTCCGGCAGGCGTTTGCCACGGCAGAAAGGAATTTCCATGCTTTGGAGGACATTACAACGCCGGTGGTGGTTCCCTATGGGGAAGATGGCGCGGATATGGCAACAAGACTTTCGTCCAGTAAACCGCTTACCCCCAAAATGCTGCGGGACGCACAACGCTTTACCGTTGGTATTACAACAAATGAAAAAATACGCCTGGCAGATCAAGGCGCACTGTACACAGTAAAAGAAGGGGCAGTGACAATTCTTAACAAGGAATATTACGATGACGAAAAGGGAATTCAGATAAGCCCCGGATTTATGCCAATACAATTTGCTTAACAAGGAGGGTTAGACTTTGCAATACGAAAATTCAATATCCATGCAGGTATATGGGCGTTATGCATTGTTCAGCGACCCAATTACCCGCGTAGGCGGCGAAAAATTCAGCTACCCGGTGCCCACCTACCAGGCATTGAAGGGCATTTATGAAAGCTGCTATTGGAAACCAACGTTCACCTGGGTAATTGATGAACTGCGCGTGATGAACCCGATTGAAAGACAATCAAAAGGCATCCGTCCCATTATGTACAACAATGGAAAAAACGATCTTTCCATCTATACGTACCTTTCCGATGTTTGCTACCAGGTGCGGGCACATTTTGAATGGAACGAACATCGCCCAGACCTGGAAAAAGACCGCAATGAAAACAAACATTACGCTATTGCAAAGCGTATGTTGGAACGCGGCGGCAGAAGAGATATCTTTTTGGGAACACGCGAATGCCAGGGGTATATTGAACCCTGCATTTTTGGCCTGGGAAAAGGGCATTATGATGATGTTTCATCCCTGGACCTAGGCCTAATGGAGCACGGCATTACCTATGCGGACGAAAACGGGAAAGGCGTGATGCAGGAACGCTTTTGGCACCCGGTAATGCAGAACGGAAAAATCTGTTTTTGTCGCCCGGAAGAATGCGAAATTGTGCGTGATATCCACCCGCAAAAGATGAAGACCTTTACGCTGGGTGAAACAGTCAGCGACTGCGATGATTTGTACAGGGAGGTGATACAGGAATGAGCTGGCTTAGCTATTGCTATAAAACCTACCAGAATAGCGTGTCAGAAATTGGAAAGCAGCAGCCTGGGAAAGTTCCACTACTGCCGGTGGCTCACACGACGCAGCAGGTCAACATTGAAGTGGAGCTGGACAAGGACGGAAACTTTCAGTATGCAGGCTTGCTGGCACAAGATCAAAGGACAACGATCATTCCTTGCACAGAGGAATCTTCGGCGCGGACATCCGGCATGGTGCCGCACCCGCTAGTGGATAAACTGCAATATATTGCGGCAGATTATCCCACTTTTGGTGGTAGTAAAGAATCCGGATGGCCGCTTTACCACAAGCAGTTACAAGCGTGGTGTACATCTCCTTATGCCCACCCGGCTGTGTGTACAGTCCTGCACTACCTAGAAAAAGAATGCCTGATCGCAGACCTGGTCAAGGCAAATATTTTGTTTATAGATGAAAATGGAACTCTGCCAACAAAATGGCAGGGAAACAAAGAAGACAAGCCCCCTATTTTGGATACGCTGACCGGTAGTGACCAGACGGAATCTTTTGTCCGGTTCCGCGTTGACAATGTTGATTTGTCGCGTGATACAACAGTCCGAGAAAGCTTTATCCGCTTTTATGAAACACAGTTAAAAGATATTGACTATTGCACAGTTCAGGGAATCAAAATGCCGATTTCTACATTAAGCCCGTATAAGATCCGCAACCCAGGTGACCGTGCAAAGTTGATATCCAGCAATGACAATACGAATTATACTTACCGCGGGCGCTTTGCGGATGCAGCGCAGGCACTTTCGATTGGTTATGAAACAACCCAAAAGGCACACAGCGCCTTGCGATGGTTGGTCAGCAAGCAAGGGGTAAATACAGGGGACCAGACTGTACTTGTTTGGGGAACACAGAACGAAGCAGTACCCAATGTGCTGGGGGATACTCTCGATATTGCCCAGGAATATAATCCACTAGCAGGCGATGATTGGGACGATTTTGAGGAAGATACAGAAAGGTTGCCTGCGGATACCCAAGAAGAAATTGCACGGCAGTTTAACCGGGCCATTCTGGGGTATCAGCACCAGTTGAAGGACAATTCCCAAACGGCGGTCATGATTTTGGATTCTGCTACACCTGGCCGGTTGTCCATCCGGTACTATCAGGAACTGCAGGGCTCTAAGTTGCTTGCCAATATAAAGGATTGGCACGATGCGTTCCAATGGCAGCTGGAATACCGCAGTGTAGAGGAGCCGACGGAACTGGGCAAAAAGCCCAAGATCAAGAAAGTTGTCTTTGTTGGTGCGCCTGCCCCGGCGGACATTGCAAAAGCAGCCTATGGCGAAAAAGTGGATGCAAAGCTGAAACAAGCCACAATCGAACGACTGATTCCCTGTATTACCAATGGGGAGCGCTTCCCGCGGGATTTGATGATCAGCGCGGTAGATCGGGCAACAAACAGCATTGGCCTGGATTATTGGGAACAACAAAAAACACAAAACATTGCCTGCGCCCTTGTGCGTGGGTACTATCATAGAAATAAGAAGGTGGATTATCCGATGAATGTTGATGAAACCATTAAAGACCGAAACTATTTGTTTGGGAGAATTTTAGCCTGTGCAGAACAGATTGAAAGACGGGCGTTGATTCAGCTAGGAAATGAGAGCGAAAAACGTTTGACAAATGCAGAGCGTTTAAGAACCGCGTTTGCTCTGCACCCGGCAGCAACAACACTTCTTTTAGATAAAAAATTAAATCCGTACCTGAACAGAATGAAAAACCGTAACGGAATGGATAGCCAAAGGTATGCGATGATGCAAGAATTATTACATAAGATTGGCACAGAAAACTTTACGAACAAAAGACTTGGTGAGCTGTATCTGGTTGGCTATGCCGACCAGATGATGGACTTTAAGGCCGAAAATGCAGAATATAAAGCGAAAGCAAAAAAGCAGGAGGAATAAAAGATGGCTGTGCTGCAGAATAAAATCGACTTTGCACTTGTGATTGCTGTAAACCATGCGAACCCGAACGGTGACCCGCTGAACGGAAACCGCCCGCGCGAAACGTATGAGGGACTGGGTGAAATTTCGGATGTGTGCCTGAAACGCAAGATCCGCAACCGCATGATGGACCTTGGCCAGAATGTGTTTGTCCAGTCGGACGACCGCTGCAATGATGGCTTCAAAAGCCTGAAAGACCGTGCAGACGGCTGCCCAGCAGTGAAAAAGGCTGAAAAAGATAAAGATGCTTATGCAAAGGCTGCCTGTGAAACCTGGCTGGATGTGCGCAGCTTTGGCCAGGTGTTTGCCTTTAAGGGGAAAGAATCCAAGGGCGATGGTGTTTCCGTTGGCGTGCGCGGCCCGGTATCTATTCATCCGGCTTTCAGCGTGGACCCGATTGATGTCGATGATATCCAGATCACAAAGAGCGTGAACGGTACGACTGGCGAAAAGAAGTCAAGCGATACCATGGGCATGAAGCACCGTGTGGCTTTTGGCGTGTACACAACCTTTGGCAGCATTAACTGCCAGCTGGCAGAAAAGACCGGCTTTACAGATGAAGATGCAGAAATCATCAAAGAAGCGCTGCGCACACTGTTTGAAAACGATATTTCCTCTGCCCGCCCGGATGGCAGTATGGAGGTGGTTCGCCTGTATTGGTGGCGTCATAACTGCAAAAGCGGACAGTATTCCTCGGCAAAGGTCCATCGCTGTCTGCATGTGGAGCTAAAAGAAAGTGTGGCACAAGCACACCGGGTGGAAGATTATAATATTACTTGCGATACCCTGAACGGATTGACACCGGAAGTGTATGATGAATACTGATGACTATCTGCAAATGTCTGGCATCCAGCACTTTGCATTCTGCCGCCGCCAATGGGCACTTGCGTACCTGGAACAACAATGGTCCGAAAACCAACGCACCGCCGAAGGCCGCCTGCAGCATACCCGCTGCCATGATGTTACCCTGACGGAAAAACGCGGCGATTTGCTGATCGCCCGCGGTATGAGGGTCGTCAGCCACCGCTTAAAACTGACCGGCGACTGCGATGTGGTAGAGTTTCACAAGGATCCAAACGGCGTGTCATTGCAGGGCCGCCGCGGCCTGTGGCAGCCCATGCCCGTGGAATATAAGCATGGCCGCAGCAAGGTAAACGATGCCGATCGTTTGCAGCTCTGCGCACAGGCCATGGCGCTGGAAGAAATGCTGGTGTGCGAAGTGCCGGAAGGGGAAATCTTTTATGAAGAAACCCGGCAGCGGGAACATGTTTCCCTGACACCGGAACTGCGCAGCACCGCGCAGACCATGGCGGATGAGATGAACCGCCTGTTTGCGCGCGGCTATACCCCAAAAAGCAAACCCGGCAAGCATTGCAATGCCTGCTCACTGAAAGAACTTTGCCTGCCGGCGCTGTATCAGCAGGCAGACCCGGCGGCGTATCTGCGGGAGCATATTGAGGAGGGCGCGCCATGAGAAAGCTGCTCAACACCCTGTTTGTCATCAATGAGGACGCTTACCTGACATTGGATGGCGAAAACCTTGTTGTTACCCGCAATAAGCAGGAAACCCACCGCTATGCCCTGCATACGCTGGAAGGCATCGTCTGCTTTACTTACGCGGGTGCCAGCCCCGCTTTGATGGGAGCTTGTGCCCGGCGGGGCATTGACCTTTGCTTTTTTGACCCGTATGGCAGATTTCAGGCCCGCACCGTGGGGGAAGAACGCGGCAATGTGCTGCTGCGTCAGACGCAGTACCGCGTGTCGGATGACCCGGCCCAGAGCTGTCGCTATGCCCGGAGCTTTATCCTTGGTAAAGTGTATAACGCGCGCTGGGTGCTGGAACGCGCAACCCGCGATCATCCCCAGCGTGTCCCGGTCGAAAAACTGAAACGCACCTCCACCCAGCTAGCCGCCGCGCTGCCGCTGATACAGACCAGCGATGATCCGGAACAGCTGCGCGGCCTGGAAGGCGAGGCAGCCCAGCGCTACTTTGACTGCCTGAATGACCTAATTCTGCAGCAAAAGCAGGATTTTGTGTTTGAGGGCCGCAGCCGCCGTCCACCGCTGGACAATGTGAATGCGCTGCTTTCGTTTGCCTACAGCATGCTGGCGCGGGAGTGTGCATCCGCCTTGACCGCTGTGGGCCTGGACCCTTATGTTGGCTTTATGCACCGCCCGCGCCCCGGCCGCAAAAGTCTGGCACTTGACCTGATGGAAGAACTGCGGGCGGTTTATGCAGACCGGCTGGTCATCAGCTGCATCAATCAAAAGATCATCACGGCAAAACACCTGCAAAAACAGGAAAATGGTGCCGTACTGCTGACGGATGATGGCCGCAAAGCTTTCCTGACCGCATGGCAGAACAAAAAGAAGGAAGAGATCACCCATCCGTTTTTGAAAGAAAAACTGCCCTGGGGGCTGGTGCCCTATGTTCAGGCGCTTTTGCTGGCCCGTGCTCTGCGCGGCGACCTGGAAGTGTACCCACCGTTTTTCTGGAAGTGAGGTGCCGTTATGTTGGTGCTTGTAACCTATGATGTCAACACCGAAACAGCCGCCGGTCGTCGCAGGCTGCGCAAAGTAGCAAAAGTCTGTGTAGACTACGGCCAGCGGGTGCAAAACTCCGTATTTGAGTGCCTGCTGGATGCCGCGCAATACACGATGTTCAAAGCAAAATTGACCGAACTGATCGATTCGGAATCGGACAGCCTGCGCTTTTATCAACTGGGAAACCATTACAAAAGCAAAGTCGAGCATGTGGGTCTGCACCCGGATTTTGATCAGGATGGAATCTTGTTTGCTTAGTGCGAGGGGAAGGCAATCATAAAATTCCCGGTTCCTTCGCACCAGAAAATATGGAAAAAACAGGGGCAGAAAGGGTAAAATACAGCCTTGCCTGTCAGCATGAAGATGCAATCTCCATAAAATTTGTTTCATATGCGCAAAAGTGCCCCACTGTTTTGTGCACTTTTGCTGTCGCTCTCCGCAAGGAGAGCGTGGATAGAAATGCCCGTAAAATTCGCCTTGTCGCTCCTGATATAGTCGCTCTCCGCAAGGAGAGCGTGGATAGAAATGTGTCAGACCTTGCTTTTTTCGGTATGTTTTAATGGTCGCTCTCCGCAAGGAGAGCGTGGATAGAAATGTGATCGACTGGGCAAAAATGATATAGCAGTTCATGTCGCTCTCCGCAAGGAGAGCGTGGATAGAAATCCCGATGTCCCCATTTCGGCAGGAGCCGGCCACCGGTCGCTCTCCGCAAGGAGAGCGTGGATAGAAATGCAAAAGCGCAGCCATGAGCTTTTGGAATGTCGTGGTCGCTCTCCGCAAGGAGAGCGTGGATAGAAATATCAGGCGCGAAATATCGTTGATACGGCCATACGCGTCGCTCTCCGCAAGGAGAGCGTGGATAGAAATACCAGACCTGTTATTCCATATCACCCGACATTCGGGTCGCTCTCCGCAAGGAGAGCGTGGATAGAAATGACATCAATCTTAAGTCTCCGTGCACCATCATTGAGTCGCTCTCCGCAAGGAGAGCGTGGATAGAAATGGACTGGCTGACAACGGTGGATTGCTGGGCACCGGAGGTCGCTCTCCGCAAGGAGAGCGTGGATAGAAATCTTGATATAGATTATTATAAAACAAGGAAACATCGTCGCTCTCCGCAAGGAGAGCGTGGATAGAAATATGTACCCCTCGCAGTGACGGACTTTGGCAAGGGGGTCGCTCTCCGCAAGGAGAGCGTGGATAGAAATATACATTGCCTGCCTCGCCATGCGTCGGACGTAACGTCGCTCTCCGCAAGGAGAGCGTGGATAGAAATACCACCACCGTGAACGAGCGCGGCCTGACCTGGTGTCGCTCTCCGCAAGGAGAGCGTGGATAGAAATATCAATCGGAACGTTGCGGACAGTCAAAGTCAGAAGTCGCTCTCCGCAAGGAGAGCGTGGATAGAAATGTTGACCTTGATGCCGATTCGCTGACTGATGATGTGGTCGCTCTCCGCAAGGAGAGCGTGGATAGAAATTTTGTGGCCCTCAAGGGTCAGGTAAAACCCTGTGTCGCTCTCCGCAAGGAGAGCGTGGATAGAAATAGCACAAAGTTGGCGAATTTCAGGGCGTGCACTACGTCGCTCTCCGCAAGGAGAGCGTGGATAGAAATACTCCATTGACTATATTGTTGATTATGTCAATGAGTCGCTCTCCGCAAGGAGAGCGTGGATAGAAATCTATGGGCTTAGATGGGAGGTTCAAGCTATGACTGGTCGCTCTCCGCAAGGAGAGCGTGGATAGAAATAATCCACTCGAAACAATCATAATTCTGACGAAACAGTCGCTCTCCGCAAGGAGAGCGTGGATAGAAATGTCACACTGTCAGCTTTAGCGCCTAAACAGAATCGTCGCTCTCCGCAAGGAGAGCGTGGATAGAAATGGCCCGCAAGCCATCTATCCAAGTTCGACACCTCCCGTCGCTCTCCGCAAGGAGAGCGTGGATAGAAATGAAGGTATTAATTTTTGGCAGAGCATCGAAACCCCCGTCGCTCTCCGCAAGGAGAGCGTGGATAGAAATATCGACAACTGGACGTGGACGGCTGGCATGTGGTGTCGCTCTCCGCAAGGAGAGCGTGGATAGAAATTCCACGTACGTAATACGACTACCACGTTGCCAAGGTCGCTCTCCGCAAGGAGAGCGTGGATAGAAATTTTCTTGTCTATGGGTCTTGATGGGAGGTTCAAAGTCGCTCTCCGCAAGGAGAGCGTGGATAGAAATTCCTGATTGATGAAATCCAGCTTGAATTTAATTCGTCGCTCTCCGCAAGGAGAGCGTGGATAGAAATATAAGGCGATGTCTCATGTCCGTTGTCTATCTCCTGGTCGCTCTCCGCAAGGAGAGCGTGGATAGAAATATAACGGGCCTTATTCGGGCGCTCGCGCCCTCAGCGTCGCTCTCCGCAAGGAGAGCGTGGATAGAAATGCAAGATTGTGGGCGTGCCTGTGCCTGGCTCCAAGCGTCGCTCTCCGCAAGGAGAGCGTGGATAGAAATTGATGAAAGGAGCTATATGTGCCCTTAAAAGATGTTAAGGTCGCTCTCCGCAAGGAGAGCGTGGATAGAAATGCAGTATACCGGCAATCCGACAGCGTTTGGCAGCGTCGCTCTCCGCAAGGAGAGCGTGGATAGAAATTGACACATTCGGCGCCTCTCCTGTTGACATTCGCGTCGCTCTCCGCAAGGAGAGCGTGGATAGAAATATCATTATATTTGTAAGGAGGTGCTTGTATTGGGTCGCTCTCCGCAAGGAGAGCGTGGATAGAAATAACAGTCTGGAATCTAAACAAATTGACCCCTCTGTCGCTCTCCGCAAGGAGAGCGTGGATAGAAATCTTCCAAGTATGCATTGTAGCTCGAGGACTGTTGTCGCTCTCCGCAAGGAGAGCGTGGATAGAAATAGGGATGTCTTGCCGGTGTAGCTCTCTTTGACACGTCGCTCTCCGCAAGGAGAGCGTGGATAGAAATGGAATAATCAAGGGTGCCGGTTAATTTGGCATGAGGTCGCTCTCCGCAAGGAGAGCGTGGATAGAAATAACCCATGGGACGCGCACCGCGTCAAGGTATACAGTCGCTCTCCGCAAGGAGAGCGTGGATAGAAATAGAGACGTCTGCCAGTCCTCTAAGCTGATGTACCAGGGGTCGCTCTCCGCAAGGAGAGCGTGGATAGAAATACGCTGCTGGGCACCCCCGACACCTGGGCCGAACCGTCGCTCTCCGCAAGGAGAGCGTGGATAGAAATGGTGGAGGCTTGTAATTACAACCCCGTGCCATGGCGTCGCTCTCCGCAAGGAGAGCGTGGATAGAAATACCGACACGATCAGCGACTACTTACGGGCCAATAGGTCGCTCTCCGCAAGGAGAGCGTGGATAGAAATACATGTGGCTTACTCATCTTACTCATTGTTTGCGGGTCGCTCTCCGCAAGGAGAGCGTGGATAGAAATAACTTATTCCGATGGCGTTGTTTCCGGCTCCGGCGTCGCTCTCCGCAAGGAGAGCGTGGATAGAAATAAGTATGTGGTGCAATGCCGGAAAGTGTTTGGTGTGTCGCTCTCCGCAAGGAGAGCGTGGATAGAAATTTCTATCACAATTTGAACCTCCCATCAAGCCCCGTCGCTCTCCGCAAGGAGAGCGTGGATAGAAATCCCCTATTGATGTTTTGGCTGTTTCGGCTCTGCCGTCGCTCTCCGCAAGGAGAGCGTGGATAGAAATTTAATTGATGAAATTCAATTGGAATTTAACTCGCGTCGCTCTCCGCAAGGAGAGCGTGGATAGAAATCTCTGGTGGGGCGTGCGCAAGGCCGTTGGCAGCCTGTCGCTCTCCGCAAGGAGAGCGTGGATAGAAATATGATATGTCCGCCGCGTGGAACCGTTTCACGCGTCGCTCTCCGCAAGGAGAGCGTGGATAGAAATATAGAACTCTTGCCTTGGGGGGCTGGGGGCGCGGTCGCTCTCCGCAAGGAGAGCGTGGATAGAAATGTATCAACTCTATGACACATATGCAAAGGTGCTGGTCGCTCTCCGCAAGGAGAGCGTGGATAGAAATCCTTTCCATGGGCTTGGACGGGAGGTTTAAACTTGTCGCTCTCCGCAAGGAGAGCGTGGATAGAAATCTTTGTCCCGTTTGACGTTATCCGCCCGGCGATGTCGCTCTCCGCAAGGAGAGCGTGGATAGAAATCTGACATTCCCGCCAATTATGACGCTACTTCGGCTGTCGCTCTCCGCAAGGAGAGCGTGGATAGAAATAGGAGATCACCACCATGAAAAGCATTAACAAGTCGTCGCTCTCCGCAAGGAGAGCGTGGATAGAAATTGCTACTTCTCTTCTGGTCTATCTTGCATTGATTGTCGCTCTCCGCAAGGAGAGCGTGGATAGAAATGCTCTGTCGGATTCTGTTTAGGCGCTAAGGCGGAGTCGCTCTCCGCAAGGAGAGCGTGGATAGAAATGCGAACGCCCCACCAGAGGAACACCAGACCAATTCGTCGCTCTCCGCAAGGAGAGCGTGGATAGAAAACTATATTATCAAGATAACAGAAACACCCCTGCGGCGTCGCTCTCCGCAAGGAGAGCGTGGATAGAAAAGCAGTTGATCCCCCTGGAAGGGCCCACTACTACTGGTCGCTCTCCGCAAGGAGAGCGTGGATAGAAAAGACGCTAAGGCTGACACTGTATCTAAGTATAATGGTCGCTCTCCGCAAGGAGAGCGTGGATAGAAATCTTGTTATGTGGACCCGGTGCCCGTCAACTACAAGTCGCTCTCCGCAAGGAGAGCGTGGATAGAAATTTGCCATACCAATGGGGAGTGTGGACCACGGCCCGTCGCTCTCCGCAAGGAGAGCGTGGATAGAAATAGAATAGGAGGCGCCAGACAAATGGCAGTATATGTCGCTCTCCGCAAGGAGAGCGTGGATAGAAATAACGTTACGGCGGGCAACGTATTTGCAGATTTTGGTCGCTCTCCGCAAGGAGAGCGTGGATAGAAATGCGTCTGCCTGCTGGTGGCGCGGAATAGCAAGGGGTCGCTCTCCGCAAGGAGAGCGTGGATAGAAATAAGCTTTGACAAGTACA
>OGPK01001780.1_pt1 | contig 15463 bp, 19 predicted proteins | sample 1552921 | NCBI WGS metagenome assembly OGPK01 (sample SAMEA2580264, study PRJEB22360) | human gut metagenome | biome: human gut; feature: human-associated habitat; material: faeces | place: Denmark | collected 2008/2010 | reverse complement strand
TAGTTGTTTATGAAAGAGAAATTATTAATGGAGTTAGAACTCAAAAAATAGAGATAGAGTATAATTTTGTTAATAAAATAAAAAACGGGTCTTAATTTTTACAAGACACCAATCAACAAGTACGATCCTATAGGACATTTTCCATGGCTAATTCTAGCTGCTGTATTATTATTTACACCAGTAGGAGGAACAGCTTTACAAGTGGCTACATCAGCATTAAGTTATGCTGGAATGGCAGTTGCTTCAATATTTGATGAAGATATTAGGAATGACATGAACGCAATTGGTTGGAATCCATTTAATACAGATGAATCCGCAACATTAAATTCTAGCAAAGTTTCATTTTATAAAGGGGTCCCTGTATTTAGAACTGCTGCTGGAGGTCGTTCTGGATCGTTTGGAGCAATCTTTTCAACAAAAGGTAGCGGAGTAGATACATTACGTCACGAAAGGGGACATAACTGGCAATTAATGATGATGGGGATTGCTAACTATGGACTTATGATTGGATTATCATCATGGCGTGAATGGAGTAATAGACCATATTATGAAAGACCATGGGAAATTACTGCAGATGTATTTGGCGGTGTTGCCGGAAGAACTCATTCGCAAGTAGATATTAATCGAGGATATTGGTATTTAGGTGTTTCATCGCTGTTAGGACCTTTAGGTTATTTCTTCTTGTTTGGAGAGTATTAAAATTGGAGGAATTAATAAAATGAAGAAATTTGCAATTTTAATTAGTTTATTAGTTGTTTTTTTAACAGGTTGTAATTTATCAAATCAAAAGTTAGCTAAAAAAATGATTGAAAAATACTCGGAAGATCAAAATTATGTAACTTTGACTGGTGAAGTAATAGAATTCAACGAAAATAATGTAATAATTAAATGTGAAGAATTAAATGATTACATCAGTTACGAAGACGAACTTTGTAATTACTATATTTACTCTGATCAGTTTGTAGAATTGCAAGTTGGAGAAGAAATACAATTTACAACAGTTACTTTCCATTTTTATAACGGACACAAATTACCAATAGTAGAATTGAAAATAGATGAAAATACTTTATTATCGTTTGAAGAAGGTAAAGAGAATTTAATTGATTGGGTGAATATAAAATTTAAATAAATGTAAATAGAATAAATAGCAAATTACTTTCACAAGCAAAACTAGGCGAGTTTACCTTCGAGTAGATTCGTCTTTTCATTTAATCTATATTAATAGATTATTTAATAGAAAAATATTATAATAAGCTATCAAATATCTATTGTAAATAATTATCGAGAGTGTGGTGACATTATGAAGAACATTTTTATTAAAAAAGATAATATATACTTTGAAGTTAATTACTATACTGAACTATTAGGTGTTATAGGTATTTTAAGTAACAATCAAGATATGATTTGTGATGCTGGTGTTGTTAGATGTAATGAATGGTATCATCAAGAGATATTAAAACACTTTAATTAATTTAAATTTCATAAAGCAATTAAACTATTAGAATTGTTATCAGACGAATATAACTTCAATTACGATGAACCAGTAGAATTAGTTTTTAGACTAGCAGATGATTTACCGATTAATAAAGATAAATTATGTAGAGCTAGAAAATACATTGAACCTGAACTGTTTAATGAATTTATTAATCAAATAAAAGATTTTGATACTGTTTCAAATTTTGAAGGATTTTATAATAGTCATAAAACAATACCATTTAAATAACATTAATACTTTTATCCAAGATTATGAAGTATACAAGCCTTTAGATTGGGTGCTTAATAAATTGGGATTGAATGAAGATATGAAGTTTAAAATCAATTTAATGCACTCAATCACTAATGGTAATTATGGTTTATTATTAGATGACAATATAACTATAAATATTAGACCATATTATAAAACTAGAAATACAAGTCATCCTGATTTTTCATATTCGAAAATTTATTGGACAACTTTAATTGTTCATGAATCTGCTCATGGATTTGTTAATCCATTAGTAAAAAAATATCGTAATGAAATAGAAAAAATTGATATTAAACTTTATCAAGAAAAGTTAAAAGAATTATGTTATGGTGATGATTTAGAAACTTTTATTAACGAGAATATTATTAGGGCATTAGAATGCTTGTACGTAAAAGAAAATTTTGAAGATTCTTATAATCAATATTTAAATGACAATTTAGAAGATAGATATGAAAAGATACCTGAAATTATTGAATTAATAAAAGATACAAATTATCAAAATTTAGATATATTAACAATTATTAAGTTATTCAATAAAAAGTTGTTATCATTTCACATTCCTTCTTTAGAAGAAATGTCTTTTAGACAAAAACTTTTAGCTGATGAAGAAACTATGTCTTATAACGCCAAATGGGGTAGCACAATCAATTTTCCAAAAGAAAAATGGGAAATTACGTATAAAAGATTAATAAATGAAAATGATAAGAACTTTTATGCATATTTATACTCTAATAAACAGAAATGCTTCATTGGAGAGGTTGGTTATTGATATGATGAAGAAGTAGGTGAATTTATAACAAATATATTGATTCACGCTAAATATAGAAATAAAGGATATAGAACAATTGCGTTAACAATGCTATGTGATTTAGCTAAGAAAAAGGGCATTAGTTTTCTTTCTGATACCATTGCATTAGATAATCCTAGTATTAGTATATTCTTAAAGCAGGGATTTAGAGAAGTAATGAGAACAAACGAATATATATTAATAAAAAAAAGAATTATAAAAAAGAGGTGAATATAGTGGCTCAAAATGAAAATCCTATTGTGTTTATAAGTTATTCGTAAGATACCATTGCTTTTGTGGATAAAGTACTTGAATTTTCGAATAGATTGCGAAGTGAAGGTATTGATGCTTGGGATAAAGCTGTTTGGCGTGGGGCAGTTTTTTTATTAGATTATCTACAAATACCAACTTATTGTTGCCTTTTATTAATGAGAAATATGTGATAAAAATTTTTGAAGATTGGATTGCGACTGTAGGAAAAGAAGACAAAAACGATGATATAAGAATTGCTTTGGTTGAAGTGGATGTTTCAGGAGAAGCAGCGGGTTATTATGTGGTTGTGGGAAACAATATTGATGAAGCGATAAAACATGCAGAAGCCAATGGTTCATCTATTGATGAACTTATGATATTTAATGTTTCTCGTATAATTCGTGCAAATCCAAAAAATAATTTTCAAGTGTTTAATTACTTCAAAGAGATTTACTATAAATATGGAGAGTATATATTAATGCCCGCAGTAATAAATGAATCTACTGGACAAATAAAACCTCTTCCTAAATATGGGATACGTAAAAAACAGTTAATTTATCGATACATTTCAGATATAACTGAAAATGATCCAGATGCGATTTTACTTAAAAAGAACAAGCCTTTTAAGTTATATAAATCTAAATAATTATGAACAATAAAGAGTATTATTATAAAAAAGTTATACCAGATAAGCATTTAAATGACTTTTATAAACGTTTTGGATATAAAATAAATAAGTATTCATAAGATAAAAAGATGAAGTAGGTAAAAAATCTTCATCTTTTTTTGCATTAATAATAATTTATTTAACTTTTTTCAATTTTGACACTCGCATTTTGATATGTAAATGTCCGTTACTATTGAAGAGATATAAAAAAATTCAAAAAGTTTTTCTTGATACCCCGACACTTTGGCATCTTAATGTCCAGTACTATTGAAGGGATATTTTTGAAAATATTAAAAAACTTTATGAAAGACACTGACAAATTGTGGCTGAAATCTCCTGTAATAGTGTAGGAGTGTGTTTGTATATCTCTTCAAATATCAAGTAATGGAGGTGTAAATGATGGTAACTAATTACAATTAAAATGCTTAAAATATATCATTTTTGTAAACAGGATAAGGCGTGCAACACTTTGCATCACAGGTGAATCGCCTAAGTGTTGTAACTGGGATACCCAGCTTACAAAAAATATACACAAATAGATGGATGTAAAATAAACTTGTGGTATCATCATGATGCAAGGTTGTGAAGGAATTGGAGGTTAATTTGAAAGAAAATAAAATTTACAACACAGCTTTATATTATAGACTATCTTTAGATGATGGATACTCAGGTCTAAACTTTAATAGACCAGGATTTGGGAGAATGTTACAAGATATTGATAATGGTAAAGTTAATTTAGTTATCACTAAAGACTTATCTAGAAAAGTAAAAGCAACTAAGAAAAGTAGAAATCAAAGAGGATTATATACTACAACTCAAGTACTTTATGGATATAAAAAAGATCCTGAGAATAATAATCATCTAATCGTGGATGAAGAAGTTAGACCAGTTATTGAACTAATATTCAGATTAGCGTTAGAAGGTCATGGTTGCCCTAAAATTGCGTCTATTTTAACTGAAAGAGGAATTTATACTCCAGGTTATTATAAACGAATGAAAGGCAATATTAGGTTTGCTAGATTTAAAAATAAAGGTTGGACTTATGTAACAGTAAGAAAGATACTTGGAGATGTAGTTTACTTGGGACATATTGAATCTAACAAATATGAAGTAATTAACTATAAAACAAAGAAATGTGTTCCTGTATCTAAAGAAAGACATTTATATGATTCAGTTTAATCAATGATATCAGCTCGCACTCATCCTTGGGTACATAATCATGAAAACTTATTTAAAGGAATCATCCAGTGTTGATATTGAATCAAAGATTAATAAATTAGAAGCTAGAAAAGATAAGTTATATCAACTAACTAAGAAAGTATATGATGATGCTTTAAATGAAATAATTGACAGTGATACTTCATCTAAAATGATTAAAGAATATCAAGAAGAACAAAAGAAAATAGTTAGTGAAATAGAAACACTTAAAAATCTAAAACAAGAAGAAGAATCTACAATAGAAAATTACAAATTATTAAAAGAAAAAGTAAATGAATTTTTAGAGTTTAAAGAACTTAATTCTCTAATAGTTCATTCGTTAATATCTAGGATAGAAGTTGGATATAGAGATAATCCAAGGACTATCAAAATATATTACAAGTTCATCGATGATTCTATATCAAATTAATATGGATTTAAGATAACTTGTGGTATAATTAGTTGTAATAGTAAAGAGGAGATTGGAGTTGCAATAGGATACTCCAGTCGATAAGAAAGTATATTATCCACCATTTTTAAATTAAAGTAGGAATAAAAGGAGGGGATAAAATATATGAAAATGATTTAAAAAATAAGAAAGATTTTAATATAGAAAAAACAAAATAAGGAGGAATGAATGAAAAAAATTTGTATTTTATTAAGTTTGATATTTGTATTGATGTGTAGTGGATGTGGAATAAAAATGGAACCTATTTTAGAAGGCACATATTATTCATATGATGAAGAGAATAATGAAACATTTAGTAAAGCGAAATTTATAATAAAAGAAATAAGTAAAGAAGAATATGAACAAGCAAATGGGAAAAATGTATTTATTGATGGTTCGACCTACTTTAAAGAGGACAAGATATATTTGTCTATTGAGTTCTATTTATATGCGATTGCAACAGAACAATATGAATTGGTGACATTGATAGATTTAAAATATTCAACTGGCACTGGCCATTGTTATTATGGAAAAGCCAATTTAATGATAGGTGATACAATATATGAAGATGATCATACATCATTAGCATTTTATTTTGGTGAAGCAGAAGAAGCAGTTATAGTATTATTTGAAGGAGAAAATGGAAAATTGAGAACTCATCTTCGACTCAAATAATAACAAAGTTTATTTTCAATATTTAATAAGTAATAAGGGGGAAAATATGAAAATTAGAAAAATCATCATAGTAGTACTATTTAGTGTATTAGTAATCAGCGGTCAAAAAAGTAATATCCAGGCCGAAGAAGAAATAATGTATGAAACACTACCTCAAATTCAAAGAAGTTCAGTAAGTTATGATGAAAGTACATTACAAAGAGATGTTGAATTATACTTAAAAAATAAATATGGGACACAAAATTGGAATAAAGGAGAACATAATACAACAGAAACAGTTTCTAATGGAATACCGATAGAAATGCAAGGAGAAAACCATTATGAGGAATCGGTTATAAAAGAAATATGTAGTGAATTAGGATTAAAAACAACCTATGGAGGCTGTGGACCGATAGCGATGATAGGGATGGCAGATTTTTTTGCAAGATATTTAGGATATACAGAAATTATAGAAAATCCCAATGATGTCGAACAACAAAAAGAATTGATTAGAGAATTTCTAGATAAAGAACTTATGCCAACTATGGAAGTAAATGATCCAGATGGGGATGGGAAACAGACGCTTACTTTTCCATGGGATTGTGCGAATGGTTTTAACCAAATAATGAAGAATCATCATTTAGAAAATACAATACAAGCCATAAATATGGGATTTTTTGGAATATCTAAAAATGAAAAGATTGCAAAAATAAAAGAACAGATAGATATAGGATTACCAGTTACAGTATATACAGCACTAGCGGGAAATGGGTATTTAGGAAATCATTATGTGAATGTATATGGATATGAAGATTGGCATGGAGTAGACCAAAATGGAAATAGTATTACACATACGATGTTATTATTCCGTATGAATTGGGGCAAAGATTATAATGATACTTTATATATGGATTCTGATATATTAGGTAGTTTGATAACAGGAGTAATTTATTATGAAATTACATATCAATATCAGTGTTTACCATCAATGTTATTTATGGGTTTGAAAAATGAGAATAATCAAGGAGAATATTTAAATGAAGAAGTAGAAAAAACAATATCTATATCGGAATACGAAATGGATATGACATTCATAACAAGAAGAGTTAGATGTAGTTATTTAGAACAAGGATATTTAGTGCTTTCCGCAAACCGAGATAATTATGATAGTGCATATTTAGAATTAGAATTTGAAAAAGAAGTGAGGCAAATAGGATTAAATTTAAGTTTATGGAGTCATAATGAGCAATTTAGTAATAATACAACGCTTCGATTGGAGTATTTTGACAGTGATGAGAATAAATGGAAAATAGGAAAAGAAATAAATGTACTATTATTGAAATTAAAAGAGGAGCCATCAAAGACGAATTTAACAATATTACCAAAAGGAAGTACGAAAATAAGAATTATAGTAGAAAACAAAGGCATTACTACAGATAGAAATAAAGGAAGAATAGTAATAAATCATATAGATATATATATTGACACTCAAAATCAAGTTTATAGACCACATGAACATAGATTTGAAGATAGATTTGTGTATATAGATGAATTCAGTCACTGGGCATATTGTGAATGTGGAATAGGTATCGAAGTAACCCACATTGGAATTGAAGGGAATGATAATTGTTTGTGTTGTGGTGGGAAGGTACATACACATGAATATAGATATGAAGAAGATAGTAAAACGCACCATCTAAAGAAATGTATATGTGGTGAAGAAATGGTAGAAGAACATAGTTTTACATATTCATATGAGGGAATTGATAAAGATTACCATCAAGTATACTGCATATGTGGAGAGTTTCAACAACAACCCCATATAGAATATAATGATAGAGGCAATATTAGATGTTTACTATGTGATTATTTAATAGAGGAACATCAACATAGTTATAGTTTAGAATATTATAATAAAAATGGACATAAGAAGACATGTGAGTGTGGAGCAACCACAGGGAATATATTAGCGCATGCAATCATAGGGACAACGATAGAAAATGGAAGATATGCAAAATGTATAGGATGTCAAGCATTACTAGATTTAAATAGTGATAAAGCAATTGTTAGGGCAAAAAGACAAAACAATAGAATAGTAAGTGACAATGGAAGTTATATATTAGCAAATGGAATTATTATATTGGATGAAAAAGATATAGAAAGTTATATGAATGGAAGTTTAGTATTTTATTTAGAGAATACAACAATGGAATAAGAAGGAAAGGGTTAGAGATAAGTCTAATCTTTTTTTTGTTGCAAAAATACCAAAATTTGAGGCAGGATAAGAAAAATGCAACAACTAGCATTTTTGATAAAAAGCAAGTGGGAAACCCACTTCAAACTGTTAAGAAATTTAAAAAGATAATTTTTTTTATTAAAAAGTGAAAAAATTTATTTTGTTTTACCACCCATTGATAAAACGAGTTTAATATAATACTTCCATAAAAATAAAAGGGAGAAAAAAATGAATCAAAAAAAATGTATATTATCCAAAGAAAATACACAGGAGAAAAAAAGTTGATTGAAATTATCATAAAAATGATATTAGAAGAAATGGAGGTAAAACATGGTTAAAAAAAGAAAGATATGGTATAATTAAAATGAGCAAGTTGAATGTTGATGTGAAGGAGGAACAATGAAAACAAACATCAAACATACAGCTTTACTTAGTAGACTTTCAAGAGAAGATGAAAACAATGGGACAAGTGAAAGCATTTTAACACAAAAAGCGATGTTAAGCCAATATGCCCAAAAACATCATTTTAAAAATATCATCCATTATGTAGATGATGGGTATAGTGGAACAAACTTTGAAAGACCAGATTTTCAGCGTTTAATGCAAGATATAAAGTTGGGAAAAATAGGAATTGTAATAACAAAAGATTTATCAAGACTTGGTCGTGATTATCTTAAAACTGGTTATTTATTAGAAGATTTCTTTCCAAGTAACAATGTAAGATTTATTGCAATTAATGATGATGTTGATACTGATAAAGGAATAAACGATTTTACACCATTTAAAAATATCATGAATGAATGGTATGCGAAAGACATATCAAAAAAGATTAGAAGTGCTAGAAAAACAAAAGCCTTAAATGGAGATTTTGTAGTTTCATATGCGCCTTATGGATATAAAAAAGATCCTAAAGATAAGCATAAACTAATTATCGATGAGGAAGTAGTTGATGTAGTTAAAAAGATATTCCAACTTGCCTGTGAGGGAAGAAGTGCTAAACAAATATGTACTGTGTTAAGAAATGAACAAATTCTAAAACCAAGAGCCAAGATTTTAAAATAAAAACTAGGTAAAAATGGTTAAACATCATTACCTAGTTTTTATTTTAAAATTTTGGTTCTTGCTTTTTGTTTAGTTCAATGGCTTTTAAACATTCGTCATATTCATGATTCGCATATTCAAAACAAATATATTTTAACCATTGTTCAACATATGTTTTTTTATCATTTTTATATTTTAAATAATAGGCATGCTCAAACATATCAATACCAAAAATTGGACACAGATTTGCTTTGACTGTTGTTTTGTTGCCTAATACTTGTTCAATGGACACTTTACCATCTTTATCACATACCAAAAAGACAAAGCCACAACCATTTAAATTTAAACAAGCTTTTTTAAATTCTTGATAAAAGTTATTCAGAGATTGATATTTTTTTTCAATTGCCATTTTTAATTTAGGAGAAATTTGAACAATGGGATTAGGAGTCATCGATTCAAAAATAATTTGATGGTTATAAGCACCGCTTGCCGCATGAATAGTTTTGGATCTTTTAGTAGTAGGAATCAAGTTTTCATTAAATAAAATTTCATCTAAACTTAATGTTTGTAGATTTTTTAAATCCTTTAAATTTTTATTTAATTCATCAATATATCCTTTATAAATTTGATTATAATGGATACTTAAAGTTTGAAAGTCTAAAAAGTCACTAAAGCTAGTTAGTGGATAGTTTAAAGGAATCATTTCAAACGGATAATGTTTATCAATATACATAATAGAATACCTCACAATCTTTTTGTATATTATATAAATAACTTTGCAATTTTATGAATAAGATAGAGTACAAAGGGGGAATTTAGTGGATTATATATATCAAGATAAATATGTTTATTTTAAAAAAGAAGGCAAGGGATCTCCAATTATTTTACTACATGGATGGGGTGTTGATTCTAGTTGCTTTAATGATTTAATTGATAGTTTAAAAGAAAAATACCAAGTATTTGCTATTGACTTGCCAGGATTTGGTAAAAGTGCTGAACCTAGTGACTATTATATGTTAGAAGATTATGTTGGTTTAGTTGAACAATTTATAAATGATAAAAAGTTAATAAATCCTATTCTTTTAGGCCATTCTTTTGGGGGGAGGATTGCAATTCGATATGCTTCAAGGCATGAAGTATCTAAGTTAATTTTAGTTGATAGTGCAGGTATGAAACCAAAAAATTATGTAAAAATTAAATTAAAAATAATGATATATAAATTAAAAAAGAAATGGTATAAGTTAACTAAAAATGTTATGAAATATAATGCTTTAGTTAAAAAAAGTGGTAGTCTTGATTATCAAAATGCAAGTATTCCTATGAAAAAAACTTTATCAAAAGTGGTTAGTGAATACCTTGAAAAAGACTTAAAAAAAATTAAAAATGAAACTTTAATTATATGGGGTAAGAATGATCAAGAAACGCCTTATCGTGATGCTTTAAAATTAAATAGAAAAATCAAAAATTCAGGATTAGTTTCTTTAGATGGGGTTGGACATTTTCCGTTTATTGAGACCAAAAGAATTTTTAACAAAATTATTAGGGAGTATTTGGGAGTTAAATAAGATGACTTATATAATTATTTTAAATATTATTTTAGTTTTATATATGATAAAATGTTATATGTATTTAGTTACTCTTTTTCAACAAAATCATTATGATCTTAAAAAGGCCTCATATAGTCTTGGAAATTATTATTTGAGAAAAAAATATCAATATTATTATTATATTGGGATTATTTTTGTTATTCTGAGTCTTTTTTATGATATTTTTGGCTATATTGCTAGTTTAATATTGTTGTTTTCATTCATTCATAAAAATCATTATATTATTAAACTCAAATTCACTAAAAGAATGATTCGGTTACTTTTTACTTCAAGTCTTATTATTTTAATTTTAATGGGGTTATGTTTTGATTTAATAGTGATTAATTATTGTTTAGTACTATGTTTGCCTCTTATTTTAGTACTTGCTAATTTTATAAATTATCCAATAGAAAAGTTAATCAAAAATTATTATAAGAAAAAGGCTTCAAAAAAAATAAATAAGATGGAAACTTTAACTAAAATTGCGATAACAGGTAGTTTTGGCAAAACTTCCACAAAGGATATTATTACCCAAATTTTATCATCTAAATATTTAACTTTAAAAACGCCTGCATCCTACAATACAATGATGGGTCTTGCTCTCACTATCAATAATAAGTTAAATCCTGAAACTGAAATTTTTGTAATGGAAATGGGAGCTTTTTTTATAGGTGAAATTGAAGAAATGAGCAAAGCCTTAAAACCAAATATTGCAATTATTACAGAAATTGGAATGCAACATTTATCTACCTTTAAATCGATTGATAATATTGCTAAAGCTAAATTTGAAATTGCATCTTCACTTGATCAAAATGGTTGTTTAATTTTAAATTATGATAATAAATATATTAGAGATTTTGATAAAACTGATATTTTAACGACAAATATTTATACATATGGACTTAAAAGGGGCGATTATCATATCGAAAATTTAGTATTTAATGGTAAAGAAACGACCTTTTCAATATATCATTTAAATGATTTTATATTGGAAGTAAAAACAAATTTATTAGGGCGTCATAATGTTTTAAATATTTTAGCTGCTTTTACAACGCTTAAGGCTTTAGAAAGATATCATATATATATAGATAATGAAACATTTCAAAAAGCGATGGCAAGTATTACACCAACGCTTCATCGATTAAGTTATAGGGAAGAAGGTATGTATCATATATATGATGACTCATATAGTTCTAATATTATTGGGTTTAAAAATGCTAGTGAGGTTCTTAGCATGCAAGAAGGAAAGAAAATTATTATTACACCTGGAATTGTTGATGCAGGAGAATATGATCAGTCTATCAATGAAGAGATTGCAAAGGTAATGATAGATGTCTTTGACGAAATCTATTTAATTAATAATAAGTCTAGTGAGGTTATTGAACAAATCTTAAAAGATAAGAAAAGAAATTATTTTATATTTTCTTCTTTTAAAGAGGCATATTTGACGATTTTATCTAAATATAATAGAAGTGATGAAATCATTAATATCTTAATTGAGAATGATTTACCCGATAGTTTTTTAGAAAGGTAGCGAATAAGAATGAAAGACGATCGAATTCATGTTGGTATCATTATTGGGGGAAGAAGTGTAGAATGCGAAATATCACTGATTTCGGGCTTACAAGTCTATTATGCAATTGATAAAAGCAAGTATCATCCTACTATCTTTTATCTAGATAAAAGTAACCATTTATTTGTGGGAAAAGCTCTTAGTGACATCAATACTTATAAATTAGAAAATATAGAAAAATTGAAAGAAGTCTTTTTACATCATGAAAATAACCAAGTTTATTATCATTATATAAAAAGACCAAAGAAGAAATTTCCAATTGATATTTTTATCCCGGTTGTTCATGGTTTTGGTGCTGAAGATGGAACCATTGTAGGAATGCTTGATTTAGAGGGAGCCATTTATTCATCTAGTGATGTAATTCCTTCCGCAATCGTTCAAGACAAGGTTGCCACCAAGGCTCTTTTAGATAAGTTTAAACTTCCTAATATTGAGTATCAAGTGATGTATGAAAATAATCAATTAGAAAATAATATTTCTTTTCCTGTGATTGTAAAACCTTCTTATCTTGGTTCAAGTATTGGCATCAATGTGGCAAAAGATCAACAAGAGTTAGCCAATGCATTAAAAGAGGCTTTTTCATATACGGATAAAGTATTAGTAGAAAAAGCATTAACTGATTTTAAAGAATTCAATTGTGCAGCTATTTGTGATCATAATAAAATAATTACATCTTGTGTTGAAGAAGTAATGCATACAAAAGATATTTTGTCATTTATAGATAAATATGAAAATGATTTAAATAAACTTTCAAATGCTACAAATCGTATCATTCCTGCTTTAATTGACAAAAAGTTAGAAAATGAAATTAAAGAATTAACTAGTAATATATATACTTTGTTTCATTTAAAAGGTATTGTACGCATCGACTTTTTATTTGATAATATAGAAAAAAAACTATATATAAATGAAATTAATAATATTCCAGGTTCACTTGCTTTTTATTTGTTTGAACCTCTTGGTATTTCCTTTACAGAACTTTTAAATATATTAATTCATAATGCAATGATTACGCATCATCAAAAAAGTCAAAAAGTAACAACCTTTAGATCTAATATTTTAACAAAAAAATCATCAAAATTAATGAAGAAATAAACAATTTATGATATAATGAAATGGAAGCTGACGTAGCACAATCGGCAGTGCACCTCCATGGTAAGGAGGAGGTTGCTGGTTCAAGTCCGGCCGTCAGCACCATTTTAAGAAATCTGTTAGTCTTCTGATATAGAGGGCTAATTTTTAATTTTATAGGGTATTTTAGCCATTTTTGGTTAGAATACCTTATTTTTTATGCAAACACGATACTTTTGTTTTAATAACTATAGAAGACTTATCACGGACTCGAACCTATAAGAGATAATGGTAGAAATAAATGAAGAAATGTGGTACGATATTTATGTAGTTGGTTGAGTATGAAATATGATTTTGCTTTTGTAAAAAATATTCTTGAAAATAAAATAGAGATATTGACATTAGAACATTTAGGTAGTGGAAATCATTGTGATGCATTTTGTATAAATAATAATTTGGTCATCAAATTACCAAAAAATGAAAAAGCAAGTAAATTTTTACTAAATGAAATAAAAGTACTAAATGTAATAAATAGGAAATTATCAATAGAGGTTCCTAATGTAATAATGCAAGGAATATTTACCCATAATGATAAGAATTTAAATTATTTTATATCAAAAAAAGTGAATGGTAAAAACTTAAATAAAAAAGAATTAAATAATTTACCATCTGAAGTATTAGAAATAAATGCTGAAATCATAGCAACTTTTTTGAAACAATTACATAATGAAAAAAGTGTTTTTAATATCAAAAGAAAAGATTTTGTTACACTGCATGGGGACTTTTCTTTGAATCATGTACTATTTAATGAAAACAATATTGTGAGTGGAGTATTGGACTTTGCTGATTCAAGAATTGGAAAATATAAAACTGATTTTATTTATCTACTAGATGATGATAACGAAGAATTTGGTAAAAAATTTGGTTTATTAATTTTAGAAAAATATAAAAATTTGTAATATCTGCAACTAAATTTGGTTGTTTTCTGTTTTTGCAACTAAAAATAGTTGCAAAATAAAAATGCAACTTATTTTGATTGCATTTTTATTATTAAGTGTGATATAATAAAGTCGAGGTGATATTATGAGTATTAATTATGCTGCTATCATTATGGATATACGACATTCTAGAAAATATGATGAAGAACAAAGATTTTTTATTCAAGATAAATTATTTTCTATAATTCAGTTTATTAATAAATATTATAACAAAGAATTAGTGAAAAAATTTGAATTTTCATCGGGAGATTCTATCCAAGCATTATTTCATAATGTTTGTGATGCTTTCAGTTGTTATTGTTTTATTAGAAACTTATTTTATCCATATCAAATTAGATGTGGTATAGGATATGGAAAGTTAAATCAAAAAATATTGGATATAGACTATCATAGCACAAATATGTTTGATGGTGAAGCTTATCATTATGCAATTTCAGCATTAAATGATTGTAAATTAGAAAAGTATGGTTTTTTAATGTATTCAGGTAATGAAGAAAAAGATAATCTAGTTAATCAGATAATGAGCACTGTTGAATTGCTTAATTTTGACCATACAAATAAACAAGCTGATGTTTATGATTTATTTAATTTATTATATCCATTAGAGATTAAATATGAAGATCAAAATATCAATACAAATGCTGAATATATTATTGATAAATTAAAACGAAATGTTTTATCTTACGAGTTTGATAATTTGACCTCAACTGAAATGAAAGAATTATTATTTGATGAAGTTCGATATAATTATTTAAAAAGAGAAGAAAAGTTTCATAAATTATTCGGCCCGAGTTTTTCGACTAAAATGAATTCAGTTTGTTCGGTATTATTAAATGTAAGCAGACAAAATATTGAAAAAATGAGGGCTGCTGGTAAATTTGATGAAATTAGAAAATTAGAATGTTTAGTATTAGATTATACAAAAAAAGAATATAAGGGAGACAGCAAATGGATATACTAAAATTATTATTAATAGCTCATTTAATTGGCGATTTTTTTTTGCAACCTGTTAAATTAGTCGAAAAAAAGAAGAATAGCATAAATGGATTGATTATGCATACTTTAGTTTATACTTTAATAGTTACTTTGGTATTATTATTGTTTGGAAATATATGGGAGATTATATTTTGGTCAATTTTTATTTTTATTTCTCATTTTGTTATTGATTATGTTAGGGTTAAAGTAACAAAAAAATGTAACAATAATACT
>OGPK01001772.1_pt1 | contig 15525 bp, 10 predicted proteins | sample 1552921 | NCBI WGS metagenome assembly OGPK01 (sample SAMEA2580264, study PRJEB22360) | human gut metagenome | biome: human gut; feature: human-associated habitat; material: faeces | place: Denmark | collected 2008/2010 | reverse complement strand
GATGTTACTTTATGGGAAGAAAAAATAAAAAAAATAAAACCTATAGTGATTCAAAAATTGTTAGTGATGCATATTGTGTATTTACTGTTACAATATCATTAAAAGGTGCAGATTCTAAAGAAATATATGCACACGATTAATATATAATACAAGAAGATGTACATATAATGGTTGTAGATTATCAAAGGAAGTTAAAATGAGGATAAGAGATAAAGAATTTTTTAGATTGTTTTTGATCGTATATACACTTATGTTTGTGATTATTTTTCAGTGCTTCGATATTATTAATAAAATGCAGGCTGAGTTAAAGGGAAGGTTATATAATGGTAATTATTCTAATTTGGCGGGAATTGAAACAAAGTGTGATGTATGTATGAATCATCTTAAGGCAGAATATAATCAGGCGGGTGAGCTTGAAGCTATGTCGATTGATGTTCCAGATAAGCATAGACAGAAGGAACATCTTGAAACTGCCAAAATGATCATAAAAGCAATGTATGGAAGAAATTTCACGGTGTATTCATATGCCAATGTTCGGGTTAGTGGAATGCTTCAGGAAAGGTCAGAAATGGCAGTTTTTTCATTGAAGGATGAATTGCCATTTAATATCACTAAAGGACGATCAATATGTTCGGACGATTTAGAGAAAAAAACTCGTGTTGCAATTGTATCTGAGGATATGATAAATACAATGGTGAAAAAAGAAGAATATTATTACATAATAATGAAGAGTATCGAGTTGTTGGAATTTATGAACCTGTTGCAGATAAGGCAGATGTGTGTTTTGCCTATTTTCCTCAAACAGAATATCAATTTGAGGAATTCTGCAGGAATTTTATAGATAATATTTTTTCAATTTCTAATATGAAGTGGGGAATATTTGGAGTTTATATTGGATCAGAAAATAGTTTTGATATAAATGAAATAGATGAATTTATTTCGGAACTTGAAAAAATATCCGATACAACATTTGATATAAAAGTAATAGATCGTTCGATTGCATCACCGAATGAAAAAATAAAAGTGTTAATTATAATATATGTATTATTGTTATTCTTTTGTATTGTTGTTTATATTCAGGTGATTGATATGTTTACAAAAAAAAGATATAAAGATTATGTAATATATCGTGCCTGTGGTTGCAACTGCAATATGATCGCAAGAAGATTATTTATGGAGATGCTGCCAATGTTTATCTGTTCATTTATTGCAGTTTTTATTGCAAATAGCGTATATAATGTCTGGCTGACAGATTCTGTATGGTATAGTATTTCATATGAAGGTGTTGCGTTTATGGCAGGAACATCTGTTGTTCTTGTTTATATGTCAATTTTCATCATAATTATGAAGTTGCGTCGGATTAATCTGGCAGAAGGGATTATGGATCTATAAATGAAACTTAGGTATTTATGGAAAATCACGTTGGATAATGAATGGAAACAAGGAATTCGAAGTTTTTTTAATGTTATTCTATATATTGTTGGAATTACAATAATTGGACTTCTGGTGTATTTTGTCAGTCTTGAAACAGATACGAAGAAGTCGGTAGAGCGTTCTATACGAAAAGAAATAAAAACATTAGGAAGCATAAGTGTTGAAGGGAATCCTTCAGATATTCAGTATAATTCAAATTTTAATCTTTTGAAAGTTGTTAAAAGTTTTAGTGGCATAGATGCATGTTCATCTGGATGGGGAAATGGTTCACTGGCAATATCCGGAGACTGGCGTATCGAATATGATGCATCGGAATACAGAGATGAAGACTTGAAATTACTGCAAGATATACAAAAAAAGAATGTTTATGATCCCGGATATGCAATACAGGGGAAAAGTTTGGAAACTACCTGGCTGGACGCTGGAGCGTGGGATATGATGAAAATTGATCTGCTGCAAGGCAGATGTCCTTCTGAGATTGATTATGCTTTATATGGTGATGCGATTCCAATCTATCTGGGGTATCGTTATAAAGATAAAGTGCAGCCGGGAACCCGCCTTATACATGGAGAAGAGGTTTATGTTGTAGAGGGGATTCTGAAGAAGAACAGTGTATTAGCTCCAAATAGTGATGATCTGATGAACATGTATCCGGAAGACCAGAATGCGATACCTTATCAAATACTTGATTATAGCATTTTGATAATTTTAAATTCAGAAATGGACAATACATATAATTGTTTTTTTACATTAAAAGATGGTTATTCATTTGATGATGTTCAAAGTTATCTGGATGCGTTAAATTTGAACCCGGATGTAGAATTTTACATCAATAGCGTAGAAAAATATCTGGATAATATGAGCAGGGAGTCAGAAAGGAAAGAAATGACTGGGTTATTTGTGTATGTCACTGTGATTGTGTGTTTGATTCTGTCGTGCTTTGAAATTAACACCATATTGGCACAGAGAAGAGAGTTTGGGATACTTCTTGCTTATGGGTTATCGCATAGAGATATTATAAAGATGGTATTGATCGATAATATAAAAAAATTGATCATTGCAATTCTGATTATGACGTGCGTAATAGCCGGTAAACTGGCAGCGAACATTATGGTAGAGAATATGACATTTTATATGCTGAAGAATACGATTTACAGTCGGTTGGTCTTGACGATTGGAATGATAGGGATATTGCTTGTTCTTTTGGTCTGTATTGTACCGTCAATTCTGTTAAAGAAAATATCTCCGGCGGAATTACTTGGAGGAAAATAAATGATTCAATTAAAAGAAGCAAAAAAAATATACAAAAATGGCAGGACAGAATATCCTGCGTTGAATGGGATAGACCTGACTATAGAAAATGGAGAATATGTTGCAATTATTGGAACATCCGGATCGGGAAAAAGTACACTTTTAAATATCATAGGTGGGATGGATCAGACAACAGATGGTCAGTATCTGTATGATGAAAAGAATGTTAGCAAAATGAATTCTCATGCGCTTCATTTGTTTCGAAAGGAATATGTGAGCTTTGTATTCCAACGATTTGCACTATTGAATCAGTATAGTGTATATGAAAATGTCGAAGTACCGCTTTTGGCAAAGGGAATAGAGAAGAAAGAACGTAAGAAAAAAGTTCTTTCCGCATTGATGCAGGTTGGAATTCAGGATTTGTATAAGAAAAAGCCAAGTGAACTTTCGGGTGGGGAACAACAGCGGTGTGCAATTGCCAGAGCTTTGGTTATGGATACTCCTGTTGTACTTGCGGATGAACCGACAGGGTCTCTGGATAAAAACTCAGGCATTAAGGTTATGGAACTTTTAGAAGGACTGCATGAGCAGGGAAAGACCTTGATAATTGTAACACATGATATGGATATAGCAGAACATGCTGATCGTATAATACAGATTGAGGATGGAAAGATTGTTGCTGATACAAAAAAGAATTAAAAAATATTTATTATTGATAGGCGGAATTGTTATATTGCTTTCAGGTTGTGAAAAAAAAGAAAGTGATGATATGTTTGTGCTGGATCAGGAGGAAATGTCGATACAGGGAGAAGTTCAAAATAGTGAATTAGGGAAAAAAATGAAGGTACCGCAAAGCATCGATTGCAAGATAAAAACAGAAGATGCCGACTTACAAGCAATATTGATATCAGATAAGTCTGTCTGTATTCCAGATGTAGAACAACTTTATACAATGAAGTGCAGCAGAGAGAGACTGGATGCATCATACAAAAAGAAGATTTCAGAAGCAATATTTGGCGAAACAGTCCTGTATATATATGATGGCACCCCATTAATATCTGAATGTGATGAACAAATCCAATATTGCAAAAACAAGCAAAATATTTCGGATACCTTTTATAAACAATATTACCAGGCGAGTATTGAGGAGCTAGAGCAACAGAAAAAAACTGCACAGGAGATAAGAGAAAAGAATATTGATTTTTCGGCGGATCAGTACATTGGTATGATTAACGATCAAAAATATCTTCTTACATTTTATGGAAACGAAGACTATTGTGAATCCTTTGAACTAATGTTGTATCCGGAGAATTCAATGGAGAAATTTTTTGAGATTGATAACGGATATGGATTTGTTCAACCGACAGATATCTTGTCTGAAAATGAGTTGCTGTATTCGGATCTTTTGAATTATAGTGAAAATGAAGAAGATCTTTCAGCCGGGAATCGATGTAGTAAAACAATAGAGGAAGCGATAGATACCGCTTTGGGCTATGCTGGTGCATGTGTCTCATTGCCTGTTGATACGGGATGTGTAGAACCATTTTGTGTATCCTATATAAAGGGTGAAACAGAGGAAGAAGTACTTTTGTGTGATGGATATTCTATAACATTTCTTCCGAAAATTGAACAAGTTACTCCTTTTGTGTCAGATTTGTATTATGTAGAAAGTATAGCAGGTCAATATGACAACAGAAATGACAGCCAATCAAGCATTATGACAAATGGTTCAATATTACGCATTGTAATATCTTCGAAAGGTGTGGTTGGCATTGGTTGTGTAATGCCGGTGAAACAGGATGAAAAAGCGAAAAAAGTGGAACAGCTTTTAACGTGGGATGAGATTATGGAAGCCTTGAAAAATGGCTTGCCGGAATACATCAAAAAGCATGGTGCGTCATATTCGCAAATTGCATTTAATCATGTAGAACTAACATACTATTTAGAAGAAACAGAGGAGGGATATTGTTATATTCCTGTATGGCTTTTGGCAAATATTGATGCGCAGTTACAGGTTCCAGATCAGCTTATTCTACTGGATGCAAGAAATGGAAGATTTGTAGAAATAAAATAATATTCCAGATATACAAAATACAACTGCCCTATATAGAATAACATTGTGAAGATTTCGTTTTTCGATGTATATTGCCAGTAAATACAAATGCTTGTTTGATCCGTAGGTGAGTTAACACAGGAGTATTACGAATCAGGCATATGCATCGAATAGAAATCGCAACAAGTTATCTGTATAGGGCAGTTTGGTTGTATGTAGGGAATCCCATGCTGTAGAGGAAAGCCCTCCACTATTTATAAAACTCCACCAGCTTGTCCATTCTTGCGGACATATTATCAAACAGCGCATTCACAATCGTGATCGCAGCCATAGATTCTACAACGACTACAGCGCGGGGACCGATGATCGGGTCATGTCTGCCACGGATCGATACATCGATATTTTCACCGGATTTGTTGATTGTTTTCTGTGTGCTGGCGATCGATGGTGTAGCCTTGAAATGACAGGTGAGTAACAGATCAGAACCGTCGCTGATTCCACCAAGGATTCCACCGGCATGGTTCGAGTTCTTATTTACAACGCCATCTTCGATATGGAAACCGTCATTATCATAAGAACCGGTATTTTCAGATACCATGACGCCATCCCCGATCTCAACCGCTTTTACAGCGCCGATCGACATAAGGGCTTTGGCAAGATTTGCATCTAATTTATCAAAGACCGGATCACCCAGTCCTGCCGGGACACCGGATACGATACATTTGACAGTAGAACCGATCGAATCATTTTGTGCCATGATATCAGAAAGATATGCAGATGCAGCTTCGCAGCTTTTTGCATCCGGCATGTTCAGTTCATTTTTTGAGATGTAGTCTGCATCAAAGTCGGCAGGGTCGGATACAATATCGCCGATCGATGAGACATAAGTTGTAAATGAGATATTTAATGTCTTTAAGATCTTTGCAGCGATCGCACCGGCGGCAACTCTGCCGATCGTTTCTCTGCCGGAGGAACGGCCACCACCACGGTAATCGCGGAAACCATATTTATGATCGAAGGTATAATCAGCATGTCCCGGACGATAGTAGGTAGCGATATCACCGTAATCACCGGAACGCTGTGAGGTGTTCCGAACCATCAGTGAGATCGGAGTGCCGGTGGTCTTTCCCTCGAATACACCGGAAAGGATCTCTACCTGATCGGATTCCTTTCTTGGCGTTGAGAACTGGGAGAAGCCCGGACGTCTGCGGTTTAAGTATACCTGAATATCATCCTCGGTAAGTGGAAGACCGGCAGGACAGCCGTCAACGACAACACCGAGTGCTTTTCCATGGGATTCGCCCCATGTAGTGATCTTGAATTTATTTCCAAATGTTGAACCTGACATAATATGTAATCTCCTTCATGTAGAATAAACACAGACAGCATTTTACATTTGGTGTGTCTGTGTCAGATGTCTGAAGAACAGTATATTTATATTGCTCTCCATATCATCACGATGCTATTATATAGTAGTTGAAAAACAAAAAGCAACAGAAAATGCTTTTTATTATGGTAGTTGAAAAACAAAAAATACGTTTTGTGCAGTGAAAAGCACAGAAACCCCTGATTTTAAAGTTGACACACCGTTGAAAGTGTGGTAGTCTGACAAAGGTCAGCCTGTACTTAGTTTAAGGAGTCTCCGTCCTTTTACCCAGTTCAGGCCAAGTATAATATTATGGAGGATTGTTATTATGATAACAAAAGAGCAGAAACAGGAAATCGTTGCTAAGTACGGCAAGGATGCAAATGACACAGGTTCAGCAGAAGTACAGATCGCACTTCTTACAGCAAGAATCAATGACTTAAACCAGCACTTCAAGGCTAATCCTAAGGATCACCACTCAAACCGTGGTCTGTTAAAGATGGTTGGTCAGAGAAGAAACATGCTTGCTTACTTAAAGAGCAAAGACATTGAGCGTTACAGAAAGCTGATCGAGAGCCTTGGCTTAAGAAAATAATTTCTGCATCACAGATAAGAAAGACAGGTTGTTCCAATGTATGTTGGGATGACCTGTTTTTTTTGGATTCAATCTTGTATTTGACATATGAGTATGCTAAACTTTAAGAGATTGCGGCATGGCAATTCGAGACTTCTACAAGCTGTATCTATAAGGTGCGTCTTGTAGTTGTTTCGAGCCTGCTGCGGTTAATAATAGAAAAACAGGAGAAAAGAAAATGAGCAAAGAATTCAAGACTTATTCTATGGACATTGCCGGCAAGACACTTCGTGTTGATATCGGCAGAGTAGCAGCACAGGCAAATGGCGCTGCATTTATGCATTATGGTGATACAACTGTATTATCAACAATCACTGCATCTGAGAAGCCAAGAGACGGAATCGACTTCTTCCCATTAAGCGTTGAGTATGAAGAGAAGATGTATGCAGTAGGAAAGATCCCTGGCGGATTCAACAAGAGAGAGGGAAAAGCATCTGAGAACGCAGTACTTACATCCCGTGTTATCGACCGTCCGATGCGTCCGTTATTCCCTAAGGATTACAGAAATGATGTTACATTAAATAACCTTGTTACATCTGTTGATCCTGAGTGCAGACCAGAGTTGGTTGCCATGCTTGGTTCTGCTATTGCAACTGCAATTTCAGATGTTCCATTCTGCGGACCATGTGCAATGACACAGGTTGGTATGATCGATGGAGAATTCATCATCAACCCATCTCAGAAACAGTGGGATGAGGGTGATTTGAAGCTTACAGTTGCATCTACAAGCACAAAGGTTATCATGATCGAGGCTGGTGCAAATGAGATTCCTGAAGACAAGATGATCGAAGCAATCTATAAGGCACATGATGTAAACCTTTCTATCATTGAATTCATCAACAAGATGGTAGAAGAAGTTGGTAAGCCAAAGCATGATTATGTAAGCTGCGCAATTCCGGAAGAATTATTTGCAGCTATGAAAGAGATCGTAACTCCTGCTGAGATGGAAGTCGCTGTATTTACAGATGAGAAGCAGGTAAGAGAAGAAAATATCAGACAGATCAGAGAGAAATTCGAAGAAGCATTTGCTGACAATGAAGAATGGCTTGCTCTGATCCCTGAAGCATTATATCAGTATCAGAAGAAGACAGTAAGAAAGATGATCTTAAAAGATCGTAAGAGACCGGATGGACGTGCGATCAACCAGATCAGACCACTTGCTGCAGAGGTTGATATCATCCCTAGAGTACATGGTTCTGCAATGTTCACTCGTGGACAGACACAGATCTGCGATATCGTAACACTTGCTCCATTATCAGAGATCCAGAAGATCGATGGATTAGATGAGAATGTAGTATCCAAGAGATACATGCATCACTATAATTTCCCATCATATTCTGTAGGTGAGACAAAGGTATCCAGAGGACCGGGACGTCGTGAGATCGGACATGGTGCACTTGCTGAACGTGCATTACTTCCTGTATTACCATCTATAGAAGAGTTCCCATATGCGATCCGTGCCGTATCTGAGACATTTGAGTCAAATGGTTCTACTTCCATGGCATCTACCTGTGCATCCTGTATGTCACTGATGGCTGCCGGTGTACCATTAAAGTCAATGGTTGCAGGTATTTCCTGTGGTCTGGTTACAGGTGATACAGATGATGATTATGTAGTATTAACAGATATTCAGGGTCTGGAAGATTTCTTCGGAGATATGGACTTCAAGGTAACAGGTACTTATAAGGGTATCACAGCAATCCAGATGGATATCAAGATCCACGGACTGACAAGACCGATTGTAGAAGAAGCTATCGCAAGAACAAGAGAAGCAAGATTATTCATTATGGATGGCGTTATGAGCAGTGCAATTCCTGCACCAAGAACACATGTTAATGAATTTGCTCCAAAGATCGTTCAGATCAAGATCGATCCAGATAAGATCGGTGAAGTAATTGGTCAGAGAGGAAAGACGATCAATACGATCATCGAGGAGACAGGCGTTAAGATCGATATCGATGATGACGGAAACGTATCTGTATGTGGCGTTGAACAGGAGAGCATGGACAAGGCTATGAACATGATCAAGATGATCGTTGAGCCACTTGTTGTTGGTGATGACTACAAGGGTAAGGTTGTTAAGATCCTTGACTGTGGCGCAATCGTTTCACTTGCACCAAACAAAGATGGTCTGATCCACATTTCAAAGCTTTCTGACAAGAGAGTTGCAAAGGTAGAAGACGTTGTAAATGTAGGCGACGACGTTGTTGTTAAGGTTATCAAGATCGACGAAAGAGCTGGACGTATCAGCCTCAGCTTAAAGGACGTAGAGAATAAATAAAAAACAAAAAATATACAGGAGGGTATGTGTGTGAAATACGGACATTTTGATGAAGCCAGAAAAGAATATGTAATAGACAGACCGGATACTCCTGCACCTTGGGCGAACTACCTTGGTTCGCCTGCCTATGGTGCGATTATCTCCAATAATGCAGGTGGTTACAGCTTTGAAAAGAGTGGTGCGAACGGAAGAATTATCCGTTACATCTTCAACAGCTTTGACCAGCCGGGAAGATATGTATACTTAAGAGATGACGATACTTCAGATTTCTGGTCAGCATCCTGGCAGCCGGTAGGCAAGAGCCTGAATGAATACAAGAGCGAGTGTCATCACGGAACTGCTTATACCAATATCATGGCAGATTATTCCGGTATCCATTCTGAGGTACTTTATTATGTACCGCTGGATAAGACACATGAGGTATGGAATGTAACTCTTACAAATAAATCCAATAAGACCAGACATCTGTCTGCGATCGGTTTCTGTGAATTTACAAACGACTGCAACTATGAGCAGGATCAGGTAAACTTACAGTATACATTATTTATTTCAAGAACCTACTACAGAGATCAGAAAATCCTTCAGGTGATCAATGAGAATGTAGTGAATGATTCAGTGGATGGAAATGCTGTAAACAAGCGTTTCTTCGGACTTGCAGGCAGTGAAGTTGCTTCTTACTGTGGAGATAAAGAAGAATTCCTTGGTATGTATCACACATATGCTGATCCGGTTGCTGTTATCAATGGTGACTGTGGTAATAAATTAAATTATAACGAGAATTCCTGTGGTGCACTTCAGACAAAGATCACACTTGAGCCGGGCGAATCAAAGACATTTTCATTTATTCTTGGCATGAAGGATGAAGCTACAGCAAATGAGATCATGAAAGCCTATGAAGATGAGAAGACCTGTGCTGCAGAGCTTCAGGAGCTGATCGATTACTGGCATGGCAAGTTAGATAACTTCCAGGTTAAGACACCGAGCGAGTCATTTAACAACATGATCAATACATGGAATTCTTATCAGTGCTTTATGACCTTTATCTGGTCAAGAGCTGCATCCTTTACATACTGTGGCCTGAGAAACGGTTATGGTTACAGAGATACCGTACAGGATATTCAGGGTATCATCCATCTTGCACCGGAAATGGCGCTGGAAAAGATTCGTTTCATGTTATCCGCTCAGGTAGATAATGGTGGCGGACTTCCGCTGGTTAAGTACACACACAACCCTGGTCATGAGGATACACCGGATGATCCATCTTATGTAAAAGAGACCGGACATCCTGCATATCGTGCAGATGATGCATTATGGTTATTCCCGACCATTTACAAATATATCGCAGAGTCAGGTAATATCGGCTTTATAGATGAGGTTATCCCATTTGCAAATAAGGATGAAGGAACTGTATACGAGCATTTGAAGAGAGCAATCGACTTCTCTATGAACCGTCTGGGTGACAATGGAATGCCTGCAGGACTTCATGCGGACTGGAACGACTGCTTAAGACTTGGCAAGCGTGGAGAATCTACATTTGTAGCAATGCAGCTTTATTATGCAATGACTGTAATTAAGTATTTTGCAGAGTTTAAAGACGATGCAGATTATATTGACTATATCAATGAGATCCAGTATAAGATGGGTAACACAATTCAGGAGAAATGCTGGGAAGATGACCGTTATATCCGTGGATATAAAGAGGGTGGTATGGTGATCGGTTCCAAGAATGATCCTGAAGCAAGCATGTGGCTGAACCCTCAGTCATGGGCAGTTATCAGCGGTCTTGCTACCAGAGAACAGAGCGAGCTTGCATTGGAATCTGTTCACAGAGAATTAAATACACCATATGGTGTCAGACTGATGTTCCCACCATATAAGAAACATGCGTTTGACGGAGCGTTAATGCTTCTGTTCAATGCAGGAACAAAGGAGAATGCGGGTATCTTCTCACAGCCACAGGGCTGGATCATCCTTGCTGAAGCATTGATGGGACATGGTAATCGTGCATTTGAATACTTTGACGAGAGTTCACCGGCATCTATGAATGATAAGGCCGAGGTTCGTAAGTTAGAGCCTTACTGCCATGGTCAGTTCACGGAGTCAGTTGGAAGTCCTTATGAAGGCCGTTCCCATGTTCACTGGCTGACAGGAACAGCATCTACCTGTATGGTTGGATGTGTTGAGGGTATCATGGGTATGCGTCCTGATTTCTACGGAATTAAGATCGCACCTGCAGTACCATCTGACTGGAAAGAGTTCAATATCACAAAGAACTATCGTGGCAAGAAGTTAAATATTCATGTTACAAATCCGGACGGACATGAAAGTGGCTGCCAGAGCATGACTGTAAATGGAAAGGTAATGGAAGATAACTACATTCGGTTTGATGAACTGGATGATGTAAATGAGATTACACTCGTTATGTAATTTATGAATAATTTCATATAAAGTATCAAACAATAGGCAGGAAGAAATGAAAAAATCTTCCTGCCTGTTATTTTTTTGCAAAAAAGTTATGGTTGAATGGAAAAGCAAAAAAGATATTCGATTTATACAGGCGGAACATTTCTGACTATAAGAAAGGAAGTCGTTTATATGGATCAGGAATTAAAAAGACAGGACCTCATTGTAGAAAATGGTCAGATCATCATAAATGGAAACAAAGAAAAATATAATATATTGTTACTTGATATCATTGGGGAGATTGAGGGACATGTCAGTCTGCCATCCGATACCAAGACTACAAAATATGAGCATATATTGCCGGAGCTTGCGGTTGTTCAGGATGACGAAAGCATCAAAGGTGTACTCGTATTATTAAATACAGTAGGCGGGGATGTAGAAGCAGGCCTTGCAATAGCAGAGATGCTGGCATCAATTAGCAAACCGGTTGTTACACTGGTGCTTGGAGGGAGTCATTCGATCGGTGTGCCGCTTGCGGTATCAGGTAATGTATCATTTATCGTACCGACAGCAACGATGGTTGTGCATCCTCTCAGAGTATCCGATACCGTGCTAGGTGTGAGACAAAATTACGAATATATCGAACGGATGCAGGACCGAATCATACAGTTTACGTCTTGTCATTCCAAGATCGGTGAAGATTCATTAAGATCGATCATGTTCAATACACAGGAATTATCCAAAGATATCGGTTCGGTTCTTGTTGGAAAAGAAGCGGTCGAATGCGGCATTATTGACAGGATCGGAGGAATATCGGCTGCATTAAACAAACTCTATGACTTGATAAATTGATGGAATGATAGTAAAATAGGCTGATGGTTCGTTTTTTTTACGGCTATTGGCCGGTACATAGAAAAACGGTATAGATAGAGAAAACAATAAAACAGTGCTGGTTATACAGCGGATTGGAGCAATTATGTCACTATTAGAATCAATCATTATGGGAATCATTCAGGGAGCAACCGAGTTCCTTCCCGTCAGCAGTTCAGGACATCTCGCAATCTTTAAGAACATGTTTCATGTAAATACAGATACAGGCATCATGTTTGATATCCTGCTTCATTTTGGCACACTGGTTGCCATCTTTATTGTGTATTGGAAGGATATTGTTGAACTGATCGTAGAAGGATTTACGATTATCGGTCTTGCCTGCTGCAATGTAGGGAGATTTTTTGCAAATCTGTTTTCCAAGGAGAAGAAACCATATCGTAAGATTATTGAAACGGAATACCGTAAATTCGTAATGCTTGTTATTTTATCAACACTTGTAACTATGGTGATCGCACTTCCGTTTGAGAGTAAGATTGAAAATGCCGGAAATACTTTATTAGTTCCGGGATTTTGTCTCTGTATCACATCTGTGATTTTATTTATTGCTGATCGTGTTCAGAAGGGCAATAAAGGACCGGCAGAGGCTACATATAAGAATTCGTTATTTATCGGTCTGGCTCAGGGTATTGCAACTCTTCCCGGTATTTCCAGATCGGGCTCTACGATCACAGCAGGTCTTGCATGTGGATTCAACAGAGAATTTGCAGTAAAATATTCATTCATCATGTCGATTCCGACAATTCTTGGAGCATGTATTCTTCAGATCCCGGATCTGGCAGGTGCAAGTCTTACCGGATCAGAGATCCTGAATTATGTGATCGGTATGATCGTTGCGGGCGTTGTAGGCTTTCTTTGTATCAAAGTGATGCTGAAATCAGTAAAGAACAATAAATTCAAGGGATATTCCATTTATTGTTTATGCGCAGGTGTGATATCTGTCATTTATTATTTGTACGTTAATTTAAGTAAGTAAGTGGGAGAAGAAAATGGCTGAAACCAGAAAGAAAAACGGGACGGCAAAACAGAACGGAACGACCAGAGCCACCGGTGGAACCGGGAAAAATGGTACGGGGAAAAAAAATAGTACAGCTAAAAGGTCAAATACAGTATCGAACCCAAATACATCAAAAAAACAGATGGAACAACAGATAGAAGAAGATAACAGGGAAGTACGTCTGGAAGTAATCCTGTTAGTCATTCTTGCTTTTTCCATATTCTTGATGATCGCTAACTTTGGCAAATGTGGAAAGGTCGGCGATGCAATATCCGGTTTCCTGTTTGGTGTGATCGGATTTGCCGAATACATATTTCCGATATATCTTTTTATATCATCGGCATTTATTATTTCTAATCTTGGTAATAAAAAAGTTAGAAATGAAGTAATCTATATCGGTGTGGTTCTGATGATCATATCGATGATCAGCCAGATGATCTTCACAACCGATTATTTATCTGTAAAACAGTTATATCTGGATGGATATAAGGAGCATATGGGCGGTGGAATTATCTGTGGCGGTTTGTTCTTTTTTTTCAGAAATACGATCGGTATCGTGGGCGTAACACTGGTAATGATCCTTGGTGCGCTTGTTATGTTTGTCCTGATCACGGGAATCTCAGTGATCGATACATTTAAGAATCTGATCAACAGCTTTTACAGGGAAGAAGAATATGAAGAACCGGAGCAGGAGTGCAGACCAGTTAAAAAGAATAAGAAAAAGTCCGGAAAGTCCGGAAACAGCCAGGTAAGGCTTGAGAACCTGAAGGTCTATGAAAGCGATGAAAAGCAAAAGGGCAAAGCGAAGGACTTCTTTGAGAATGAGGATGAGATTCATGAAATAAATGTACCGGATGACGATTTTCTTACATTTAATAATGATGTAGAGAAGATTGTACTTCATGATGAAAGAGAAGAACAGATACCGGTATCGTTTGCGAAGAAAACGTCGGTTACAAAGAGCAGGAGAAAATCAGAACCTGCTCCTGTAGAAACGTCAGCCCGTGTTTCGTCGGCAGTTCCTATGGGTGATACACAGGAGATTCCTGTTCAGCAGACAAAAGACATCTTTGATGCAGAATTTGAGGATGAAGAAGATGTTCTTTCCGGTGCGATCAATGGAAATGAGCATCCGGAGGTTGTCAGTGTGATACCGGATGATTATGATCCGGATATGGATTCTGCGTTTTCCAGTGTGACAGGAAAGACAGAGAACTCTCAGACGGTGAAGAAGCATGCACCGGCGGCAGACAAGCCCGGACAGAAGAACTATAAAGAGGGAGCAAAGTATAAATTTCCGGGATCCAATCTTCTGGCACAGCCGCCGAAGAATCACAATGCGAACCGGGATGCACAGGTACGTTCTACAGCGATCAAGTTGAAGAATACATTGGAAAACTTTGGTGTTAATGTTACGATCACAAATTATAGCTGCGGACCGGCGGTTACCCGGTTTGAAATGCAGCCGGAGCAGGGCGTTAAGGTCAGTAAGATCCTTGGTCTTGCCGATGATATCAAGTTAAATCTTGCAGCCGCGGATATTCGTATCGAAGCTCCGATCCCCGGCAAGGCAGCGATCGGAATCGAAGTACCAAACAAAGAAAATTCAATTGTTGCATTTCGCGAACTGGTGGAATCGGATAATTTCAAGAATTCCAAATCCAACATCGCATTTGCAGTCGGTAAAGATATCAGTGGACAGGTTATTGTTACGGATATAGCCAAGATGCCGCATCTGCTGATCGCCGGCGCCACAGGCTCCGGTAAATCGGTCTGTATCAATACGCTGATAATGAGTATCTTATATAAGGCAAAACCGGAAGAAGTAAAACTGATCATGATCGATCCGAAGATGGTAGAGCTTGCCTGTTATAATGGCATTCCACATCTGCTGATCCCGGTTGTAACCGATCCGAAGAAGGCATCCGGTGCACTGAACTGGGCGGTAGAGGAAATGACCAGAAGATATCAGATGTTTGCAGAATGTGGAGTCAGAAATATACAGGGATATAATGACAAAGTAGAACAGGCACTTGCTTCCGGATCAGTAGATGATGAGAAACTTAAGAAAATGCCGACGATCGTTGTGATTGTGGACGAGCTTGCCGACCTGATGATGGTTGCTCACGGAGAAGTGGAAGACGCGATTGTCCGTTTGTCACAGCTTGCCAGAGCGGCAGGGGTGCATCTGGGTTTAGCAACACACCGCATCATCATA
>OGPK01001760.1_pt1 | contig 15593 bp, 15 predicted proteins | sample 1552921 | NCBI WGS metagenome assembly OGPK01 (sample SAMEA2580264, study PRJEB22360) | human gut metagenome | biome: human gut; feature: human-associated habitat; material: faeces | place: Denmark | collected 2008/2010 | reverse complement strand
GGACTGCTGGGCGCATTCGGTGAAAGGGCAACCGGAGGGAATAGCGGGGGAAAAAGGCCCTTTATTGTACCGATAACCGCCGATAATGTACCGTTTTTGCCCTCGATTTTCGTTGCCGTTACGCGAAATGCCGCACTTACTATGCTGAACGTCTGCGCGTTCATCATCTTTTTTCTGGCGCTGGCGGCGCTTTTGCGGCAGCTAGGGCGGGGGCTGCCGCCGCTGGCGATGGGATTGCTGGAGCTGACCGGCGGCGTCACCGCCCTGAAAAATGACGCCGCCGGGTTCTGCATGGCGGCGGCGCTGCTGGGCTGGGGCGGCGTGTCAGTGCACTGTCAGACGGCGGCAGTGCTGGAGGAGACGGAGCTTTCCCTGGGGCGCTATCTGCTGGCAAAGGCGCTTCAGGCCGTGGTTTCCGCCCTTTTGGCGTTGGCGGTGTGCCGCTTTCTGTTTTAACGAAAAAAAGACGTGCAAATCCCGCCGCAAGGCGCTATAATAGGGACAAATACGATCCCGAAGGAGGGATATCATGCGAATTACCGTAAAGGTCGGCACCTCTACGCTGGCTCACGCCACAGGGCGGCTGAACATCCAGCGGATGGAGACGCTGTGCAAGGTGCTCAGCGACCTGAAAAACGCGGGGCACGAGATCATTCTGGTGTCCTCCGGCGCCATTGGCATGGGCGTGGGCAAGTTGAACCTGCCGGGGCGGCCCAAGGACATGCCCACCAAGCAGGCCGCCGCCGCCGTGGGTCAGTGCGAGCTGATGTACACCTACGACAAGCTGTTCAACGAGTACAGCCACACCGTGGCGCAGGTGCTGCTGACCGGCGAGGACGTGAAGAACGAGCACCGCAGCCGCAACATGCGCAACACCATTTTCCGGCTGCTGGAGCTGGGCGCGCTGCCGGTCATCAACGAGAACGACGCCGTGGCCACCGACGAGATCGGCGTGGAGAATACCATCGGCGAGAATGACACCCTGTCCGCTATTGTGGCGGCGGCGGTGGGTGCGGAGCTGCTGATCCTGCTGAGCGATATCGACGGGCTGTATGACAGCGATCCCCACAAGAATCCGGACGCCAAGCTTATCAGCACCGTGCCCGCCATCGACGACCATATTCTGGCGCTGGGCGGCGGCAGCGGCAGCGCGCTGGGCACCGGCGGCATGGCCACCAAGCTTCACGCCGCCCAGATTGTCACGGCGGCAGGCTGCGAAATGGTCATTGCCAACGGGCAGCGGCCGGAGCTTTTGTATGACATTGTGGCGGGGAAGCCTGTAGGCACCCGTTTTCTGGCAAGGGAGGGCGCATAAATGACCACCATCGACATTCTGAAAAAGACCAAGGCCGCGTGGAAGCACATCAACAACGCCTCCGCCGAGACGAAAAACGCCCTGCTGCTGGCTATGGCCGACAGCCTGGAGCGGAACCGCGCCGTCATTCTGGTGGAGAACCGGGCGGACATGGAGGCGGCACGGGGCCATATCTCCGACGTGATGCTGGATCGGCTGTATCTGGACGAGAAGCGCCTTGCCGCCATGGCGGAGGGCGTTCGGGCCATCGCGGCGCTGCCGGATCACACGGGACGCATTCTCTCGGAGGTACACCGGCCCAACGGTATGACCATCTATAAGAAACAGGTGCCGCTGGGATTGGTGGCCATCATCTACGAGAGCCGCCCCAACGTCACCTCCGACGCGGCGGGGCTGACGCTGAAAAGCGGCAACGTGTGCATGCTGCGGTGCGGCAAGGAGGCCTACCGCTCCGCTCACGCCATCGTGAAGGCGCTGAAGGAGGGCATCACCGCCGCAGGCGGCGACGCCGATATCATCAACATTACCGAGGATATCAGCCACCAGAGTGCCGCTGATATCATGACCGCCAAGGGGCTGGTGGATCTGCTGATCCCTCGGGGCGGCGCGGGACTGATCCGCACCTGCGTGGAGAACGCCACCGTGCCCTGCATCGAGACGGGCACCGGTATCTGCCACGTGTATGTGGACGCGTCCGCCGATCTGGACATGGCGCTGCGGATCGTGGTGAACGCCAAGACCAGCCGTCCCTCGGTGTGCAACGCCGAGGAGGTGCTGCTGGTACACAGCGCCGTGGCGGAGAAATTCCTGCCCATGCTGAAAACTGCTGTGGTGGACGACCGGGCGGCGCTGGGACAGGTCCCCGTGGAGCTGCGGCTGGACGAGCGGGCAGCGGCCATCATCCCCGGTACGCCTGCGGGAGAGCGGGACTTTGACACGGAGTTTTTAGACTACATTCTGGCGGTCAAGGTAGTGGACAGCGTGGACGAGGCCATCGCCCACATACTGGCGCACTCCACCGGCCACAGCGAATGCATCGTCACGGAGGATCCGGTCAGCGCGGAGCGGTTCGTCAACGAGACGGACAGCGCGGCGGCGTATGTGAACGTGTCCACCCGGTTTACCGACGGCGGCGAGTTCGGGCTGGGCTGCGAGATGGGCATTTCCACCCAGAAGCTTCACGCCCGCGGCCCCATGGGGCTGGACGAGCTGAGCACGTATAAGTATATTATTCGAGGAAACGGGCAGATACGGTGATTGAGCAAAGAGGACGGCGTAAGCCGTCCTTTTTTATGTTCTTGCGGGGATAAGGGGAATTTCGCGCTCTGGCGCGAGGTACTTTTGCCCGTGGCGGCAAAAGTAACCAAAAACGCCACTTAAACCTGCGGTTTAAGAATCCGCGCACGCTATACCATATTACAAATTTACGGCCTTATACCGCGCATTCACAGCACACAGTAAATAATGTTATGTATGACGCATCGACTTTCTTCTTGCGCCGCTGCCGCTCACCTTCTCAACGGTAGAAGCAGAAGCGTTGTTCGGTGCAATAATTAGCGGCAGCGGCGCAGGAGCAGAGACGATCCCTTTAACGAAACAAAATCATAAGATTTTGCGTGAACGTGTGGGAAGCGCCTACAATTCTGTATGCAGTATAGCGCGCCCGGAGGTGAAGGAACCGGAGGTTCCTTCCGGTGTTTTTGCCTACTTTTGTCACTGTTGACAAAAGTAGGTCGCGCTCGGAAGCGCGAAACTCTTTTTACAGAAAAAGAAAAACAGGACACGGAAATTTCCGTGTCCTGTTTATTTGGAAAAATCAAATTACCGCTGGCCCTTGTCGTAGGGGATACCCTCCGCCTTGGGGGCGCGGGACTTTTTGGAGGTGAAGGCCAGCACCACCAGCGAAATGATGTAGGGCATCATGTTGTAGATGGGGCCGGGGATATTCATGGCCATCAGGAAATCGAAGCCGAAATAGACATTGGACAGAGCGCGGAAGCCGCCGAACAGCAGCGCCGCCAGCGCAATGCGGGTGGGCTTCCACTGACCAAAGATCATGACCGCCAGCGCAAGGAAGCCGAAGCCGGCCACGCCGGTTTCAAAACGCCACTCGCTGACGCCGGCCAGAATATAGCAGATGCCGCCCAGACCGCCCAGCATACCGGAGATCAGCACGCCGGCCCAGCGCATCTTATACACGTTGATGCCCACGGAGTCCGCTGCCTGAGGATGCTCACCACAGGCCATCAGCCGCAGGCCGAAGCGGGTCTTGTACAGCAGCACATAGGCCGCCACAAGGATCACCACGGCAATGACCATGAACCAGTTAAACTCAAAATCACCCCAGCGGGCAATAAAGGCTTTTTTCTGCTCCACATACTGGATGGCGGAGGACACGTCGTCAGGGTTGGCGGCGGTGTTGATGGCCTTAACAATAACGGTAGCGCCTGCCGTACCCAGCAGGTTCAGGGCCGTGCCGACAATGGTCTGATCCGCCTTAAAGTTGATGCAGGCTACCGCCAGCAGACTGGAGTAGATGACACCGGCGGCAATGGCGCACAAGAGTACCACGACCACCATCAGGAACGGGGGCAGACTGGACATGTACCGCATAGCCAACGCACCGCCTAGGGCGCCGATGACCATGATGCCCTCAAGGCCCAGATTGATGACGCCGGAATGCTCGGAGAAGCAGCCGCCCAGTGCTACTAGCATCAGCACGGAAGCGAAGATCAGCGTATATTGCAGCAGCAGTACCATTACTGATCGCCTCCTTCCTGTTTGGCAGAGACTTCCTCTGCTGCCCTGGCCGCCAGAGCGGCCTTTTCTTCACGCTTGGCAATGGCGGTGTTCATGGCGTATTTCATGAACAGCACGAAGCCGCACAGGTAGATGATGATGGCGGAGATCAGATCAGAGATCTGAGAGCAGTAAATGGTCTTGTCCACATACGCGCCGCCGGAGGTGATATGCTGGATGAAGAAAGAGGCGAAGATGGTGCCGATGGGGTTCAGACCGCCCAGGAACGTGGCGGCGATGCCGTTGAAGCCCATAGCGGGCACAGAGGAAGCCGTTACCTGCCACTGCTCATAGCCGCTCTGGTACAGCAGAGAGGCGCCCAGGCCGGACAGTGCGCCGGCGATCACCAGCGTCAGGATGATGTTGCGCTTTTCCGCCATGCCGCAGTACTTGGCGGCAAACTTGTTGTTGCCGGTGGCCCGCAGCTCGTAGCCGAAGCGGGTCTTGTTCAGTACCACGTCCACCACAATGGCCAGAATAATGGCCAGAGGGATGGCCAACGTCACGTAAGTATTGTCGTTGAACAGCTTGTCCAAGCCCAGTGTGGGCAGCACAGCGGCGGAGCCGAAGCTGCGCATCTGGATCGTGTAGGGACTGGTAGGTTCCTTGACGTTAGCCAGGATCATATTGGCGGTATACAGCATGATCCAGTTCAGCATGATGCCGCTGATGACCTCGTTGACGTTGCAGTAGGCCTTCAGCAGACCCACAATGGCGCCCATGACGCAGCCGGCGGCGATGGCCAGCAGCATACAGGGCAGCCAGCTCCAGTGCCATTGCAGCGCTGCGTACAGAGCGGCGCAGGCACCGGCGGTGTACTGACCGGAGGCGCCAATGTTGAACAGGCCCACCTTGTAGGCAAACAGAATGGACAGGGCACACATCAGCAGCGGTGCGGTCTTGACCAGCGTGTTGCCCAGATATTTCAATTGGGTATCGGCACGGTTATAGTTGAGGAAGTTTTTCATGACAGTGATGATGGCTTCGCCCGCACCGGTGGGGTTGATGAACAGCAGCACGATATAGCCGATCAACATACCCAGCACGATGCACAACAGCGACGCGATCAGCGACTGCACGCCGTTATTTTTCAGGAGACTCTTTTTCATGCCTTCACCTCATCTCTCTTGGCGCCTGCCATGTAAAGGCCCAGCTCCTCCTGAGTGGTCTTTTTCGGGTCAAGCTCGCCCACGATCTCACCCTCGTACATGACGAGGATGCGGTCGGGCACGTCCATGACCTCATCCAGCTCCAGAGATACCAGCAGCACAGCCTTGCCCGCGTCACGCTGGGCCACCAGCTGCTTGTGGATGTACTCGATAGCGCCTACGTCCAGACCGCGGGTGGGCTGGACAGCCACCAGCAGCTCGGGATCCTTGTCGATCTCACGGGCCACGATGGCCTTCTGCTGGTTGCCGCCGGACATGCTGCGGGCGACGGTGATGGGGCCCTGGCCGCTGCGGACGTCGTATTGCTCGATGAGCCGCTCGGCGTACTTGCGGATGTTGTCCCGGCGCAGGAAGCCCGCCTTGCTGGTGAATTCCGGCTCGAAATACCGCTGGAGCACCAGATTGTCCTCCAACGTGTAGTCCAGTACCAGACCGTGCTTATGGCGATCCTCCGGAATGTGGGACATGCCCATGGTGTTGCGGTGACGGATGCTGGCATGGGTAATATCCTTGCCGCACAGGCTGATCTTGCCGCTTACCAGCGGCTCCAGACCGGTCAGACCGTAGACGAACTCCGTCTGGCCGTTGCCGTCGATACCGGCGAGACAGACGATCTCGCCCCGGCGCACCTTCAGGGACACGTCCTTGACGGCGTTGTTCTTGTGGATCTTGCTAGCTACGGTCATGTGCTCTACATCCAGCACCACGTCGCCGGGCTGGCAGGGCTTTTTGTCCACGTGGAAGCTGACATTGCGGCCCACCATCATGGCGGACAGCTCCTCGGCGGTGGTGTTTTTCGTTTCCACAGTGCCGATGTACTTGCCCTTGCGCAAGACGGTGCAGCGGTCAGCCACGGCCATGATCTCGTTGAGCTTATGAGAGATGAAGAGAATGGACTTGCCCTCGGCTGCCAGATTCCGCATGATCTCCATCAGCTCGTCGATCTCCTGCGGGGTCAGCACGGCGGTGGGCTCGTCAAAGATCAGGATCTCGTTGTCCCGGTAGAGCATCTTCAGAATCTCGGTGCGCTGCTGCATACCCACGGTGATATCCTCGATCAGCGCGTCGGGATCCACGTGCAGGCCGTACTTTTCACTGAGAGTCAGCACCTTTTCGCGGGCGTCCTTCTTCTGCAGAAAGCCGTATTTCGTAGGCTCGGCGCCCATGATGATGTTGTCCAGCACCGAGAAGCATTCCACCAGCTTGAAGTGCTGGTGCACCATGCCGATGCCCAGGGCGTTGGCGTCGTTGGGATCCTTGATGGACACCACCTGACCGTCCTTTTTGATGACGCCCTCCTCCGGCTGGTACAGGCCGAACAGAACACTCATTAGCGTGGATTTGCCCGCGCCGTTTTCGCCCAGCAGGGCGTGGATCTCGCCCTTTTTCAATTGCAGGGTGATGTTGTCGTTGGCGATAATACCGGGGAACCGTTTGGTGATGTTCAGCATTTCAATGGCATACGGTGATTCCAAGTGTTTCGCCCTCCTTCCGTTTTTATGGCCCGCCGCGTTTCGCTGTGTGCGGGGACGGAAACCACAGATTAACATATATAGTATACTATAACGGACGGCGTAAAGCAAAGTATTTTTGGGAAACATGCAAAAAAAGTACGCAGCTTTGGGCTGCGTACTTTTTATTGCTTAATTGCCTGTATCGCGTCTGTACGACGGGGAACTCTGTTAGTTCAGGGTGCCCAGGTCGGTCAGAGTGATGTCGGTGGCGAAGTCAGCGGGCTTCTTGGTGATGTCGTTGCTGACGGTGATGGTGCCATCGAACATAGCGGCCACCAGAGCGGCGTAATCGTCGGTGGTGAAGGTGTCGCACCAAGCGGTGCCGTCACCGGTGGGGATACCAACATAGTTGGCGTCCATATCAGTGCCGGAGACCAGACCCAGATTGTCGATCTTGCCAGCCAGCTCGTCCCACTTGCCGTCCTCGATGATGCCCTTCAGAGCAGCCTTGGTGGAGGAGGCCAGACCCTTCATAGCGGAGGTGATGGTGGTATCCTCGTTGGCCAGAGCGTCAATGATGGGAGCCTGGTCGACGTCGACGCCGACGATCTTGGCGTTGGCCTTCTTGGCGGCCTCAGCGATGGAGACATAGATGCCGCCGCCGCAGGCGAACACGACCTGAGTGCCGTCAGCGTACCAGGTATCCATGGCAGCGGTGATGCTGGCATCGGGGGAGAAGGTGTTGGTGTAGATGTACTTCATCTCGACAGTGGCGCCCAGCTCCTTGGCGGCAGCGTTAGCACCCTGCACGAAGCCGTAACCATAGCGGATAACGGCGGGGGACAACACACCCCCCCCACAACCCCGCCTGATGCCTGGCCAACAACCGTAAACCAGAGCGAAAAGCGGCGGGAACAGCCATACCACCGGCATAGCCCAGCTTGGTGTAGCCCATCTTCACGGTGGCGTAACCGGCCATGTAGCCGCACAGCTCTTCCTGATAGATCATGGTATAGACGTTGCTCAGGTCAGCGTACTTGGCCAGATCCCAGTTGTCGGGTTCGTAGTCATAGGTCTCGCCGGCAGCGCCGACACCAGCTTCCAGATAGTCGCCCTTGGAGACGTCCAGAGCCACGAACTTGACATCCTTGTACTTGGGAGCAGCCTCGACGATAGCGCCGCCGAAGGCGTAGCCGGGCATCACGATGATGTTGAAGCCCTCGTCAATGGCGCTCTCGATCATGGCGACACGGTCAGCGGTAGAGTCGCCCACGGGCTTGAAGTACTTGAAGTCCAGAGAGCCGGCCTCGCAGTACTCCTTGCAGGCCTCGTAGGTGGTCTGGTTGAAGGACTGGTCGGTGATATCGCCGTAGTCGGTGATCATAGCGACCTTGTAGGTGGTGGCATCGGGGTTGTCGTCGTCGGTGTTCTGGTTGTCGTCAGTGTTGGTGTTGCCGCCGCCGCAAGCGACTAGGGACAGCGCCATGACCAGAGCCAGAATCAGAGCAAGAAACTTTTTCATGTGCTTAATCTACCTTTCTTCATAGTTCTCCCGCCTGTTGGGCAGGAGTGATTTCGCATGGCTTGACCGCCATACACTGTTATTCTAACAGGTGCTTACGGTAAAAGCAAGCCTTATTTTAGCACATTCCACACCGACGAGGCTTTTGGACGCAAACGGCCCACAAAACCCCGCTTGTCACAGAAAATTCACTGTTTGTCCATTTTAGCAGCGATCTCCAGCGCGATCTTCATCATGTTGGTGAAGGTGGTCTGTCGCTCGTCGGCGGACAATTCTTCGCCGGTGATAAGATTGTCGGAGATGGAGCAGATGGCCAGCGCCCGCTTGCCGGTGTAGGCGGCGGTGCAGTACAGGGCGGCGGCCTCCATCTCCACCGCCATGACGCCCATCTTGGCATAGCGCATGTTGCGGCCGGCGGCGTCATAGAAGGTATCGGAGGAGTACAGGTTGCCCACGGGCATCTTCACGCCCAGCTCTTTGGCACTGTCCACAGCGGCCATCAGCAGATCGAAGTCGCAGATGGGTGCGAAGCTGCCGCCCAGCTCGTACTGGTCGGCGAAGCTGGAGTTGGTGCAGGCGCCCTGTCCGGCCACCACGCTGCCCAGCTCCAAATCGGCACGCATGGCGCCGGCGCTGCCCACGCGGATGATGTTCTCCACGTCGTACTGGGTGTACAGCTCATAGGAATAGATGCCGATGGAGGGCATGCCCATGCCGCTGGCCATAACGGAAACGGGAACGCCCTTGTAGGTGCCGGTGTAGCCCTGCACGCCGCGGACATTGTTCACCAGCTTGGGGTCGGTCAGGAAGGTCTCGGCGATGAATTTGGCCCGCAGGGGGTCGCCGGGCATGAGAACGGTTTTGGCAAAATCGCCCTTGACGGCGTTATTATGGGGGGTAGGCATAGTGTTTCCTCCTTATTTCTGTTCCATGGCCTTCACGGCCTTGACGATACGGCTGGTGCCCAGACGGTCGGCACCCAGCTTCACGAAGTCCTCGGCGTCCTGCAAATTGGCAATACCGCCGGCTGCCTTGATCTTCACGTGAGGGGCCACGTGAGCCTTGAACAGCGCCACGTCCTCACGGGTGGCTCCGCCGCCGCCGAAGCCGGTGGAGGTCTTGATGTAGTCCGCGCCGGACTCGCTGACCACGCGGCACATCTCGATCTTCTCGGCATCGGTCAGCATGCAGGTCTCGATGATGACCTTCAGCAGCTTGCCGTTACAGGCGGCCTTCACCTGTTTGATCTCGTCCAGCACCTGATCGTACAGGCCGTCCTTCACCCAGCCGATGTTGATGACCATATCGATCTCGGCCGCGCCGTTCTTCACGGCGTCGGCGGCCTCAAAGCACTTGGCGGCGGTGGTGTCGTAGCCGTTGGGGAAGCCGATGACGGTGCACACGGCGATCTTGCCGTCCACGTACTCCGCCGCCTGCTTCACGTAGCTGGCGGGAATGCAGACGCTGGCGCAGCCGTACTTCACGCCGTCGTCGCAGATGGCCTTGATCTCCGCCCAGGTGGCGCTCTGGCTCAGCAGGGTGTGATCCACACGGCTGAGGATGTCTTTCAGTTCCATATTACAGTAGCTCCTTTCGGAAATGTTGTGATTTTGCCAGAATATTGTACCACAGGGGAGGAAAAAAGGCAAGGCGAAAGGGGGATTTCGCGCTCCGGCGCGACCTACTTTTGCCAATAGCGGCAAAAGTAGGCAAAAGCGCCAGAAGGAACCTCCGGTTCCTTCACCTCCGGGCGCGCTGGGGCGTGTGAAAAATTGTAATCACTTACCACGCGTTCGCATAAAATTTTCTTTTTCGGGCGGTTAAAAGGATCGTCTTTGCTCCAGCGCCGCTGCCGCTAATGCTAACGCCGAACAACGCTGTTGTTTCTACCGTTGATGATGTGAGCGGCAGCGGCGCAAGAGGAAAGTCAATGCGTCATACGAAACGACAATGGTAATGTTCTGTGAACGCGTGGTATAAGGTATCATATTTATAAAAGGAATAGCGTGCGCGGATTCTTAAACCGCAGGTTTAAGCAGCGTTTTTGGGTACTTTTGCCGCTGTGGGCAAAAGTACCTCGTGGCCGGAGCCACGAAACTCTCCTTTGGATAAAAGATCAGGGATATCAAAAAGAAAAGACCGCCGCGGCGGTCTTAGGTCATTCCTCCACCTTTACAATGTCGATGGCCGCATCCAGAAGGAGATTGACCAATTCATTGCGGGAGCGATTTGTTTTTGCGGACAGTTCGTCCAGACGGGCAATCAGTTCATCCTTCATGCGGACGGATACGACCTTATAACCGTCATCGCCGCGACGGTGGGATTTTTTTGTGATTTTGATAACGTCTGCCATATACACACCTCATTTATAAGTATAGTGTATCTTGACAGGAGTAAAATTAGTATATTATAATTATATAGTGAAATTAAAACTACAAATTGATAGTGTAGGACGGGCTTGCTTAAAAGAGAAAGAGAGAGCCTTGCGGCTCTCTCTTTGGCACGAAGCAATATCAGCCCTCCGGCTTTTCCACGGCGGCGTCCGGGGCGTTGCGGCGCACGGAGTCAATGCCGTTGAGACAGGAGGCCTTGGCCTTGTAGCCCTCGCTGACGGCGATGATCTCGCCGTTGCGGGCCTTCAGGCGGAAGCGGAACTCACCGGCCTTGTCGGTGTACAGCTCGAACTTGGGATTGGTGACGGCGGCCACCTCGGCCACGGTCTGATCCTCCAGCTTGGCGTCCGCCGCGTTCTTGCGGACGGATTCCACGCCCTTCATGCAGGTGGCTTCGGTGGTGTAGATTTCGCTGGTGGCGATGACCTCGCCATTGCCGGCTTTCAGGTTGAACACAAAACCGGTCTTGGTGGCTTTGACGACAAATTTACCCATGGTAGTGCTTCCTTTCCTATTTATGGCCCCGCAGGGCGGTTTTTCAGTCGATGCTGCGGGTAAAGTGGATGCCGGATTTCTGCATATGTACGTCCAGACGTACCCGGTCGCCCCGGATGAAACTGCGGGTGTACTCGTACACCCGGCCATCCTCGGTGCGGGTGCGGCGCTGATGATAGAAGGCGCAGCTGCCCGGCTCCACGCCCAGCAGCTTGGCGTTGTCGGAGCTCAGCGTCACCGCCTCGTAGCTTTCTTCGGCGGCAAAGGGGGTGATGCCCACGTGGTACAGCAGGGAATAGAAGCTGTGGGTCTGCACCATGTCGCGGGTGAGGTTGGGATAGATGTACTGGGGGTAGTAGCTGGTTTCCAGGATCAGCGGCTCGCCATCCACGTTGCGGATACGGGTGAAGCAGTAGACCGGCGTGCCCTCCCGCAGCTCCATCTTGTCGCAGATGATGGCCGAAGGTGTGGTGATCTGAAAATCCACCAGCGTGCTGCTGGGCTCCTTGCCCATGGAGGATACCTCGGTGGTGAAGGAGTAGCGCACGCCCCGGCGGTTGGTGGCGGGGTCGGCCACGAAGGTGCCCCGGCCGCGCTTGCGAACCACAAGGCCCTCCTCCTCCAGCTCGCCGATGGCCTGACGGACGGTGTTGCGGCTGATGTTCAGCGTGCGGCACAGCTCGGCCTCGCTGGGCAGCAGATCGCCCACGGCCAGCACTCCGGTGGAGATGTTGCGCTTGATGATGCCCACCAGCTGGGCATAGAGAGAGATGTCGCTGTCCAGCGACAGCGTCGCGTTGAGAAGTGCGTTGCTTTCCATGACGGATGTTTCCTTTCCTGCGCGCCCACGGCGCTTGTACCTATTGTACCATACATTCCGTGAAAAAGAAAGAGGGATTTTCCGGGAAATTGACGTTTTTTCTGTGAAGCTTCTTAAATGCACCTAGGAAAAAAGCCGCCATAAAGGCGGCGTTTTTCCTGGAACAAAAAAGAAGGAAAACTCAAAAGTTTGGAAAAGGACTTGATAATGATTTCGTGCCAGTTTTATTACTTGTGATCCACAGCGTACATGCGCTCGATCAGGCACAGCAGCTTGTCGGAGTAGCCGATCTCGTTGTCGTACCAGCTGACCACCTTCACAAAGGTGTCGGTCAGGGCGATGCCGGCCTTGGCGTCGAAGATGGAGGTGTGGGTGTCACCCAGGAAATCGGAGGACACGACGGCCTCGTCGGTGTAGCTGAGGATGCCCTTCAGCTCGCCCTCACTGGCCTTCTTCATGGCGGCGCAGATCTCCTCGTAGGAGGCGGGCTTCACCAGATTCACAGTCAGGTCGACCACGGACACATCCAGCGTGGGAACACGCATGGACATACCGGTCAGCTTGCCGTTCAGGCTGGGGATGACCTTGCCCACGGCCTTGGCAGCGCCGGTGGAGCTGGGGATGATGTTGCCGGAGGCGGCACGGCCGCCGCGCCAGTCCTTCAGAGACACGCCGTCAACGGTCTTCTGAGTGGCGGTGGTGGAGTGAACGGTGGTCATCAGACCGTCGGCAATGCCGAAGTTGTCGTTCAGCACCTTGGCGATGGGAGCCAGGCAGTTGGTGGTGCAGCTGGCGTTGGACACGAACTGCATGTCGCTGGTATAGGTGTCATCGTTGACGCCACAGACGAACATGGGGGTGTCGTCCTTAGAGGGGGCGGACATGACAACGTGCTTGGCACCAGCGGCGATGTGACCGGCGGACTTCTCCTTGGTCAGGAACAGGCCGGTGGACTCGATAACGTACTCGGCGCCTACCTTGGCCCAGGGCAGATTGGCGGGATCGCGCTCGGCGGAGACGGGGATGGCCTTGCCGTTGACCACGATGTTGTTGCCCTCGGCATAGATGTCGCCGTTGAACTTGCCGTGCATGGTGTCATACTTCACCATATAAGCCAGATAGTCGGCGGGGCACAGGTCGTTGATGCCCACGATCTCGATCTCGGGGTGATTCAGGGAACAACGCAGAACCATGCGGCCAATACGGCCAAAACCATTGATGCCAACTTTAATGCTCATAAATTAAAACTTCCTTCCTGATGGAATATATCAAACATATGGTACGTTTAGAATTATATGCAATTCTCTCGGAAAATGCAAGCCCCTTTTTAAAAATTTTTCGACAAGATTCGACAAAATTCGACAAACGCCTTGTTTTTCCTTTGTGCGCTTGGTATGATATAGTTGCTTATCCGCTATTTACCATGGATAGCGTCCCCTTAACGGGGCAGAATGACAGAGAAAAGAGGTGGGAACGATGGCGGCTTTCAGCGACGAGGAGAAGCGGATACTGGCAAACATACTGCCCGGCGTGGCGGCGGCCCTGCGTTCTCCGCTGAACAATCTGCACATGGCCGCCCAGCGCTTGACACAGGGGCAGGAGGGTGACAGCGCCGAGAGCGCCATCATGCGGCAGAGCTACTACCGGATGCTGCGTCTGGTGAGCAATCTGGCCATGGGGCCGGAGCTGCTGTCGGACAAGCCGTTTCAGACGCAGAATGAGGAGCTGGTGGTGCTGCTGGACGAGCTGTGCCGTCAGGCGGACTCCATCGTCCGCGAAGCAGGCGTGGAGGTGCGGTTCGACTGCCGGGAGCGGTACGTGGTGGCCGCAGTGGAGCGGACGTATCTGGAGCGTCTGGTGTGGAATCTGCTGAGCAACGCGTTGAAATTTACGCCGCGGGGCGGCGTTATCACCGTTTCACTGGAGGTGCGGAGCGGTCAGGTGCTGCTGCGGGTGCGGGACACCGGCTGCGGCATTCCGGCGGAGCGGATGGCGACGCTGTTCGACCGCTGGGCTGAGGGACTTGAAGCCGCGCCTGCCGCGTATGGCATGGGGCTGGGCCTGCCCATCTGCCGCCGCATTGCCGAGGGGCACGGCGGCCGCCTGCTGCTGGAGAGCCGGGAGGGTCAGGGTACGCTGGTGACGGTGGCGCTGCCCCACGTCCGCAAGGACGGCGGACAGGTGCGGGACACCGGGTACGACTATGCGGGCGGGTTCTCCCACGTGATGATGGAGCTGAGCGACGCGCTGCCCTATCAGGCCTTCGCGGCGAAGCACATGGACTGAAAATGAAAATTTTGCTTGACCCCGGCGGAAGCCGGGGTTACACTTTTTATTAAGAGTTTTATGCTGCCGGGCGGACAGAGTCGTCCGCCCCTACAACAGAACCGATGAGATTCTACCCCAAACAACAGCGAGGTAAACCTATGGAGCAGAACAAAGGAAAACGGGTGCTGGTGGCCATGTCCGGCGGCGTGGATAGCAGCGCTGCCGCGCTGCTGCTGCGGCGGCAGGGCTATGACTGCGACGGCGCCATGCTGAAGCTGATCCCCAACAGCGACAGCCGCTGCTGCAGCGCCGACGACGCCGAGGATGCCCGTGCCGTGGCCTACCGGCTGGGGATGAAATTTTACGTATTCAACGAGGTGGAGGCCTTCCGCCGGGACGTGATGGATCATTTCGTGGCGGAATACTGCGCCGGACACACCCCCAACCCCTGTATCGACTGCAACCGCTGCCTGAAATTCGGCGCGCTGCTGGATCGGGCGGTGACGCTGGGGTATGACTACATTGCCACGGGGCACTATGCCCGGATCGCCTATGATCCGGCGGCGGAGCGCTATCGCCTGCTGCGGGGCGCGGATCGCCGCAAGGATCAGAGCTATGTGCTGTACCAGCTGACCCAATATCAGCTGTCCCACCTGCTGCTGCCGGTGGGGGATTTCGACAAGCCCACCATCCGGGACAATGCCCGCGAGGCAGGACTGCTGAACGCCGACAAGTCCGACAGTCAGGATATCTGCTTCGTGCCCGACGGCGACTATGTGTCGTTCCTGCGGGGACAGGGCGTGGCGCTGGAGCCCGGCGACTTCGTGGACGAGGAGGGCAACGTGCTGGGCCGTCACCGGGGGTTGCCCTGCTATACCATCGGTCAGGGGAAGGGCCTTGGCATCTCGGTGGGAAAGCACGTGTACGTGCTGGCGAAGCACGAGGCGGACAATACCGTAGTGCTGGGGGACAACGACAGGCTGTTCCGCCGGGAGCTGACCGCCTGCCGGGTCAACTGGATCGCCGGGGAAGCGCCTGCCGCGGCCTTCCGCTGCACGGCAAAGACCCGGTACAGTCAGGTGGAGGCCCCGGCCCTGGCGGAGCCGTTGCCGAAGGGACGGGTGCGGCTGACCTTCGACGAGCCCCAGCGGGCCATCACCGCCGGACAGGCGGCGGTGCTGTACGATGGCGACGAGGTGCTGGGCGGCGGCACCATCGAATGACCCGCCGGTTTGACAGGTGGCCACAAACAGTTCATGGAGCGTATCGGTATCGATACGCTCCATTTCTCATGTCAACATACCCTTGGCTCGCCCTTTGGGAGAGCTGTCACCGTAGGTGACTGAGAGGGGCTTGCC
>OGPK01001752.1_pt1 | contig 15636 bp, 16 predicted proteins | sample 1552921 | NCBI WGS metagenome assembly OGPK01 (sample SAMEA2580264, study PRJEB22360) | human gut metagenome | biome: human gut; feature: human-associated habitat; material: faeces | place: Denmark | collected 2008/2010 | reverse complement strand
TACATTTTAGTGATTGCATTTTACATTTTTATATGGTATACTTTAATAAGAGTAATACCAGAATGATACATGATTTAATAAAATAAATTTATGATAGAAAATATTTGATTAAATATTGAAATAATAAATTAATGGTTTATTATATAAAGCGCATTAAAATTGATACGAATACGAAAATAGTTAATATTAATTAAGGAAGTTGAAATTGGAAAAGACTAATAAAAAAGACAAAATTCAAACGATATACTTAAAATATATTTTTAATGAAAACTCAAATATAGAAGATATTTCTAAAGATATGGCAATAAAATATTATTGTAAACCTACAGATTTAATTATAGAAAGAGGCGAAAATGGAAAGCCTTATTTTACGGGCGAAAACAAAATATTTTTTAACGGTTCGCATTCAAAAGATTTATTGTCGGTTGCAATGTCCGATAAATCCGTAGGAATAGATGTAGAGTTTATTAAAAAGAGAAATTTTTTAGGAATAGCCGAAGAATATTTTTCTTTTAACGAATATAAATATTTAAAATCTTCTCGTAAATTAGAAATTGATTTTTTTACATTATGGACTTTAAAAGAAGCTTATATAAAAAATTTCGGAAAAAAGATTTTCGATATAAAAGATTCTATTGAAATAGATTTAGAAGAAAGAGCTATATACAATTCTGACGATTTATTTTTTGCAACATTTTTTTTAGATAATTCTTATCTTATAAGTGTAAGCTGCGATATAAAAAATGCGGAAGCTTATAAGGATATTGTAATAAAAATGAACGGTTTTAATTTGGATTTGATTTTTGCATATCCTAAGTTTCCGCAAATAGAGTTGATAGAAATTTAATTAAAACTATTGACTTTTTTAATCGCAATATATAAAATATAAACGGTTATTAGATAAAGATATATTATTTAATAAATTTAGCCGATAATTAAGGAGTAAACAATATGAAAAAAATTATAATATTTTTACTGCCTATATTAATACTTTTTAATAGCGATTTTCTTTTTTCTCAAGAGACATCTTTTAAGATTACGGGAATATCGGGAACAGCGTTTATAGAAAAAGCGGATAAATCTTTAAGAGCGTTTAGAGGAAGCGAAGTTCATAGCGAATATAAATTAAAAACTTCAAGCAATAGTCAGGTTGAAATTGTTATATCTAAAAACGGAGACAAAATAGGAAATATAACGGTTTATGAAAATGCAATTTTGCTTGTAAATCCTTCTATTTATAAAAATAATAACGATAAAATTTCATTGTCTTTACTTGAAGGATATATTAAAGTTAATATTCAAAAAAATGCAGGAAATGTTGCGGAAATTCACACGGCAAACACTTCGGCGGTAGTTAGAGGCACGGAATTTGAAGTTGCATTTGCAGAAGACGGTTCAAGCATTGTTTTATTGTCAGAAGGCGCGGTTGATATAATAACGGACGAAGATAAAAAAAATCTCTCTCCTAAAGAAGCCTTTATAAAAACTATGGACGATAAATCTAAAATAATTAAACAAAATTCTGAAAGCGACCCGAGAATATTTTTGAATAGAGGAGAAGAAATTTCAAGAGCCGACTCCGTTTCTACTATAGAAAATCTTATTAATGCAATGGAAAATATTTCGCAGGAAGATGCTAATTTAATTTCGGCTTTAAATAACGAATATAACGAAAAATATATTAACGATATGGAAATGAAAAGATATAGAATGCTTGCAGCTAACGAAGGATATTATAACACTATAGTTAAATTAATAAATTTAGATCCTGAAAAAAAAGTTGAAATGACTCCTTATGCAAGAAAATCTTTGGCTTTATACGGTGCAAATCAAAGAGCTATTAATAAAATGAATAGCGCGATAGTTAAAAACAGAGAAAAATTTGACAAAATAAGAAAAGACTTCGATAAAAAAATTGGCGCTTCAATTTCAAATTAATATTTTTGTTTAAATTCTTGTTTAAATTTTTATTTTATTCTTTTATGCTTAAAATTTGATTTATGCGAAACATAATCGTCTACTATTTGATAGTTGCCGAATAGTTTATATTTATAAATCGTAAGTCCTTCCAAACCTACAGGACCTCTTGCATGAGTTTTATTAGTCGATATTCCAACCTCCGCTCCGAAACCGTATCTAAATCCGTCTGAAAATCTTGTTGAAACATTTGAATAAACATTTGCAGAATCTACGAATGTCATAAATTTTTCTATATTTTCTTTATTTTCTGAAATTATAGAATCGGTATGATGCGAGCTATACTTATTTATATGTTTGTAGGCTTCTTCAACATTGTCGACTATTTTTAACGAAACTTCTTTATCTCCATATTCTTTATGCCAATCTTTGACGATTCCTATATCGGATAAGATTTTTTTTATTTCTTCATCTCCGTTTATTTTAATTTCATTTTCTTTAAATAGAGAATATAATTTTTTTAAAAATTCATTTGCAATATTTTTATTTATTAAAATAGTTTCAACGGAATTGCAAGCGCTTGGATATTGAGCTTTTGAATCTAAACAAATTTTTAAAGCGTTTTCTATATTTGCGCTTTCGTCAATATATAAATGACATATTCCGTCCGCATGTCCTAAAACGGGAATATTTGTATTTGCCTTTATATATTGAACTAAATCGTTTGAGCCTCTTGGAATTATTAAGTCGATATATTTATCCATAGACAAAATATTTTTAATATCCTCTCTACTAAAAACTAAATTTACAGAATTTTTTGGAAATTCTTTTATATCGCTTAAAACTTGATTTATTATTTCAAATATAATTTTATTCGTATTCTCTCCTTCGCTTCCGCCTTTTAATATTACGGCGTTTGAAGATTTTATGCATAAAGAAGATATTTGAGAGATAACATCAGGACGCGCTTCAAAAATAACAGCGATAAGTCCGATTGGGCATGAAACTTTTTTTAAGATTAAATTATCGTCAAGTTCCGTTTCGGTTAATATTTTATTTATAGGTTCTTCCAATTTTATAACATCTTTTATGCCTGAAATTATATCAATCATTTTGTTATCGTCTAATTTAAGTCTGTTAAACATTGAAAGAGATATTTTTTTATTATTCAAAAGTTCTTTAGCGTTTTCTAAATCTTTATTATTCGCTTCAAATATTTCGTTTTTTCTTTTTTCAATATTTTTTGCAATTTCTAAAAGAGCATAATTTTTTATTTCAGCATTTAAAGATTGCAATTTATAAGTAGATTCTTTTGCATTTTTTACTAAATCTATTAATTCCATATAATTTTCCGTTTAGATTTTTTATTATGATATCATATTTTATAAAAATTTCAATTAAAACTTTTGATAAATTTTTTAATTTTTCTAAATAAACGCTTGACATATTTTTCAAAATGTTATTATGTTTATAATATTAATTTTTAAGGAGAATTAAAATGTTTACTAAAATTTTAAAATCATTTATTCTAATTTCTTTTTTATCGTTATTTTTTATCGGATGCGGTAATAATGCAAGCGAAGAAATAAGCGAAATTCATCCGTCTTTTATACCCGCGGTGTATAGTTTAGACGATTTGGTAATCACTAACAGAAATCAAGTCGCTGGCGGAAATGGCGATTTAGTCGTAAAATACGCTTTCGTTAGAGATAACGCTCCAAAAGATTTTACTACAAAAGAAATGGGATATATGACATTAATGCCTGGCGATTCTGTTGGACTTCATAAACATGAAGGAAACGAAGATAGTTATTTAATAGTATCTGGAGTTGGAACTTATACCGATGAAGACTGAAGTCAATACGAGGTTAAAGCTGGCGATATGACTATATGCCGTTCTGGACATAGCCATGCTTTATCTAATAGCAGTCAATCGCCTTTAATATTTTTTGCCGTTTTATCAGGAAAGTAATTTACTAACTTAAAATTATTATAAAGTAGTTTAATAAGAGATAGAATAAAATATTTATCCTATCTCTTTAATTTATCATTTTTCAATATAAGCGTAATTAAATTTATATCTTCCCAAAGGCTCGTCAGTATAATTTTTAAGTTTCGGACTAACAACCAAAAAATCCGTTCTGTATATAAAAGGTATAATCGGAACTTCGTCAAATAATATAGCTTCGGCTTCTCTCAACGCTTCCATTCTCTTTTCGGCATCTATTGAAGTTCGAGCATATTCTATTAAATTGTCGTATCTTTCGTTTGAAAATCCGCCGTAATTAAAATCGCTGTCGCTTGTCATTATTTGAAGCATTGTCAAAGGGTCGTTATAATCTCCCGTCCAACTTGCTCTAACCATTTGATAATTGCCAGCTTCTCTTAAAGGCAAACTTATTTTTGACTCAACCGTTCTTAATCTCAAATCAACATTTAAATTCTTTTTCCACATATCCTGCACGGCTTCCATTACCGTAGTATAAAATCCAGCTCCGACATTTAATTCTATAGTAGGGAAATTTTCTCCGTTCGGATATCCAGCTTCCGCCATTAATCTTTTTGCTTCTTCAATATTTTTTGCATAATTATTAATGTCTATATAATCTCCGCTTTCTTCTCTGAAAGATTTATTTAAACCTTTTACCACAGGAGGAACGAATCCGCCAGTCGCTATTAATTTTCCATGTCCGATATTTCTTGCTATATAATTTCTATCTATCGCAAGAGATAAAGCTTTTCTCACTCTTTTGTCGGATAAAGCTTTGTCTTTAGTATTAACATCGATATAATAACAGCCTATAATATCGCTTACCGCCATAAGTCCGTCTTTAATCAAATTTTCAATCTCGCCAATCGGAGGAGCGGTGATAGAAAAATCTACATCTCCCGTTCTAACGGAATTTAAAGCTATATATTCGTCAGCCATTAAAACGAAATTTATTCTTTTAGCGACTTGATTCTTATAATCCCAATAATTAGTATTGATTTCAAAAGCGATTAACTCGTCAGGTTTTCTTTCAACCATTTTATAAGCGCCATTTCCAATATAAGTTTCTGCTTTCCAAGTCCAATCGTCTCCGTAGGTTTCTATAATATCCTCTCTAACGGGAACATATATTCCGCCCGAAGCGACTATATCTAGAAAATATAAAGTAGGAGCTTCCAACTCTATTATTAAAGTATTTTCGTCTGCAGCGATAACTCCTAAAGATTCAACCGATTTTAATCCTTTAGTTATATCTTTAGCGTTTTTTATATATCCCATTAAATAAGACATTGGCGATGCAGTTTTTGGATTAACCGCTCTTCTGAAAGAATATAAAAAATCTCCCGCGGTAACTTTTTTACCATCGCTCCATTTTGCATTATCTCTTAAATGAAAAGTATAAACTAAATTGTCTTTGCTTATCTCCCATTTATTTGCGACTCCTTCGATTATATTATTATTCGTATCTTTATTTAGCAAACCTTCAAAAGCATGATTAATATATATAAAACCGTAAGAGCTACTATTTAAAGTTGGGTCTATGGTTTTTAATTCATACTCCAAGTTTACCGTTATCTCATCTTTAATCTCTTTTTTGTTTTCTTTAATATTATTGCAAGACGAGAGCAACATCAACAATATCAAAGTTTTTGTAAAAAATTTGTAAGTCATAAAAAACTCCTTTGTCTAGGCTTCCTAAACCTGACATTAATTAAGATTTTATTTTTATAACCGTTTGAAATGCAGTTTAATCTTGTTTTGATTTAATAGAATTAATAAATAAAACAAGACCAACTTTAGAAAAGAATCTCATTTTATTTATTTTTATAATATGAGAGTGATTCCCTACGCTGGCATTACCCAAACAGGTTATAAGGGTCGAAATATTTTATTTCCTCTCAGCCTTTTAAAGCTCCCCTATTGATTAATATTGTAATATATTTTAATTTTTTGTCAACATGTTAAGTAATTATTATTTTAATTAAAATAATAATTAAATCCCAAATACATATGCGTTCCGAAATAGTATTCCTTATACGAAATCGATAAATCTCTAATCATTGAATTGTAATAATTATTCATTATGCTTGAATAGTAAAAAACCAAAGAAAAATTGCTTTTTTCAAATCTGTATTCTATAGATTTTAAGGTTCTATAAAAATTAAGATAAGTCACAAAAGTATTTACATTTTTATTATAAGCGACAAAAACATATACATCCAAAATTAAATCCAATATCGGAAAATCCTTAAACCACATTGCCGAACTTACCATAGGAAAACTTAATATTTTTAAATTTTGAGAATAATCGTTATAATTTATAGTTTCAATGCCTATTAATTCTTTTTCTTCCATAAGATACATAGGCGAACTTGAAATATAACCGTTTAATTGACTTACGCTTGAAATCGTAATAAATATAACAATTAATAAAATCTTTTTTATAAACATTAATTTACCTAATAAATATACCTTATTTACCATATATTATATAAAAAATATTAAAAATTTAAAGCAAAAAATTCTATTGCTTGACATAATTTACATACTATTATATCATACTTTTCGGAAAATCATACTATTAATATTAAATTATAAGTTAGGAGTTAATATGTTTAAAAATTTTATCTATTATAGCGTCTTATTATTATTTTCTATAAATTTATTTCTTTATTGCGATGAAACTAACGGCTCCTTAAAATATAAAATGGATAATTATGAGGAAAAAGTAAAAACTAAGTGGGAATATAATCCTTTTAAGAATTATGCAACAGATAGATATTTTTCTTCTTGGCTTAATCCAAACGCTTATAATAGCAAATTTTGGTTTGGAGATATTTTTAATATAAAAGAAATGTATCCGAATAAAAATTTTAATTTTGACAAAATTATATTATATTATCATCCGACTTTAGCTACAGAAGTGACGCCTATAAGTTTTAAGCATAATGAAAAACATAGATTTAAAATAGGAGTCGGATATTTGACGCATTTTTTCTTTTCGCATTACGGAAAAGGATTTAGTCAATATTACGGAAAAAGTTTATTTTACGGAACTTATACGCAGACGGAAGTATTTTTTGATTATATATACAATAATTCTTTTAAGTTTAGATTTTCTCCTTTAAGGCATGTATGCTCTCATATAGCGGGCGATATATTGGGAGATGATAAGTTATACGATAAATCTACGGAAGAATTTAAAGATAACGGATTTGAGCAGATGCAATTTTCCGCTCATTATAAATACGGATGGTTTGCTTTTTACGGCGGAGTAGCTTTTGCAATTACGGGTTTTAAAAAATCAAATTTAGTTGATTTGTTTAATATTTTTTCTGGAATAGATTTTAGAGTTCCAATTTGGGGCGAGATTAGTTTTATTTCGGGAGTATATTTAGGAGTTAATCTTGACCAAATAAATACGATTAAAAGAACGATTGACGATTATATAGCTTTAAGAAGTTATAACGAATGGACGCCTTCAATATCCGTAGGAGCTGGCGTTGAAATTTATAGAATTATAATTGGCGTAAAATATCAATATGAACGCTCTAAACAATTATACGCTTTCAAAAAAATGGAAAGTAAATTTGGACTTGAAGCGAGTTTATATTTATAAAATTAATATTCGCCTTCAGAATTATTTTTATAATATTTAGAAACATCATAAGGAGAAAATATTCCTAAATCGGTAATTATCGCGCTTACCAGATGCGGCGGAGTATAATCGAAAGCGGGATAAAATCCTTTAACTCCTTCTTTTGCAGTTTTTACTCCCATAGCTTCCGTTACTAATTTTTCGTCTCTAAACTCAAATTCTATATCTTCAAATCCTCTATGACTTTTATCGGGCGCGCCCGTTACAAAATAAGGAACTCCCAAATATTTTGAAATAATCGATATTTGATAAGTGCCGATTTTATTTACAACCGCTCCGTTTAAACAAATCAAATCTGCAGCAGAAGTGAATATATCGACTTTTTTCTCTTGCATTGTATAAGCTATCATATTGTCGGTTATAACTGTAGTGTCGGCATTTTGCTCAAAGGCTACGGTTGCCGTTAATCTTGCTCCTTGAAAATACGGACGAGTTTCAGCGCAAATTATTTTTATATCTTTATTTTGTTTTTGAAATTCTCTAATCATAAAACCGACTATTGACTCTCCAAAACATTGAGTTAAAATCGTTCCTTTAGAGGGAAACATTGAAACCAAATATTCAGCCATTTTTTTAATTTTCGCGTATCTTTTTGTGGAAAGTTCTATTCCTTTATTAAAAATTGCCTCTATTATTTCGTTTGAATCTTTGTTTTTATTTATCGCGTCAATTCCCGCATCTAAACAATTTTTTGTTATAGACATCATTCTTGCGCTTGTAGTCGGACGAGAGTTTGCCAAAGTATCGCAAGCGTTTTTAAGAAATTTAATTTTATCTTCGCCTTGCAAATTTTTAGATTCATATCCCGCCAAAGCCATTCCCATTGCAACAGCCAAATAAGGTCCCGCGCTTTGAGTCACCATATCGGCTATTGCTTTAGAAACTTCTTTATAAGTTTTGCATTCTACAAAATTAATTTTATTCGGATAAACTCGTCTGTCCAATATTTTTACTATTCCGTCTTCATACCAAGCTATATTTTCAAATTGAAGCATAAAAGCCAAATCTTTATCGATTCTTTCCATAGATTTTTCTCTTAAATTAATTTATTTTCTCTCTCAAAAAATTCTTAAAAATTATTTAATCGTTCAATTTCTATTTTATTTTCTAGTAATACTTGTAGGATTTTCAGCTCCTTGAGGAGTAAATGTTCCTTTAGTGAAACTTCTAAAAGATAAAGCATCGCCTTGTTTAGTCTCATAACTTGTCGCGCTAATTCTTGTTATATCGGATGCGGGAATTAGATTATTACTACTATCGCTCATAGAACCGTCAGAGTATATCGTAATAACAAGAGTATTATCTTCTACATTATGCCATTTGCCCGCATAATAGGATAATGTTATCGGGTTTGAATTTGACTTACAGCAAATATGAAATAAGGATAAAAAGAATAATATTATTATTAAATTTTTTAGATTTTTCATTGATTAACCTCCACAATGAATTATAAATTAAATTTTAACCAATTTGTAAAATCAGCAACTTTTATTAGTTTTTCTCTTTGCATTATAACTTCTTTTCCAATTTTGAGCAAACTATATTCAATGTCGGCTCTCTTTTTTTCGTCAGAAACGGATTCTATTTCTTTAACTCTCGCGCAACCCGTAGTTCTTCTTATTATTTCAAGTCCACAAATTCCGAAAGAATATTTTAAAACATTATCAAGATAATATTTTTTAAACTCTTCGTTTTTTGCCGAAATGTCTTTAATGTCTTTTTTAAATTTAATTAAAAATTTCTTTTTGAATAATTTTATTATATCGTTTATCGCATTATAAATAAAACGCATAAATTTTTTATTATTTGTAATATTCAAATGATAAACATAAGAAAAAATAAGATTTGCAATTAAAGTTCCCAAGTCGTAGCCAATCGGTCCATAAAATGCAAATTCGCAATCCATAACTTTAATATATTTGTCGTTTGTAAAAATAGAACCCGTATGCAAATCGCCATGTATTAAAGCTTGAGGATTATTCATAAACTCGTATTTTAATTTTGCCACTTCAAATTGCAATTGTTTATTTTTATAAAATTCTTTTTCAACATATTTTTTCAAACAATCGGAAAAAACATTTTCTTTAAGCAAATTAAAAAAAGGCTCTGTAAAAACCAACTCCTCGCTTATTTTACATAATTCTTTATTCGTATATTTTATAACTTCGTTTTTTTTAGAAAATGCATCTGTAAAAAAATCGGCGGTTGATAAAGTAGTTTCTATTATAAAATCGGTTATCTGTTCGGGCAGATGATAAAGAATTTTTCCTTTAATCAAAGCGTCTCTTAATATAATGCAATCTTTCAAATCTTCCATTATAAAAAGTTTCATCGTTTCGTCTATATAAAAAATTTTAGGAGCAAGTTTTTGGAATTTTTTTCCGTAATAAGTTAAAATTTCAGCTTCTCTTTTATTTCTGTTAATATCTAAAATTCTACCCGAAGAATTACTTCTTGTATGAACTCCAGCTTGTTTTATTATGACGGATTTTTTATTATTTTTAACTCTATAAACATAATTTAAATTTCCATCTCCAATTTCATTGCAAGTCGTATCTTTAGAATTAAAATATTTAAATTTTTCTTTAGCGTATTCTAAAATATCTTTTTCATTCATTAAAAAATATTTATTAAATTTATTCATATAAGTAATCCAAGATTTTTTTTAGTTTCTTTTAAAGAATATATTTTTATATCGTTAGCTTTATATTCTCTCATTTTAGCGTCTTCGGTTATTAGCCAAAAATCAGAATATCGTCCATGTAGCATTGAAGCGTAATGAGATGCCTGCGCGACTATTAAAGCGTCTATTTTATGCTTATATTTATTTTTAGGTTCAATTTTATTATTTATGTATATTTTTCTGTATTCGTTTGCAGAAATTATATTTAGCGGTTCTATTTTTAATTTATCGTTAAAAAAAAACTTAAGATAATTAATTATTATATTTAAATAATTGTCTTCTATATCGTTATTTTCCTGCAATCCGAGAGTAAGTTCATGTATAGCTATTGAAGAAACCACAAAATCGTTAATTTCATTTTTTATAGATTCAAATATATTAAATCTTTCTTTTTCTTCTACGCCAATTTTATTAAAATCTTCTATTAAAAACGACAAAACGCAAGTATCCAATATGCAACATATTTTTTTATTCATTTTTATGCCTCATATTAATTATAGTTTGCGTTAAATTATTTGTTTTTAATTTTCCTATTAAATCGTTAAAATCTTTTTTTACTTTAACTTTATCTAAAATTTCTATAGGTTCTAACTTAAATATTTCTATACCTTCTATAATTCTGCCGTATTCGTCTTGTTTGACTTCGGCGTAAATTTCAACTTCTTCATACAAATAATTACGCCAAGTTTTCGCTATCTCTATATCTTTATTAGGAATTGGAAATATTACGGAATAATTATTTATATCTATATGTATATTTATATTAGGTTCTTTACCGCCTATATCGTTAACTCTTCCTTGAAAAAAACCTACGACATTAAGCGAAATATTTTCGTCTAATGAAGAATTTTTTATAGTTTCTATAACTTCGTTAGATTTATCTACAATATCAACCCATTCTATCGAATTATTATAAGTTATAAAACTTCTTATATTATCTTTTACTTTTTGAAATATTTTATTTTCAGTAAAAGATTTATTGACTTCTAAAGTGCAAGCTATAGAACCGAATTTTATCATTTTTAATTTTATATTTTTATCGGCTTTCTCTATACTTTTTAAAAAATCCGAAGCGATTTTTGAAGTTTCGGAAGATTTAAGATTTTCTAAATTTACATTATTACTTTGTAATTTAAATGTAATTTCGTATTTTTCTTTATTTTCCATAAACATATATTAGTATAAATTGCCGATTTGTCAATTATAATTTTATGTTTTTATTATTTATATATTAGCATAAAAAATATAAATTTAAATAGAATTATAATGATTTTATTAACTCAAATTTATTTATATTATTAAGCCGTATTGTATTTTTAGATTTTTAATTTATAATTTCAGACTGTTAAAAAATGCAAATTGATAAAACAAAACTCTATTATTTAAGGATTTTTTATGTGCGGTATAGTCGGCTATGTCGGAGAAAATAATTCTGTTGATATTCTAATGAATGGACTTTATTCTTTGGAATACAGAGGATACGATTCGGCGGGAATTTCAATAGTTGAAAACGATAATATAATAACTTTCAAATCGGAAGGAAAAATTGAAAACTTACAAAATATTATAGATAAAAATAAAAAAATAGAATCAAATATTGGAATAGGACATATAAGATGGGCGACTCACGGAGCGCCTTCCGATATTAACGCTCATCCTCATTCTACAGCGAGGCTTTCTTTAGTTCATAACGGAATAATAGAAAATTATAAAGACATAAAAAATAATCTTATAAATAAAGGTTATAAATTTATTTCAGAAACCGATACGGAAGTCGCTGCAAATTTGATAGATTATTTATATAATGGAAATCCTTTGCTTGCCATAAAAAAAGCGATTGAAATTATAGAAGGTTCTTACGCTTTTGCAATTATTTTTAAAGACAAACTTGATAAAGTTTACGCTATAAGAAAATGCGCGCCTCTTATTGTAGCTTTGGGTAAAAACGAAAATTTTATAGCGTCAGATATTCCCGCGATATTAAAATACACGAATAAATATATTTTAATAGACGAAGAAAATATTGCGGAATTACAAAAAGATAAAGTTATTATTTACGATAAAGATTTGAAAGAAGTAAATGCAAAAGTAAACGAAGCTAATTGGACTTTGGAACAGGCTGAAAAATCTGGATATGAACATTTTATGATTAAAGAAATTTACGAACAGCCTAAAGCGATTTTAGACACGATAGAGCCAAGAATTGTGCATGGAATTCCCGACTTCAAAAGAGATAATATATTAGACGAAAATTTTTGGAAATATTTTGAAAGAGTTTATATTGTAGGCTGCGGAACTGCAATGCATGCGGCAATGATTGGGAAAAGATTGATTGAAGATAATTGCAGAATTCCCGTAGAATGCGAAATTGCTTCGGAGTTTAGATATAAAAATCCTATTATAACCGATAAAACTCTTGCAATATTTATTTCGCAGTCGGGAGAAACCGCCGATACTTTAGCCGCTTTAAATTTGGTTAAAGAGAGAGGATGCAAAAGTTTAGCTATAGTTAATGTAAACGGCTCTTCAATAGCGCGAGCCGCCGATTATGTTATTTATACTTACGCGGGACCTGAAATATCTGTAGCTTCAACAAAAGCTTATTCCGTTCAAGTTGCTATAATGTATTTAATAACTTTTAAAATATCTTTGGCAAGAAAATTAAAAGAAGAAAAAGAAATAAAAATTCTTATAAGAAATATGCTTAACGCGATTGATTCCATAAACGATTTGCTTGATATGAGCGATGAAATAAAAAATATTTGCGTAGATTATAAAGAAGTTAATAGCATATTTTTTATGGGAAGAGATTTAGATTATTATCAGGTTATGGAAGGCGCTTTAAAAATGAAAGAGATTAGCTATATTCATTGCGAGGCTTATGCTGGAGGCGAGCTTAAACATGGAGTAATATCTTTAATAACCGAAGGAACTTCTGTAGTAGCTTTGGCTATTCAAGAAAAAATTTTAAATAAAATGATAAGCAATATAAAAGAAGTTGTTTCAAGAGGAGCTAAAGTTTTATTATTCGCTAAAAAAGGAATGAATATAGATAAAGACGCTTACGATAAAATAGTATATCTACCTAATATTGAAGATATGTTTATGCCTATCGCCTCAATAGTCGCTTTACAATTACTCGCTTATCATACCGCCGTTATCAGAGGTTGCGATGTCGACAAACCAAGAAATCTAGCAAAAAGCGTTACCGTTGAATAATTAATTATTATATTCTTATAGACTTTATTATTGAAACAAAATATAATTAAATTTTGATTAAACTTACTAATTAAGGAGATAAATTATGATAGTAGTAATGAAACCAAACGCAAAAGAGGAATATATAAATAATATTACCGAAAGATTAACTAACGCGGGACTTGGAACAAATAAAATTGTCGGAGTCGATTGCACGGTTATCGGCATAGTCGGAGATACTTCAAAAGTAGACAGAGAGCTAATATCCACTTTGCCAGGAGTTGCGAGAGTTTTAAAAGTTCAAGAGCCTTTTAAAAGAGCAAATAGAGCCTTCAAAAAAGAAGATACTATTGTCAATGTTTCGGGAGTGAAAATTGGAGAGAAAAAACCCGTTATTATCGCAGGACCTTGTTCCGTTGAAAGCGAGGAGCAAGTTATTAATATTGCTAAAAGCGTTAAATCTGCTGGAGCTTCAATTTTAAGAGGAGGAGCTTTTAAGCCTAGAACTTCACCTTATGCTTTTCAAGGTTTGGCTTTGGACGGACTTAAAATTTTAAAGCTTGCTAAAGAAGAAGTTGGAATTCCAATAGTAAGCGAAATCGTTTCAATTAGGCATTTGGAAGAATTTGATAATACGGTAGATATGATTCAAATTGGCGCTAGAAATATGCAAAACTTTGAATTATTAAAAGAAGTCGGAAAATTAAAAAAACCGATTCTATTAAAAAGAGGGCTTGCAAACACTATGGAAGAATGGTTAATGAGCGCCGAATATATTTTAGATAAAGGCAATAGCGATGTAGTTTTATGCGAAAGAGGAATAAGGACATTTGAAAATTATACGCGTAATACTTTTGATGTTAGCGCGATTCCAATGATAAAGCGAGTTAGTCATTTACCTGTGATAGGCGACCCTTCGCATGCGAGCGGAAAATCTTGGATGGCACTTCCATTAACATTAGCCGCGTTATCTGCTGGAGCTGACGGAATGATAATAGAGGTTCATAACGACCCTGAGCATGCATTATGCGATGGAGCGCAATCTATCAAGCCTGAAGTATTTGCAGATATAATGGAGGCTGTTAATATGATTAGCGAAACTGTATTAAAGATAAAAGCTAAACATAACGGTAGAGTTTATACGAAATAAAATTTTTATATATTTATTGGAACTTTTATTTGTAATAACGAAATAGATTATATTAATAGTAGATTGCTTCGGACTTCGTCCTCGCAATGACTAAACAAAATAAAAACGGACGAAGTTTTAACCTCGCCCGTTTAACTTGAAAGTTTAAAATTATATTTATATTATTAATGGCAATTTTAAACTAAAATAAATATTATTCGGATATTTTTTTCCCTTTAAATAAGCAGTCGTCTACAGTACTACTTTTACTTTTAAAAGTTATTTCTAAAGTTGAAGAATCGTAATAATAAACTATACTAATATCTGTAAAATTATAACCTGTTTCGACTATTATATCGACTGCCTCAGATTTAGATTCTTTTCCATCTTTGATTGTTTTCTTCCATTTTGAAATATCAAAACCAAATGCTTGCCCACCGCCATTGCCACTTGTTATTTTAGACCTTCCTGTTATCCTAGTAGTATTTTCATCGAGTTTAGAAACTTTAGTATCGTCACTAGTATCATGCCATATATTCCAAACATTATCGTCTCTATATGTTCCTGCAGGTGGAGGAAAATTTCCATTTTCGATAGTTTCAGTTCCGCCGCCCGTTTCAGAGCCTCCGCCCGTTTCAGAGCCTCCGCCCGTTTCAGAGCCTCCGCCTGTTTCAGAGCCTCCGCCTGTTTCAGAGCCTCCGCCTGTTTCAGAGCCTCCGCCCGTTCCAGAGCCTTCGCCCGTTCCAGAGCCTTCACCTGTTCCAGCGCTTCCGCCCGTTCCAGAATTTCCGCTTTTTCCGCCGCCTGTAATTTCAGTTCCATCGGCATTGTCCTTTTCTTTTACTCCGCTTTTATCTTCGGCGCTACAACTTACGAAAGCTATCAAAGACAAAAAGCATAATAAGATTGTAATTTTTTTTAGTAGTTTCATACTACACTCCTTAATTTTTATTAAAAACATTTAAATAAATGTTTCTTGCGAAATTAAAATTTTGATTGAATTGAAATAATTCAAATATTAGTTTTTTATTTGAGAAAAATTTTTGCAATAAAATTGAAGC
>OGPK01001748.1_pt1 | contig 15677 bp, 9 predicted proteins | sample 1552921 | NCBI WGS metagenome assembly OGPK01 (sample SAMEA2580264, study PRJEB22360) | human gut metagenome | biome: human gut; feature: human-associated habitat; material: faeces | place: Denmark | collected 2008/2010 | reverse complement strand
CGGAGCGTATCGGTAAATTTCTGTGAAATAAGCATCACGCCGGCACGCAGCGCCTCGATGTCGTCGCTCTTCTGCATGGCATCGACGGCACGCTGCACGTCGTCGCGCACGGGGAGCATCGCCAGCAGCACGTCACGACCGCCGGTCTGCACCAAGTCCATCTTCTCCTTGAGCGTACGCTTGCGGTAATTATCGAATTCGGCCTGCAGGCGGATGAATTTATCCTGCCACTCGGCCAGCGCCGCCGTCAGATCCGATCCCGCTCCGGCCTTGTCGCCGCCTTCGGCAGCGTCTGCCATTGTGTCAGTCCCGTCCTGCGAATCGTCTGACACATTGGCACAGGGTTCGCCGTCGCACGAAGGGTAACCTTCACCGGGAACGAATCCTTCGTCACCGTCAACAGCCTCATTATAAGTTTTTTCCTTTTTCATATCTCGTGTTTTTCAGATTTTCCGTCTTATATTCGAACAAATTGTATACCAACCGCCGGGCCATGCCTACCCGATGATAAAAATCGCCGGGCGCCTGTTCATTTCCGGCAGCCGCACCGACCGCCACTCGCGCACGGGGAGCGTACGGATATATTCGCCGGGAGCGGTAATGTCCATCGCCAGCGTCAGGCGCGTCTCGGGGGCAAGGGTTTGCAGGAGCTGTTCCATCAGCTTCACATTGCGGTAAGGCGCCTCGATGAAGAGCTGCGACTGGCGTTCGGACTGCGCACGGCGTTCGAAGCGACGGATCGCCTGCACCCGTTCGGGCGGCTTGACGGGCAGGTAGCCGTTGAAGGCGAACGACTGCCCGTTGAGCCCCGAAGCCATGACGGCCAGGATGACGGACGACGGCCCGACGAGCGGCACTACGCGGATACCGTGGCGGTGGCACGCCTCGACGACCAGTGCCCCGGGATCGGCGACGCCCGGCACGCCCGCTTCGGAAACAACCCCCGCCGAGCGGCCCTCAACGAGCGGTTTCACCAGCTCTTCGACCTCACGCCCGGCGACGGTATGTTCGTTCAGCTCGCGGAACTCCAGCGTGTCGATCGGCCGCGCGATGCCGGCCTTCGACAGGAAGCGCCGCGCCGAACGGGTGTTTTCGACGATGAAATAGTCGAGCGAATCCATCACGGCACGGTTCGCCGCGGGCAGCACGTCCCACGGTGCCGTCTCGTCCGAAATCGGACACGGGATCAGATAGAGCGTTCCGTACATCTTATTTCAGTTTTTCGAGTTTGGCCCGGAGTTCCCGCTCCCGGGCAACGGCTTTCGTATACAGCACAGCAAACCAGACGCTCAGCGCCATGACACCGGCGATCACCACCCCGAAAACACCGCTCAGGAAAAATGCGCTCACGACCAGCCCCGCAACCGAAAGCACCAGCGGGGATTTGCGGACATTGCAGCCGATAGCCACATAGCCGCCCGCCAGCACGAGCATCACGATTCCGACCACCAGCCTCACCCCGTTTCCCTGGGCGTTGACCAGTTCGACCACGCCGCTGGCGAGCGCCAGCAATGCCGCGGCGAACATGGCGCTGCGGGCCTTGCCCAACTGGTCGAGGGCCGATTCGGATTCGAGCTGTGCCGTCAGCAGCCGCGCCCCGAGGCACCCGGCGGCCTCATCGCGCCCGGCGGGACAACCGCAGGAGGGGCACTTATCAGTGCCGGAAGCGATTTCACCGCCGCAATCATAGCATTTCATATCGTTATTCTTTGAGGTAAATCCGTTTTACGCGCCCCGAAACCGAGGTCATGATCTCATAGGGAATCGTATCGAGCACGCGGGCCATCGTTTCCAGGTCGTTGCCCGGCTCGGGCGAGAAGACCACGACTTCGTCGCCTTCCTTCACGCCGGGAATCCCCGTAATGTCGACCATGCAGCTGTCCATGCAAATGCGTCCGACGATGGGGGCGGAACTCCCGGCCACCAGCACCGACCAGCGGCCGCAGCCCAGATGGCGGTCGAGCCCGTCGGCATATCCGATGGGGATCGTCGCCGTCGTAGTTTCACGCGTGAGTTTTCCGGCCCGTCCATACCCTACGGCGTCGCCTGCGGGCAGGTGCTTGACCTGCACGATACGCGTGCGGAGGGTCGAGACGGGACGCAGCATCCCGTTATGCCGGTAGCCGAAGCCATAAAGCCCCAGCCCGAGGCGGCACATGTCGAACTGCGCCTCGGGGAAACGTTCGATGGCGGCCGAATTGGCCGTATGGCGGATAACCGGGTAGGGCAGCGAAGCGGCGACGCGGGCGCTCATGCGGTCGAACAGCGCGATCTGCGCCCGGGTATAGGCATCCTCTTCGGGCATGTCGGCACAGTTGAGGTGCGAGAAGACCGAAGCGACCTTGACCTGCGGGGTTTCCGCCAGCGCCTTGCACAGCGCCCCGACTTCGTCGTCCATGAAGCCCAACCGGTGCATACCCGTGTCGAGCTTGATATGGATCGGGTAACGGCTCTCGCCCGCATGCACCACGGCCCCGGCGAAGGCTCGGAGCGAATGAAGGCTGTATATCTCGGGTTCGAGGCGGTTGGCGATCATCTGATCGAAACTGTCGGCATCGGCGTTGAGCACCACGACGGGCATCGAAATGCCCCGCTCCCGCAACAGTACCCCCTCGTCGGCGAACGCCACGGCCAGGTAATCGACGCCCTGGTGCTGCAAGAGCTGCGCGACTTCGAAATCGCCGGCACCGTACGAACCGGCCTTGACCATCGCCACGAGCTTCGTACCGAAGCTGAGCTTCGAACGGAAGAAATTAAGGTTGTGCGTCATAGCGTCGAGGTCGACCTCCAGCACTGTCGTATGGCTGCGGCGCGCGAGGGCGTGCGCCAATTTCTCGAAACGGAAATCGCGGGCGCCTTTCAGCAGGATGGCACGCCCGGCCACCGCCCTGCGGTCGATGCGCGCGATGCACTCGTCGGTCGAGGCGTAAAACTCCTTGTCGCAGCCGAACAGACCGGCATGGCGTTTCAGGCGCGGGCCGATGCCGATCAGGAAGTCGACGCCGGCACGTGCGACCATCCCCGCGACACGGCCGTAGAGTTCGTCGTCGGAAAGCCCGCTCTGCGAGATATCCGACAGGACGAGCGTACGGCGGCGGTTCAGCGCCACGCCGTGCAGGTAATCGAGTGCCAGCGCCAGCGAATTGAGGTCGAGGTTATAGGCGTCGTTGATCAGGATCGAATCGTTGATGCCCTCCTTCACCTCGAGGCGCATGGGCAACGTAGGCGCCGAAGCGAACGACGGCGCGGGATAGTGCATCGCGGCGCAGAACGCCTCGACGATCTGGGCATTGCGGCGCGACGCGGCGTTGCCGATGACCGATTCGGGCACCTCGGGGAATGCCGCGGCATCGAAGGGTTTGCGGTCGGCGAAACGCGCCGCGACCATGCCCCCCAGCGGTTCATAATAGCTGTGGTAGACGATTTTCGAAGCATTGCGGGCCAGCACCATCTTCTCGTCGCACTTCTGCTCGAGATTGAGGAAATTCTCCTGGTGCGCGTCGCCGATCGAGGTAAAAACAACCACGTCGGGACGGATGATGCGCTCCAGCCGCTCCATCTCTCCGGGCTTCGAAATGCCCGCCTCGAAGATGGCTAACTCCTCGTCGCCTTCGAGCATCAGCACCGAGAGGGGCACGCCCAGCTGCGAATTGTAGCTTTTCGGAGAGCGGTAATATTTCATCCCCGCGGGCAGTTCTTCGGCGATCCACTCCTTGATGACGGTCTTGCCGTTCGAACCGGTGATGCCGACGACCGTACCCCTGAATTGCGCACGGTAGTGCGCCGCAAGGCGTTGCAGGGCATCGATGGCGTTGTCCACACGCACGAAGCCGCAATCGGCGGGGCACTCGACATCCCGTTCGACGAGGAACGCACGCACACCACGCGCCGACATCTGGGCGACGAATCCGTGCGAGTCGTGGTTGGCACCGCGCATGGCCACGAACATCGGGCAGCAGCCCAGTTCGCACGACAGCGAACGGCTGTCGGTGACAACCGACCGCACTTCGGCATCGCAGCCTGTAAATTTCCCGCCGACAACGGCGGCTATTTCCGAGAGTTTGTAGTTCATCCTGTATCTTATCCTTTTTTCGCCGGGGCAGATGGCATTCGGGGCTTCACGAAGCTGGCGGGGCAGGAACATACGCGGAATATGCGGCTGCCGCGAGCGGAAGCGCCGGAGGCAGTCGTCCTCACGAAAGGTCAAATGTCACGATCGTAATTCCCGCCCCGCCCCGGTCGGCATGCTCGTCGCGGGCGCTTTCGACCTCAGGCACCGTGCGCAGGTAGCGGCGTATCTCCTCCTTGAGAGCCCCCGTGCCCTTGCCGTGGAGGATCGACACCGACCCCACGCCCACCATCAGGGCGTCGTCGATGAAATCCTGCACGGCGTCCAGCGCCTCGGCGGCACGCATGCCCCGCACGTCGATATGGTCTTTGAAGCTGAGCTTGCGGGCCGAAATGTCGGCCGACACCACCGTCCGCGCCGTCTGCGGGCGTGTCGCCTCGCGGAACTCGCTGTTCGAGACTACGGTCAGCATCTTCCGGTCGACCGTAGTCAGTATCTGGCCGAAGGCGACCTGCGCCTTGCGCCCCTTGACCGACTGCACCACGCCGACCATATCCTGTCCGGCCATGCGGACTTTCGACCCGGCCTCCACCTCGCGCGGTTTCGGAGCCTCGGCAGGGGCAGCCCCCGCCGCCTGCGCCTCGCCCCGCTGCGCCTTGCGTTCTTCACGCCGCTGACGGCGGCGCTCGATACGTTCGATCTCGCGGGCGACCTCGGCGTCCTTGTCCGCCGTGTCGGCCTTCGCCACCGCGTCGCGGAAATCGTCCAGTTCGCGGCGCGCAAGGCGCGTCAGTTCCTTTTCGGCCTGCGCCTCGCGGATCGTCCTGATCGTATTCTCGATCTGCCGGTTGGCATCGGCGATCAACTGCTGCGCCTCCAGCTTGGCCTTTTTGAGTATCTCCTGCCGCTCGGCCCTGATCTTCGACAGCTGCCCGGCATAGGTCTGCTCCAGCTCCTCGACCTTACGGTCGGTCTGGCGGATGCGGTCGCGCTTCTGTTCCCAGTAATGCTTGTCGCGGGCGATCTCGCGCAGCTGCTTCTCGATGTTGATATGGTCGCTGCCGGCCTTCTCGCCCGCCGCGCGGATAATATCCTCCGGGAGCCCGATCTTGCGGGCGATCTCCACGGCGAACGAACTGCCCGGCTTGCCCGTTTCGAGGCGGAACAGCGGGCGGATATTCTGCACGTCGAACATCATGGCACCGTTGGCGATGCCCTCGGTATTCGACGCATAGTATTTGATATTGGCATAGTGGGTCGTGATGACGCCGTAGCACCCTTTGGCCAGCAGGCGTTCGAGGATGGCCTCGGCAAGGGCGCCGCCGATGACCGGCTCGGTACCCGACCCGAACTCGTCGATCAGCACCAGCGTCGACGACGAAGCCCCCGCGAGCATGTTCTTCATGTTGAGCAGGTGCGACGAGTAGGTCGACAGGTCGTCGTCGATCGACTGCTCGTCGCCGATGTCGATGAAGATCGAACGGAACACGGGCAGTTCCGACACCTCCGACGCCGGGACGGGGAACCCGCACTGGAACATGTACTGCACGAGACCGGTGGTCTTGAGGCAGACCGACTTGCCGCCCGCATTGGGTCCCGAAATGACAAGGATATGCTTGCGGCGGTCGAGCTGCATGTCGAGCGGCACGACCTCGCGCCCCTGCGCCCGCAGGGTTTGCTGCAGGAGCGGGTGGCGGGCATTCTTCAGCACCAGCCGGTCATCGTCCGAGATGATCGGTTTCACGCAGCCGTTCTGCGATGCCCAGCGTCCCTTGGCACGCAGCATGTCGATCTCGGCCAGGTAGTCGCCCGACGCGGCGATCAGCCCGGCATCGGGACGCACCGAATCAGTGAACTCCGAGAGGATGCGGACGATCTCGCGCCGCTCGGCATATTCCAGTTCGCGCAGTTCGTTGTTGATCTCCACGACCTCGACCGGTTCGACGTAGAACGTACGGCCCGTAGCCGATTCGTCGTGGATGAAGCCCTGCAACTTGCGTTTGTTGGCCGCGGCGACCGGGATCACGGCCTTCCCTTCGCGGATCGAGATCTGGGCGTCGGCATCGACGATACCAGCCCCTTTGGCGGCGGCGAGCACCGCCTGCAACCGCTTGGCGGCCTGCCCTTCGCGTTCGCGGATGGCACGCCGGATCTCCAGCAGGGCCGGCGAAGCATTGTCCCGGATATTGCCGAAACGATCGACGATGGCGTCGATCCGCTGCACGATCCCGGGGAATGCCTCGACGCCGCGGCTGCGGGCATACAACGCCGGATATTGCCCTTCGCGGGCGAGGATGAACGCAACGACGCTGCCGACGAGGCTCAGCGCCCGGTGCAGCGTCACCACCTCCCCCACGTCGAGGAACGTCCCCTCGACACGCAGTTTGGCAACGACGTGGTCGACGTCGGGATATTCCCCGCCGGGAAAATCGTGCTCCATGTCGAGCAGCAGGCGCATCTGGTCGGCAAGTTCCAGCCTCCGTCCGATCTCGCGCGCCGAGGCCGAGAAAGTCTCTTCGGCGAGCTTCCCGCGGGCGGCACGCATGGTACAAAGTGCTGCAACCTGTTCCCGAAGCCGGTCGAAGCCGATCTTCTGCTCGAAGTTTGCAGGATAAATCATCTTTATGTCGGGTTGATGGGCTACTGCAGCCGCCTGAGCGAATCGCGCTCAGCCTTGGCAGCAACCTTGGCGGCCTTCCTGTCGGCACGCTCCTTCATCTTTTCGGGGTTGCGCCCGAAGAGCGAGAGGTGGACGTAACGGCCGGGGTATTGTTTGACATCGGCCAGCAGCGCCGCGAGGTTGTCGCTGGCCTTTTCGAGCGAATCGTACAGTTCGGGGGCGCTGATGAGCTTGCCGACCGTGCCTTCGCCCTGCGCGATACGCGCCACGAGACCGTCGAGGTGCTCCACGGCCTGCGAAAGCTTGCGGGCAAACTGTTCCTCGGTGAGCTGCGAGGTGAAACGATCCACGTCGCCGATGATGCTGTCCACGCGCCCGGCATTCTCGCCGAGCATATCGGAGAATTTCGAAAGGTTGTCCAGTGCGCTCTTCAGGCTGTTTTTCTCCGCCGAGAGTATCTCGGCCATGTCGCCCGTCACGGAGTTCAGGTTGCCGAGCGTCCCGGCGATGTTGTCCGCATTGGTTTCCATCAGGCCGTTCAGGTTTTCGAGCGTGCGCGAAAGGTCGGTGGTGAGCTGCGAAACCTTCTGCTTGAAGAAATCCAGCTCGGAGCCGGCCATGTCCATCAGGTCGCGGTCGCGGCTCGAACGCAGCGTATCGCCCTTCTGGAGGTAGGTGTCGGCCGTGCCGTAGGTGATTTCGATCGCCTTGGCGCCCATCAGTCCGTTGCTGAAGATCTTGGCCTCGGAATCGGTCGGAATGCGGTACTGGCGCTTGATGGTGAACTGCAACACGACCTTGTCGCTGCGCGCGGGGTCGAACGAAAGCCGTGTCACGGAGCCGATCTTCACGCCCTTCATCATGATCGGCGACGCGTTCTGCACGCCGTTGATCTGGTCGTAGGCGGCATAATACTCGACGTTCCGGCTGAAAATGTCGAAACCTTTCAGAAACCGGATTCCGGCCCAGGCAACGCCGATCATCGCCACGGCGAATATTCCGATCTTAACTTCCCTTTTCATATTTCGCTTGTTTTTATTTCACAATTTGCGTACCCCGGCAGCTCACGACGAAGGCGTCGGGGAAAACCTTGCGCACTTCGGCCAGCCGTTTCTGGGCGGCGGCACGGGTATCGTACTCGCCGACGCAATATTTATAACGGAACCGCCCCTCGGCGGTATACTGTTTCACTTTGTTGCGGTAGGATTTGAAACGTGCGGACGAGGTCGGCACGGTCTGCGCGCTAGCCAGCACCTGCACGGTATAACGCAGCGGCCGGGCGGCTTGTTTGGGGGCATCCCCGGCCTTGGCCGGTTTCTGCGCCCCGGACTTGCCCGCAGCCTTCTCCGGCTCCCCTTTTTCCGGGGTGGCGGCCTTCGCGGCAGGCGCATCGGATGCCTTGTCCTGCTTCGCAGGGCGCACGGGCTCCTTCCCGATGACGACCTGCGTTTCGGGCTCTTTACCGGGCTTCGGGGCTGCCGCGGCCTCCTCTTCGGCGCGGCGCGTTTCGAGCACATAGGCCGAATAATCCCTCACGCCTTCGTAAATCGAGCGGGCGATCTCGTCCTGCCCCTTTTCCGATTTCATATAGGCCATCTCCTGGGCGTTGGACATGAAACCGATCTCGGTCAGCACGCCCGGCATGTCGGTGGCATAGAGCACGCGCAGCAGCTGGGGCTTGATGCCCCGCGAATGGCGCCCGGCCTTCAGGTAATTATTCTGAATACAGCGCGCCAGCGCCATGCTGTACTCGCCGTAGGTGAATTGCAGGTTCTGGATATAGGCCCGCACGATGGCCGCCGTCCGCTCGTCCGACATGTCGATCAGGTCTTCGCGGTTGTTCTCGAACAGGGCGTTCTCATTGTAACGCTGCTCCTTGGGGCTTTCACCCATGATGAGCGTCTCGACACCCCGTGCCGCCGAGGATTTCGCAGCATTGACGTGGATCGAAACGAAGAGGTCGCCGCCGGCCTTGTTGGCGATGTCGGCACGCGCCTGGAGGTCGGTTGCCAGATCGGTGCCCAGCGCCTTGTCCGTCTTGCGGGTATAGACCACCTTCACACCCGGCATCCCCTCCTCGATGAGCTTCCCGAGTTTGAGCGCCACCTTCAGCGTGAGGTCTTTCTCGTAGACATTGCCGTAGTGCGCCCCGGGGAATTTCCCGCCGTGTCCGGCATCGACGACCACAACTTCGACCCCGTGCGCAATATTCCCGGCCGTGGCACCGTTCATTAGAACGGTAACGGCCGCAAACGCGAATAACAGGAACAGTCGTGTGCGCATATTTAATGGAGCCAAATGTGAGCTTTCTGTAATTTTTTACCTATCTTTGTCGCGCCTAAAAAACCCGGCGGGAGTGCATCGAGGCCCCGATCCAGGCGTTTTTGCCGACATGTCGGCAAAGGTACGAAAAATTATTGGGATTTTGGATAGAATCAGGGTAAAATATCTGTTTTCGGCGGCGGCACTCCTACTCTTCGCCCAGTTGGTGTTCGGCTCGTCCGTACCCCGGGGAATGCTTGCCTCGGCAGCCGAAGACAGCCTCCGCCAACGCCTGTCCGATTCCCTCCAGACCCATTCCGAAGCCGCGGCCGAAGTGCCGGAAGCTGCGACCCAAAGCCGCCGCGACCGCCGCGAGCAGGCACGCGCCGCCCGGGAACAGGCACGCCGCCGCGCCGCATTCGAAGCCCTGCCGCAGGAGCAGCGCGATTCGCTCTTCGGCGCACAGCTCGATTCGCTCATCACGCAGAAAGGCGACTCGCTCGAAGGCCGCGGGGCGGACACCATCGCCCGCGACACGGTGAAAGAGAAAAAGCCCCAGAAACCGGGGGCGTTCCTCGACGACCCGATCACGGGCAAGAACAAGGACTCGCTGGTCTACGACGTGCGCAACAAGATGGTCTACATTTACAACGAAGGCGACATCACCTACCAGAACAGCAACCTCAAGGCCGACTACATGCAGATCAACATGGACAACAAGATGGTCTATGCATACGGCAAGCCCGACTCGCTCGAAGGCAAACCGATCGTCACCAAACCCGAATTCTCCGAGGGCGACGCATCGTACACGATGGATACGATCACCTACAACCTCACCTCGAAGAAGGCCAAGATCAAGGGCGTGGCGACGCAGCAGGGCGACGGCTGGCTGGTCGGAGGCAGCGTGAAGAAAATGCCCGACAACACGGTCAACATCCAGCACGGCAAATACACGACCTGCGACGAGACCGACCACCCGCACTTCTACCTGGCGATGACCAAGGCCAAGGTCATCCCCGGCAAGAAAGTCGTCACGGGGCCGGCCTACCTGGTCATGGAGGACGTGCCGATCTACTTCCTCGGCATCCCCGAGGGCTTCTTCCCGATCAACATGGGCCCCAAATCGGGTCTGCTGATGCCCACCTACGGCGAGGAATACTCCAAGGGGTTTTTCCTGCGCGACATGGGTTACTATTTCACGCTGGGCGACTATGCCGACCTGGCCGTACGCGGCGGTATCTACACGCTCGGTTCGTGGGAGGCGTCGGCCGCATCGCGCTATATCAAACGCTACAAGTACAGCGGCAGTTTCAACATGCAGTACTCGAACATCAAGACGGGCGAAAAAGGCGAGCCGGACTATATCAAGCAGAGCAACTTCCGCATCCAGTGGACGCACTCCCAGGATCCCAAGGCCAACCCCGGGTCGACCTTCTCGGCATCGGTGAACTTCGCCACGAGCGGTTACAGCAAATATTCGGCGACCAACCTCAACGACATCCTCTCGACGCAGACCAACTCGTCGATCGCCTACTCGAAGAACTGGGCGGGAACCCCTTTCTCGCTCTCGGCGAACATGTCCATCTCGCAGAACTCGCAGAACAAAAGCCTCTCGGTAACGCTGCCGACCGTGGTTTTCAACGTCTCGCGTTTCTACCCCTTCAAGCGCAAGGAGCGCATGGGCAAAGAGCGGTGGTACGAAAAGATCTCGATGCAGTATACGGGCAAGATGACCAACTCGGTGACCACGACCGAAGACAAGATCTTCTCGAAGGAGACGTTCGACAACATGAAGAACGGTATCGAGCACAACATCCCCATATCGGCGTCGTTCAACCTGTTCAACTACATCAACATCTCGCCGTCGGCGACCTACAACGAGAAGTGGTATTTCAAAAAAGTCGAATTCGACTGGAACCCCGTCACGAACAAGGTGGACACGCTGCCGACGCAATACGGGTTCTACCGCCTCTACAACTACAACTTCAACGTCTCGGCATCGACGACCGTATACGGCATGTACGACTTCACCAAGAAGCGCAAGGATCGTAAGATCCAGGCCATCCGCCACACGCTCACCCCTTCGATCGGATTCGCCTATACGCCGGACTTCGGCGACCCGAAATACGGCTACTACAAGACGCGGCAGACCGACTCGACAGGACGTTTCACCACCTATTCGCCCTATTCGGTCAACGCATACGGCGTCCCCAGTTCCGGACGGTCGATGTCGATGAACTTCTCGCTGTCGCAGAACCTCGAAATGAAGGTACTGTCGAAGCGCGACACCTCGGGCGTGAAGAAGATCAAGCTGATCGACGAGCTGCGCATCAGCGGGTCGTACAATTTCCTGGCCGACTCGATGGGGCTCTCGACCATCCCGATCTCGTTCCGTACGACGCTCTTCCAGAATTTCGGCATCAACCTCTCGATGACGCTCGACCCCTACCGGCTGACACCCGACGGCAAGCGCTACAACAAGCTCTTCTTCCCGGGGCGTATCGTCTCGACGGGCTGGTCGTTCGGTTATACGTTCAAATCGCGCGACGACCGCTCGCAATCGGCCATCAACGACATTACGAGCATTCCGCCCGAATACATGAACCCCTACTACGACCCCTACGGCAACATGGATCCCGTACTGCGGCGGCAATACATGTCGCAGATGTACTACGATTTCTCGCTGCCGTGGAACTTCGGGTTCAACTATGCCATCAACTACAACATATCGACAGGCAACTACCCGCCCAAAGGCTACAAGAAGAACGTCACGCAGACCGTCAGCTTCAACGGCAGCCTTACCATAACGCCCAAGACCGGCATCACCTTCCAGGGCGGTTACGACATCAAGGCGAACAAACTCACCACCTCGTCGATCTCCATCTCGCGCGACCTGCACTGCTGGCAGATGTCGTTCTCGTGGATACCCTTCGGGTTCCACCGCAGTTGGAGCTTCAACATCGGCGTAAAGGCGGCATCACTCTCAGACCTCAAATACGACAAGAGCCAGTCGATGTACGACAATATGTACTAAATCCCCACCCCGGCTTATCCCCCGCCCTCTTCCATCCCGGACGATCCGCATTGCCGCTGCACAATGCGGCACGGACGCCGTTTCCCGTCGTCGGTACCGGTTGCAGTATCCCAAACGGGCAAAATCGGCAAACAGACAGACGTTTGTGTATATATTTTGACCGGAAAGCGGAATTTCACAGTTTTTTAAACGGGAAGAGATTATATTTTGCTATATTTGGTACGAGAGTGTTTTTAACCAAAAAATTTAGCCTTATGAATTACATTCTGTCCACCAGCAAGGGGGGGGGGAAATCCGACCTATCTTCCGCCCGTAATTGAGACGATCGACATCGTGACTGAAAAGGGGTTTGCAACATCGCCCACACCACCCGACGCCTATGACGATTGGGGCAGCGGCGGCGGTGCAGGAGGTATCGGATCGGGAAGCGAACACGAACTCTAATACCGCAGCCCTATGAAAAGTCTCTCTAAAATCACACTGTTTGCAGCTCTCACCGCTGTAACAGCCACAGCCTGCCAAAAGGAAGACAACGGCATCGACACCTCTTCCGGCAAACTCGTCAAGATGACTTTTACGGCCGGGAACCCTGAGCTCAAACCGGAAGTCCGCACCGAGATCGACGGATTGACCCCTTATTGGTCTGTCGGCGATCAGATCGGCATCAGTACCGACGGGACGAAGTCCAACTACCCCTTCACGAACGATGCGACGGAGCGCGCCGCAACAACGACTTTTTCCGGTAACGCGAACATTTCATCAACGATTTACGCTTATTATCCATTCACGGCCAACGGAATCGACAAAGTAGGCGATAATACGGGCGCAAAAGTCGATCTCCCGGCAAACCAAACCCCGACAGCCAACTCGTTCGACGGCAAAGCCGACATCCTGGTCAGCAAACCGCTTACACTCGATTCCGAGGGACAGCAAGTCGCCAATCTGGAATTCAGGCGGTTGAGTGCCATTGTCAAAGTCGTACTCAAAGACCAGTCTACAGACACCAAATTGGCCGACCAGCACGTATCGTCACTGTCCATTACGACCGATGGCGACAACACACTGGCAGGCCGGGTTGTTGTAGACCTCTTGAACTACACGATGTATGCACCCTATTATAACGGCTCCAACACCGTAACGGCGACCTATACGACAAATACGGAATACGTTATCAACGGTGTCAGCGGCACCTATTTAAGCGTGTATCCGCGATTGTTGGCTGCGGGATCGAAACTGGTCATCGAAGCAGCGACAGAAGGGTTTGTCATCAAAAAAGAGATTGTCCTATCCAATGAAATCAATCTGGAAACAGGAAAGATCACCACTTTGAATGTCAATCTTTCAGACGAACACATCACAGCCGCGGCAACCGGTCTGAGCCTGCCGTTTACCGACGATTTCAGTGACCTGACAGGGAACGGATCCGCAGCAAATATCCTGTCCCGCAAAGACAAAAACGGAAACGACCTGTATTCCGCGGCGAACTCCTATGTTTATCAATATAACTCCCCGCATGGCCTACGCATGAGTTCGAGCGACAACTCCGGGTATATCGTCACCAGCGAACTGGATCTCTCCGCACCGTTCTCGGTACTGATTTCGGCCAAAGTCTGGCCGAAAGATACTTCCGGGATCAAAGTAACCGCCGGAGAATCCGCGGCAATCACGACCGCAGACCTGACCGAGGAGTTCAAATCCTACCTGCTGAAATTCGACGCGCAAAATTCGAAAACGAAAATCAGGATCGAGCCCTCCGCCACAAACGAAAGAATAATTATCGAAAGCATACAGATCGTTTCCGGACATGACGTCACCCTGCCGCCGGTACTGAAAATCACATCGGAAACGACCTTGTCCGTTCCTGCGGAAAGCACTATCAAAACCATCAACTACACGGTTGAAAATCCCACAAACGGGGTGTCGGTCGTCGCATCGTCAGACGTTTCCTGGCTCAATTCATTCGTTTACAACGTCGACGGCGTTTCTTTCACAATAGACGCAAATCAGGGCGAGGAACGTTCCGGCACCATCACATTGTCGTACGAAGGCGCCGAAGCGCAAACCATAAGCGTCACCCAGACAAAACCGGGGGCTGTAATGTGGGAAACCGAGACTTTCGAAAATTACACCGTGCCCAGCACTACCAGTTATGGTTCCAGCGGCACATTCAACGGAGTAACCACTGGAACCCCGCAATGGAGTTATAGTGGCTGTGGTAATCCTAATCAGGCCAACACAGACAAAACGGCGCTTGCCAATGCCGGAGTCGTGGTAATAAACGACAAATATGCAGCCATCGGTAAAAACGGCTCAATGTCCGTAACGATCCCAGGAGGCATTACAGCCCTTAAATTCAATGCGTTGACCTCAAGCAAGGGTTCGGCAACAGTCACCATAACAGCCAATGGTGCCACGGTAGCAAGTATCACTATTCCGGGAAACAGTAAAAGCGCATTCGAAATACCGACAATCGACTGTCAAGGTTATGACGCCACTATTACCATAAAACAAAATAATCAGAACAGAACGACGATAGGCGACATAACCTGGCAACCGGCGAATTGAACTCCGGGCGGGGAAGGAGGCGATCCTTCCCCAGACCCTACCCCGGGAACAGGAACAGCGGCATTGGGAAAATCGTGGGCGGAACTGCCCGCAGCGAACACTTCGGTGACCGAGATATGCCACTACATCACCGACGTGGCGGCGACGGGTAACGGTTCCTACCCGCGCAATTTCGCAATGGGTTATGACAAGGCGAAAAAGGCGGCCCTGTGGGCGGCATATCCGCTGCACGCCTATTACACGGCCCCGAACGCTTCGAAAGAAAGGGCCTACTCGGCCGACCTGTCGCTGGGAAAGACCGAGCAGATGGTGGGCGGCGTGGGAGCACCTTACAACAAGGGACACCAAGTCCCCAACGCCGACCGGAAAGTGAGCAACCTGGCGAACAAGCAGATTTCCTACTATTCGAATATGACGCCCCAGCTCGCTACATTCAACAGCGGTGCATGGGGCACCCTGGAAACCAGAGTCCGCGGATGGATGTGCGACGATACGCTCTATGTGGTAACGGGATGTTATTTCGATGGGACAGAGGGTACGACGACCGACAACGGCGGTAACCCATGCCCCGTACCGACGCATTATTACAAGGTATTGCTGCGCACCAAGCAGGGCACCACGGGACAATCCGTAACCACCCTTGCGGCCGACGAACTGCAATGCATCGGATTCTGGTATGAACAAACCACAGACAAGACCCAGACACCGGACGGTTGTGCGGTACCCGTGACGGAGATCGAAGCCAAATGCGGGTTCGAATTCTTCGTCAACGTGCCGAACGCTCCGAAAAGCAGCTACTCCCCGGGGGAGTGGGGCCTTTCGGGCAACTGACACCGAGCCGCAAAGGAGAAGCGGCCCCTGCACAGCAGAGGCCACTTCTCCTTGTATCCCGGCGACAACCGGGTGGAGCGGACAGATGACGCGAACCGCAAAAAAACTCGAAAAAAGCAACTGAAATATCCCGGGCACAGCTCCGGGAAGCCCCGCAAGCCTATCTCCGTTCCAAAGGGGAAGGCGTGCGGTCGATATAATTCGGGTAGCGGAACTGCGGCATCCCGAGCGCCATGACGGCACAGATACGGCGGGCGGCGGGCGCCCGCCCCCCGCCGGGCCCCCCCTACCGCTAT
>OGPK01001745.1_pt1 | contig 15682 bp, 13 predicted proteins | sample 1552921 | NCBI WGS metagenome assembly OGPK01 (sample SAMEA2580264, study PRJEB22360) | human gut metagenome | biome: human gut; feature: human-associated habitat; material: faeces | place: Denmark | collected 2008/2010 | reverse complement strand
TGTCGACGCCGAGCGCGAGCGCGCTCTCCTTGCCGCGCTTGATCAGGTTTTCGGGGCGCCCGTCCACGTCCCAGGTGGGGCGGCCGTCGGTGAAGTTGCGGAAATGACCGACCTTGGTGGCGATGGTGACCTCGTCCTTCGGGCCGTTCCAAGAGGCCATGGCCTCGCGGATCAGCTTTTCGCCGGTCTGCTCTTCGCCGCCGGAGCAGTAGTAGGCCCAAGCCGTGTCGAGGTGACGGCAGCCGGCGTCCAGCGAGGCATGCAGGGTTTCGATGCCGACCTCGTGGCCACGATTGTTTTCGATGGTCAGCGGCATTTCGCCGTGGCCGATGGCGGTGGTGGAGAACGGTCCGAGGTTACGGAACAATGCCATGGTGATTCCCTTCAACAGTAATGAGACGGTCTGTGTCCGATTCCAGCGTAAGCAGAACGCTGGATTTACCGCCCGCCGAACGAGCCGCCACCCGAGCCACCGAACGAGCCACCGAAACCGGAGCCGCCGCCCGAGCCGAAGCTGGAGAAATCGCCACCGGAATCGGCGGATGGTGCTGCCGCGCTGATGGTCGAGCTGATGTCAGCGAGTCCGGAGTTCAGCTGCGAGCCGAGGTCGGAGAATCCGCCGGCAAACGACGTGCCTCCGTAAGCCGGAGCTGGGCCGCTAATGCCCGGGTCCATCTGCCCGGCAGCATCGTCATTGTGGCGGGGGGGGGGGCAGCCCAACGGGGGGGGCGTGCTCACCAGCCATACGGGCGGTAGTTCCAGTAGAACAACGAGTTGGAGGCGTTGGCATCCAGCCAAGCCGGATCGTTGACCTGAGGATAGGCCTTGGCCAGCTCACGCATCACGCGATCGGAAATGCCAAACGCGGCGGCGTAGACCATATACCAATCCCACAAGGCCAAATCGGCGGTACCACGGTCGGTGAAGTTGGAGAAGTCTTCCATATAACGCTTAAGGCCCAGAGTCCGGCCGGCGATATCCTGGCCTTGGTCGGTGAGCACGGTCACCGCGCCGGCCATCGAGCAGAACAGGCCGACCAGGAATATCGGCAGCCCGATAAGACCAGCCACCGGGTATCCGATAAAGCTGTTGGCCAGCAGCGAACCAAATCCCAGCACGGCGGCCAATACGCCGGGTAGGATCCATTGCCAGCCCACAGAGCGCGTGGCACCCAGCCGCTGGTATTCCATGCTGCATGCACCGGTGAATTTGCCGAGCTCAATATAGCCGTCTTGCCAGTTCTGGCAGGTCGCCTTCATCTGGTTCAGGTCGAATACCGGGCTGCCCACGCGCTGAGAAATGACGATGAGCAGGTTCAGCAGCGCATCTTCCGATTCGCTCAATCCCAACTGTTGCGCGTTGGGTGCCTCATCAATGGCGAGCGGCAGAATCACGATGGTGCTGGTGATGCCTGCCGCATACTGCTTGCCTTGGTCGGCGGCAATCATTTGGCTCAAGCCCACCGGCGTGGCCTGGCTCATGTCGATGCCGCGATACATGTCCGACGGCCCCGGATAAATGGCGATGGCCTTCTTGACGGCGAGCGACAGCATGGTGGCGGTCAGCTGGCGGTCTTCATCGGATTGGCGCGTCGACGGATCGACCACGCGAATCAGACGGGCTGCGGAAGCCGGACTGATGCCGGGCTGGTCGCGCCAGTATTCGACGCTGCCACTGTATTGCGCACGCCGGTTGCTGGAGATCACAGCCCAGATACCCCACGCGCACAACGCGATGCCGAGCACGATGCTGACAATCCAGAACACGAGACGAGCTCTGGCAGCGAATCGTTGCTTGTCGAGCCAGCGCTGCTGTTGCTTATATTCGTCCTGTTTCAGGTCCTTGAGATGATTGCCGGTTCCCTTGCGGGCGATGCCCTTGGCTTTGGCGGCATCGAACGCCGCGACCACATCGAGGTAGTCGCCATTGTGGATGTTGTAGGCCGTGAACGTGTAGCTGCCGTCGCTGTTGCGCTTGGTTTCCGAGGTGCGCTCGGTGTGCAGCCATGTCCATGAGGTTTTGCCGGTGATGCCGTTGGGGAAATGGACGGTGCCGGTGACCGTGCCGATAGGCACTTGGTTCTTCTTGCCGAACGGCTCCCATTGGAAGGAGGCCACGTCTTTCCATTTGGTGGCCACATCGTGCATGGTGAAGCTTACATCGAACTTCATGCTGTCGGCCTCGGTGGTGACCGGAATATTCCAGCCGATCTCCACGGTTGTGTCATCTTCGGTGGCGGAGGCGCTGGGCTTGAGGCCATCGGTACCGGGCGTGTATGCCTTTGGATGGTCGCTGCCATCGCTCACATCGGCGACATACCAATGGTTGGCGTAGTCGCTGTTCCATTCCTTGTCGGAAGAGACGTCACTGGGCAGCTTGGGCTCGCTCTGTTGTGCGTAGTCGATGCCGTCGGTGACGTTGCGCACGCTGATATCGCTGATATCAGTCAAGGTGCCGGAGTTCAGCGTGTATTGCTGGAACAGCTGCTTCCACGGCTTGGTGTTGTCGTCACTGTCGGTACGCTCACGCATCTTGACGTCGATATGCTGCGTGACCTTCAAATCACCGTTCGCGGTGGCGGTCACGTCATAGTCCAGCGTGCGGTAGCTGAGGTCGGCCGAATCGCCGAACGCGGAAGTCCCGATTATCGCCAAGGTGATAACTGCCAACACCACCGTGGCAACAATGCTGATGATTCCGGCGCGAATGAATCGTATCCGCATGTCTTCCCTCTCTTAAGACAATACGGGCCCGGCCGGCGGCTTACCGGACGGGCCTGAAGCGGGTCAGAACTGGACCTGTGGCACCTGACGGGAAGCGTCATCGGCCTCGAAGTATTGCGCCTGCTCAAAGTGGAACAGACCGGCGATGATGTTCGTCGGCACGGTTTCGATGGCGGTGTTGAGCTTCAGGACCACGTCGTTGTAGAACTGACGGGCGTAGGCGATCTTGTTCTCCAGTTCCTTGAGCTGGTTCTGCAGATCCATGAAGTTCTGGTTGGCTTGCAGCTGCGGATATGCCTCAGCCGTGGCTTGCAGGTTGAACAGGGCGCGGGACAGCTGGTTTTCGGCGGCGGCGCGCTGAGCAGTGGTCGTGCTCGGGTTGCTGGCCGCAGCCACTACGCCGGCGCGGGCGGCGGTCACCTGAGTGAAGACTTCAGACTCGTGGGATGCGTACCCCTTGACGGTATTCACCAGGTTCGGGATGAGGTCGGCGCGCTGCTTCAACTGCACGTCGATTTGCGCCCAACCGTTCTTCACACGGTTCTTCAGCGTCACCAGGTTGTTATAGGCGCCGACGCCCCAACCAATCAAGACAACGATAATAACGACAACGACAATGCCGACGATCAGACCAGTACTCACCTATGCTCCTTTGCTGGACCTTGCTGTGACCATTCTTCCACACTCGCACCGTAAACAGAAGATTCATCACAGAGTATTCATCGTGCGGACTTGTCTTGTACCGCTTTACCCGCCGTTCTCCCGTCGATCGACCGAAGCGGGAAGTCGCCGCCCAGTCCGACAAAGTATTCCAGCTCGCTCCGTTGCGAGAATGATAATACTCGGCAATACTCGCGTTGAATATGCGAAAGCCCGCCTTGCGGCGGGCTTTGCCGTTTCTCCTACGCACAAATCATTACGCTGCGCGCAGGAAACGATCAGCCGAACCTTCCAGAGATGTAGCGCTCGGCTTCTTCGTTTTGCGGGTTGTTGAACATCGTGATGGTGTCCGCGAAGTACTCGAGGTGACCGGGCTGGCCCACTGCCTTCAGGTTGAAGAAGGCGGTGTAGTCGGCGATACGGGCGGCCTGCTGCATGTTGTGGGTCACGATCACGATGGTGTAGTCGCTCTTGAGCTCGTTGATCAGATCCTCGACAGCCAAGGTCGAAATCGGGTCCAAGGCGGAGCAGGGCTCATCCATGAGCAGCACCTGCGGGTGGACGGCCACGGCGCGGGCGATGCACAGACGCTGCTGCTGGCCACCGGACAAGCCGATGCCAGGGTTGTCAAGACGGTCCTTGACCTCTTCCCAGAGGTTGGCACCGCGCAGAGCCCACTCGACCAGATCGTCGGCGTCGGACTTGGCCAGGTGGTGGTTGTTCAGGCGCACACCGGCCAGCACGTTCTCACGGATGGACATGGTCGGGAACGGGTTCGGGCGCTGGAAGACCATGCCGACGTCGCGGCGCACGGCCACCGGATCCACGTCCTTGTCGTACAGGTTCTTGCCTTCGAGCAGCACCTCGCCCTCGACGTGAGCGCCAGGGATGATCTCGTGCATACGGTCCAAGGTGCGCAGCACGGTGGACTTGCCGCAGCCGGACGGGCCGATGAAGGAGGTGACCTTGTTCGGCTCGATGTTGATGTTCACATCTTCCACGGCCAGAAAGTCGCCGTAGTAGATGTTTTCGTGGTTGACGTCAATACGTTGTCCCATGATGTTTCCTTATATTTCCTTGTGTTCTTAAGGCTTAGGCTTAGCGACTGGCTTAGCGTTCGGTCTTGACGGCGAAGACCTTCGCCACGATTCGGCCAATGAGGTTCAGCAGCAGCACGATGACGATCAGCACGAGAGCCGCAGCCCACGCACGTTCCATCGGAATCGTGGTCACGCAGGTGGCGTCGGCGTTGGGCGGGCAGTTCGCGCTGAGCTTCGAGTACTCCTGGTAGACGAACACCGGCAGGGTGGTCATCTGGCCGGAGAACAGGTTCACGTTGGTGCTGGAGATGTAGCCGGCGGTCATCAGCAACGGTGCGGTCTCACCAATCACGCGGGCGATGGCCAGAATGGCACCGGAGACGATGCCCGGCAGAGCGGTGCGCAGCACGATCTTGGTAATCGTGCGCTGCTTGGTAACGCCCAGAGCCAAGGAAGCCTCACGCAAATCGTTCGGCACGATCTTGAGCATTTCCTCGCTGGACTTGACCACGGTGGGCAGCATCAGCAGGGAGAGAGCCACGGAGCCTTCGAAACCGTTGATGGTACCGGGGCCCAGCAGAATCGTGAACATCGAGAAGGCGAACAGGCCGGCCACGATGGACGGGATGCCGCTCATCACGTCGACGAGCAGGGAGACCGTGGTGGCGAGCTTGCCGCGGTTCGAGTATTCGACCAGGTACACGGCGCACATCAAACCGATCGGAATGGAGATAACCATAGCGCCAGCGGTGATTTCGAGAGTACCGATGATGGCGTGCAGCACACCGCCGTAACCACCGGACGGGGTCTGGCTACCACCGACCACACCGGTCATGTTGTAGCTCAGGAAGTTCAGGTTCAGGCGCTTGATGCCGTTGACGATAGTGGTCCACAGCAGGGAGATCAGCGGGATGCAGGCGATCACAAACGCCACCGCGATCAGGGCCCACATGAAGCGGTCCATGATATTACGGCGCTGGATGGCGGAACGGGTCGGGCGGAAACGATCGAAGTCGATTTCGGGCGTGCCGTCCATCGGAGTCTTTTCAGTGTTCTCAGCAGCAGTCATCACGCAGTCGCTTTCTCGGTAAGCTTACGGGCGATGAAGTTGACCACGAACGTGATCAGGAACAGAATCAGACCGGTTCCAATCAGCGTGGAGACGCCCAGATCGTTGGCTTCAGGGTACTGTGCGGCAATATTCGCGGCGATGGTCTGGTTCTGCGAGGCCTGCAGCAGCTTGATGGAGTAGTTGAGGCCCGGGGACAGGATCATCAACACGGCCATCGTCTCGCCAAGCGCGCGGCCGAGAGCCAGCATGGAGGCGGACACAATACCGGACTTGCCGAAAGGCAGCACGGCCAGACGAATCATCTCCCACTTGGTGGCACCGAGCGCCAGCGCGGCCTCTTCGTGCAGGCGTGGGGTCTGCATGAAGATATCGCGGGACATGGAGGTGATAATCGGCAAAATCATAACGGCGAGCACCACAGCCACGGTGGCGACGGTGCGCGGCGGGTTGGCGGCCGGGCCCTCGAACAGTGGAATGAAGCCCAGGTGGTTGGCAACCCAGTTCCAGAACGGGTAGATGGCCGGCACCAGAATCAGGCCGCCCCACAAACCGTAGATAACGGACGGGATGGCAGCCAGCAAATCGACCACATAGCTCAGCGCGGTGGCGAGCTTCTTAGGCGCATAATGCGAAATGAACAGCGCAATGCCGATGGACACGAAGAAGGCAATCAGCAGTGCCAGCAAAGACACGAGCACAGTACCGAACAACAGCGGGAGCACGTAGCCCCAGAAGCTGCTGGCCTTGCCGCCGGTAAAGCTGGACACGGTCTGGCTGTTGGCGGCCTGATCGCCACCGATGAGTGGCCAGGCGCGGAAGAACAGGAACAGGAACACAGCGGCAAGTACAACCAGGATCAGGATGCCGCAGGCGTATGCCACACCGCGAAACACCTTGTCGGCGGTCTTGCCACCAACTGGCTGCACAGCCGTTTTGTCTTGCGAACTCACGGATTCTCCTTATATAGGGTGGTTATCAAGTATTCAAGTGGTGCGGTTTTCGTCTGTGACGTTGCCAAACCGTTCGGGTCCTGACCCGCTTTAAGCCGCAGCCGTATGGTTTACGACTGCGGCTTAAAGTTGGCGGCGACTGCTCTTACTACTACAGTCTATCGTTCAGTTGTCAGGTCCAGTCCACACGACCCTTGCGGGCCGACGTCATCACTTGGTCTTGATGGCCTCGATGGACTTGGTGATCTCGGACTTCAGGGAGGAGGGCAGCGGAGCGGTGCCGGCGGCATCCTGAGCGGCCTTCTGGCCCTCGTCGGAGGTCACGTAGGTCAGCCAAGCCTTGGCGAACTCAGCCTGCTTGGTGTCCTTGTAGGCCGGGCAGACGATGTCGTAGGAGACCAGGACAATCGGGTAAGCGCCCTCGGCCTCGGTGGCGTGGTTGATCTTGATGACGATGCGGTTGTCACCCTTAACGGTGTCGTCCTGCTTGGAATCCCCAATGACCTTGGAGCCGGCCTCGGCGGAAATCTCGTTGTACTTGTCGCCGACCTTGACGGCCACGGTGCCCAGGTCGCCGACCTGAGAGAAGTCAGCGTAGCCGATGGTGCCGTCGGCCTGCTTGACGGTGGAGATCACGCCGGAAGTGCCCTTGGCACCCTGGCCAACCTCGTTCGGCCAGTTCTCGGAGAGGTCGTAGGTCCAGTTGTCAGGGGTGACGTCCTTGAAGTAGGAGACGAAGTTCTGGGTGGTGCCGGACTTATCGGAGCGGTGCACCACGGTGATGGCGGTGTCGGGCAGCTTCAGGTCCTTGTTCTGATCGGCGATGGCCGGATCGTTCCACTTGGTGATCTTGCCGTCGAAGATCTTGGCGATGGTGGCAGCGTCCATGTTGATGTGCTTGCCGGCATCGGAAACGCCCTTGAGGTTGAAAACCACGGCGATCGGGGAGATGTAGACCGGGACATCGAAGGCGGTGCCTTCAGTGCACACGGACTTGGACTGCTCAACTTCGTCATCGGCAAGGGCCTTGTCGGAGCCGGCCCAAGCGGTGGCACCGGTCAGGAAGGTCTGCACGCCAGCGCCGGAACCGGACGGGTTGTAGGCGATCTTGGCCTCAGGGTTGGTGCCCTGGAAGCCGGCGATCCAAGCTTCAACAGCGGCCTGCTGAGAGGAGGCGCCGGCGCCCGAGAAGTTGCCGGAGATCGGGGTGGACTTGGAAGTGGAATCGGAGGAGGAGCTGTTGTCGGTCGTGGTGGCGGTGTTATCGCCGCAGGCGGCCACGGAAGCGAGCATCACAATGCCGGACAGAGCGGCAATGGAGCGAACGAGGATGTTCTTCTGCATGATTATTACTTAATCCCTCTATCAACTATTCGCGGGCGGCTCAGCGCTGCCCGGTCAATTCATGACAACTACAAGCGTATTGGTGGTTTCAAGGGCCCAAAACCGAAATCAGTAAACAGAAGATGAACACTTGGATGTTTGTGGGCTACGTTGAGGCTACGTAGTTTTTGGAGCGGGCTCGCCTGCGGCGAGTCCACAGCGAGCCCACAATCCACAACAAAAAAAGGCGACCCGAAGGCCGCCTTCCATTTACTCCGCGGGAGTATCGATCTTGTATCCGAGACCGCGCACGGTAGTCAGATACTTGGGGTGCGCCGGATCTTCCTCGATCTTGGAGCGCACGCGCTTGACATGCACGTCGAGCGTCTTGGTGTCGCCCACATAATCCGAACCCCAGATGCGGTCGATCAGCTGGTGACGCGTCATCACACGGCCCTTGTTCTGCATGAGGTATTCGAGCAGTTCGAATTCCTTGAGCGGGAAGAACACGGTTTCGCCGCGTACGGTGACCTGATGCTGGCCAACCTGCATGGCGATATCGCCACACACCAGCGGAATATCGTCATCCACAGTGCCGGAAGCCTGGGCAGTGGCCTGATTGCGACGCATCACGGCACGAATACGTGCCAGCAGCTCACGGAAAGAGTACGGCTTGGTCACATAATCGTCCGCACCAATCTCAAGGCCAACGACCTTATCGATTTCGGCGCTCTTGGCGGTGAGCATAATAATCGGCACACGGCTCTGCTCACGAATGCGGCGGCACAGTGCAGTGCCGTCAATGCCCGGCAGCATCAAATCAAGCAGCACCAAATCGATGCCGCCCTTGGTGAACAGTTCCAGACCTTCCTCGCCAGTGGCGGCGGCGGACACGTCGTACCCCTCGCGTGTGAGCTGGTATACCAGCGGCTCGCGATAGGATTCCTCGTCTTCGACGATAAGAATGCGTGTCATAGTAGCCTTTCTTGGGTATGTTCCCGTGCGCATAGGCGCAAAGTTTTCCGACATTATCGTAACCATTTGTTCTCCGTTAGCCTGCTGTTTCCCGAAAGTACGTAATTGCGTAATTGGGCTACGCGCGGTGTGCGCACCTCGCCCACTGTGTGATTGTGTGGCAATGGAATGGCACCATGTCGGGCACCAACCAAGGCCCTACGCTTGTGTCGACTCGTCCGACCGGGCCTCGTCGTCATCCTCATCCGGGGCGGCCGGCAGCTCGATGGTGAACGTCGACCCCTCCCCCGTACGCGACCAGACCGAAATCCGACCGCCGTTCTCCTGCACGCAGTGCTTGGTGATGGCCAAGCCGAGTCCCGAACCGCCGGTCTCGCGCGAACGGGCCGGGTCGACCCGGTAGAATCGCTCGAAAATGCGGTCCAGCGATTTGGCGGGGATGCCGATGCCCTGATCGACCACGCGAATGGTGACTTTGCCATCGCGCTCCCCCACGCCGACCGCCACAGTGGTGTGTTCGGGCGAGTAATGGATGGCGTTCTCTACGAGGTTCTTGACGGCGGTTTGCATGGCCTCTTTGTCGGCCTTGATCATCGGACCGTTCGTGGCTGGGCTGCCTGATTCTTCCAAGGAACCTTCGCCATCGGCCGGCTCCTCGACCTTCGTGGGTACTGACCGTTGACACTCAGTCGGATATCCACATGGCGGGAGTCGGCTTGGGTCTGATTGGCGGCGATGGCGGCGCGTGCCACATCCAGCGCGGAAATGCGCCGCGCATCGATCACGCTTTGCGGGCTTTGGGCTTTCTGCAAGTCGATAAGATGATGCACCAGTTCGGTCAGGCGCGCGGATTCCTTGGAGATACGGCCGGAAAAATACCGTACGGCGTCCGGATCATCGGCGGCGTCGGTCACGGTTTCGGCCAGTAGCGCGATGGCACCGGCCGGAGTCTTGAGTTCGTGCGAAACGTTGGTCACAAAGTCACGGCGGACGGCCTCGAAACGGCGCTGCTCGGACATGTCGTTGATGAAGATGGCGTACAGGTCATCGCCGATATCGCCAATGCGCACACGCAAATACAGCGTGTTGGACGGGCGTGACTGGCCGGCCTCCAGTCCTCGGCCATTAGAGGACGGATAGGAATTGCGATTGACCGGCAGCTGAACCTCACGCTCACGCATGCCACCGTCGGCGGCGGCCTGAGTGAGGATGTCCTCGACTTCACGCGAGTTGAGTCGGTCGCCGGAGACTAGGCCGAATGGCACTGAGCCGGGGCTTGAATATTGGACCAGACCGTTGCGGTCGGTGACGATCAGGGCTTCGGGCAGGACTTCAATCAGGCGACGCTCGGTGGGGCGCACGGGCGCATCATCACCGAATAGAGAATGCGTATCCTCGTCGCCGGACAGGTCCTGTTCGGCGGCGAGCCGGCCTGAAACGCGGCCTTTGTTGTAGGCGATGACGGCAACCCACACCAGTATCAGCGCGGCGAGCACCACAATCACGACGATCTGCCAGATATCCATGATTTCCAGAGTAAAACGTGCGAGGCGTAGTGAGATGCCTAAACTACGTAAGTTCGTCTATTGTTCATTTTTGGCGGGACGACATAACAAAATGCTCCCGCTGGCGGGAGCATAATATGGGGAGCTCTATTTACAGCTCGTAGTCCTTGTCCTTGCTTTCCTTGATCAGGAACAGAGCGAGCAGAGCGAGGGCAGTCATGATGGCCATGTACCAGCCCACACCGGCAACGCCGAACTTGGAGGTGACCAGTTACAGGCGCTTGACGATGTCGACAGCCAGACGGGCGGCGGTATCGGCGTATTCGGAGATGTCGAACTCCTTGAATACCTCGTAATCGGTGTCGGCGTTGTCGGAAAGGGCACGAATCACCAGTGCCGGCACGTTATTGCGGGCGGCGACCTGTGCCACGGCGGCGCCTTCCATCTCCACGGCGTCAGCCCCGGTGAGTCGGATGACCTCCTCGACCTTTTGGGGCGTGTCCACGAAGTAGTTGCCGGAGGCGATGATGCCGGTGATGTGGGTAATGCCCGCATTGGCAAGCGCCTCGTCGGCGACTTCCAGCAGACGGTCATCAGAGTGGAATTCCTCCACCGGAGCGTCCGCAGTGCCGGGCTTCCACTGGCCTACGAGCCGCATGTCAGTGTCGAGGTAGCGCAGGGTGCCGCCGAGCACCACGTCGTTGATGTGCAGGTGGGTGTTGAGGTTGCCGGCGATGCCGCTGAAAATCACGGCGTCCGGGGCAATCTCGTCAATCAGCAGCTGCGTGGTGGCGGCCGCATTGACCAGTCCCATGCCGCCTACCGTTGCGGCAACCTTGATGACGTCAGAACCGAAGGAGTCGACCGTGCCGGACACGATGTCAAGGCTGCCCTTGGCGGTGTGCGTCACATGCGTGAGCGATTTGGCGATCAGCGCCACTTCCTCATCCAATGCGCCAATAATAGCTACAGTTTTCATACCCATACGTAAGTTCCTTTCACAACACTTTCGGCTCCCCTTGTCAGGGGAGTTGGCCGCCGAATGGCAGGCTGAGGGGTAGAGACGTTTCGTTGCATTGCTCCCGCGAGAGAGCCGATGACGCAACTCAGTGCCAACGCCGTGTGGCTACGGCTTCCGCAAGCTCGCGCAGCAAGGCCTCGGTTTCTTCCCAGCTGATGCACTTGTCAGTAATCGACTTGCCATAGACCAGCTGATCAAGCGGCGCGGCCTTCTGATTGCCTCCTTCAATAAAGCTTTCCATCATGATGCCGGTAATACCCTGTTCGCCAGCTGCAATTCTGCTGGCAATATTGCGCACGACTTCGGCCTGACGATGTTCGTCCTTGCCGGAGTTACCGTGCGAGCAATCAACAATCAGACCATGCGAGGCTGCGGATTCGGCGGGCATTTCGGCGCGTACGTCTTCCATGGCTTTGGCCACGGATTCGGCATCGTAGTTCGGGCCGTGAATCGAGCCGCGCAACACCACATGGCAGTCCGGGTTGCCAAGGGTCTCGACTGCGCAGGCACGCCCCAGATGGTCAATGCCGAAGAACGTGTGCTGCTGAGCAGCGGCGAAGCAACCGTTGACCGCTGCCTTCACCGAGCCGTCAGTGGCATTCTTAAAGCCGACCGGCATGGAAAGCCCGCTGGCCAATTGGCGGTGGATCTGGCTTTCCGTGTTGCGCGCACCAATGGCGCCCCAACTCACCGCGTCCGAGATGAACTGCGGGCTGGTGGGCTCCAGGAATTCCGTGGCGGCCGCCAATCCTTCCTTCAGCACACCAAGCAAGGTTTTGCGAGCAAGCAACAGGCCCTTGCGAATATTGTGGCTGCCATCAATATCCGGGTCGTTGATCAGGCCCTTCCAGCCAATGGTAGTGCGCGGCTTCTCGAAGTACACGCGCATGACGATGAGCAGCTGTTCACCGAGCTCATCTTTCAGCTTGGCCAATCGGCGCGCGTAGTCCAGCGCGGCCTTCGGGTCATGAACCGAACAGGGGCCGACGATGACCAACAGCCTGTCGTCTTGGCCGTACAGGCACGCGCGAATCTCATCACGCGAGTAGGCGACGATTTCCTGAGCCTGATCAGTCAGCGGGAGTTCAGCGAGCACTTGCGCGGGCGTGGGCAGCGGCTCCAACTCCAATACGCGGCGGTTGATGATGCGACTGACACCCACCTGATCTTCCCAACGCGGCACATCAGTGGCAACGAGCGGGTTCTTCCCCTCCCCCATCGCCTGACGAATGGCGCGAAGCTCTTCTGGGGTGTTCAACGGCTGCGGACCGACTTGCAACGGATGCAGCGAATGTGCTGCTTCCTCCTGCTGCTGCATAACATCTCTCCTTGGGTCAGTATCCTTCCCAAGGATAAGGTGTCACGGGAACAAACTGACATGACCACCGTTATTGGCAAAAAATGCTCACTGAGTGGGTCTCAGTGAGCATTTTTACAAAGACAAAGCTATTTAGCCGAGCGGCGAGCGGTGACGGCGTCGGCTAGGGTGTGCAGCAGTTCGTTGGTGCGTTCCCACGGCACGCAAGAGTCGGTGACGGACTGACCGTAGACCAACTGGTCGAGCGGGGCCGGCTTTTGGTGACCGCCGACCAAGAAGCTTTCCATCATTACGCCGGTGATGCCTTGTTCGCCGTGCGCCAGGCGCTCAGCGATCTCTTCGATGACTTCGGCTTCGCGGTTTTCGTCTTTGCCGCAGTTGCCGTGGGCGGCATCAATGACGAGGCCATGCTGGCTCGGGCCGGACGCTTTGGAAACCTTGAGGTCTTCCAGAGCTTGACGCACGGATTCGGCATCGTAGTTCGGGCCGTGGCTGGAGCCGCGCAGAACCAGATGGCAATCCGGGTTGCCTTTGGTTTCGGCGGAAATCACGCGACCGTCCAAGTTAATGGACAGGAAGTGATGCTCGAAGCCGGCCGCGAAACAGGAATCGGCGGCGGCCTTGATGGAGCCGTCGGTGGAGTTCTTGAAGCCCACCGGCATGGACAGGCCACTGGCCAGTTCGCGGTGGACTTGGGATTCGGTGTTACGCGCGCCGATGGCACCCCAGCTGATCGCGTCGCAGATGTACTGCGGGGTGATGGGGTCAAGCCATTCGGTGGCGGCGGGCAGGCCGAGGCTCAGCACGTCGGTGAGCACCTTGCGGGCCAGCCACATGCCCTTACGAATATTGAAGCGACCGTCCAGATCGGGGTCGTTGATGAGGCCTTTCCAGCCGATGGTGGTGCGCGGCTTCTCGAAGTACACGCGCATCACGATCACGAGTCGGTCTTCCAACTCGCGCTTGACGGCAGCCAGCTTTTCTGCGTACTCGTGCGCGGCCTTCGGGTCGTGGATTGAGCAGGGGCCCACGATGACGAGCAGTCGGTCGTCGCGGCCGTTGAGCACATCGCGGATTTCCTGCCGCGAGTGGAGCACGAGCTCGCTCATCTCATCGGTGAGCGGCTGCTCCCTGAGGAAAGCACGCGGCGCGGGAATGGGGTCAAGCTGACGAATGTTGACATCGACGGTCTCAGGAAAGACGGCCTGCTCCCCCAAACGACGTTCATCCTCGGAACTATCCGGACCACGTAGTGCTGCCATTGCTCGACTCCTTTCCTTGTATACGTACTGTCGGTATGTCGCCATAGACGCAAAAGCCCAACTATAGCAGTTTGTTACGGGGACTGCTTGTTGGGCCGGCAGTTATGGACTTTGGGTGGACTCGCCTGTGTGGACTCGCCTGCGGCGATGCTGTGTTGTTGTGCGGCCTGCGACCGCGGTCTCTCCCTCTGTCAGCGGCTTCGCGCTGACAGAGGGAGAGACCCTAGCAGCCGACAGGCTGCGAGAAAACACAGCATTGGCCGTCAGGCCGATTCCGGGAGGCTGACGAAGTCAGGCCAAAGCGCCCATCGGATCCCATGCGGGGAGCATGGTGGCTGGCTCTTCGAGGGCCTTCTGGTATTCCTCGGGCAACAGGGCCTTCGGGACGGCTACCTCGTAGACGTATTCGGTGAACCAGTCGTCGGACATGGTGAAGTAGCCCTTGTCGGCGATCTTGGCGCCCCAAGAGTTCTCCACGCGCCAGCGGCGGGTGGTGCCGTCGTCGGCCACGTCAACGCCGGCGAAAGCCATGGCGTGGTTCATGGCGGAGTCGCCGAAGCGCACGCGGGCTTCCTTGTCCAAATCGAAGTCCACGTCGTACACGCGGCCGTACTCGAACAGGTCGGTGGCCCAAGCGCCGTTCTCACGGTCCATGAACGGGTGGCAGTCGGCACCGAACCATACCGGAATGCCCTGCTCAACGAGAATCTGCTTGACGCAGTCCTTCATGAACTGGTTTGGCACGTTGAGGTACTCGGTGGCGTCGCCGCCAGCCACATTGCCGAGGTGCTCGATGCCGATCTTCTTGCCCTTGGCGTGCTCGGTGCGCGGATCGTCCACCAGGCACACGTAGTCCTCAAGATCAGCCGGACCCACGTACTTCTTCCAGAACTCAACCGGCGTAATCTCGCCGTCGCGGTGGAATTCGCCATCCTTGTCGGTCCATTCCCAGTCGAAGGAAACCGGCGGCTCGCCCAGGTGGATGGTCAGAATACGGTGGCCGGCAGCAGTGGCGTCGGCAATAATCGCCTCGACCTTGGAGGCATCGCCGTCAGCGGCGTACATGTGCGCCACGGCGGTGTGCAGCATGTGGCGCAGCTGGATGTTCATTTCACCGGTGTTCTTGGAGGATTCGGTCTCCGGGAACAGGTCCTTGGGCACAGCGCCGTACTTCTTGTACACGTTCATGGCCATGGTCCACTGGCCGCCATCGCCCATCACGTCGGCGAGCAGGTGCTGCATCAGGCGGGAGTCGGAAGGCTCTCCGGCAGCCACCAGAGCGGCCACATCCTTAAGGAAGTAGTTGACGCGCTCCAGCTTGTCGTAGTACATCGCGTAGTTCTGGGAGAACTCGAACTCCTTCAAGTTCATGTTCTTCTTGGCCACGAAACGGGCCACGTTCAGGGAGCTGAACAGCCAGCAGCGGCCGGAGCGATCCTGATGGGTGGCTTCGCCATTGTCAACGATGGTGGAGAAACGACGCTGCATCAGACGAGCGCGGTCATAATTGCGAGCCACCTTGTCGATGCCGGCGGCGGTCACCGCGTTCATGGCCAGACGGTTGGACTGGCTGGCATCGAATGATGCGACCAGATCATTCAGCTGCTCGCCGGACAGCGGTGTGATTTCAGACGATGACGTGTTCTCGGTCATGCTGCTCCTTTGACTTGGGACGTGCGCGGCCGGTTTTGTGGCCGCAATGAAACGTGGCATCCAGCGTTTGACCGGATGCCACGACGGGTCTCTAATGAGTGTAGCGGCGACAGCGGATTCCCGCCATCGAACCGGTTCAATACCTTGATTCGGCAGGAGTCCGGCGACTTCTGCAGCCGC
>OGPK01001743.1_pt1 | contig 15692 bp, 8 predicted proteins | sample 1552921 | NCBI WGS metagenome assembly OGPK01 (sample SAMEA2580264, study PRJEB22360) | human gut metagenome | biome: human gut; feature: human-associated habitat; material: faeces | place: Denmark | collected 2008/2010 | reverse complement strand
TTTCCAAGGCGTCCGCCGCTCAGCGCGCGGGCCGTGCCGGGCGCGTGGCTCCGGGGCGCTGTTTCCGGCTGTGGAGTGAGGCGGAACAGGCCCGGAAGGAGGATTTTGACCCGCCCGAATGTTTCCGGGTGGATCTGGCCGGAGCCGTTTTGAATTTGGCTGCCTGGGGCGTCACCGTACCGGAAAATTTCCGTTGGCTGGATGTTCCTGCCCCCCTGGTGATGCAGCGGGCCGTGAATTTGTTGGCTGCCCTGGGTGCGACGGAAGAGGATGGAAGCCTGACGGATACGGGAAAAAGGATGACCGCTTTTCCCCTGCCGCCCCGGCTGGCCCGTCTGATGGTGGCCGGCCAGGATGAACAGTGTGCCGTGGAGCTGGCCGCCGTTGCAGCCCTGATGCAGGGAGAAGGTGTTGCGGTAAAGGGGGGGCTGAACGATCATTTGCGCGATTCTGCGGATTACACGGATTTCCAGGCGGAGTGGCGCGCGGTGGAGAAGGCTGTGGATGCCGGTTTTGGGGCGGCGGCGTGTACCCGCTGGGGCATCTCTTCCCGCGGGACGCGGGAGGCATGGATGGCATACCGGCAGCTTCTGTCCGTCGGCAGCCGGGGAAAAGCCCGGGAAACGCCGGGACCGGATTTTACGGCGGCGCCCCCTGCCGTAGTCCGTGCAATGATTGAGAGTTTTGCGGACCATGGGGGTGTGCGAAATGGCGTGGCAGCCAATACATGCCGCATGGCCGGCGGGGTGGGCGGCAGGCTGGCGGAAGGAAGCGTGGTGTTTCAAGGAGAGCATTTCGTAGCCGCAGAGGTGGCGGAATTGTCCGGAAAGGCGGTGGAAACCCGTGTGGGACGCTGTACGCTTATTGCGCCGGAAGATTTGCGTTCCATTTGGCCGGAGCGTTTTTCCTGCGGGGAGGAAGCCGTCTTCGATGCCGCTTTGCGGCGCGTGCGTCTGCACCGGAAGCTGATGTATGGAGATCTGGTGCTGGAGGATCGTGACCGCGGGGATGCCCCTACGGAGCTGGCCGCCCCGGTTTTGGCTGAAAAAGTAGTGGACGGAACCCTGAAGCTGGTGAAATGGAATGATGCCGTGGAACAGTGGATACGCCGTCTTAATGGTTTGAGCGTTTGGATGCCGGAACTGGAGCTGCCCCGGTTTTCGGAGGAGGACAAGCTGGTCGCCATTTCTTTGGTCTGTGAAGGGGCCGTGGGTTATAAGGACATCAAGGAAAGGGAAATTATTCCCGTGCTGAGGGATTGGCTTTCCGGCTGGCAGGCGAAGGCGCTGGACGATTATGCCCCGGTAAGCCTCACGTTGCCCAACGGCCAGCACGCCAAGGTCAGGTACGGGGAGGATTCCTCCCCGGTGATCAGTCTGACGGTGCAGCGCCTGTTCGGCGTGGCGGTTTCCCCACGCATTGCCAACGGGGCCGTACCCGTGATTGTGGAGGTGCTGGCCCCCAGCCAGAGGCCGTGGCAGGTAACGGGATCTCTGGAAAGTTTTTGGCGGAACGGATACGGGCAAATGAAAAAGGACCTGGCGGGGCGTTATCCCCGGCACCGTTGGCCCGACCCCGGGGAACTGGATTTCCTTCCCCGTTCCCGGTGATAAGGAGAAAGGATTTTTCTGTAACAAAACAGTAGCAAAATCGACCGTTTCCGTGTAAAGAGGCGGTGGTGCAGCTCGCGGATGCCCTCCGCCCACCATTCACAAGAGACAGTTATGGACTCAATTTACTGGATTATCATCACAGCCCTGCTGCTTCTGGCGGCATTTGACTTGATCAACGGCGTAGCGAATGACGCCGTCAACTTCCTCAATTCCGCCATCGGTTCCAAGGCTGCACCCGTGCGGGTGATCCTGACCGTAGCTTCCATCGGCGTGCTGGTGGGGGCCTGTTTCTCCGGAGGCATGATGGAAGTAGCCCGCAACGGCATTTTTCACCCGGACATGTTCAGTTATCATGAAGTGATGCTGCTTTTCCTGGGGGTAATGATCAGCGAAGTGATTCTGCTGGATACCTTCAATACGTTCGGATTGCCTACGTCCACCACCGTTTCCCTGGTATTCGGTATTTTGGGGTCTGCCGTAGCGACGGCCCTGTTCAAGATTTCCAAGCTCCGCCTGGTTCAGTCCGTGTGGGATTTCATTAATACGGACAAGGCTTTTGAGATTGTCACCAGCATTCTTCTTTCCGTAGCCATCGCCTTTACGGTGGGCACCATCGTCATGTGGATTTCCCGTCTGGCGTTCACGTTTAAATACCAGTCCCGGTTCAAATGGTTCGGCTGCTTCTGGTGCGGCATTGCCATGACGGCGATAGCCTATTTTGCCGTTTTCAAGGGCTTGAAGGAGTCTACCCTGATGGAGCCCTCGTTCATCCAATACATTGACCAGAATCTGGGCATGGCCCTGCTCACGGCCTTCGGCGGTTTTTCCGTGCTCATGTTCCTGCTTCAGCATTTGTTCATGACGAATATTCTGCGCCTGACCGTTCTGGCGGGCACTTTTTCCCTGGCTCTGGCCTTTGCGGGCAACGACCTGGTGAATTTCATCGGCGTTTTCATGGGTGGTCTGGATTCCTTCCAGTACGCCAGCGGCGTGGCGGCGGCCGGTGGCTCTCCCTCATCCATCACCTCCATGGAGTGTCTGATGCCGGGGCAGGGCATGCCGGTAAACCATTATATTTTGTTCGCCGCGGGCTGTATGATGATTTTTGCCTTGTGGTTCTCCAAAAAGGCAAAAACGGTGATCGCCACCGGCGTGGAACTTTCCAGGCAGGGTGAAGGCGGTATTGAGCGTTTCGGCTCCGTCCCCCCCGCCCGCGCCATCGTTCGCAGCGCCATCGCCCTGGGACGCGGGGTGAAAAGGCTTATTCCCGCCCGCATGCTGGTGCGCATGAACCACCAGTGGGATCCCGCCCCCCAGCCCTTGAATCCCAAGGACCGGGTGGCATTTGACCTGATTCGCGCCACGGTGAACCTGACGGTTGCTTCCCTGTTGATTGCATGGGCTACTGGCAGGCAGCTCCCTCTTTCCACCACGTACGTGACGTTCATGGTGGCGATGGGCTCCTCCCTGGCGGACAAGGCATGGGGAAGGGAGAGCGCGGTTTACCGTGTAACCGGCGTGCTGACGGTGATTTCCGGCTGGTTCATGACCGGGCTGGCTGCCTTTACGCTGGCCGCCGTCATGGCTACCATCCTGCATTACGGACAGGTGTACGCCATCTTCGGTCTGCTGGCCCTGGTGGTTGTCATTCTGGTAAAGTCCACCATCATGCACCGCAAGCGGGAAAGCAAGCTTTCCGTAGAGCGTTTTGACCAGATTACGGAAGAAAATATCCTGGATGTATGCAGCCACCAGATTGTGGACAGCACGCTCAAGCTGCGGGAAATTTACAATGACACCGTGGAAAACTTTTTCCAGGGGGACAGGAAGGCCCTGAAAGAACTGGCGGATGCCGCAGAACGGCTGGCCATGACCAGCAGCGAACATCACAAGTACGATATTCTCCCTATTCTGTACAAGATGCAGTCCCGTTCCCTGGATATGGGCTACCACTTTGTGCAGGCCCTGGAGCATCTGAATGAAGCTACGCAGAGCCTGTCGCAGTTTTCCGAGTCCATCTTCACGTATGTGGATAATAACCACACGCCGTTTACGATTGACCAGGTGGACGATTTGAAGGAGGTGCATACCGCCCTCATCAAGCTGCTGGATGAATATTGCAAAATGCTCCAGACGGGGACGTACATTCAGTTCGACTATACGATGGTGGCCCAGGAACAGCTTCTTCAACTGGTGGCAAAGGCCACCAAGCGCCAGATCAAGCGGGCCCAGCGCAACCAGACGCGCACCCGTTCCTCCCTGCTTTATCTGAACATGCTTAATGAAATGAGGTTTATGGCCGTGCAGGTGCGGGCCCTGACCAATGACGAACGAAACTTTGTAGCAGCCTGAAGCGGCGGTTCTCTGTTTTTTTCACGTAAGGAAAAAAATTCTTGAGCGTTTAATTCGTGAAGGTATCCTGAATGAACAGGGATGTTCGATAAGGGAGGAACGAGAGCTTCCCTTGTCACCAGGAATAACCCTGATTTCATAGGTAGTTAGTTGGAGCGGCTACGGGAGAAATTCCGTAGCCGCTTTTTTGTCTTCCCGGGCCTTGTGTCATACAAAAGAAATAATGTTTGAACATATTTGCCGTGCGTTTGTCTCACCCATAACGGTTATGATCCGGATGCAGTGAAAGAGAGAGCGCTTCATCCACTTAAGGACTCGACCGTCTTCATAGGTAGTTAGTTGAACAGCAGCCCCGGCGAAGGGATTCGCCGGGGTTTGTTCATTTCCGGAAGATGTATTCCGCGCTGTAAACAGCTGGAAGGGAGGGGAAAAGAAAAAATAGGCTGCGTTTTGCCACGGGGTTTGATTGACGTGTGGGATGCGTCAGGGCATAGTGGCAGGGTATGAAGAGAGCGTTTTGCGTGATAGCCGGTGCATGCAGCCTGCTTGGATGGGCTCCGGCGGACGAGACGGGCATGAACAATGTGCTGGAGGATTGGCGGATGAGGCAGTCCGACTGGGAATCCGCATTGAAAACGGCTGAAAGCGGGGAAAAAAGGGCGGAATTGATGAAAAACCGTCCAGATGCCGTTCCGGTGGCTCGGGAATTATGGAGGCTGGTAGGGCGCGACCTTCAGAAACCCGAGACTCAAAAATCCTGCCTTCTTCCGGCTGTCGTCTGGTTTCTGGATCATCCCCAGGCTGTAGCGCAGGCGTTCCCCAATGGAGACATGGCCAGGAAAATTGTCGTGTTCTGCCTGGATTCCCTGGAAAATACGCTGTTCCGGGAACAGGGGGCGGGAAAGGCGGCGTATGCCCTGAGCAATTCCCGTGACCTGCGCTGCCGCGTTATTCTGGAACAGATCAAGGATTACAACCAGTTCCCTGAGGACCAGGGCCTGGCTTCCCTGGGCCTGGCCATGGTGATGAAGGAAACGACAGGGATGCTTCAGGATGACGTCAGGCTGGTGGCGGCCCGCGGAAAATTGCTGAAAGACGCCATTATCAAATGCTATGATTCCAGTTTCGGCCCTATTCCGGTTCAAAATATTGTGAAGGAGGAACTGTATGAAATACGCAATCTCAATATCGGGCAGACCGGGCCTGAAATCAGCCTTCCCTCTACCGCGGCGGCCGGAAAAGTGACGCTCCCCTCCGGGAATAAGCCCGTGCTGGTGGTTTTTTGGGATCCGCAGGATATGCGTTCCGTTCAGTTTTTGCAAAAAGCCGCGTCTCTCCGGAAAGAATTTCCCGGTTTGACGGTGATGCCGGTGGCTCCCGGAAAGAGAGAGAACATAGAAAAGGCCCTATTGAACTTGAAAATGGATATGCCCTCCCTGGTGGATGAAAAAGCGGTGGCGTTTAAGGATTACCGGGTGAGGCTCACCCCGCGGGTGTATCTGCTGGACCCTGCGGGGAAAATCCTGATGCGCGGCACGCCGGATATGCTGTTTGACGCCAACCTGTACGCGGTCATGGGCAAACTTGAGGGAAAAAAGAAAGAAAAGCCGGATGGGAAAAAGTCTCCCTCCTCCCCTGCTTCCTCCAAGCCTGTTTCTCCGCCGGCCAGGATTAATTCCCCGGATACGCGCGTTCCCTCTGTTTCCCGGCCTGATAGGCCGCGGCCCGCGTTCCCTTCCGCCCCCTCCGGTGCGGAGGACCATTCTCTTTCCGCTCCTCCTTTGAGGCCCATGCCTGAATGATCCGTTTCATGGAGGGGATTCTGTTGAGAAAGGCCGCGGAGGACGTGGCCCGGGTTCTTTCCGGAGCAGGACACACCGTATATTTTGTGGGCGGCTGTGTTCGGGACAGATTGCTGGGATATTCCGTGAAGGATATCGATATTGCTACTTCCGCCCGCCCGGATGAAGTGTTGCGCCTGTTTCCGGATGCCTGGGAAGTGGGCGCCGCCTTCGGCGTGATGCTGGTACGCCGCGAAGGTTTTTCCTTTGAGGTGGCGACCTTCCGCAGAGACGGAAGCTACAGGGATGGCCGGAGGCCGGAGGCCGTCTGTTTCACGGATGCGGAAGAAGATGCTCGGCGGCGTGATTTTACCATGAACGGCCTCTTTGAAGATCCGTTTTCTTTGCCTCCGGGCCGTGTGGTGGATTATGTAGGCGGAGTGGAGGATATCCGGGCCCGCGTATTGAGGTGCATCGGGGAGCCGGACCGTCGTTTTGAAGAAGATTCCCTGCGGCTGATGCGCGCCGTACGTTTTGCCGTTACCAGGGAAGTTCAGGTGGAGAAGGAGACTTGCTCCTCCATTTTCAGGAACGCTCCGCTGCTGGCCCGGATTTCCCCGGAACGCATCCGGGAGGAACTGGACAGGATTTTATTGTCTCCCGGAAGGAAACGGGGTGTGGAAATGCTGGTGGAAACGGGGTTGATGAAGCATGTCATTCCGGAAATATACGATATGATAGGCTGTACGCAACCTCCCCAATGGCATCCGGAAGGAGACGTATACACCCATACGCTGATGATGCTGGATGCGCTGGGAAGGGACGGCTCCCCCGTGTCTTTGGAGCTGGCCCTGGGGGTTCTGCTGCATGACATCGGGAAACCTCCCTGCCGTCAGGTGGATGAAACGGGGCGCATCCGTTTTTCCGGTCATGACAAGGAAGGCTCTTCCATGGCCAGGGTCATTTTAAGAAGGCTGAAATATTCCAATGCCGTGGTGGATGCGGTGTGTTCCATGGTGGAGCGCCATATGCGCTTCATCAACGTGAGGCAGATGAGGAAATCTACGCTGCGAATGTTCATGAACGCTCCTCATTTCCGGGATGAACTGGAACTCCACCGCCTGGATTGCCTTTCCTCCAACGGACTGATGGACAACTGGCAATTTGTCAGGGACTTCATGGATTCCTACCGGAATGCCCCTCTGGTGCCTCCTCCTCTGGTGACCGGGCGTGATCTGGTGAATCTGGGGCTGTCCCCGGGGCCTGATTTCGGGAAATGGCTGTCCCGTCTGCAGGAGCTTCAGTTGGAGGGAACGCTCCGGACCAGGGAGGAAGCCCTGCTGCAGCTGGAACAAATTGCCCCGGTGGAACAGAATGCGCTTGCAGAATACCTGAAAAAGTTAGCATTATAAGCGTCAAAATTTGATTATTTCAACTCATGCGTCCTGTCATTTATCAACTATTTGTTCGTCATTTTTCCAATATGGAGACCCATGGAGTTGACTGGGGGAGCCGGGAAACGAACGGGTGCGGAACTTTTAATGGAGTGACGGATAAAGCCTTACGTGAAATAGCACGGATGGGTTTCACACACATCTGGCTGACCGGGGTGCTGAGGCACGCTACGCAGACGTCCCATCCCGGGCTAGCCGCCCAGCCGAAATCCATCGTAAAAGGCCTGGCAGGAAGTCCCTATGCCGTGGTGGATTATTTTGACGTGGATCCGGATCTGGCCTCCTCCCCGGAGAAGAGAATGGATGAGTTCAAGGCTCTGGTAAAGCGTTGCCGGACGGTGGGGCTGCTGCCGATGATGGATTTTATTCCCAACCATGTTTCCCGAGCCTACCTGGCGGACTGGGACGGGCATGACGATTTTGGAGAAGGAGATGATCCCCATACGTTTTTTTCTCCGGAGCAGGGGTACTTTTACCTGACCTCCAACAGCCCTGGGGACGGTCCACCCCTGCGTCTGCCGGACGGCCTGTTTGAAGGGGAAATGACGTTCGGACGTGTGACGGGCAACAATGCCGTTACATGGAATCCCGGCAAGTACGACTGGTATGAAACGGTCAAGCTCAACTACGGCTATAACTTTATGGCCGGTCTTCCTGCCCTCCGCCTGTTGCCGGGGTGGACCAGCCCCAAGCAGCATGTGCCCAAGACATGGCGCATCATGGACGATATCCTTTCCTTCTGGCAAAGCCTGGGCATCGGCGGTTTCAGGTGCGACATGGCCCAAATGATCCCCATGGCTTTCTGGAAATGGGCCATTTCCCGTTCCCGGGTGCGTCTGCCGGACGTGTTTTTCATGGCGGAGGCATACAACGACCACATGAAAACCACACCCGGCGATCCGTGCGCCGCCCTTCTGGATGCCGGATTTAATGCCGTTTACGATTCCGACTGCTATCATCTGGCGCTCCATATGTACACGGAAAATAACTGGGCCAATGACTTCGACCGGCTTTTCCGAAGCAATCCCATATACATGACCCACGGCGTCCGCTACGTGGAAAACCATGATGAAACGCGCGTGTGCTCCCCTCTTTCCTGGGGCGGCGTGGGACGCGTTGTTCTGCCGGCGGTCATGACGCTGGTGTATGCCTCCGGGAGCGGTCCCGTGCTGGTGTACAACGGGCAGGAAGTGGGGGAACGGGCGGAGGGGCCCGGCGGTTTCGGCGGACATGACGGACGTACCAGTATTTTTGACTATACCTGCCTCCCCCGGCTCCAGCCCTGGGTGGCGAATGGCCGGTTTGACTCTTCCCTGTTGCCGGAAGAGTCCGCAGAACTGAGAAATTTTCGTCGGAAGCTTCTTCCTCTGATGCAGCATCCGGCGCTGGACCGGGGAGATTTTTACGGCCTGAACTGGGCTAATATGAAAAACACCACTTTCGGCAGGGAACCGGCGGAAGACACTTCCGGCCACTGGGTATATGCCATGCTCCGGCATGATGCCCGCGCCAGGGCCACCGTGCTTGTGGTGGGGAACCTTTCTCCAAATATCAATTTCTACAACCTGCGCATTTCCATTCCCCAGCACGCTTTCGGCTGGTGCGGCATCCAGACGGATCGGGTACGCGTCAGAAACCTGATGGACGCCGAGGGTGAGGACAGGATTTTTGAGCGGCGGGAATTGATGGACTGCGGTCTGTCCCATCCCCTGAAACCGGGACATGTGGGCGTGCTGGAACTGTCTGCCGTTTAGAGAAGCGTTCCCTCCGGAGGGAAGCTGCAGCCTTTGCCGATATTTTTTACTCTGCTGGGCGTTTTTATGATGACGGGCGGTTTTTAATTCGGTATAGTCCCGGAAATTCCTATGACTAGACGTTTCCCTCACTCCATGTCTGCCATTCAGCAAATTGCCATGGCGCTTGCCGTTGCCGGTATTGGAGCCGGCCAGGGGCTGGCCCAGGAGGGGGCAGGGGCCGCACGCCGGGCAGCAGCCCGGATGGAAGAGCAGGCTCAGGCTTCCATGCTGCTGTTAGGGCAGGCGCGTCAGCAATATTCCGAGGGCAAGTACCAGGAAGCTCTGGACAATTACCGCAGAAGCCTGACTGCGCTGCCCAAATCCCCCAATATGGAGAAGCGCCGCCGTTTCCTGGAAACCAGCATCGCGGATGCCAGTGTGGCTGTGGCTCAGGAATATATCAAGGCGGGGCGTTACGATGAGGCCGTCAAGTTGCTGGAAGATGCCCTGAAATCCACTCCGGACCATGCCTTGGCCAGGCGCACGTTGGAAATAGCCCGCGACCCGGTGCGTACGAATCCGGCATTGTCTCCGGAACACGTAAAAAATGTAGAGGAAGTCAACCGTCTGCTTCACCTGGCTTTCGGCTATTATGAACTGGGCCAGTATGATGCGGCCCTGAAGGAATTTACGTCCGTCCTTAAGACGGACCCTTACAATACGGCGGCGCGGCGCGGCATGGAACTGGTTAACCGCGCCAGAACCGCCTATTTTAGCGCTGCCAGGGATGAAACCCGCAGCAGTGCCCTGGCGGATGTTTCCAGACAGTGGGAGATGCCCGTTCCTTTGACGGAAACACCGGAGGAACCCGCTTCATTTTCCCGGCCGCTGGATAACCCGGTGGTGAATGTGGACCAGAAACTGGGCATGATCCGCCTGCCCCGTGTGCAGCTGGATGGAGCGACGGTGCAGGAAGCCGTGGACTATCTGCGCAGCCAGGCCAGGACGCATGATGCCACGGCCATGACTGCGGCGGAACGCGGCGTGAATATTTCCGTGGATCCCGGTCCTGCAGACAGCGTTTCCGCCAGGGACGCCGCCGCCAAGAGAATTACGCTTAATCTTCAGAATGTACCTCTTCGTGAGGCCCTGGAATACGTGGCGCGCGCATCCGGCCTTATTCTGCGGACAAATGCCTTTGGTGCGGAACTGGTATCCAGTTCAGACGGAACTTCCTACATGGTCACCAAGTCCATTACCCTTCCGCCGGGCTTCTTTTCCGGATTGTCGGAGGACTCTGGCGCCGAAAATTCAGACCCCTTCAGTTCCGGTGATTCCGGTTCTTCCGGCATGACCCTGAAACGGGTGGATCCGCAAAAGGCGCTGGCTTCCATGGGGGTGAAATTCCCGGAAGGCAGTTTCATTAAATACAACTCGGGCAACTCCACTCTTCTTTTCCATGGCACGCCCAGAGATTTGAGCATGCTGGAGGAGCTGGTAGCGGCCAGGACTGCGGAACAGCCCCTCCAGGTGGTGGTCAGCGCGACCTTTCTGGAAGTCAATCAGACGGACTTGGAGGAATTGGGCTTTAACTGGATCGTCAATCTGAACCTGGACCCTACCAAGTGGTTCATGGGCGGCGCGGGAACCGATAAAAATGACTATAACAATTCCGTGCTGGACAGTGCCGCCAATGTGGCCGGGGCCGTCGCTCCCGCAGGAGTGGTGGGCGGGCTGCGTTCCGGCAACCAGGTTTTTACGGAAGATAGCATTGACAGCATGATAGAACGCGGCACTTCCGCCAGAAGTTCTGATGCGACCTATGTTCCCGGCGGCGCTCCCAGCATCGTCACTTTGCGCGGCATGTGGAGTCACGCGGATATCACGATGATTATGCGCGGCCTGAGCCAGAAAAAAGGCACAGACATTATGCAGCATCCTTCCGTGATTGTGCGCCCCGGTGAAAAAGCCACCTTTTTCAGCGGCAGGGAACTGATTTACCCTACGGAATATGATCCGCCTGAAGTTCCCAACAGCACGGGCAATAATAATGACTGGGGCGACAATGACAATAACGGCGGCGGTATTCCGGTCATGCCCATGACTCCCGCCCATCCCACTGCCTTTGAAACCAGGCAGCTCGGCACGATCTTCAATGTGGAAGTGACCGGCATCAGCGATGACAAATCCATCGTGGAAATGACCGTAGTGCCGGAAATCGTGGATTTTGACGGTTTCATCAATTACGGTACGTCGCTTTTCGTTCCCATGGTCTCCCAGGAAAAGGACGCAAAGGAAGATGTCGTCATGGTGAAAACTTCAGACAACTTCATCCTTCAGCCCGTGTTTTCCACGCGGCGCCTGACCGCTCCGGTTCGCATAGCCACCGGCAATACGCTCGTCATCGGCGCCTTGAAAAAATCCACTTCCATTACGTATGAGGATAAAATTCCCGTTCTGGGGGATATTCCCTGGGTGGGGCGCCTTTTCCGTTCCAAGGGGTCCAAGGAACAGCGCAAGGCCATCATCATCATGGTAAAGGCGGAAGTGGTGGATCCGGGCGGCAAAAAGCTTTATACGCCGGATACTTCCATTCCGGACGAGGAGGTCCCGGCAGGGGACGCTTCTCTCCCCGCCCTCAGCAATGCCCAGTAACCTTTAACCGGATCAAGACCATTGAAAAACAGCGGTTCCGATTTTGAGTCTTCTCCTTCCCAGGGGGCTGATAATATCATGCGTCAGCTGCATGCGTCGGATTCCCACGGAGTAGAACGGAGAAGGGAAGTAGTAGTGCGCCCGGACGGCAGCAAGGTGATCCGGGTGGAAAAGCGCCGGCGGACTTACAGTGACGATCAGCGGGACGCCAAACAGGCCATGTTGAAAAACAAGCGTTTTTTAATAGGCCTTTGCATTCTGGTTCTGCTGGCTGCCGGTGCGCTGGCGGGGACGTATATGTACCGCCTTACTTCTTTCAATACGGAGGAATTTGCCGGCCGTCTGCAAGCTGATCTTTCCGCCGCCTGGGGCGGAGATGTGAAAATTTCCGGAATGGCGGTGGATGGCCTTACCATGAAGGCTTCACGCATCAAGGTATCCTTTCCGGAAGATTCCTGCCTGTCCTTTGTGGCGATGGAAGGCATCTCCGGGGAAATTTCCGCCGTGCCCTTATTCATGGGGAAAATCAAGGGGGAAAGCCTTAATGTGTCCAGGGCGGTAGTTGGTTTGCGGCCCGGATTCGTTAAATTTGCCGTACCGCAGACGAAACGGGAATTGCCGTTCGTTTTCCGGCGATACACAGCGCCACGTCTGGAAGTGGGGTATGCCCATGGGACGGAAGAATTTACTCTGGAGAGGAATGGCGCTCCCTTTTATATGACGGCGGAAGCCTACATCCGCACGTCCGGGAACGGACCTGAACCGGAATACGTGCTGGATCTGTCACAGCAAAAATTGAAAATCAAGGGCTGGCCGCTGATGGGGGTTGATTCCGGTTCCGTCATTCTAAACGGGAGCGGCGTCAAGCAGCTCACTTTTTCCGGTTTTCTGGACAAAGGGCGCCTGCTCAATAAGCCTACGGATCTCAGCCCCTTCATGATTACGGGGAATTTTCTTCTGGGTACGGATTTCCGTCACCAGGCGTGGACTTTGACAGGAAAAAATTTCGATCTCGCTTCCCTGCTGGGAGATGATTTCTCTTCCCTTCTCAAGGTGCAGACGGGAGAACAGGAAGGGGATGAAAAGCATGAATTGAAGCTGGATTTTGCTTTGCCTGTAACAACTGAACAGAAGAGGCCCTCCCTAAAAGGATACAGTGGTTCCGTTATCAAGGCGACCATGATCAGGCTGCCTGTTTTGCGCCTGCTGGCGGCCATGGCTGCCCGGAATACGGAAATAAGGCTGCCGTACTCTTCTCCCGTCTTTACGTCCGGTTCTTTCCTGCTGGAAAGCGATGGAACGGGTCGTTCCGCCTCCCTGAAGGAAATTTCCCTGTTTGAACAGAGCTTTCTGGGAGTGACCGGGGGGGTGTACAGCAACGGTACTTCCTTGACGGGGAAGCTGGTTTTTAAAATTCCTTCCTACATGGTGGACAGCCGGAAACTGCCTTCCGGCGTGACGCAGGAAGGGCATGAAATTATTCTTCCTGTGAAAATTTCCGGTACTCCGGAGTCTCCACAGGACAACTCTGCCGGAATGTTCCAGGAAGAGGCGCCGCGCACGGGCCGCCCGGAAATGCATACCGCTCCTTCCCGTGGAATAGCTCTTCCAGCTCCGTCAAATTCCTCTCCTCCCCGTATTACGGTAGACGGATTCATGTGATATTGCCAGGACTCCATGCTGCTGCTCAATCCTATTGTTCGGAAAACATCTGAAAAGCGTTCCCGCTGGTGGACCAGGCTGGCCGGATTTGGCCTGTGGTCCGTACTCCAGCCCATTTGCATGAGCCTGAATATCCGTTCCATCAAGGAGGAGCATGATGATGTTTATACGGTGCCTTTTCTGGTAGCCCTTTGGCACAACCGCACGATGGTTCCGGGTTATGCGTGGTCCCTGGCCCAGAAGCCGCTCAAGATGAGTGTGCTTACCAGCGCCAGCAAGGACGGCGCCCTGGTGGAGGCCGTATGCAGGCATTTTGGCCTGGGTGCCGTCCGGGGATCTTCCGGACGGCGGGGGGCTCTGGCCTACATGGAAATGATGCGAAAGGTCCAGGAGGGGGACGTCTGCTTCTGTTTTACTCCGGATGGTCCGCGAGGCCCTATTTACGAAGTGCACCACGGTATTGTCAAACTGGCCTCCCAGTCAGGGCTGCCCATCGTTCCCGTATGCATCGAATATGAAAGCTGCTGGCGTTTGAACAAGACCTGGGACCGCTATGCCATTCCCAAACCGTGTTCCAACGTAAATATTCTATGGAAAAAGCGCCTGTTCATTCCTCCGGACGCGACGGATGAACAGGTGGCGGATTATGCCCGTCTTCTGGCCGGGCTGCTTGGCGAGGGGCTTCCGGACTTCCCGCCTCTTAACCAATCATTATTATGCAAATCATCGATGGAAAACAAGTAGCTTCCCAGGTGCTGGAAGAGGTTGAAAGGGATATTGCCCGGCTCAGGGAACAGGGAATAACGCCCGGTTTGGCCGTGGTTCTGGTAGGGGAAGATCCCGCTTCCCAGGTATATGTAAATTCCAAGGTGAAAAAGTGTGCGGAGCTGGGGATGAATTCCCGTAAAATAGTTCTCCCTTCCGACGCCTCCCAGGAAGAACTGCTCCGGATTGTCCGTGAATTGAACGTGGATCCTGCCGTCCACGGCATACTGGTGCAAAGCCCGCCTCCTCCCCATATCGACGAGGCGGCCGTGGTCCTGGAAATAGACCCTGCCAAGGATGTGGACGGCTTCCATCCGGAGAATGTCGCCAAGCTGGGGCTGGAAGATGAGACCGGTTTTGTGCCCTGTACCCCTCTGGGCTGTATGAGGCTGTTAAAGGCCGCCGGCATTGAAACGGCGGGAGCGAATGCCGTGGTCATTGGCCGCAGCATGATTGTGGGCAAACCGATGGCGCATCTTTTGATGTCCAAACAGGCAAACGCTACCGTAACCGTGGCTCATTCCCGTACGAAAAACCTGCCGGAACTTTGCCGTTCCGCTGATATCATCGTGGCAGCCATAGGCCGGCCCGCTTTTGTGACGGCTGATTTTGTGAAAGACGGCGCCGTAGTGGTGGATGTGGGCATCAACCGCGTGGAAGATGCCTCCGCCAAGCGCGGCTACCGGATTGTGGGAGACGTAGCCTATGACGAGGTGGCTCCCAAGTGCCGGGCCATTACTCCCGTGCCCGGCGGCGTGGGGCCGATGACTATCGCCATGTTGATGGCTAATACGGTCAAAGCGTGCCGCCAGCAGACGGGAGCCTGATGAAAATGCCGTGACGTCCGTTTTTCTTGTCAAATGAAGGAAAGTAGGGCAGTATTCAGTTACCATTATGTCAAGTAAATTACTCGAAGGCAAAGTTGGTGTCGTAGTCGGCGTAGCGAACAAGCGCAGCATCGCGTTCGCAATTGCCAAGGCGTGGCATGAAGCGGGCGCAAAGCTCATCTTCAATTATCAGGGAGAACGTCTCAAAGACGGAGTTCTCAAGCTGATCCATGAGAACTTCGGCGAGGATGTTCCCGTTTATGATCTGGATGTCAGCAGTGATGAATCTGTTAACGCTTTCTTTGAAAGGGTCCGCCAGCATACGGACAAAGTAGATTGTCTGCTGCATTCCGTGGCTTTTGCCCCGAAGGAGGCTCTTGGCGGCAGTTTCCTGGAAACGGGCCGCGAGGCGTTCAAGATTTCTCTGGATATCTCCGCTTATTCCCTGGTAGCTCTTTCCCGCGCCGTGGAACCCATGATGTCCGACAACGGCAGCATTTTGGCGATGTCCTATCTGGGATCCGAAAAAGTGGTTCCTAACTACAATCTGATGGGAGTTTCCAAAGCTGCCCTGGAAGCCTGCACCCGTTATCTGGCTTATGATTTGGGCCGTTCCCGCGGTATCCGTGTCAATTGCATCAGTGCAGGTCCCATGCAGACGCTTGCTGCTCGCGGTGTTTCCGGTTTTAACACCATGTTCAAGGTGTATGAGGAGCATGCCCCTCTGGGCCGTTCCTGCACGGGTGAGGAATTGGGAGCCACCGGCGTTTTCCTGGCCAGTGACGGCGCAGCCGCAATCACCGGGCAGGTGATTTACGTGGACGGCGGTTATCAGATCATGGGAATG
>OGPK01001737.1_pt1 | contig 15752 bp, 17 predicted proteins | sample 1552921 | NCBI WGS metagenome assembly OGPK01 (sample SAMEA2580264, study PRJEB22360) | human gut metagenome | biome: human gut; feature: human-associated habitat; material: faeces | place: Denmark | collected 2008/2010 | reverse complement strand
TACCCTCCGTTGTTCCCGTCCTGCTGCCCTGCTGCTTTCTTACTCTCTGCAAATTCCTGTTCCTCGACAATCACGTCCGTGGTATAGACCTTTTGACCGTCTCTGTTCGTATATGACCCCGTCTGAATCCGTCCAGTGACAACCACTTTCGTTCCCTGCTTGAGATATTTTTCTGCGAACTCTCCATCTCGTCCAAACGCAACGCAGGAAATGAAATCCGCTGACTGTTGCCCGTCTTTTGCTCCTCTACGGTCAACCGCAAGTGTGTATCGTGCGATCGCCATTTCCTCCTGTGAATTATTCCTCGGTGAATATCTGACATTCGGGTCTCTCGTGAGACGACCCATCAAAATGACCTTGTTCATCCGTTTTCCCTCTCTTTCTGCAAAATATACTCATTCTGTGCTTTCTGCAATTCCGTGATGCCCTTTTTGAACTGTGCATCATCTCCATTCATGCAGATTTCAAACAATTCCTCGTATCTGTCAATATTCTCGGTGATGAACGCTGCCTCTGTCTTTGAACGTCTCTGCGTGAGGAACATTCCTTTGATTGTCTCTCTCATGGTCTCGCAGTTCTGTCTCTCCTCCTCCGTTTCCGGAGGAGTTTCTTTCAGCATCTTATCGACAACCCTGTCCACCGCATGACAATCCTTTGTGAAATACATATCCTCACGATCAACCTCATGTTCGCACACCGGACATGTCCGAATGTCACGCTCCTCGAATCTGCATGACAACCCATTCTGTCTCCTCCTGCAATCCTCGACCGTTCCGTCTCGTCCTGTCATGAGTTGGTTTTTGCAGATGTCGCAATCATTTCCCTCGTTGAAATATTTCATTTCCTGCATCCTGTTTCCTCCTGTGGAGGCTCTCTCGGTCTGTTCATGACCTCGCCTCTGTTCCGGCTGAATTTACCGTGTTGTGTCTTTTCGCCTTAAAAAGTCACCGAAAACCTGTCATCCAACTATGAACCTTTTAGCAAGTTCACCCGCTGCCATGTTTCTCACGGTATTCCGACGCTGTCTTTCGGCTTGCCATCGTCAGAGCGTCGGTCGCCATCCGGACGCTGACGGGGTGACTGCTGCCCCCGTTTCGGCTTTTATTTTTCTGTCCTGCATTGTATAATCAATGCAAGGAGGTGATTTCATGAGAGATTCAATCATTGTTAGCATTTCAGAACTCCGCTCCCTCGTTCAAGATGCTCGTCGTACTGGAAAACAATATGTGCAACTTTCCATTCTTGAGCCTCTTGACGATTCTGACGGTGGAGAACCCGTTCCCGCAGAACTCTCTCTTTGTGCTTTTGATTCTTCGGAGTGCATAGAATTTGATAACATCTATGCACCCGAAAACGAATCCGAACTCAATGAGCAAATTGCAACCGCTGTTCACATGAGTTCTAATCTGTTATGAATTTAGGTCTATCACATACCGGAGATTTGAGGTTTCTGCCTTATGTCTCCGGTATTTGATTCTGCGGATTTCCTTGTCAACCACTTCCTTGAGGCTTTCTTTTTCCTCCTCAGTCAGTCCTTTGACTACAATTTCAAATGCGTCCTCCTCAATCCAAATCGTCACCGTTTCGTTTCCCATGTTTACCTCTAGCCTTGTGTTTAGGTCTGAAATGTGAAATCCGGAAAAACGCTCGTCTGTCGATGTTGTCTCATAAATTGGATAACCCGCCCGTTTGCTGTTCTCCTCGTTCTTTTCATAATCTGTCGGGAAAATTCTTGCTGCTGCCCTCCATGCCTCTGATACGCTACTTACTTTTATGTGTTCCATCTTTTCGCCTCCTATCTGTTGCCTTTGGTTACATTATAGTGACCGCAGTTCACCTTGTCAATACTTTTTTGTTGCCTCCGGTTACTTTTTTATTGATTTTTGTCAGTTACCGTGCTATGCTTTAGAAAAAAAAGAGGAGGTGATTCTATATGACGCAGGGTGAACGCATAAAGGATGTGCGAAATTCTCTCGGTCTTACACTTGAAAAATTCGGTGAAAAACTTGGTGTGACGAAAACTGCAATTTCCCGCATCGAAAAGGGTGAACGCAGTCTCACTGAACAGATGACAAAATCCATTTGTCGAGAGTTTAGCGTTGATTATATGTGGCTGACTACTGGAGAGGGAGAGATGTTCGTCGAATCCGACGACGACTTTTTTGAAAGAATTGACCGCATCATGGCGGGTGAGAATGAATCTCGCAAAAATATGATAAAAACTCTCTTGTATGCCTCGGACGCTGATATTGAGGCATTTGACAGGCTTGTTGATTATTACATTTCTTTGAGAGCGGATAACAAAAAAGACTGACAGTCTTTTTCAACTGCCAGTCTCATGGGTGTACAGATATAAAACGAATTTATATATCCTCTTGAGGACTTTTTCGCTTTGTATCTTACCGACTAACTCAATGATAGTCTCTTTGTAATGCAAGGGAACACCACCCCTTTCCGAAACACATCATATCACATATTTCCATGATTGTGGAAATATCGGAGTTCATTTCCATAATTGTGGAAATCGTCTCCCGTTCCCACTCACGGAACATGTCATGTGATACAATTATTTGTATTCGGATTCAAACAGGTCGGTTATTTTGACCTCCAGTGCAATCGCTATCGTTTCGAGTTGAAACAATGTCGGTGACACCTTACCGTTTTCGATGTTGTTGAGCGTCGATTTTCCGATTCCGGATTTCTTCGCCAACTCCATCAACGTGAACCCTTTTGAGGTTCTCGTTTCCCATAACAAAACTTTCATCCTGCTCACCTCCTTTCGTAAGGAAAGTGTACAAGGTGACAGATTTGTCCAAAAGAATGGAGGTGTTTTGCATGAAATACGGTGTCAGAAAACCGAATGTCAAAAAGAGCATAAAGGCAAGGACTACCGGAAAAGTAAAGAGGCAGGTCAAAAAGGCTGTGAATCCTCTTTATGGTAAAAAGGGAATGGGGATTGTGAATGACCCGAAAAAGGCTGCTTATAATGCAGTGTATAGTCGAACGACCGTCGGGGTCTCTGATGTGATGAAAAGTGCATCATCCGGAAACGGACACACATCCGCATCCTATGACGCACCTGCTCCAGTGAAAAAGGAATATTCCGACCGGACATATAATGTCTGCGGAATTATCCTCATGGTTCTCGCTGTTGTGCTTGTGCTTTTGGGATTGCTCCTGCTGCTTGCTGTTCCTGTTGGCGGTGTTGCTGCCATCCTGTTGGGTGTCGGCTGTTTTGCCATCGGTCGCAAGTATCGGAAAATTGTGAAAGAACGCTCTGAAAAATAGATTTGCACATAAAAAGACGACCCGTGCTGCAACACGAATCGCCTTTGTGGAATCTCTTATCTCATGCCCTGCAAAAAGCATTTTGATAGAATCCGAATCCTGTTTCATTCTACCATAAAACCGTGCTTTTTGCACTGGTTTTATTTTTTATACTCTTTTTTAGGATGGTGATTGAATGAAACTACCGAACGGGTTCGGGTCGGTCTATAAATTATCCGGAAACCGACGAAATCCCTATGTAGCAAAAAAGACAAAAGGGTGGGAAATTGACCCTATAACCGGAAAATCAAAACAATTATATATAACCGTCGGATATTACCCGACACGCAAAGAGGCTCTCACCGCATTAGCGGAATATAACAAAGACCCCTTTGATTTGCACCATGCAACTATTACTTTCGAGGAAGTGTATGAGAATTGGTCAGAAATCCATTTTGAAAAAATCAAGGACACGAATGGTTACAAGGCTGCTTTTAACACATCGAAACCCCTGTGGAAAATGAGATTTGTTGACATCAAACTGGATCACCTGCAAGGTGTCGTCGATAGCTCCGGCAAAAATACTCCCACGCTTAAAACCTTGAAAATCCTGTGGGGTCTCATGTATGACTATGCTGTCATTCACGAGATTGTGTCTCAAGATAAAAGAGACATGGTCAGATATGTTGATATAAGCAAGGCGGGAAATCCGAACGCATACAACCGGAAACCTTTTTCAAAGAAAGAGATTTCTATTCTGTGGAAATGCAAGGATTCAAACATATATGTGACCGTCATCCTTATTATGATTTATTCCGGTGTCCGTATCGGGGAACTCCTCGACCTTGAGAAAAAGGACATCCATCTTGATGAACGATGGTTCTATGTGAAAGAATCCAAAACAGAGGCAGGAATCAGAGAAGTTCCCATTGCTGAAAAGATTGTACCGTTCTTTGAATACTGGATGAACCGGAAATGTGACCATCTGATTTGTACACCCGACGACGAACCTTTTCAGTACCGGAATTATTATGATTCTTACTGGATTCCTCTGATGCTTGAGTTCGGTTTCGGGAAATTCGTCATTGATGAAACGAAAAAAGAACCTGTCTATGACGGACACCGCCCGCATGATACAAGACACACCTGCATCTCTCTCCTCACCGAAAAGGAAGTTGACGAGAGATTCATCAAGAAAATTGTCGGGCATAAAGGACAGGGTGTGACCGAAAACGTCTACACCCACATTGAACTCCCGACCAAACTTGAGGCGATCAATTTGATTTGATGGAGGGTAATGTCATGAACAGAACAGAATACAAGAATAATTTTTATAAAGAGCATTATGAACGAATAAACCTCGCAGTTCCTAAAGGAATGAAAGATATTATCCGGACGCTCGCAGCAGACAAGGGAATGTCTATCAACGCATACATTCAAGACCTTGTCAGAAAAGACCAGTGCGGAATGTTCGACACGATGCAGGTTGCAGAAAAGAACAGGGAAATGATTTCCGGAATCACTGGAAACATGCACGACGGATATGACATCATATTCAAGGACGGTCATTCCTGTCACTGCCGGACGAAAAAAGATGTCCGGTCATGTATCATTGAATACTGCAAAGAAAAGGGTGATTGAATCGCCCTTTTTTCATGCAAAAAGTGTCTTGCACAAGATTTCAAAAGTATTGCACAAGACACCTGTTTTCGTGTTAGTTACCTGTGTGTTACCTGTTAGTTACCGGAACATTTTTGTGTGATTTGAGGGTGTCTGATAGATTTTCGGAATATAAAGAAAACCCCGAAAATCCAGTATTTTCGGGGTTTGTTGCTCTTTTTCGATATTCGGTTGAATTATCGTTTAGAGAACTGCGGTGCTCTACGAGCTGCTTTGAGACCGTATTTCTTACGTTCTTTCATACGTGGATCACGTGTAAGGAATCCAGCAGCTTTAAGAACTGGTCTGTATTCAGCATCTGCTTCAAGAAGGGCTCTTGCAACACCATGTCTGATGGCACCAGCCTGTCCTGTGTATCCGCCACCTTTAACGTTAACGAGAACGTCAAATTTTCCTTCTGTTTCTGTTGCAGCCAGTGGCTGACGAACGATAACTTTCAGAGTCTCTAATCCGAAGTATTCGTCGATATCTCTTTTATTGATTGTGATTTTGCCTGTACCAGGTGTAAGGTAAACTCTTGCGATTGATTTCTTTCTTCTTCCTGTTCCGTAGAATTTTGCGCTAGCCAATGTCTCCTACCTCCTATTAAAATGTTAAGGTTTCCGGTTTCTGAGCTTCATGTTTGTGCTCTGGTCCGGCATAAACGAAAAGTTTCTTGTACATGGTTCTTCCCAGAGGTCCTTTTGGAAGCATACCTTTAACTGCCAGCTCGATAACCTTCTCCGGTTTCTTAGCCATCATTTCTTTTAATGTGGTTTCTTTCATTCCACCAACATAATCGGAGTGATGATAGTAAATCTTCTGATCCATTTTCTTACCAGTTACTTTTACTTTATCAGCGTTAACGATGATCACATAATCACCTGTATCAACGTGTGGTGTGAACTGCGGTTTGTTCTTTCCTCTTAATACGCTAGCAACACCAGATGCCAGACGGCCCAGTGTACAGCCTTCAGCGTCAACTACATACCATTTTCTTTCGATTTTATCTGGATTAGCCATATAAGTCTGCATGGTTTTACCTCCTGTTATTTATCAACGATAATTTGTGTAATTACGGTCATCCGTAATATCATGTATAAAATTCCTGGTGAACAGTGCAAATCTATACTGCGGAAATGTCCGAAACCGCTGATAAAAACACCTTTGCCGGGGCTTTGGCTCAGGAGTCATCGCACTATGTCACATTGGGTTATTCTACTATAAGGGCATTCATATGTCAACAGTTTTTTCCATAATTTTTACGATTTTTTACGCTGTATTTCATGTTCGATCATCCATGGTCACTTTCCACTATTTACTACATAAATTCCAACACTTACAAGCAGAAGTGAAAGCAATCCCAATATTCCGGATGCCTGATCTGTTTCGCCCAGCAGAAGTGCCGAAAGAAGCACGCCAAATACCGGATTCATAAATCCAAATACTGTAACTCTTGAAACCGGATTATATTTCAGAAGAATGCCCCAGAGGGAATATGCCACTGCTGAAACCAGCGCCAGATAAACCAGCAGTCCGATTCCACTTGGTGTCACTTTTGTAATATGTCCGCCCATAACGCCTCCTGCTGCCATAAGCACGATTCCTCCGATAATAAACTGATAAGCACTGAGCATGACCGGATTAAATTTCTGAGAAAATTTCTTTACAAACACCGAAGAAAATGCATAAGCGATCGTAGAAAAGAAAATGGCTCCCTCTCCTGCAAGACTGAACTGAAAGTTCATTCCATTCAGATTAATCAATACTACTCCTGCAAATCCCAGAATACAGCCGGTGATTTTTCTTGATGTAATCTTTTCCTGATGAAACAAAAATCCGGCTACCAGAATCGCAATAAATACATTCACCGCTTCTATAATAGAAGCTTTTACTCCACTGGTATGTGCAAGTCCCATATAAAAAAAGAAATACTGAATGATCGTCTGAAGCAGACTTAACCAGATAATTTCTTTTGCTGCTTTTCTCTCCGGACGTAAAAAACGTCCCTCCATTACACTTCCAATCCCAGCTGCCAGAATTCCTGCCAGCGTGAATCTGCAGCCGGCAAAAAGGATCTGCGATGCCGTATCCGCTGCATCGACTTCAAACAGCCGATATCCGATTTTAATACAGGGAAATGCACTTCCCCACAACAGACAGCATAAAAGTGCGCCAAACCAGACAACAACTGTTTTCTGCATCCATTCCTGTTTTATTTTTAATCCACTCATATATATCCTACCTCCGATGTTCATTATATCTGACCATTCACAACAACTGAGTAAACAGTAATTGTATCCTAATTTTCTCACCAGTGCCAGTAACTGTCAACCTTGCAGACATTCCGTTATCCTATTATAATAATAAACAGTTACTGCTCACTGGCACTATCCCGTGAAGTGTTTTGTCATAAATATGGCAAAATCCCGAAATATGCACTTCAAAACCAATACACAAACGGAGGAATCCCATGTCAAATATCACCAAACATGCTCTGGCAGAATCCCTGAAAAAACTTCTTCTCAAAAAGCCGCTGAACAAAATCACGATCAACGATCTGACCACCGACTGTGGCATCAGCCGTATGGCTTTTTATTATCATTTCAAAGATATCTACGATCTGGTCGAATGGGTATGTCTCGAAGAATCACGTAAAGCTCTCCAGGGAAAAAAGACCTATGATACCTGGCAGGAAGGACTTCTTCAGATTTTTGAAGCAGTCTACGAAAACAAACCGTTCATTATAAATGCTTATAATGCAGTCAGTCGGGAACAGATTGAGAATTTTCTCTTCCAGCTGACCCACGACCTGATCATAAGTGTTGTCGAAGAGCAGGCAAGATCCACTTCCCTTACGCAGGAACAGAAAAGTTTTATCGCAGATTTTTATAAATACAGTTTTGTCGGCATCATGCTCGACTGGATCCGACAGGGAATGAAATCAGACTATACCGACATCTGGAAAAATATGTGCATTACACTCCACGGAAATATCACAAATTCCATTCAGAACTTTACAAAACACGACAAATGATAAGTTTTTACTCATTCCATATTTTTTGTAAATTGAATTCAAACGCAAATGGCAATACTATAAGAGACAGAAAAGGAAAGCTACACATCATCACAAACAAATGAAAGGTGGTTTTTTACATGTCTAAAAAAGGATTAAAACTTGGTGTTGCACTTGCAGCCGGAGCCGGCGCAGCAGCTATTCTTACCAAAACGTCTCAGGAAAATAAAAAGATCAAAGAAACAAAGGCAAAGAAAGCTGAAGCAGCCAGATCTGATTACCGCAATACAGAGCGCGGAAAATATGAAAAGAACAGCAAAGGTATTTATTATACAAACGGTAACTACGAAGCATTCGCCCGTCCGGAAAAGCCAGAAGGCGTCGATGACAAAAACGCTTATATCGTAGGCAGCGGGCTTGCTTCACTCGCTGCTGCCTGCTTCCTCGTTCGTGACGGTCAGATGCCTGGTTCCCATATCCACATTCTGGAAGCTATGGACATCGCCGGCGGTGCCTGCGATGGTATCTTTGATCCAACACGTGGCTATGTCATGAGAGGCGGCCGTGAAATGGAAAACCATTTCGAGTGTCTCTGGGATCTGTTCCGCAGCATTCCTTCTATTGAAACACCTGGTGTTTCTGTTCTGGACGAATACTACTGGCTGAACAAACATGACCCGAACTACTCTCTCTGCCGTGCTACTGTAAACCGCGGCGAAGACGCTCATACAGACGGCAAGTTCAACCTCAGCCAGAAGGGCTGTATGGAAATCATGAAGCTCTTCATGACTAAAGATGAAGACCTCTACGATAAGACCATCGAAGATGTTTTCGATGATGAAGTATTCAATTCCACCTTCTGGCTGTACTGGAGAACCATGTTCGCATTCGAAAACTGGCACAGTGCTCTGGAGATGAAGCTCTACTTCCAGCGTTTCATCCACCATATCGCAGGACTTCCGGATTTCAGTGCCCTGAAATTCACCAAATACAACCAGTACGAATCCCTGATCCTGCCTATGCAAAAATATCTGGAAGATGCTGGCGTTGACTTCCAGTTTAATACTGAAGTTACCAACGTTATCTTTGATTTCAAGGATGGCAAGAAGATTGCTTCTGCAATCGAATGCAAAGTCAACGGCGTAGAAAAAGGCATCGTCCTTACTGAAAATGACCTCGTATTTGTTACCAACGGAAGCTGTACAGAAGGCACGATCTACGGTGATCAGAACCATGCACCAAACGGTGATGCGGAAGTTCGTACAAGCGGCTGCTGGTCACTCTGGAAAAATATCGCAGCACAGGATCCGTCCTTCGGACATCCGGAAAAATTCTGCTCCGATATCAACAAGACCAACTGGGAATCCGCGACCGTCACAACTCTGGATGACAAGATCATTCCTTATATTACTGACATCTGCAAACGTGATCCGCGTACCGGCAAAGTTGTTACAGGTGGTATCGTAAGCTGTCAGGATTCCAAGTGGCTCTTAAGCTGGACCATCAACCGTCAGGGACAGTTCAAGGATCAGGACAAAGATAAGGTCTGCGTATGGGTTTATGGTCTGTTCACAGATGTACCTGGCGACTATATCAAGAAACCTATGAAAGACTGTACCGGTAAAGAGATCACCGCAGAGTGGCTGTATCATCTCGGTGTTCCGGAAGATCAGATTGATGAACTTGCTGAACACAGTGCAGTGTGCGTACCGACCATGATGCCTTATATCACCGCATTCTTCATGCCAAGAACAAAAGGTGACCGCCCGGACGTAATCCCGGATGGCTGTGTAAACTTCGCATTCCTCGGCCAGTTCGCAGACACACCTCGCGATACCGTATTCACCACAGAATACTCTGTCAGAACCGCCATGGAAGCTGTTTACGGTCTGCTTGGTGTTGACCGTGGTGTACCGGAAGTATGGGGAAGCGTTTACGATATCCGTGAGCTCTTAAGCAGCAGCGTCAAACTGATGGATGGTAAATCTCCACTGGAAATTGATATTCCGGGAGCCGGCATCATTAAGAAACCTCTGCTCCACTTCATTAAGGGAACGGTGATCGAGAAAGTATTGAGAGACTATGATGTGCTGAAAGATGGAATGTAATTATCAAAAATAGAAAATGTATAATATTTCTATAATATGTGCTACTGCATCTGGGATTCAGATATGATATCTTAAGAATGCACACATATTCAGGAAAACACCGGAACAGATTTCATAACCTGCTCCGGTGTTTTTCTATAAAGTCACATATTCTGTCAGTAAATTTCCTCAAACATATTTTTTACAGAATCTTCTTCTGTAATCTCACAGATCACCCTCGCCGGCACACCTGCTGCAAAAGAATTCGCCGGAATATCTCCGGCTGTTCTATTCTTATGTTGATTCCCTGATCACCAGTTCTGTATCAAGTAAAAGCGATTTCATTTCCCCATGAGGATCTTCCATCAGTTCCAATAACATCTCACAGGCTGTATAACCCATCTGAAATTTCGGCTGATTCACAGTTGTGATCGAAGGTGAGGTCATAGAGGATAACTCAATATTATCAAATCCGACCACCAGAATATCCCGCGGTACATGCAGGTGAAAACGCTTCGCCGCACGGATCACTGCCGCTGCAAAAACATCGGATATGGTAAAAAATGCATTCGGTCTGCTGTCAGAATTCAGAAGTCTGCACACCGCTGCATAAGCCATCTCATAGCTTACTTCCGGCAGCTGCACGATCCACTGCTTCGGGATCATGACCTCCGCGTTACGAAGTGCATTCATAAATCCTTCCTGACGTCTTCTTGCATATTTGAAGTTTCCCGGTCCGTTGATCAGCGCGATCTTACTTCCTCCATTTGACAGAAGATATTCCGTTGCAAGTTCTGCAGCTCTGGCGTCATCAATACTGACATATGGGTAATCCGCATGGTCATTATATTCACAGCACTGTACCAGCGGAGCGATCACTCGTATCTGATTCAGGCCCTCTTCCGAAACACGATTCAGAAGAATCACGCCTGCTGCATCCACTCTCCGCAGAAGATTGCAGAAATCCAGCAGATTCCCTTTATTCAGATGTGATTCATGGATCAGCAGATGGCATCCATGTGCCTTTGCAGATACTCTCGCACCCCGGATGATCTCCTGATAAAATACATTCTCGATTCCCGGAATGTTCAGAACGATCAACGGCTGTGTCTCCTTCGAAACTGTGACTGTATTTTCTATCTGACAGCCCAGAGAACGCATTGCTTCCTCTACCCGTCGTATCGTCGGCTCTTTTACCAGTTCTCTGTGATTCAGGACTCTCGATACCGTTGCCGGTGATACCTGCGCTTTTTCCGCAATTAATGAAACAGTTATCTTCTTCATATTTTCTCTCTTTTTCAGGTTTTCTAAATTATTTTTATTATAAAGTATAAAGTATTTTTCGCCTGTTTAACAGAGATTTTATTCTGCTTTCTTAAATTTCTGTTTGATCTGAGGTCCCACGATCTGTACCATGATGACGATCAGAAGGATAATTCCCTTGATTGCATTATTGATAAGAGAGTCCATTTTAAGGGACACAATAATTTTATCAATAATCGTATAGGACATTGCACCAAACAGAATTCCCAGACATTTTCCTTTTCCACCCGACATACTGATTCCACCAAGGACTGCTGCTGCGATAGCATACATCTCATAACTGTTTCCTGTCGTTGCCGGGTCGGCAGAAGCATTCATTGCAATCCAGAGAAAAGCACCGATTCCAACAAGTGCACCCGCGATCACAAATACAGAAATTTTCACAACCGCGGTATTGATTCCTGCCATCTGCGCACCTTTCATATTACTTCCTACTGCATATACTTTTTTACCGTATTTCGTGCTTGTTGTGATATATACAAAAACAAGTGTCATGATAATAAGGATCAGACCAACGATCGGAATCGTAGATACTTTTCCATTACCAAAATTATAAAGTGTCTGATAAGAAGACTGGCTGTTTGCCATCTTATACACAGAACTTCCTCCCCCAATCAGTGCTTTATCCACATGCTGGCAGAAATACTGTGCAAAAGAACGATAAATCAGCATCGTTGCCAGTGTAACGATAAATGCTGGCATCTGGATCCATCCTACCATCACGCCATTGATCAGTCCGCAGAATGCGCCAAACAGAACTGCAAATAAAAATGTGAGGATAATGCTGTTTGTCATGTTAAAGATAATGACAGAAAATCCACCATCTAAAGCCAGCATGGAACCAACAGAAAGATCGATCTCACCGGTGATGCAGATCAGTCCCATGCCCAATCCGATGATGCCAATTACTGCAGAATGACGAAATACATTCATCATACCGCTCCAGGTCAGTCCGTTTGTTGTCAGTGCATATACGATAAAAATTGCCACAAAAACAATGATATAACTATTTTCTCCCAAAAATCCTGCGATACGTCCAGGAACTGCTGTATTCTTTTTACTCATCTTATTTTCCCTCCTCTGCCTGTGCCGCATTTGTTGAATACATCATGACTGTCATCTCATCAATTTCCTGATGTTCCAGAACTTTAATGATCTCACCGTTATAAAATACTGCACAGTAATCGGCAACTTTCTGGATCTCAGGTATTTCTAAAGTATTGATCAGAATTGTTTTTCCCTGTTTTGCAAGTTCCAGGATCAGTTTGTAGATTTCTGCTTTTGCTCCTACATCGATTCCCTGTGTCGGGTTGTCCAGAAGAAGAATTTCTGCATCTGTATTCAGCCAACGTGCAAGAAAAACTTTTTGCTGATTTCCACCACTTAATGATGTAATTAAATCTTCGCAGGAATTTGCCTTTATATTCAGCATCTCTTTATATTTTTTATATCTCTCTATTTCTTTCTTTTTTGAAATAGCTGGTTTCCATGCAGAAAGAGTATGTTCTGACAGATACATATTTTCCAGAATATTCATATCTGGAATCACAGAATTTTCTTTTCTGTTCGAAGCAAGCATCGCAATCTGATCTTTCATAGCTGTATGAATAGAGTGATCCCGCATAACTTTGCCCATTGCCCGCATCTCGCCGCTGTATGCTCTTGTTACACCAAACATACACTGCATCAGTTCACTGCTTCCGGCACCCTGAAGGCCGGTCAGTCCAACAATACTGCCTTTTTTTACTGCCAGATTAATATTGCGAAAACCTTCTCCACTGAAATCCTTCAGTTCCAGGATTATATCACCCAACGACCTTTTTTCATATACATCCTGATCCGAATATTTCTCTCCAACCATCATACGTGTAACATCTTCTGGTGTAGTATCCTTTATATTTCCGGCACCTATAAATTCTCCATTTCGGAATACGGTATATCGGTCTGACAGACGGAAAATCTCCGGCATTTTATGTGAAATAAAGATAAAGGAAGTTCCCTTTTTCTTCAAATTATTGACAATGTCAAACAGATGTGCCACCTCATCATTGTTTAATGATGTTGTTGGCTCATCCAAAATCAGAAGTTTTGCTTTAAAAAACAGTGCTTTTGATATTTCAAGTAACTGTTTCTGGCTGGTTTTCAGTTTAGAAACCTGCTGCGTAGGATCAATATCCACTCCCAGTTCCTGGAACAGTCTCTCTGCCTCCTGAATCATTTTTTTCTTATCAAGACATCCAAATTTAGTCGTATATTCTTTCTGAAGAAAAATATTTTCATATACTTTCAGATCATTAAACAGATTTAGTTCCTGATGAACAAAAGCTATTCCCAGGTTTTCAGACTGCTTTATTGTAATATTTTTCAGTTCCTTACCATCAAATTCTATCTCGCCTTTATCACGCGGAAATACACCTGTCAAAACATTCATAAGTGTTGATTTTCCCGCTCCATTTTCTCCAAGAAGTGCATGCACCTCTCCTTTTTCTACTGTAAGCTGTACATTTTTCAGTACCGGAACCCCACTGAAGGACTTACAGATGTTCTTCATCTGCAGCAAACTCATAATTCTCGCCTCCCCGCCCGAGTTACCGGGCTTTTTGATACATTGCTCTGATACGCATTCATTTAATTATCTGACAGAAGGGAACTTTACAGTTCCCTTCGCCATTTCTGTCTTATTAAAAAGAATTATATCACGAAAATTACTCGATTTAGAAAGAAGGATAATCTTTTACGTTGTCCTTATTTACGATTTCGCAGGCAATTACGTGATCCTGTTCTACATCTTTTCCATCCAGATAATCAACCATATCCTGGATTGCTGTCTGGATCATTGCCGGGCTGTAAGTTACAGATACAATACCGCCAAACTGATCTGCGATATCGGTGAAGGATTCACCACGAAGTACTGCATAAAGCTCATCCAGTCCGCCGCAGCCTGTCAGATAAGGTGCATTTCCAAGGAATTTTTCTTTTGTTGCGTCATCAATTCCGCCACCCTGAAGAGCTTCAAGGATACCCATTGCAAGTTCATCATCTTCTGCATAGAACCATTTGATGTCTGCATTTGATGCATCACCGAGCAGAGATTCAAAAGAAGTTTTTGTATCGGAGCGGCTCCAGTTCATAGCCCCTGAATATGTAATAGATTTCAGATCATCTTCTGACCATTTTGCATCGTCTGCGATTGTTTTTCCATCATATTCCAGCTCTCCTGTAAGATATTTGGTAAATCCGCCATCACGGAGAGTTGTTACAGAAGAAGTATCTCCTTCGTATACATAAACTGCATCACCAGGTTTTAATCCCTGCTCTGTATAGTAAGCCGCACATGCTGCACCGATACCTTCGTTGTCACCTTTTACGTTGGATACTGCACTGTCAGCTACGCCTTCAATGATTCGGTCAAAAGCTACATATGGGATCTCAGCGTCAACCAGCTGCTGGATTGCAGACTGAACAGTATCATCGATTGGCTGAATAACAACAGCGATGTTGTCTTCACCAGCTGCGATGATATCTTCGATGTTGACGATCTGTTCTGCTGCATCTGCAGATGTGATCAGCTCTGCACTGTAAGTTCCTGCGTCATTTACTTCTTCGATTTTTTCTTTTGCGAATGTTGCTACGGAACCAGTCCAGCCATGATCTTCCGGAGCTGTCAGTACATAAATGTGTGTAGCATCTCCTTCTCCGTCCGCAAATACTGGAGTAACCATACTACCCATTGTCATAGCTGCGATCAGCATGCAAACTACTGTTTTCTTCATAATTCATTTCCTCCTTTTGGAATATGTTTGTTTTTAATAAGCGGTTTTCCCCCGCATTATTTCAGCATTTTATTTAATAATTCAATTATTCAGAGCAACTTCTCAGATTACAAACTGTCTCATGTATCTCAGAGAAAGTTTCAGGCTGTCCAGAACTCTTTCTTCGGAACCTTCGAAAGATTTATCTTCAATTTCAATACAGGTATATCCTTCAAATCCAATGTCTGTTAATGCAGACACATATTTGCCCCAATCCACATCTCCCAGTCCCGGAAGCTTTGGTTTCATGTACTGAAGTGGATATGCCATTGTTCCACACTCTTTCAGTTTTTCTTTGAAAAGTTTAATGTCTTTGTAATGTACATGGAAGATTTTATCTCTAAACTCGTAAAGCGGCTGGATGTAATCAATCATCTGCCATACAAAATGAGATGGATCATAATTGATTCCGATATAATCACTGTCAAGAATATCAAAGACTTTTCTCCAGATTACCGGTGTTGTCATCAGGTTCTGTCCACCTGGCCACTGATCTCCGTCAAAGAGCATCGGGCAGTTTTCGATTGCAATACGAACTTTCTTTTCCTCTGCGTAACGCACGATCGGAATCCAGATTTTTTTTACCAG
>OGPK01001730.1_pt1 | contig 15819 bp, 10 predicted proteins | sample 1552921 | NCBI WGS metagenome assembly OGPK01 (sample SAMEA2580264, study PRJEB22360) | human gut metagenome | biome: human gut; feature: human-associated habitat; material: faeces | place: Denmark | collected 2008/2010 | reverse complement strand
CCACCGGCCATCTGAAAGGACTCAAGATAGGAATCATGGGATGCATTGTCAACGGTCCCGGAGAAATGGCCGATGCTGATTATGGCTATGTAGGCGCCGGACGAGGCAAAATCAGCCTCTACAAGAAGAAGGAGTGCATCGAAAAGAACATTCCCGAAGAAGAGGCGGTGGAAAAGCTGATAGAACTCATTAGGGACAATGGCGACTATATAGAGAAATAAAAGAACTATAATATGGATTATCAGAAAATACTGAAAGGTATTCATCAAGAAATAGAGCCTTATGCCACTATTGGCAAGCAAGCTGATTACATTCCGGCACTCGCCAAAATCAATCCGGACCAGTTCGGAATGTGCATTCACACCATACAAGGCGAAACCTTCATGCATGGAGAAGCTACTACCGGCTTCTCCATACAAAGTATTTCGAAAGTATTTTCCCTTGCCATGTGCCTAAGCCTTGAAGGAGACAATCTATGGAAAAGAGTGGGTAAAGAACCCTCGGGCACTGCTTTCAACTCGCTAGTGCAACTAGAGGTAGAAAAAGGTATTCCCCGAAATCCATTTATCAATGCCGGCGCCATTGTGATGACCGACATTCTATTGAGCCATTTAAAGCATCCAAAAGAGGAATATATCCGTTTTGTCCGTTCACTCAGCAGAAACAACCAGATTGATTATAATGAAGAAGTAGCCCTATCCGAACGCGAAAACGGCTACCTGAATGCGGCAATTACCAATCTGTTGAAATATCATCATAACATAAACAATGACATAGAACGCGTACTCCGCTTCTATTTCCTGCAATGCTCCATAGAGATGAGCTGTTATGATTTGTCTAAGGCATTTTTACCTTTCGCCAACCATAAACAAGCCTTTGCGTTCGAAAACATCACTCTGACCTCCTCTCAGGTAAAAAGGATCAATGCCATCATGCAAACATGTGGTTTTTATGACGAAGCCGGAGAGTTCTCTTATCTAGTAGGCCTTCCTGGAAAAAGTGGTGTAGGAGGCGGCATAGCTGCAGTTTATCCACTGCGTTATTCAGTCGCAGTATGGAGCCCAAGACTGAACCAGAAAGGGAATTCCGTTATGGGCATCAAGGCTTTGGAACTGCTGACCACACAGACACAGGAATCTATTTTCTGAAAAATTTCAGCGTAGATATTTATCAAAGTCCACCTCTTTGAACTTAAAGTTATGATGTTCGGAGGGGTGGTAGGCTTTATTCCAAGTCGAATAGGTCTTCACATCTATCTCCCTTGTCTTCCGGTTAAAAGTTACAATGCGTAAGTAGCCCTCACCTCCCAATCTACTGCCTTCCACACCACGCTGATAGTTTGCCAGCATCTGATACACTTTATTTCCCTCTTTCCCTATAGAGACCAGCGTGCCGACTCCGCTTTTCAAGACATGCCCACAAAAGACAGCTATCACATTGCGATGTTTGAGAAGCAATTTCTCCCAGATTCCAGCACCATCGTTCACTGTGCGCCCAGACTCTTTGCCGATGCCATATCCTTGAGGGCGCCACCAGTCTTTCCCGTCATGCAACGTACTGTCACAATACAAATAGGCGTGTGTATTCAATATGACAAGCTTATCCGGATGAATACCCACTATGGAATCGGCCCATTGCAGAGCCTCATCAGAAGGCCCGAATTCCAGATTCAAGACCAGCCAATCGGTATCGCCCGACCTAAGGTTTATGTAATAGTTATCCAATGTCTTTCCATCCGCACTGCCTCCCCAATAACTCTTCTGCTTATAGTCAGAAAGAGGGAAATACTTGTTGGCCATTGCAGTGTTATGTATGTCCGAAAACTTACCGGGCTTACTGCCAATATCGTGATTTCCCCATACGACAGAATAAGGTATTCCTGCTTGGCTGACACGATGAAAAGCTTTCTGCATATATGCCCATTCCACCGGAGAATTATCTTGTGTCAAATCTCCCACTTGGAACACGGCATCTATTTTCTTACGGTTGGCAACCAACCAGTCCACTTGCGAATCGAAGACCTCCGGACATTGCTCCAGATAAGTCTGCGTATCCGGCAATACCACAAAAGTACTTACCCGACCGGAAGTGGTGCAAGAAGTTAAAAAAGCGCCCCCTAAAAAGAGCGCTCCGATAACAGACAATATTCTCATCATTTTTTCTTCTGATTAAACAGCCACTCCATAAAATCAGGATAGTTGAAAGCCGGATTCCAACTACCATGATTACAACCAGGAAATTCAATATATTCCACATCGGCACCAATAGCTTTCAAGGCCCGATATGCTGCACGCGATCCTTCAGGAGTTACTACATTATCCGCATCTCCATGAAAAATACGGAACTTGACCGATTTGCCAGCCTTCAACCGTGCCGGATTCACTGTTCCACAAATAGGTATTGCTGCCGCAAAAATCTCCGGATAGCGGACAGCCATGTCAAATGTACCCATTCCTCCCATAGAAAGTCCCATAACATAGATACGGTCTTTGTCTATCTGCGGCATGGCCAGATAGAAATCCAACAACTCTTTCAACGTACGGAAAATAGGAGAAACAGGCACTTCCAACGGCATATCTGCCGGAGCAAAAGATGAAGGGCGCTCCGTATATGCCCAATATCCGGTTTCAGGACACTGCGGAGCCAAAATAAACGCCGGATACTTTTCGCGGTTTACAGGATTAAGCCACATCTGCCCACCATGAACCAATTGTTTCTCATTATCATTGCCACGCTCTCCGGCACCATGCAGGAAAAGCACCAAAGGATACTTTTCATCAGGTTTCATCACCTCTGGACGCAACAAACGATACAACAATGTATCTCCACGGGAAGAGATATAAGTTTCCTTTTGAAAGGTTTCTTGTGCAAACGAAAACAAGAAAAAGAATAATCCACAAAGGATGCCGATTATACGTTTCATCTTATTATTTATTTTACATGTTTAACTTCCGAACGTAAAGATACACCATTTTCATTGAAAGCCTCCACACAAAAATAATAATCCTGATCAGCAGTAAGGGTTTTCATCAATAAATCAGTCTTATCATAGACCATCCAAGAGCTGTAAAGTTTGTCCGGTGCAATGCCCCAAAGTATGTTGTAACCTTGTGCACCTTTCACAGCCTCCCAACGGATGGAGATGTCACGACGGTCTGCTTGGCGGTCAAGTACCAACTTTTTGGGTTGTTGCGGTGCCTTCCCCGTACCCAATCCAAAGACGCGAAGTTCAGATATAGCCAGATTCGGTGTCGGTATATCTATATTTTTATAACGGATATAACGGGCAGACTTGGGTAATGCCAGTTCAACATAATCATTCGGAGTATCCCTATAACTTTCCTTACGGTCCACCAATATATCCCAATTCTCACCATCAAGAGAACCTTCGATGAGATAACGGTGATGGAGTCCTTCGTAGCGACCGTACATATTACTTTGATAATCGTGATAGTTTATCTGAACAGCATACACATCAGCAGGTTTCTCTAAATCAATCATCACCCACTGCCGTTCGTCATTAGCCTCGGCAAGCCAAAAAGTTTTAGTCAGTTCATCCGTTAGGGCATCTGCCTTAAATTCGTCTTTTGTAGTAAAAGCCGTCACCGGCTTGCCATACGAGAGCAACATCCAGCCACGGAACTGTCCAGCCTTGCCCGGTACGGCAGGTGCATAACGGGGATAGTCTCCGAAACGGGTATCTACATACATAATGCCATCTTTATCAAACCCTGCCGGAAACATACAAAGGCGACGTTCCCAATTCACATTGATAGAGAGTGACATCGAAGCAAAATGCCAATACTGCCCCCCAGGACCAAGCACGGTACTTCCATGTCCGGCACCGTTCATATAACCACCCGGCTTGTAGGACACCGGATTATGCTTTTGGTAAGTATAAGGCCCCATCGGATAATCGGCCACATAAACACCATCGGCATAGACATTGAATTCCGTTCCCGGAGCACCATATTGCATATAGTATTTCCCATTATGCTTCGTCAGCCAAGGCCCCTCAATATAGCCGCCCAATACAGTATCCGTATGGTTTTCACCGAAACGTTCCCAGCCATGTTTAGGCATATCCAAATTGAAGAGTTCTTTCGTTTCTCCCTTCTTGATGAAACGCCGGTTCTTGTCCAGTTCCATTCCCCTGATAGGATACACATTGGAAGAGCCCCAGAACATATACGCTTTACCGTCATCGTCAATAAACAAATCGGGATCTTGCAGATTATGCAAAATTGCCGGAACAGCTTCCCAGTTTCCTGAAGCCGGATTATCCGTATAAAGGATACTCATGGAACCGGAAGGATCACCGGTCACATAAAGTACCGAATCTTTGTAATTATGTGCCGCCGGAGCATTACACCCTTGCGGATACCAGTTCCTGCCCGGACGTACAAACTCCCAGTTCAGCAAATCCCTGGAACGCCAATAACCGTGTGAACGGGTGACAAACATATAATATTCACCCCGAAACTCCACCACGGCAGGATCGGCACCGGAACGGTAGGAGATACTCTTATCCGAATTATAAATCATATACGTGTAATCGATATTCAAAGGATTACAATAAGTATCCATACGCATGTCCTGTGCAGAAAGGAAATTCGCCAAACACAACAGCAGCACCAGACCACTTAATCTTTTCATCATATTATCCACATTTATATTTCTAAATATTCATTTATACATCACGAAATATGCACTATTATTTGCACAGAGATTCAGGAACATCATATTCTTCCTGCAGGCGGGCAAGTTCCGCTTTCAATTCTGCAGCAACCTTCTCCATCCCTTTTTCACCATACAAATTATGCATTTCTGCCGGGTCCTCCTTCAAATCATAAAGTTCCCACTTGTCATCCACATAAAAATGCATCAATTTATAGCGCTCCATCTTGACACCGTAATGTGCACGGACACTATGAAAACCGGGGAATTCATAATAGTGATAGTAAAGTGACTTCCTCCAGTTTCGTGGAGTATTTTCTCCCTCTACCAACCGACGAAATGACACTCCCTGCATGTCTTCAGGAATCTCAATTCCACACATATCGAGAAAAGTGGGAGCGAAATCAATATTTTGAGTTAATCCTGTTACCTGCGTTCCAGGCTTAATATGTCCCGGCCAGCTCATTACCATCGGCATACCGAAAGACTCCTCGTACATAAAACGTTTATCAAACCAACCGTGCTCGCCCAGATAGAACCCCTGGTCTGTAGTATAAACGACAATCGTATTTTTATCCAATCCGGTACGCTTCAAATAATCCAATATTTCTCCTACACTCTCGTCCACGCTTGCCACACAAGCCATATAATCCTGCAAATAACGCTGATATTTCCATTCTGCCACCTCTTTGAAAGTACGCTGTTTCGAATAAAATTCATTGTTCCGTTCACGATAGGCATCCATAAAACGGCGGCGCTCATCCGGCTCCATCGTACCAAGAAAAGCATGAGGCCACGGGTCGAATAGCAGACTGTCGCTATTCATACCCGCAACCATCTTCAAGTCGTGACCTTCGTACATATCACGGTATATATTCATCTTCTGCATTTGTGCCGCATAACGTCCTTCGTATGCATCATAATAATTGTCGGGTAAAGGGAACTGCGTGTGTTCGTACAAATGATAATGCCGTTCGGCAGGCACCCAATTACGGTGAATGGCTTTGTGATGCATCATCAGGAAAAAAGGTTTATTCTTATCCTCGCGCCCACTCATCCAGTCTTCACAATATTGAGTGATGAGGTCAGTTACATATCCTTTATGCCGAGTGGTATCTCCCTCGGTAATAAAATACGGATTATAATAATCTCCCTGATCATTCAAAATCATCCAATGGTCAAACCCGGTAGGCTTTGAAACAAGATGCCACTTGCCGATAATGGCTGTTTCATAACCGTTTGCTTGCAATATCTTCGGCAGTGTCTGCTGCGAACCGTCAAATCCTTTATTTCCATTCCTCATAAAACCATTCTTATGACTATGCTTACCAGTCAGTATGGCTGCACGACTGGGACCGGAAATGGAATTGCAACAGTAATTATTCTGAAATACCGCCCCTTCATGCCCAATACGGTCAATATGGGGAGTAGGAGCTATTTTACCTATGGGATGTCCATATATACTCATTGCTTGTCGGGCATGGTCATCACTCATGATAAAAATAATGTTAGGACACCTGTTTCCTATTCCTTGTTTCTGTTCTTGTCCTTGCATCCAAACCGAAGGAACAAAGGGCAACAAGGCAATTCCCCAGGATAGTTTATTTTTCATGTATTCATTATTTGTTGTAATTTATCAAAGGCGTAACACCGTTTTATAATTTACTGATTATCAGTACAGTTAGAATACAGTGCATTCAGTATACGACTGAACCCTATTCAGTATACGACTGAATGGCATTCACTATACGACTGAATCAGGTTCAGTATACAAGTGTTTCTTGAGCCCTTATGATTTGTAAATAATGCAGAATAGAATTAGACGAGTGCCTCTTTACAGTTTCAAAGTAACCAATACGGGAGCATGGTCGGAAAGATAGCCATTGTCCGGCTTATCGCCAACTGTGCGGTAACGCTCCACCTCTACAGAAGCATTTACGAATATAAAATCTATCAGCCTGCGCTTCTCCACCGGAATACGTCCGAAGTCATGAAAGCTCCATGTCGGTCCGTAAACGACCTTTGCCGTGGAACAAGCGTTCCTCATTCCACCTTCCGTCAATATAGTGACCGGCTCGGAGTCTACCGTTCCATTAAAGTCTCCAGTGATAATTACCGGAAGCTCTCCCGCTATTTGCTTTATCTTCTCGAGTATTAACTTAGCGCTTTCTCGACGTGCCACCTCACCTACATGGTCAAAGTGGGTGTTGAAAGCAGCTACTTTCCTGCCACTCACCTTGTCTTTCAACACAGCCCAAGTCACGATACGCTCGCATGCCGCATCCCAGCCTTTCTTTCCGATGGAATCGGGAGTCTCACTCAGTCCGAAATCTCCGTTCTTTAAAAGCTCAAAACGCTCTGTCTTATAAAAAAGGGAGCAATATTCGCCTTTCTCTTTTCCATCTGCACGACCTACGCCAAGGGCAGTATATTGAGGAAGACGCTCCTTCAAGTCATTGAGTTGATTCTTTACCACCTCCTGCATGCCCACAATGTCCGGAGCATAATAAGCAATCATCTGTGCTGCATTATCCTTACGGTATTTCCAGTTATTCATACTGTCCGCTACATGATCCAGACGGATATTAAACGACATCACCTCCACCTTAGCTTCCGGTTGCTTGCCGCACGAGGCGACAAGCAATACGAAAGCAACCAATACACTATTGAAAAGCACGTTTTTCATGGTTATAATCCTTTTTAATCTATATAAAATTTACCAAAATCAAATCCTGCCAAACCTAATCAGCCTTATTCAAATAAGGAGACGTAAAGCCTAATCTCTTCAATCCCTTCTGTACATCGGGATGACTCATGAAAAGCTTCCAAATTAAACCGGTGCGATAGTTCTCTATCATCACAATAATCGGTCCCTGGTCAATGGCAAGATACGAAGGCGCAAACCAATCCTCAGTCAGATTAAATGCATCTTTGAACCCATATTCACCCCAAAGACGGTCACCCAGTTCTTCATAGAAATAGCGCATGGCCTCCAAAGAATATTCCGGTGTATAAGGGATGGATGAAAGGGCCGCAGTAGGCGTAATCACGCCGCGATCATTTCCGGGGCTATGGGCCGAATAGCCTTTATCACCGTCACTGGCTGTCAATCCCCAGCATTTCTCACCGTAACCCTTATATCCCTTCGGATTGTCGATACAATAGGCACGGTTAATCAAGGTATGGGCCTTCATTTGTTCCTCGTAGTCAGCATAGCGGTCCTTCAAGCCATGCGGATCAAGCCCCATGTAAGAGTAATGAGTAAAGAACAAAGGACCGCCCTTACCGTTATCGTTTCCGAGAGGAAGCCTGATGCCATAATACTCCCGACCATTCAGAAAAGTATTCGCATTGACCCAGCCTTTATGATAAACACTCTCGGCAATCGGATAAGTAGGAGAAGACGCACCTAAAATATAAATAATGTGGCACTCGTTATGACCTTTAATCTGATGGTTCATCGCCCACCCGTTATAGGGTGACCAATGCCAATACATCACATCTTGCCCCTGAGTGAAAAAATTCCACTCTGCTTGGCGCCACAGATTATTAATCATTCCCCGGATACGGTTTTCCGTCGGATTATCCTTTATAAAATACTGATGGGCAGCCAACAAACCTTCGAACATGAAAGCGGATTCTACAATATCGGCTCCATCATCCTTACGGCTGAAAGGAATGGTCTTACCGGTTTTACCGTTCATCCAATGTGCCCACATGCCGTGATAACTGTCGGTATTCTTGTCGCTCAAGAAACGAACAATCTTCAGTATACGTTCAGCACCTTGTTCACGGGTGATAAACCCGCGTTCTATGCCGACAATGATAGCCATCACTCCGAATCCCGACCCACCAATGGTAGCTGTCTCGGCACCACCGTTACTCCGTTCATGCGCCAATCCGGATTCAGGATGGGCAAAATCCCAAAAGTAACGGAAAGTTTGCTTCTGAACGAGGGTCATAAGTTCGTCGTCAGAAAGCCGCTTCTGCTTTTTCTGTCCCGAAATCAAATTAAAAGGGTATAGCAAAAGTATCAAATATATTAATATTCTCATCATAATCATTCTTTTAGTTTAAGCACGGACTCTGAAAGCCAAGCTTCTTCAGTCCTTGTTGGATTTCCGGTATAGACATAAATAAATTCCAAAGGAGACCTGTTCTATAATTCTCTATCATACAGATTATCGGCCCTTGGTCAATGGCTATGTACTGAGTATCGTACCAATCTGCCGTCAAATTAAAGGCATCTATAAAACCATAATCTTTCCAAAGTTTGTCTCCCATCTTATAATAGAAGAAATGCAGCGCTTCCATTGACTCCTCCGGAGTATAAGGAAATGCAGACAAAGCAGCTGTTGGAGCAATGACCCCTTTATCATTAGTAGGTGAATGAGCTGAATATCCCGTATCGCCGTCACTTGCCGTCAACCCCCAACAAGAAGCGCTATAACCCGTATATCCTTTAGGATTTTCCTTACAATAATTGTAATTAATCAACGTATGATTGCGATTTTGCATCCAGTAATCGGCATATTGGTCTTCCAGTCCTTGTGGGTTAATGCCTAGAAAAGAATATTGAGATAAGAACAGCGGTCCCCCTTTATCCGAACCTAAAGGAAGAGTGATGCCATAATAAGATTTTCCATTCCTGATTCCTCCATTTTTAGCCCAGCCCGCTTCATATACAACTTTATCGATAGCATGTGTTGGAGACGAAGCAGCAAGTATATAAGTAATCAGACACTCATTCCATCCTCTTATTGCCAGGTTCTTCTCAAAACCGTAATCGGGACTCCAATGCCAATATAGTACATCTTCACCATTTTTCCGGAACCAGGTCCAGTCAATAGCTTCCCAAAGACGGGTTATGTCGGCACGCAACCTGCTTTCTACTTCCGTATTTTCCTTGAAATAGGCTCGAGCGGCAAGCAAACCTTGAAATAACAAGGATGTCTCAACCAAATCGGCACCGTTGTCTTTCTCACTGAAAGGTTTGGTTGCTCCCGTTGCGCCATTTATCCAATGTGCATAAGCACCATGATAAGCCGTACATTCCTTATCAAGAAAAGTAACTATCTTCTGCACTCGTTCAACAGCTTGCTGACGGGTAATAAAGCCCCGTTCAGCAGCTACCAGCATGGCCATCACGCCAAAGCCGGTACCACCGGTAGTAACGACATCGCCCGAAGTAGTACGTTCGCGCGCCATTCCGGAATATTCATGCCCAAAGTCCCAGAAGTACTTAAAGGTCTGCTTCTGTACCAATGTCAACAAGTCCTCATCAGGGATACGCTCAAACTTGTCTGTATCATCCATTCCAGTCTTAATCATACAAACCTTGCCATTGGAAAGCAGTGTCCCGGAAGTGGATTTCACCCCCGGATTGACAATCAATTTATACGATGACAAGACTTTAAAGCCTCCCTTAGGAGTCACCGATACTTTTTTCTCTTGCAGGAACTCATAATCGCAGCTTACAGGAAGCTCCTCATGTTTCAAAGCAATATTGTTACGGGCTGAAGCCTCATCTACAGCATCCGAGAACTCCAAAACAATGGCTACATTGGGAGCAACATTCTCAAATGTCTGTTGGTTTTGTTGGTCACCCACAATGATATTCTTCAACTCGAAAGGCTGATTCACTTCAGGTTGATTATCACCACTGCACGCAACCAACAAAAGACATACTATGAAATATAATACTTTCATCCTATCATCAGATTAAAGTGTAGCTTCATTCTTTTCCAGAGTAAATACTCTGAATTTCGGTTGCCGTCAACACCTTGTCATATAAGCGGAACTGATCAAGCTGACCGGGAAAGTTCTTTGCCCAGGTTTGTGCTCCTGCACCCGAAGTAAGACTCGGAGTAGTGCTGAACTGAAATGCACCAACAGCCAAAGAAGCGCCTACATTATTAAACTTCAATTTCCCACAATCTGGCAATTCTTTGGTAAAGACACCCTCACCATTACGATAAACAGTAATGGTAGAAGTATTGCCATCATACACAAAAGCCAGATGCACCCATTCGCTACCAAAAATATCATCTATTTTTGCCTCAACCCATCTTTCATCATTCTCTTTTGCTGTCTGATTGAAGATATGAACCTTGAAAAATGCCTGAGTCTCGCTATTATTATTCTCCAAGAAGATGTCGAAGTTGCCCCAGAATTTAATAGAGTTAGGGATAGAGAACAAACCTTGCGCAGAAGTATTCTTAGTGGTTCTCATCCAGAAAGCTACAGTCAAATCACCGATAGTGGGCATGTTATTTTCCAATATAGAAGGAGTCTTGGCCAAAATGTAAGCATTCTCAGCACCTTGATAGGCCATGCCAGCGATTCCGTCTTCCGCAAACTTGGCATTACCGTTATCTGCTACCAAAAATCCCCATTCACCTTTATCCCGAATGTCCTCTTCATCAAAAGGAAGATACATCTTCAAAGGGGTAGTAGGTACTTCACCTGTACTCTCAGGGTAGTCGAAAGCAGGATGATCCATATCCTGAAAACAAGACTGCATACACAATGCAAACAGGCAAGAAGCCACAGATACTATATATTTTTTCATAAGTAGTTAGTACATTTATAGATTAATAATTGGGATTTTGAACCAATACACCATTCGACTTGTCAATTTCGTCTTGCGGAATGGGCAACAAAGCATGTCTGTCTTGATAACCGGTCTTGCCTGCCGCATGAAGTACCTCTTTAGCAATACCCCAACGAACCAAGTCGTAGAAACGGTCGAACTCCATACCTAACTCAACACGTCTTTCATGACGAATGGCCTCACGCAGTTCATTCTGGTTGTTGGTCGTCACTTCCGGTAGAATTCCGATATTATTGCCACGAGCACGAGCGCGCACCATCTCCAAATAGTTACGGGCAGAAGATAAATCACCCAATTCACAAGCAGCTTCGGAAGCCATTAATACCACATCAGCATAACGTATCAGACGAATATTTACCCAATATCCTCCCTTTGTGAATTTCAAACGCATCGCCGGGTCCGTATATGCCTTCTTGTTAAAGTATTTAGCTATAACATCAGCATTCGAAATAGGTTTCTCACCATAAGGCTTGTTAGCAGGTATGGACTCTGGATCGTCCTTGCCGTTGCGTATAAAATAAAGCAAAGTTTCGTCTTTTCTCGGATCTCCCTCTTCAAAAGCATCTGCCAATTCTTGAGTAGCGGTGTGTTGCCCCCAACCGAGATTCCACTCGCCTGCGCCACGTACACCCTGAACGGAAGCAAACTGGCTTCCTATGTCATTAGAACCTGGTTGTGATTCTGTTGCCGTACATTGCAATTCAAAAACAGATTCACTACAGTTTTCACCTTTTTCTCGGAATATGTCTTCATAAGGTGTTTTCAGATTATATAAACCGGAGTTAATCACTTCTTCAGCGGCAGCCTTCATATTCCCCCAGTCATTACGCATCATGTATGTGCGTGCATGAAGAGAACGAGCAGCTCCCCAAGTGAGACGACCTACATAAAGTTGCTCCCACGTTCTGGGCAGACTGTTTTCGGCTTCCGTAAGGTCAGAATCTATTAATTCATATATCTTTGCCACAGAAGACTTTGGAACATTTGCCTCAGCTGCATCATAAACTTTAAAGTCAATCAAAGGCACTTCACCAAAAGCGCGTACAAGGTTGAAATAACAGAAAGCACGTACAAACAAAGCTTCCCCCTTATTGACGAGGTCACCTTCTGTCAATGACGGATTTTGGCTCATCTCATCAAGCAAATCATTTACCTTATGTATCAATGAATAGTTATCATTCCAATAACTCTTAATCATCCCATTACTTGCCAAATATTCAAAGTCATCGAACATCTTGCCGGTAGCTGCTCCATCGGACAATGTACTTCCTTTCTCTGCGTCCTCAGAACGCATACCGTGGATTGCCAATGCAGTATTGCCGCTTGTCAAATGAAAACCGCGCAACTTGGCATACATATTAAAAACCTGTGTTTCATAAGTACCACCAGTCAAATCATCCTCTGTCTGTTGTCCAAGCGGTTTTCTATCAAACATATCCTCACACGAAGTTAGTGCAAAGCTTACTGCTAAAAATGCTATATAATAAAATATCTTCTTCATAGTCTGTCTCTATATAATTTTAGAAAGTCAAATTAAAACCAATCGTATAAACTGTAGGCATAGGATAGCCTCCACCATCAATACCAAACGAAATAGCACTTCCGCCCACTTCCGGAGTATATCCTCCATTACGGCTCCAGGTCTTGGGATTCTGCACATTGGTATAAAGACGCAGTGACTGTACCTTGATACGATTCAACAGTCGTTTGTCAAAGTTATACCCCAATTCGATATTACGGATTCTGAAGAAACTGCCATCTTCGATGAAATACGTGGAAGCCTCCTGATTTATTTTGTGTGAAGGGTCGAGCAAGGGCTCCCAATTGGAAGTGCCCTCTCCATGCCAACGATTCAATTGCTCTGTGCGATAATTCAGTTGTGCATAGCTACTGCTTCCCCAATTACGGTAAATTTCATTTCCATAAACACCCATCATGTCAACAGTCAGGTCCAGATTCTTCCATCCCAAATTAACATTAAAACCGTAAGTAAAATCAGGAGTTGGATTACCTATCATTGTACGGTCATTATCAGTAATTTTGCCATTACCGTCAACATCAGCAAATTTCAAGTCACCCGGTGTTACCGAGCCAACCGAGTTAATCGGAGAGAAACGGATGTCGTCTTCGTTCTGATATACACCCTCAACCTTGTAACCATAGAAATAGCCAATCGGATAACCTTCGGAAACACGTGAGGGACCACTGATAATATTATAGTCTTTGTTTACCAGTGAAAGCACCTTGTTATCAATAGTGCTCAAATTAGCACCTAATCCATATCTCCAATCTTCCCCAATCTTGTCGTTCCAAGAAGCACTAAGTTCAAAACCGCGATTGCGAATCTCACCCACATTCTGTAATCCGGGAACAGTACCTGCAATACCCGGAATGGAAGTCAACATATCTTTTGTTGTTTTGTTATAATAAACCGGAGAAAGCTGCAAACGATCATTGAACATATGCATGTCAAAACCTACTTCCCATGAATAATTACGTTCCCATCCCAAAGTAGGTGAAATCAGTTTGTTGGGGCCTTTACCCGCAATGATATTGTCACCGAACACAGCTGAACCCGAACTAACAATGGTGGCATATGCCGGATAACTGGAACCAGTATTCTGGCTACCCAACACACCCCAAGAGCCTTTCAACTTCAAGAAGTTAATTACATTCTGGTTCTGCATAAACTTCTCTTCGGTCATTACCCAACCGGCACCGAAAGAGTAAAAGTTGTCCCAAGTATTACCTGTCTTATAGAAAACAGATGAACCGTCCCTACGGAAAGAAGCATTAAGTAAATAACGATTCTTGTAGTTATACAATGCTCTGAACAAATAAGACATGGTAAATCTGTCACTCTGAGAACCGCCATTAGTTGCCGTAGATACATCGTCGATGGTAGAGAGCCACCATCTGTCCGGGTCGTCGCCCACCAAAATGCCGTAGCCCGCAAGCTGGCTGCGTCCACCACTCAAACTGGAAGACTCATTGTAATTGGTTGTAAGACCGGCAGTCAATGTCAATCCATGATTGCCAAACTGTCCGAGATAAGTCAACACATAGTCAGACTGTGCAGCAAGAGAGGTAGACTTGCTTTGGTTCACACTTTCTCTTTCAGTCAACCGTTCTTTCCCCCCCTCCACATCGGGATTATAAACATAAATCAGCGGAGAATATGAACGTCCCTGACTGGAAGCATAGTCCATAGAGAAAGTTGCTTTGAACGTAAGGTTCTTCAGAATATCTATCTCTCCGAACACATTACCTGCCACGCGATAGTTTTCAGACTTGTTGTGAGCACCGCGCAGCTCTGTTTCAATAAGAGGATTCCACACTTGTGCACGCTGGAAGTCGGGCAGCGTATGTATCAGTCCCGATTCAAGGTCATGAGTAGGAGCAATAGGAGCAGCCTTCAAAGCACCATCCACACCCTTTGCATCAGGATACTTGGCACGAACTCCATTAAGCTGGAAACCAAAACGCAGGAAATCGGTTACGCTATATTCACTGTTCAAGTTTACGGTAAACTTATTGAGCTTTTCCGTTTTAATGGAACCTTCTTCCATGACGTAACCCAAACCCAAATAAAACTTACTCTTATCCGTTGCACCCGTAATGCTCACATTGTTATTGGTCAGAAAACCTGTCTGGAATATCTCATTCTGCCAATCAGTATTACCAGTCCATTGAGTATAATCATAAGGGTCGCTTCCTTGAGATATCAACTGCTCGTTGTACAGCATCTTAAACTCTTCGGCATTCGTCACACCTACACGGTCATAAATAACCTTCCAACCCACTGAAGAGTTGATGTTGACCATCGTCTTCCCTATTTTTGCCCTTTTAGTAGTAATGATGATTACACCATTGGCACCACGCACACCGAAAATAGCCAAAGAAGAAGGGTCTTTCAAGATTTCCATAGATTCAATATCCGCAGTGTTCAGATAATTGATATTGTCCGTGAACAGTCCATCTACCACATAAAGGGGTTTGAAACCGTTAATGGAGTTCGTACCGCGAACACGGATTTCAGGGTCTTGTCCTGCACGACCCGTATTCACCACCTGTACACCGGCAACCTTACCCTGTATGGATGCCAGTGGATTGGTAGAAGGCTTAGAGGCAATCTCGTCCGCTTTCACAGTAACGATAGAACCGGTCAAGTCGCGTTTCTTGGCACTACCATAACCAACTACAACCACCTCATCAATGAGCTGGCTGTCCTCTTCCATCTTCACATTGATAGTTGAACGCCCATTTACGGCAATCTCCTGCTCACGCATACCTATATAACTAAAAATCAAGGTAGCATTAGATGCCACATCAACAATCTGATATTTACCATTTATATCAGTAATACTACCTTTACTCTCCTGCCCTTTTACACGAACAGAAGCACCGATAACAGTTTCGCCTGTCTTGTCCGTAACGACACCCGAAATCGTAATTTTGTTCTGTGCCATCGAAGTAATGGCAAACAATAACATCACACATGTAATTAGTAGATTTTTCTTCATTTTGTA
>OGPK01001717.1_pt1 | contig 15971 bp, 10 predicted proteins | sample 1552921 | NCBI WGS metagenome assembly OGPK01 (sample SAMEA2580264, study PRJEB22360) | human gut metagenome | biome: human gut; feature: human-associated habitat; material: faeces | place: Denmark | collected 2008/2010 | reverse complement strand
AAGACAGATTCTGAACTAGAATCAAAAACAGAGTTAAAGACTGATGCTGAAATGGAATCAAAAACAGAGTTGAAGATTGACTCCGAAATAGAACCCCAAATAAAAATAGAAGCAGAAACTGAGCCAGAAGCCACTTCTGTTGTTGATAATTTTGAAAAAATGTGGATAAATGCAATGAAAAAGAACCCTTCTGTGGACAATATTTTTAATACCGCTTTTTATGAAGGATGCAGGATTTCAACCGCGGATTTGGCACAGTTTGGGGAAGAAGCCAGCGTACTTAAAAGCAATCAGTTCCTTTTGAAAGGATATGGGAGATATCATCATATTCTGGCAGGAAAAGTAAGGTACGCAGGAGAAGAACGCTACTGTATCGGTGTGCCGGGAATTTATGAGAATCGGGAAAAATATATGGCAGAAATTTATCAGTTTCCAGTATTTTTATCACTTACAGAGAATCGTATGAAAACTGGAAGTTTTGGATACTGGTTGTATCTGCTGAGAGACGGAATATAAATCGACAGTTTGGCAGATTATTGCAAATGTATTTTTTGATGTGATTATGGTGATTTTATTGGGGGGAAGGGAAGCTCCCATCTGTAGGCAGGAGGATATCACAAAATATTGAAATAAGTACGTCGCTATTTTACGGGACTATGAGTTTCATAAATGGGAGAATATTTTATGAGAAAATATACAGAAGACGAAAAATTTATGAAAGAGGCAATTAAGCAGGCAAAAAAAGCAGAGGCGATTGGTGATGTGCCAATTGGCTGTGTTATTGTTCATGATGGAAAAATAATTGCCAGAGGATATAATAAGCGGAATAAGGATAAGACTGTGCTTGCACATGCAGAACTTCTTGCGATGAAAAAAGCATGTAAAAAGCTTGGAGACTGGCGCTTGGAAGACTGTACGATGTACATCACTTTGGAGCCTTGTCAGATGTGTGCCGGAGCAATTGTGCAGGCGAGAGTGACGAGAGTCGTTATTGGCAGCATGAATGCGAAAGCTGGTTGTGGCGGCTCAATACTTAATCTTCTTGAAATGCAGGAATTTAATCACCAGGCAGAGGTAGAAAGAGGAGTTCTTCAAGAAGAATGCTCGGAAATGCTCTCAGCATTTTTTAGAAAATTAAGAGAAATTCAAAAAGAAAAAAAGAAAAAGCGAAAGCTGATACAGGAAAAAAATCAGACTGATAATTAGAATTAAAATGTAGCACAAAGCTGGTTGCGAGACTGGCTTTGTGCTTCTTTTATAAAATTGTAAGTTTGAAACGAATAATCAGTAAAGTACTCGGCGATTAAGTGAACGAGGATTCCTGCCTGATTTCCTAAAGAGATAATAACTAGTAACATGTAAAAGTATGCTATGCATTGTATAACACAAATCTCTCAGCAAGAATGCGGAGGCATTCTTGAATAAAAAAGCGTCATAACAATAAAGATATATAACAATCTTCATTATTATGACGCTTTCTATTATGTGAATATAAAAATCGAATTATTAAAACCGTGCGGTCAGCTTTGTATGCTTACCAACAGACGTTACCTCTACAGTTAGCTCGAACCAGGCACCCTCACGGCACACAGGAGAGTCTCCTTAGTGCTGCTCCGTTCCCGACCTGACACGGTTCAGAGGTTCCTGTTGCGCGAGACCCAATTGTCAACACCACTTATAAAGGGCAGCTCCATCAATAAGACATCCGAGGCTGACCATCACTCCTGCTATAGCGGATTTCAGGTACAGGACGCCGCTAACTTCCCAGCTGCACGGTAAATATCAGTATACAGGATTTTTCCAGTTAAGTCAATGGTTTTTTGCTATTTAATTCATTGGAGAAACAACAGACGAAGCCATTGCCCCCAATAAGGCATATTTGTGATTTTAGTCGCGGCGGTTTGAATGTTCGCTCATGCGCTCGCATCCAAACCTTGCTCCGAGACCACAAATATGCCTTATTGGGGGCAATGGCTTCTGTGCTGTGGCTGGAGAAGATGAATTAAACAGGAGGAGGAGATTTGGGGACAGAAGCTGATGTCTTCTGCTTACTCGAGAATGACTGGGAATAGGGGGATTGGTTCTCTCGGGCATCTGTCTAATGAATTAAATAATAAAAAAGGGGAAAAATATTTGGGAATGAGGATGGATGTAGTTTACTAATTAAGTAATTATAAGTAAAAATAATTATTTAAAGGAAAATATTGACACAGAACAAAGGCTGTGTTATGCTGTTGCTATGTTCATAAATTTATTTAATAATTAGTAGAGGTTTATTGGGATTGTGTCTTAAGTAGAAAGGCGGGAAACATTGCAGGGAGATGTTATAGATTCATGGGAAGAGAGACTTCGGCTTACTTTAGACCATTTTCGTAATGAGAATATGGCGGATTTTCGTAAGAATTCCGAAGCATACAGGCGTTTGGTGAGAGAAGAAGAGGAAGCCTATGCGAAGCTGGACACGCTGAATCTGACAGAGGAGCAGAGGGAGGTTATTGAAGAGGCTTTTGAGGCTCAGAGTGCAGCGGAGGCAGAGTATGCGACAGAGAGTTATTTTTGTGGAATAGCAGATTGTATCCGTTTTTTGAAATATATTGAGGGGACAAGAAGCAAGTAATGTGGTATTTGGACATTTTATCCTCTTACAGCAAGAAGACTCCGACCTCTAAGGTGGGAGATGAATTGCCAGGCTATTAGAATTTAAATTATATTTGGAGGAAGATTGCGTATATAATATTTTTCTAAGATGAACAGAGATGGGGACAATAATAGAAACTGGATTAAGAGATTAAGCGGGAATCCCTGGCAATTCAACTACCGGGGACTTTACATAAGGATAAAGAGTCGAAAAAGATTGAATATATGAGATTTTCCTTGAAAAGAGGTATAGGGTTTGATATAATGTTTTATTGACTATGGGCTGAGGAAAAATTTTAAGTCCCATGATAAATGAAGATAGATACACTGTTTGAATGCCGGTAAGTACGGCACAGGGAAAGTAGGAGGAAGAAGAATGCATTGGTCTGAGAAGATTGCAAAGGATATTATTAAGAGATCTCCGGACAAGGAAGAGTACGTTTGTGCAGCGGGTATTAGCCCATCCGGATCCATTCACATCGGTAATTTTAGAGATATAGCAACAAGTTATTTTGTATATAAGGCTTTAATTAAACAGGGCAAGAAGGCTCGTCTGTTGTTTTCATGGGATGAGTTTGACCGTTTCAGAAAAGTACCTGTTAATGTTAAAGAAGTAGCACCAGAGTTAGAGAACGAGATTGGTAAGCCATATGTAGACGTTAAGGACCCATATGGATGCTGTTCTTCTTATGCAGAACATTTTGAGAAAGAGTTCGAAGCATCTCTTTCACGTTTTGGAGTAAAGGTTGACTTCCGCAGACAGAGCGAGAACTACCGTAGCGGTAAGTATGCGAAGTATATTATTCAGGCTGTACAGAAGAGACGTGAGATTTTTGATATTCTTGATAAGTTCCGTCAGCAGGTTGCAACACCAGAAGAAAGAGAAGCATATTATCCAGTAAGTATTTACTGCCCGGTATGTGGTAAGGATGAGACTACTATCACATCTTCTTCTGAAGATGGAGTAACTTGTGAGTACACATGTAAGTGCGGACATAAGGGAACATGGGATTTCAGCAGGGACTTTAACTGTAAGCTTGCATGGAAGATTGACTGGCCTATGCGTTGGATGATTGAAGGCGTTGACTTTGAGCCGGGCGGAAAGGATCATGCCAGCCCAGGAGGAAGTTACGATACAAGTAAGATTATTGCTAAGAAGATTTTCGGAGCACAGGCTCCTATGTTCAAGGGATACGAGTTTGTAGGTATTAAGGGAACAACAGGTAAGATGTCTGGTTCTACAGGTCTTAACCTTACACCAGATACATTACTTAAGATTTATCAGCCAGAAATGATTTTATGGCTTTATTCTAAGTCAGAACCAAACAAGGCATTTGATTTCTGTTTTGATGATGAGATTTTACGTCAGTATTTTGAGTTTGATAAGATGCTCAAGGTATATCAGGCAGGTAAGGGTAAGAACTACGATTACATCGAAGGTATCATGCATAACTGTATGATTGAAGGGCGTGAGCTTTATCCGGTACCAATGCAGCAGATTGTAAACTTTGGTTCTGTTGTAGACTTTAATGCAGATATGCTTGAGACAGTATTCGAGAAGATTGGTACTCCATATAAGAAAGAGGAGTTTGCAGAGCGTCTTGAACTTGCAAAATACTGGTTAGAGAAGTGTTCCCCTGAGAACATGAATACTCTTCTTGGATATAGAAACTGGGATTTCTATAACACTTTGAATGAGGTAGAGAAGAAGGAGATTCAGTTACTTCATGACTTTATTGCTAAGGGAGAGTATGATTTAGATGCTCTTAACAGCTTTATTTACACGATTCCAAGAGAAGCAGACCCAGACTTCCAGGAAGAGAATAAGAAGACTGCACAGGCACAGTTCTTCAAGAATGCATATAACCTTATGATTGGTAAGGCAGCAGGCCCAAGACTTTACTTATTCCTGTTTGCTGTAGAGCCACAGAGATATCTTGGACTTCTTGATTTCTCCACTCCACAGACAGAGGAAGAGAAGACTCTTGCAGCAGAAGCAAAGGCTGAGGCAGAGAGAAAAGCTGCTGAAGAAGAAGCAAGAAGAAAGGCTGCCGAGGAAGAGGAAGCTCGTAAGAATGCAATCGCACCAATCAAAGAAGAGATTACAATTGATGAGTTTGATAAAGTAGACATGCGTGTTTGTAAAGTTATCAACTGTGAGATTGTAAAGAATGCTAAGAAACTCTTAAAACTCACATTGTTTGATGGATTAGATGAGAGAGTTATTGTATCCTCTATCCGTGATGACTACACACCAGAAGAACTTATCGGAAGAAAGATTATCGTAATCGCTAACTTAAAACCAGCGAAGTTTGCTGGAGTGAAGAGTAATGGTATGCTTATTGCAGCCAGCGGAGATGATTTTGGATGTAAGATTATCTTTGTTGATGACTGCGTACCAGAAGGAACAGCAATTCACTAAAATATTTTTCAAACACGCTCTAAAGTGCTTTTACGATATTTTACAAAGAATACAGACAGATAAAATATATAATGCACGTCATATTTTGCCAGGCTGGTATAATGTGGCGTGCATATTTTTATAATAATTTTGCAGGAAGCGGGTAAGGGGATGTTATAGATGAATAAAAAAGAAAAGAAACTTATCGGAGCATTGATCGGACTTGCGAAAGCATGTAATGTTCACTTAAAAACAGAGAATACAGATGGTATTATTATAAAGAGTCTTGCGTCAATATTTCCTTTAGAGGAGAATGGCGAAGAATTATTACAACGTGTCCGTGAAGAAAAGCTTGCGGTAGCCCCAGATTGTGCCACCTGTTTTGCGCCTTGCGGCAATACAGACGAGTATAACCTGGATGAGCTGCAAGCGTCTGGTATAAGTGAGACTGTACGGGATTTAAAGTTTCAGCTTTTGAATGTAAGTCATGAAATCGCTTCTGGAATGGTATCTTATACAATAAACAGCACAGAAGAAAACATAAGCTTATTGTATAAGGCATTATGTGTGGTCAGTTATGATGTAGACGAAGAGAGGGTGCAGACTGTCCTTAAAGAACTGCAGAGGATTACAATATAATAAAAGGAGAAAAACAAACAGATGAATACTATCTGTTTGTTTCTCTCATCCCACAAATCAGCTTTTATTTTTTGCATTAAAACAGTAGAAAGTCACGGTGTCCCCAGATTCTAATGTTGCAGTATACCCTGCTACAGAGTCTTCGAATAAATCTTCTTCATCGATTTTGTCGTAGGAAATGACAGCAGGAATGGTAATAACACCTTCCTGTCCTGCAAGGTTGAACTGGATTTCATCATCATCTGCATAATAATTAAAGAAGCAGGAGTCAAAAGAAATCCAGATTTTGTTGATTCGTATATTTCCCATAATGCCGCGATAGTTGCGGAGTAAGGTATGGAATTCAGATGTTTTTGTCATAAAATAATCCTCCAGTCCAGAGCGTGTTTGAGAAATCAAAAAGGATATGCACGCTCCAGTATTTAATAGTAAATTACATGGATATAGTTTATCATGTTTCGACAATAATTGCTATTTTTTCTGTATAATGATAAGATTAAGACAGAGTATAAAATATATTCTAATAGTTATATCAGATGTGAGATGACTCCCACATCTGTAGGTGGCGAGCAACAAATCAGTATCAGTGGGCATTCTTGAAAAATGTATTTTGGGGATTGTCATGGACTATAGAAAGAAAATTAAGGGATAAATAAAATTTGGGCGCAATTAACAAAAATTTCTTATAAAATCAAACATAAAAAGATTTTGGGAGTACATAACATTTTTTAGAAATTAAGCAGGAATCTCGATAATTCAGGTACCGAGTTTTTCATGGAGGGAAATATTGAAGGAGAGAAGAGGGTTAAGTAGAGAATTGAAAAGGGCAGGAAGTATTCTATTTTTGCTTTGTTTTATTTTGGCGGGAAGCCTTTTTTTCACAAAAGATGTAGATGCAGCGACATTTTCAGATACACAAAAAGAATATATTAATGTGCTGTCAAAGTTTATGATAGAGGGAACGGTTTCGGGAAATCTTGATGTTTACCGAACGGTGAGCCAGGGAAAATCTGGTAAGAAGTGTATGGAAGCGGCAGCTATTTCAAACAGAGCAGCTCTTATGGCTGAGGGAATAGATTTTCTTGATTCTAACTGGTCACAGTATTATGCAGTAGAAACGAGAGATGGAGCGACAACATTTAACAGTACGAAGCTCATAAGCCGCAGTAAGTTTCGCAGAAGGTATAAGAAGATTATACGAGGGCTGGATGAGGCATTGTCAACCGTAGATTCTTCTATGAGCCAGGCAGATAAAGCGATGGCAGTGTATATTTATTTTGCGGAGAACACGACGTATAAAGAGTCAAAAGATGCACACACAGGATATGATGTGTTGGTAAGTCATGTGGGTGTGTGTGACGGTTTGGCTAATGCTTATGCTCTTGCGATGAATACGCTTGGAATTCCATGCGCGGTTATCAGTAATTATTCAAAAAACCATTCCTGGAATATAGTAAAGCTTAATGGAATCTGGTATTTTGTTGATTTGACCAATGGTGTGGGAGTCGGCAAGCATGAGGGAATGGTAGTGACTTATGATAGTTTCCTTGTGGGAAAGAATACTTTTCTAAAGACCCATCCTGGATACAAGAAGCAGGATCTATACGGACAGGGCAATTCAAATAATCTGAAGATGCGGAAGATTAAACTGGCATCTTCTGATTATATAAAGAATTCAAAAGAGATGAAGCAGGCGCTTGAGAATAAAACATGTACATTCTATCATAAGGGATACTGGTACTGGATTTCTCAGGATAATTATCTGAAAAAGTCGAATTTGAGAGGAAATAAAGCGGTTGTATTTTATGCGCCAAGGTCGGGTAATTATATAGGGTGGATTCGGCAGTATAACAATCGGATTATTCTGTCATTGAATTCTGGAATCTATCGAATGAGCTTTTTAAATAAATATCCTGTTTTACTGAAAAAGGTAGATAATCGGGATAAAAATGCGGAGACAAAGGGAGCATTATGGAGTCTTATTTATATTGGAAGATTCATTGTGAATAAGAATGGCTGGCTTTCCTATTATACGACAGACTTTCATGGTGTCAGGAGAGGAAATGTAAAGATTTTTCTCGGAAGGGCACAGCAATCTGGTCAGCTTACAAAGAGTGGTCGCAAGATCATACAGCTGCAGGCAGGACAAATAAAGCAGCTTGCAACGATTCATATGCATGACAGAGGGCTTAGGACAGCAGGCTGGACAAGTGCAAATCCATCAATTGTAAGTATTGATAATAATGGATATATGAAAGCAAAGAGGAGCGGAAAGACATATATTTCTACCAGAATTAATGGAAGAAAAAGAGCTTTTTGTGTAAAAGTTTCTGGCTACACGATTACTTATAAGAACGTAGGAATTAACTCTTCCAAGAATAGAGAGAGGTTATCTGGAAAGAGAGCAGTTACATTGCGAAGTCCGCGAAAAAAAGGTTATACTTTTGTTGGCTGGTACGATAGCTCAGGAAAAAATGTAACAGTAATTCCAAAGGGAAATACAAAGAATCTTATTTTGCATGCAAAATGGGATAAGACAAGTTCAAAAGACAGCGTAAAAGCGAAATAACAGAAAAATAAACGGTATGGATTACATAAAAATACATATAAATAATAGATGCAGTGTAAAGAAAAGTGATATAGGAGAATGAGATCATGGAAGAGAACAAAGAAAAAACAGTAAAGAAAAGACAGGAATGTGATCCGGCCTACCAGTGGCATATTCAGGATTTATATGCTTCTGACGAAGCGTGGGAGAAAGATTATGAAAGTCTTACGAGTGAGATTCAAAGCCTTGCAGCATATGAGGGACGTTTAAAAGAAGGTTCTGAAGTATTTGTGGAGTATATGCGTAAAAAAGAAGCGCTTATGAAAAAGTTTGAGGCGATTTATGTTTATGCAAATCAGCGTTATCACGAGGACACAGGAAACAGTTTTTACCAGGGACTTGCAGGTAAGGCGCAGACATTATCCATCCAGTTAGACAGTGCTGTAGTATTTGAGGAACCAGAACTTCTTGCAATTGGGAAAAAGACGATAGATAGCTGGTTTACACAAAACATGGATATGCAATTATACAAAAGATATTTTTACGAATTGTTCCGCCAGCAGAAGCATGTTCTTTCTAAAGAAGAGGAAGCGATTCTTGCTGATGTGTCCGATATGTCTGCCGATGTATCCAATATTTTTTCTATGTTCAATAATGCAGATATCCGTTTTCCATCTATTGAGGGAAAAGAAGGAGAAAAAATTCCAGTAAGTCATGGAAGATATACGCTTCTTTTAGAAAGCAGAGATGTGAATATTCGTAAAAGTGCCTTTGAGTCAGTTTACTCACAGTATGGACAATATAGAAATACTTTAGCGGCGCTCTATGCAGCGAATTTGAAGAATACTGCATTTTTCGCAAAAAAAAGACATTATAATTCTTCTTTAGAAATGGCATTAGAAGGCGGGGAGATACCAACTTCTGTATACACGAACCTGATTGATACAGTACATGAGCATATGGATTTAATGCATCGCTATGTTTCTCTTAGAAAGAAAGCGTTAAAGGCAGAAGAACTGCATATGTATGATCTCTATGTACCAATGGTCGATGAATTTGAGATGAAAGTACCATTTTCTAAGGCAAAAGAAATCGTAAAGAAAGGGCTTGCACCATTAGGAAAGGAATACGGTAAAGTTCTTTCTGATGGAATGGAAAGTGGCTGGATTGATGTATATGAGAATGAGGGAAAGAGAAGCGGAGCCTATTCCTGGGGAGCTTACGGATGCCATCCATTTGTATTGATGAACTATCAGGATAATCTGAATAATGTGTTTACGCTTGCCCATGAAATGGGACATTCCATGCATTCTTATTATTCAGATAAGAATCAGCCATACATTTACGCGGGATACCGTATCTTTGTTGCGGAAGTAGCATCTACATGTAACGAGGCTCTTTTGATGGAATATCTTTTAAAGAATACAGAAGAGAAAAAAGAGAAAATGTATCTGATCAATTATTTCTTAGAGCAGTTTAAGGGAACATTATACCGTCAAACCATGTTTGCAGAATTTGAGAAAATTACACATGAGATGGCATGGAATAAAGAGCCGCTTACTGCGGAAGTATTATGTGACATTTACTATAAACTGAATCAGAAATATTTTGGAGAAGACATTGTTATTGATAAAGAAATTGCCTTAGAATGGGCAAGAATCCCACATTTCTATACACCATTTTATGTATATCAATATGCAACTGGTTATTCAGCAGCGATTGCAATCAGCAGAAAGATTTTAAGTGGAGATGAAAGGGCAAAAGAGGGCTACTTTAAGTTCTTAAGTGGTGGAAGTTCCATGAATCCAATTGATTTACTTCGTCTTTGTAATGTAGATATGGCTGCAAAGGAACCGATAGAATCTGCATTAAAGTTATTTGGCGAGCTTCTTGACGAGATGGAAGAGATGCTGTAATTGTGGTATAGTAAGAAAATAAATATAAAAAATGCCATATAAATTATGTCTTGGAATGCAGGCTTTTTATCAAGGAATTTTTTCGGGATAATGAGGCAGTATATTTAGAGGTAAGCATTTGATATATTAAAAAATAACAGAGTATTGGGAGATAAATTATGTATGAATTTACGTTGCTAAAAAGCATGTTTTTTGAACTGGATAAATATAAAATAGAAGGGGTTACTCAGACGAAGGAGAAACAGAGAACTTTTCGCCGTCTGGAAGTTTCCTATGACAGTGTACCGGAAATAACGTCTATTATAGCAGAAGAGAGAATTCTTCCATATGTGGACAGATATTATCTTTTTATTAATGACGAACGTGTGGACACAGATATTCATGACCCGAAGGTAAAACAGGTTATCTATGAATTTTATAAACAGCATCATCCAGAATATTTAAAGGAGAATCTTCCTGATGATATGACAGATGTAGATATTTTAGACTGTTTTGAAGTATTTAAGATGCCAGATTACCGACCAAAGCATGCATTTCCAGGTCTGGTAACACTTGAAGACATCCGTAATGGCAATATTCACGATGAAGATAAACCAAAGTTTGCATTTCCGGGCTTAGAGTTGTATTCTAATAGGGATGCGTCTGAAGATGAGGAAGAAAAACCGATGGTAGCTTCTTACAAAGGTTATACTGCATTTGACGGTGACCGGGAACAGGCGAAAGATAAAATAGAACAGTTGAAGAGTCAGTTTGCTTCTCAGATAGAAGCATTAAACGTAGACGAAATTTTGAAAAACCGTTCTGAGAATCAGGAGGAATAGATAATGTACAGAGAAGTATCCAAATTAATTTTATATCGGGATTTAGGAGAAGACAGTATTCTTTTAAATATGGCAGATATTTTTAAGAGATTCGATAGCTGCCATTACAGAGCTGACGAATTAATCACAGACATTTACAGAGAAATGAAAGCGCTTTTAGATCTTGCGACTACATATGGATTTGACAAGAACTTATGGCACAATTACCTGACATTTGTCTTAGTAACCAATGAAAACTCTTTCAGCATGACAAGCGAGAAAGTCGGAGCAAATAATGGAACAGTTAATCACTTTGCAAAGAATGATTTCCAGGTATTTATGAATCTTTTCCATTATGACTTCAGACCGATCGAGGAGACATTAGGTATTGATTGTTTCAGCACAATTTTAGATTATAAGGCAATCGGCAAGACAGAGCGAATGTATAATAAAAATGTAAGTGAAAAAGTACGTGCCCTTTCTGATGAACTGGCAGCGGCAGAAGATGTAGATACATTCTTCAATGCAGTTGTGAAGTTCTATAAAGATTACGGTGTAGGAATGTTTGGACTTAACAAAGCGTTCCGTATCGTAGAGAATAATGGAAAGCCGGACTTTGTTCCGATCAATAATCTGGACAAGGTTGTGCTTGATGATCTTACAGGATATGAGATTCAGAAAAAGAAACTTGTAGATAACACAGAAGCATTTGTACAGGGTAAAGTAGCGAACAACTGTCTTCTTTATGGTGATGCCGGTACAGGTAAGTCCACAAGCATCAAGGCAATTCTTAACCAGTATTATGGTGACGGACTTCGTATGATTGAGATTTATAAACATCAGTTTAAATATCTTTCTGCGATTATCAGCCATATCAAGAACAGAAACTACCGTTTTATCATTTACATGGATGACTTATCTTTCGAAGAATTTGAGATCGAATACAAATACCTGAAAGCAGTTATTGAAGGTGGAATGGAGACAAAACCAGATAACGTACTTATCTACGCAACATCTAACCGCCGTCATCTCATCCGTGAGACATGGTCAGACCGTTCCGACAAGGACGAAGAACTGCATCGTTCTGATACGGTACAGGAGAAGTTATCACTGGCAGCACGTTTTGGTGTAAGTATCAACTACTCCAAACCAACACAGCAGGAATACTTCCAGATTGTAACAAATCTTGCAAAGAAGTATCCGGAAATCAAGTTAAGCGACAAAGAACTTTGTGCAGAAGCCAACAAATGGGAACTTTCTCATGGTGGAATCTCCGGCCGTACCGCACAGCAGTTTATCGATTATCTGCTCGGAAAACAGTAAAAAGAAAAAGGTCAAAAAGTCCGCTTGGTATTGGGAGCGGGCTTTTTGGGATATCCTTTGAAAAAGAAGGAGGAAAAGCGTATATGCAGTATTCCACATTTGCTGCCATTGATATCGGCAGCTACGACGTCATTCTGGAGATTTTCGAGATCTCCAAAAAGCAGGGTATCCGAAGCGTGGATAAGATCTGCCACCGGATGGAGCTTGGAAAAGATACTTACACGCTTGGAAAAATTCGCCCGGAAATGGAAGAAGAGCTGTGCCGTGTACTCGCAGATTTTGTGCGGATTATGGAAGGCTATCGCGTGGACGATTACCGTGCAACGGCATCCAGTGCGATCAGTGAGGCGTCGAACAGTCTCTATGTCCTTGGAAAAATTCATCAGCTGACCGGTCTTTCTGTCACGGTTCTCTCCAACTCGGAGCAGCGTTTTCTTAGCTATAAAGCGCTCGCGGCGATGGAGGACAATTTTAACAAGATCATTGAAAAGGGAACTGCGATTCTCGATCTTGACGGTGGCAGTTTTCAGATTTCCCTGTTCGACAAGGATGCACTTGTCACAACACAGAACATCCGCATGGGAAGTCTTCGCATCCGCGAGCGTCTTGCCGGAATTCAAAGTGAGACGGAACATTACGAAGAGATGGTCGAGGAGCTGATCTGGAACGAAGTATCAAGCTTTAAAAAGATGTATCTGAAAGACCGTAAAATCGAAAATATTATGCTGATCGGCGATGTTTTCACCGACAGTGTTTATCAGAACATTGAAGAAAAAACGACAAAAATCATTTCCCGCGAAAACTTTAATACCTGGTATGAGAAAATTATCCACCAGTCACCGATGGAGCTCGCCGTAAAACTTGGTATTCCGCTGGAAAACGCTTCACTGATGTATCCGTCTGCTGTGATTTATAAATGTCTGATTGATATGATGGGTGCGGAGCATATCTGGATTCCGGGCGTGCATATGACACGTGGTATTGCATACGAGTATGCGGAGCAGATGAAACTGCTGAAAGGCGGTCATAATTTCGAAAATGATATTCTGATGGCGGCAAAAAATATCGGAAAACGGTACGCAGTGAACCGTCCGCATGTCCAGAACCTGGAGATGACAGCGCTTGCCATGTTTGATGCGACGAAAAAGATGCACGGTATGAAAGAGCGCGAACGGCTGCTTCTCCAGATGGCAGTGATGCTGCATGACGTTGGAAAATACATCAGTTTCAATAATGTAGCGGATTCTTCCTATAATATTATCATGTCAAATGAAATCATCGGATTGTCGCACATTGAGCGTGAGATGGTGGCATTGATTGCAAGATACAACACGGTTACGCTCCCGTCCTACGATGAGCTGGTGATGGAATCGTCCTTGAGTGCCGAGCAGTATCTGACAGTATCCGAACTGACCGCAATCGTCCGTCTGGCGAATGCGCTCGACCGGAGTCATCTGCAGAAGATTCAGGCGATCCGCGCCACATTAAAGGAGCGCGAGCTGCAGCTTTCGCTCACGGTCAACCGCGATTTTACCCTTGAGCAAGGTTTGTGCCAGGAAAAATTAGATTTCTTCAATGAGGTATTCAGCATACAGCCGGTCATCAAACTGAAACGGCAGATGTAAAAGGAGGCGAAGAAAGATGGATATTGCACCATATAAGAAACCGGAATATTTCCGCAACCGGGAGTTGAGCTGGGTCAGCTTCGACGAGCGTGTTTTAAACGAGGCGCGGGATAAGAGTATTCCGCTGTTTGAACGTCTGAAATTTATCAGCATTACATCCTCCAACCTGGATGAGTTTTATATGGTCCGTGTGGCTTCACTAAAAGACCAGGTGCATGCAAACTATACGAAAAAGGATCTGTCCGGCATGGATGCGAAGGAGCAGCTTGCCGGGATCAGCAAACGGACACACGAGCTGGTGCAGCTGCAGTACAATACGTACAATCGCTCGGCGGTTCCGTCTCTGGAGCACGTTGGCCTTACGATTATCAGCGAGCACGAGAAGCTGACGAAGGAGCAGGCGGAGTATGTGGATTCCTATTTTGAGGAGAACATTTACCCGGTTCTGACCCCGATGGCCATGGATTCGGCCCGCCCGTTCCCATTGATCCGGAACAAAACATTGAATATCGGTGCACTGGTGCAGAAGAAAGAGGATTCGCTTCTGAGCCGTGCGGAGGATAAGAAAGAGAAGAAAGGCAAGGAGAAGGAAAAAGAGAAAGAACTGGAATTTGCGACGGTTCAGGTTCCTTCGGTACTGCCGCGTTTTATTCTGCTTCCGCAGGATGAAAAGACGGGACAGCGGTATGTGATTCTTCTGGAGGAGATCATCGAGCGGAACATTGGAAAGCTGTTCTTAAGCTACGATGTGGTCTGTGCGCATCCGTACCGTGTTATGCGGAATGCAGATCTTTCGATCGATGAGGATGAGGCTTCGGACCTGTTAAAAGAGATCCAGAAGCAGCTTAAAAAACGTCAGTGGGGCGAAGTGATCCGTCTGGAAGTGGAAGATAAGATGGATAAGCGGCTCCTGAAGATGCTGGAAAAAGAGTTTGACATCGATGAAGACGACCTGTTCCGGATTCCGGGACCGCTCGATCTGACGTTTTTAATGAAAATGTATGGGCTCGACGGCTTTGATGAGTATAAAATTCCAAAATACATTCCAGCAGCAGTTCCGGCGCTGATGAATGAGGATGACATTTTTACAAATATCCGAAAAGGAGACATCTTACTGCATCATCCTTATATGACGTTTGATCCGGTCGTGCAATTTGTACAGCAGGCAGCAAAAGATCCGGATGTATTGGCGATCAAACAGACGCTGTACCGTGTGAGCGGCAATTCTCCGATTATTGCAGCACTGGCTCAGGCGGCGGAAAATGGCAAACAGGTTTCCGTACTGGTGGAATTAAAGGCACGGTTCGACGAAGAAAACAATATTGTCTGGGCGAAGATGCTGGAAAAGGCGGGATGCCATGTAATTTATGGTCTTCTGGGACTGAAAACACACAGTAAGATCACACTGGTGGTTCGGCGCGAGGAGACAGGCATTCGCAGATATGTACATCTTGGCACGGGAAACTATAACGATTCTACGGCAAAGCTGTATACGGACTGTGGTCTGCTGACATGCAATGCAAAGATCGGTGAGGACGCAACAGCAGTATTTAATATGCTTTCGGGCTATTCGGAGCCGGATCGCTGGAACAAACTGATTGTTGCACCGCTCTGGATGAAGGACCGGTTCCTGCATCTGATTGCTATGGAGGAGGAACACGCAAAGAAGGGACAGAAAGCGCATATTATTGCGAAGATGAACTCGTTATGCGACCGCGATATTATTGCGGCGCTTTACAGTGCTTCGGCAGCCGGAGTAAAGATTGACCTGATTATCCGGGGAATCTGTTGCCTGAAGGTTGGAATCCCGGGTGTCAGCGAGAATATTACCGTTCGCTCGATTGTCGGCAATTTCCTGGAACATGCGCGGATTTTCTACTTTTATAGTGGTGGAAATGAAGAGGTGTTTATGGGAAGCGCGGACTGGATGCCGCGAAATCTGGAAAAACGGGTGGAGATTGTGTTCCCGGTTGAGGATGAGCAGATTAAGAAAGAAGTAATGCATATTCTTGATATCCAGATGAAGGATAATGTGAAAGCCAGTATTTTACAGGCAGACGGAACGTATACAAAGCCGGATAA
>OGPK01001687.1_pt1 | contig 16207 bp, 15 predicted proteins | sample 1552921 | NCBI WGS metagenome assembly OGPK01 (sample SAMEA2580264, study PRJEB22360) | human gut metagenome | biome: human gut; feature: human-associated habitat; material: faeces | place: Denmark | collected 2008/2010 | reverse complement strand
CTGAATTTTCTTCAGCCTTGCGAAGCGGGGCAGGCCGTTTTCAAGGGGGCGATCCGGGGTTCCCTGAATGAGGGGCAGGGCGTAGTCAATGAATTCCTTGTTCACGTTGTTGCCCTCGCGGTTGATCCATTCAAGGGGAACCTTCTTTTCGGTGTTGGCAACGTCGGTAAGGTCCATGAGCTTTATGCCGCAGACGTAGCTGCCCTTTTCATCGTATTTGCGCTCAAAGCCTACCATCTTGTCGGTGGTGCCGGATATGGCCTCCAGTACGGCGGTCTTGCCGGAGAGGAAGGATTCCTGGATATCGGTGAGGGAGGCCAGGTGCGCGCCGCAGCGCTGCATCAGGGAGAACTCTATGCCGCGTACCTTGCAGCCCAGCGTGCCCTTGATGTAGTTGGCGAGGTAGGAGGCCAGGCCGCCCAGCTGTTTGTGGCCGAAGGCGTCCACGGGGGCGTTCTCCGCGCCGTATTCTGCGATGAGCTTGCCGGTGGAATCGTGTATACCCTCGGATACGGCGGCTATGCACTTGCCGCTCCTGGCGTATACGGCCTTTACGTCCTCCACGAACTTATTAAGGTCAAAGTCACGCTCCGGCAGGTAGATGAGGTCGGGACCTTCGCCGCTTATATTGGCAAGGGAGGAGGCTGCGGTGAGCCAGCCGGCGTGGCGGCCCATTATCTCGATGACGCATACCATTCCGGTGTCGTAAACGCGGGCGTCCCTATATATCTCCATGCAGGTGGTGGCCACATACTTGGCGGCGGAAGCATAGCCGGGGCAGTGGTCGGTGCCGAAAAGGTCGTTGTCTATTGTCTTAGGCACGCCCATTATGCGGCACTCGTAGCCCACGGACTGCATGTATTTGGATATTTTGTTGCAGGTGTCCATGGAGTCGTTGCCGCCGTTGTAGAAGAAGTAGCGCACGTCGTACTTCTTGAATATCTCCAGAATGCGCTTGTAATCAGAGTCGTCCTCGGCGCTGTCCTTGAGCTTGTAGCGGCAGGAGCCCAGAGCGGAGGATGGGGTGTAGAGCAGGTATTCGAGTTCCTTTGCGTCCTCCTGGCCCATATCGTAGAGCACGTCGTCCAACACGCCCTTTATGCCGTGGGCCGCGCCGTATACCCTGGTGATGCAGCCGGAATCCAGCGCCGTGCGTATAACGCCGTAAGCGCTGGCGTTTATTACAGAAGTGGGGCCGCCGGACTGGCCTATTATGCATGCGCCTTTAAGCTGTGACATTTATGATACCTCCAGAATTAAAATTCAAAAACTTTTCAGTCAGCATTATACCATAAAAAAAGCCCGGTGAGTATTGTGCTCCGGGCTTTTGACTATGATTTCACATTCGGTGTTTGCCGTGCAGGACAATTGCTTCAAAGCGGGCCTTATGCCCCGGCCTTTTCAGCCCTTTCGGCCTGCTTTTTCTGGAACCAGTCCTTGCCCTCGACGAAGCGGGCTACTATCATGGAGGCCACAGTGTCGCCGGAGGCATTTATGCAGGTAGCAGGAGGATCCACCAGCGCGCCGATGGTGGCGATTACGGGGAAGGCGATGCCCATCTGCTCGGGGAAGAACAGGGATACTATGACCATCTCCCCTACGAAGCCGCCGCCGGCCACGCCGGACATGGCTATTCCGGAGAATATGGCTATCATCAAGGCGGTCACATAGGTGCCTATGCCGTCAAAGGGCATTCCGAAGAAGCCGAAGAGGAAGCTGATCTTGAGTATTGCGGAGAATACCGAGCCGTCCATGTGCATCGTCGCGCCGAGGGGCAGCACTATGTCGCTTACGTCCCGGGGTATGCCTATCTCCTCTGCGGCCTCCATATTGGCGGGTATGGTGGCTATGGAGCTGCAGGTGCCCAGGGAGGTGACAGCGGGCTTGAGTATGTGCTGGAAAAGCTTTTTGGCGGCGCCCTTACCCCCTGCGAAGCGGGCATATAGGGGGAAGGCTATAAAGAAGTACAGAACGCATAGAGGATAGTAGAGCAGCATGGCGCGGCCGAAGTTGCCTATGAGGGTGGGGCCGAACTCGCCTATGAGGGAGGCGAAGAAGGCGAAGAGGCCTATGGGAGCATAGTACATCAGTATGCTTACGACCTTCATTATGATATCGGAAAGGTTGTTGAGCAGCTTTCCGACGGCGCATTCCGGGCCGCCGCAGATGGATACGCCAAAGCCGAAGATTATCGAGGCCACTATAAGGGGCAGCATATTGCTGCGGCTGAAGAGCAGCGGGAAGTCGCTCACGGTGAGGAAGCTGACGATAAGCTCGCCTACGGTCTTGGGCTCGCCTACCTCCTCGGCTGCTACCTCAAAGGGGGTAAGCACGGGAGGAAACAGCTTTACAGCGGCTATCATTATGATGCCGGCGATTATGCCGGTGACGATGAAGGTGACGAGAGTGGAACCCAGTATTTTGCCCAGCCGCTTCATGTTGGACATATTGCCTACGGCGGAGGCTATGGAGATGAATACCATAGGTACCACCACCGTGAACATCGCGTTTACGAATATATCGCCAAGGGGAGCAAGCACGCCCGCCTTATTGCCCAGCAGCGCGCCTGCTATACAGCCCAGTACTATGGAGCAGAGCAGTATGAGCGGGAAACGGTAACTCTTCCATACGGTAGACTTTTTCAATTCCATTTTAGTTCTCCTTTTATAAAAAATCGATGACAACAGTCTTTATAACATGTTATCACCGAAAAGAAGGGTTTAGTATTGCAATTGCTGCTGTCGGTATTGCGTTTTATACGGTATGCGGATATTCTGCGGCTCTGACGCTCACCTCGCCGCTGTAAAGCTCCTCGGTGCATCCATCGTCAAAGCGGACGACCAGGTGTCCCTCGGGGGTGACGTCTATGGCTGTGGCCTCGGGCTCACCCTCCCGCATGAGCACGACCCGTTTTCCGGTAAGCATGCTGCCCTCACGGTATTCGCGGTATATGGAAGGGTCCGATGGGTTTGTCAGCGCCTTATACAGCTGGTCCGCCATGGCTGCCGCCATTTCGTCTATGGATACGGGAGGCTGGGAATCAGGATACAGGCTGCCCGCCTTTGCTGAAAGGCCGCCGGTAAATACAGGGCTCTGGTAGTTAAGCCCCACTCCCACCGCCGCGTACCTCAGCTCATTTTTGAAAAGGGCGCCCTCGGCAAGTATACCGCAGACCTTTTTACCTTCCCAGTATATGTCGTTCACCCACTTTATGGCGGGGTCGAGGTTCAGCTTGTCAACCATGGCCCTACGCACAGCTACCGCCGCTGCCATGGTCAGGCAAACGGGGTCTGTGGGGCGTACCAGCATTGTCATGTATATGCCCCCCTCGGGGCTTTCGAAGCTCCTGCCCATGCGGCCGCGGCCGGAAAACTGCCGCCTTGCGAATATGACGGCGCCTTCCCTTGTGGTACCCGCTATTTTCTTTGCCTCCAGGTTGGTGGAGGGGGATTCCTCAAGGAATATTATGTCTATATCCGATTTGATATAGCGTCTTATGCCCTGCTCCGTCAACATATCACAGCCCCATTATGATCTGGTATTCTTCCTCGGCTATGCCGCCCCTTTGCAGCGCCCCTTCGATCAGGTCGCGGCAGGCGCGGATATCCGGGTCCCGGAGGTACTTGTCGTATTTGCGCGTCCAGTCCTCCAGCGCTTCGTGATACTCTGCAAACAGCACGCTGTGCCGCCCGTATTTTTCCATGGTGTTCCACAGGGCATGTATGGCCATATTGCGCTCCTGCCTTGATACGGTGGGCTGTATTCCCTTGTACTGATACTTCTTTATGTCCTCCGGCCCTACGCCGAAGCGATCCACCAGATTTTCGATGATAAGGGCGCAGCCCAGTGCATCGTCCAGAGAATCGTGGTGGTGCTCAAGGGGGAGCTTGAGCCCGGCGCAGAGGTCGTTGAGCTTATGGCTGCCGTAAAGCTCCTTGGGTATGTGCTTTTTGGATTTCTGCAATGAGCAGATATAGGTTATTTCGGGTATGGGCAGGCCGTATACAGCAAGGGATTTGCATATCACCCCAAGGTCGAAGGCAGCGCTGTGAGCCGCCATTATTCCGTGGAAAAACGGCTCGATCTCGGGCCATATTTCGGGGAAGAGAGGCGCGTTCTCCACCATGAGGGGGGTTATGCCGTGTATCTTTATGTTGTAGTCGTCAAAGTGCTCCCGGGGATTCACAAGGAACTCCCGCCGGTAGACGGGAGCGCCGTATTCCATGTGTACTATGCCTATGGAGCATATGGAGTCGTTGTTGCGGTTCGGCGTCTCCACGTCTACCGCGGTGTACCTTTCAAGCAAAAGTCAAAATGCCTTTCAGTTAAGTATGATTATATGCGTATGAGCTCGTATTCGCTGCTGCCCAGGCCTATCTCCTCGCCGTGCTCTATCTGCACCCGCCAGTTGGTGTTGGGGTGGACGTTGATAAAGTGGTCGTGGCAGCGGCATTCCGCCTCGCTGAGCGCGCTCCTGGGGTTGGCGGGCATGGCGTTTACCGCGTCCGCCGCGGCCAGGTCTATCGCAACGGGGTCAAAGGAGGCGAACATACCTATATTGGGGACTATCGGCGCGTCGTTTTCGGGGTGGCAGTCGCAGTTGGGGGAAATATCCGCCGCGATGCTTATGTGGAAATTCGGCTTATCCTTTACCACGGCATAGGCGTATTCCGCGATGCGCCTGTTCAGGCTGGCCGCGCTGGAGCTGTTGTGGGGCTTTATGGCGTCGAAGCTGCATATGGCTATGCAGCGGCCGCAGCCCACACAGGAGTAAGCGCCGTCGTTGTTGGCAGGGAAATAGACAAGCTTATGCATGAACCGCTGGCGGAACCGCTCCAGCTGCGTCAGCCGGGGGTTGCCATGGGCCATGCGTGTGAAATCCGAATACATGCAGCTATCCCAGCAGCGGATCCACTACCGGCTTGCCGTCGTAGTGCATCTCCATCTTGCCCGCTCTTGAGCCTGAACCCATGCCGAGGTTTTTCAGCGCGCCGCCGAAGCCCGCATCCTCGTGGCCCTTAAAGTGGTTGAGGCTTATTATTATATCCGCGTCTGCTATGGCGCGGCCTATCTTTGCGGTCTTGACCTCCTCGCAGCCTATGGGTATATACGCCTCGTCTGTGCCGCGCACGCCGTCTGCTATTATCACCTGGCAGCCGGTAGCGTATGGAGTGTAGCCGTTTATGTACGCCGTCTCGATATGCTCGAGCGCGTTCTTGCGGGAGCCGACATAGAGCGTGTTGCAGTCGGTAAGGAAGGGCAGCCCGCCCCGCTCCTTTATGTATGCAGCGAGAGCCCTTGCGTACTGCGGCCTGAGGTATGCAAGGTTCCCCATCTCGCCGAAGTGTATCTTGATGGCGACGAACTTATGGTCGAAGTCTATGGTGCCCAGGCCGGCCCTGTCTATAAGGCGGGTCAGCTTCTTTGGCAGGTTTTCCGTGAAGGATGTGCGCATATCCGTAAAGTAGACCTTTGACATATCCGTTTCTCCTTATGTTTACTTTATCAGCTAAAGCAGCAGCTCGCGGAGCGCCGCTACGCTTTCGACTATGTATGCGGCCCCGGCATGCTCCAGCTCCTCACGGCTGCCGTAGCCGTAGAGCACGCCGGCACAGTCCAATCCGAAGGCCCTTGCTCCCTCCGCGTCGTATTTCCGGTCCCCTATCATCAGTGTGTTTTCCGGCGCTGCATCGGGGCAGGAGCGAAGCACATGGGCTATCACGTCCGCCTTTGTGGGTCTGCCCTCGTCCATGGTGTTGCCGCCTACGAAGTCAAAATACCGTGCTATATCGAAGTGATCCAGTATCCTGTGGGTGAAGTCCTCCGGCTTTGACGTAGCTACCATGACCCGCCTGCCTGCGGCCTTCAGGTCACTGAGAAGCTCCGCTATGCCGGGATATATCTCGTTTTCAAATATGCCCTTTTCGGAAAAGTATTCCCGATAGTGCTTCAGCGCCTCCAGCGCCTGAAGGTTGGTCATGCCAAAGCCCTCCTCAAAGGAGCCTATGAGGGGCGGCCCTATCAGCCATGTAAGCGTTGTCCTGTCCGCAACCTCTATGCCCATCTTGCATAGAGCGTACTGGGCGGCGGAGGTAATGCCCAATGCGGGGTCCGTGAGCGTACCGTCAAGATCGAACAGAAGGTTTTTGAAGGCCGCGTTCTTATCCATTTGCTTTAAGCTCCTCGCGCCTGAGGTATTCCGCCGCCTTGAACAGGCCGAATACCGTCTTGCCGTCGGAAATCCGGTCATTCATTATCATATCTATAAGCTGGCACAGCGGCGTTTCCCGGTAGTCCAGAAACTCGTCCTCATCCGGGTGGGCATTGCCATAGCTCAGGCCCCTGGCAAGGTACACGTATATACGCTCCGAAAGTATGGCGGGGGAGTGTATGTATATGCCCAAAGGGATAAACTCCTTTGCCGTTACGCCTATTTCTTCTTTAAGCTCCCGCTTCGCCGCATCGAGAGGGTCTGTGTCGAAGGCCTCCAGCTTGCCTGCGGGTATCTCGGTCATCACCCTCTGCTGCGGGTAGCGGAACTGGCGCTCTATTATTACGCCGCCATTATCCGTGAGCGGCACCACGGCCACCGCGCCCCGGTGTTTAAGATAATCCCTCCGGGCGGTCTTTTTGTTGCAAAGCTCAACGGTATCGCTGTACACGTCGAATACCGGGCCGGAATACTGTATGGCGGAGGAAACCGTCCTTTCAAAAAGCCTGCTGTCGTCCATGTGACAACCCTCCTGCAATTCTCAGCAAAATCAATTATAGCATATCACGGCGGCGCCATAAAAGCAAATAACGGCACACTTTTTAACCTTTGGACAAAACCGGACAATAATTGTACCCGAGGAGGCAAATGCCTGCAAAAACAGCCAAATTTATTCCCTATCGCCGCGAAAATGGCGGTGCTAAAATCACAGCATACAGAAAACCGCATATACCGCAGGATAACCAAAAAATTACATTATTACGGAGGCACTATATGGCTAAATACCGCATACTTTTGGCAGACAGCAACAACCAGTTCCAGACCACCGTCAGGGATTACCTTACGGCTCAGGAAGGAATAGAAAGGGTGGACACCGTGAACGACGGTCAGTCCGCCCTGGACGCAATGAACAACAACCGGTACGATGTGCTCCTGTGCGATCTCATCATGCCGGGCATGGACGGCTTTGAACTCCTTGAGAGGCTTAACAGCGGCCTCGTGAAGGACGTGCCTGCCGTCATAGTGATAAGCGCCCTGCGTCAGGAGGAGATGGTACGGCAGGCCTGCACACTTGGCGCAAAGTATTACATGGTCAAGCCCATCGACCCCGATACGCTGTACAAGCGCATAATGGACATGATGGAGAGCACCTACGCACAGCGCTCGCAGGTCTGCGCCATAAGCCCCAAACCCCAGACTCTGGACGAGAAAATCGCCTCGGTATTCCTCATGATAGGTATACCCGCCCACATAAAGGGCTACCATTACCTGCGGGAGGCGGTGCGCATGGTATACTTTGAGCCTGCCCTCTGCGGCCGCATAACCAAGGAGCTTTACCCCGGCATCGCCAAGAGGTTCCAGACCTCTGCCTCTAAAGTTGAGCGCGCCATACGCCACGCCATAGAGGTGGCCTGGACCCGCGGGAAAATAGAGAACATCAACCAGATATTTGGCTACAATATCTACAGCAAAAACGACAAGCCCACCAACGGTGAATTCATAGCCCTGGTTGCCGACAAGCTGATCATGGAGACTGCCCGGGAGAAAAACGGCAGAAGCGAGATTCAGAATGTGATATAGGTGTGCTATAATGAAGAAAAACCTCCGGAGGCGCCCATGCATACCCTCAAGCTTATCCGCCCGACTCAGGAATACGCAGATCAGGTAATGGCATACCGGCAGGAGATGCTGGACAACGGCGACAGTCTGGATGGATGTGCCGCTCTGGAGGATACCAACAGCTACGCCGAATGGGCGGATTTTGAGGGGCGGCTCAGAGAGCGCTACGGCGAAGGCTATGTGCCATCCGATGTGTACCTGGCGGTGCGCAAAAGCGATGACAGGCTGGTTGGCATGATTGACTTCAGGCGGCCGTTGACTGAATTTCTGCTGCGCTTCGGGGGGAATATCGGCTACAGCGTGCGTCCTTCCGAGCGGGGAAAGGGCTACGCAGGCGAGATGCTTTCGCTGCTGCTGCCCAAGTGCCGAGAGGAGGGGGAGAACAGGGTGCTGCTCACATGCGACGCGGACAACGAGGCGTCCCGCCGGACTATAATAAAAAACGGCGGCGTGTTGGAAAACCTGGTTGAGTGTGATGCGGCTCTTAGCCGTTGCGGGATGATACAGAGGTACTGGATAACATTGAAGCCTTAAATCAAGGTGAAAAGGGGAGAGCCGGCCGGCTCCCCTTTTTTGTCCCCAAAAAGGGAAACACGGAATTCGTCTTTATGTGTAAAATAGTATCATTTTACTGCCGGCGGCAAAGGGCAGGGCAATAATAAATATGCGTCAAGGTTTTATTCTGAACTTGTTGTTAACACTGAAACTGTCTTAAACGCGTTGAAATGTGGATAACTATGTTGATAATGTTAGCAACTCATGTTATTAACGCCCACGCATACTCATTTTTTTATGCAGTATCTTCGTACAAGCGGCCGGAGTAAGAAACATTAAATATTATCACCCGTGTGTTTTTTACCTTCGTTTTTCGGGTGAATGGCCACATAAGCGGCCCTTTTGCATAATTGGCATACTACCCTCGTATGATTATATAACGATAATCTGTGCGAGAGGAGCAGGCATATGGAACTGATCTGGAAAGAGCTTCCGGGGGAGCGGATAATATATACAGGAGTATCTCAGGGAACCGTCGAGGGCGGCATACCGCTGCCGGAGGGCCGCAGCGCAAAGGAGATACTCTCGTATACCGGCGAGGTGGCTATATCTTCATCCAGCGCCAGGGAGGGCGAAATAGCCATAGAGGGAGTTGTGAGAATTGACCTCATCTGCATGGATGACAAGGTGTTTGCCTTCACTTCAAGCGCCCCCTTCACCCACCGCATAGCCGCGGATGGCGTGCGGGAGGGCATGAGGGCCGAGGTGCGCTCGGCGCTGCAATCCCTGGAAATAAACAAGGGGGAGGGCGGAATTACCCTCAACGCAGTAGCGGATATAAACGCAATGGTGACAGCATCAGGCGGGGCAAAGGTACTGGATGGAATAAGCGGCATAGAGGATGGGGAGCAGCAGCGGCAGGAGATGACACTCTACGAGCGGGCGGGGGAGAGCCGGGGCAGCTTCCGCCTGCGGGAGGAGATAGAGGCGCCCTTCGCCACAGAGGTGCTGTACAGCGAGGTACATGGGGCGCTGAGGGACGTATCTCCCGGCAAAGACGGAATATGCCTGGAGGGTACGCTGTACATATCGGCGCTGGTACAGAGCCGCACAGGGGCGATGAGCCAGTTAAGCCAGGCCATACCCTTCACTCAGACCGTGGACGGAGAGGCGCTGACTCCCATGTGGGGCGAGGTGAGGGTATCCGGCTGTCAGGTGCGGGGGGCTGAGGATTTTGGCGTAGTGATAGCGGATGTGGAGCTTACATACCGTACATGGGGCCGTGCCGGCGGCCGTTCCGATGCTGTGACGGACACATTTTCCCCTACCGTGCCGTTCGAATGCACACATGGGCTCATACGCACCTCCTCATACTGCGGATTGAGCACCCAGCGGCAGTCCATAAGTGAAAACGTAATGATACCCGATGGTATGCCCGAGGCGACCAGGGCGGTATACGCGACCGCACGGCCCATGGTGACGTCCTATGGCATAGAAAACGGGGTACTCACCGCTGAGGGGCTGCTGTTCACCCGCATATTATACACCGCCGAAAGCGGCTGCATATTCGCTTTCAATGAGGATATACCCTTCTCTGTGAACATGGAGGCCCAAGGCGCCACAGACGCCATGATATACGGAGTGGCGGCGGCCTCGGCGGCGGGAGGAGGCAGGAGCGTGGAACTGAACTGTACGCTCATACTCATTGCGGATCTGTACTGCACCGGCGGCTTTGAGGCGGTGACGGGTATTGAGGAGTGCTCCCAAAGATCCCCGCATCAGGGCATAACCGTGTACTTTGCCAGCGCCGGAGATACGCTGTACTCCATAGCCAGGGAGTACAATACCAGCCGGGCCAACCTGCTGCGCATGAACGACCTGCCCGAGGTATTACAGGGCGGCGAACGGGTGGCGTTTATGGGGTAAAAGGGGGATATCCGTCTTCTTTCTCTTTTCTTTTCATGAGAAAAGAAAAGCAGAAAGAAGCAAAGAGAAAAGAAAAGCAAATGGGAAATATATATAATAAATAAGACATAGGATTATGCGTATAAGAATATAAGAACAGCCCTGCCGTCTTGTGTACGGCAGGGCTGAGCGCTGTTTTATGTTTTGTTTTAGTTGGTTTTCCTTTGCTTACTTTCCTTTTTTAAAAGGAAAGTAAGAGAAAAAACACTACTTATTCTTGAGATACTCGTCTATAGCCGCGGCGGCCTTCTTGCCCGCGCCCATTGCCAGTATTACGGTAGCTGCGCCGGTAACGGCGTCGCCGCCCGCGAATACGCCGGGCTTGGAGGTAGCGCCGGTCTCGGGGTCCGCGGTTATCTCGCCCTTGCGGCCCACGGTGAGGCCGGGGGTGGTGTTCTTGATGAGGGGGTTGGGGCTGTTGCCTATGGCCACGATGACGGTGTCAACGTCCAGAGTGAACTCGCTGCCTTCCTTGGCAATGGGCCTGCGGCGGCCGGAAGCATCGGGCTCGCCCAGCTCCATTTCTATGCATTCCATAGAGGTGACATAGCCGTTCTCGTCTCCGTTTATGCGAACGGGGTTATTGAGCACCTTGAATATGATGCCCTCTTCCTTGGCATGGTGTACTTCCTCGCGGCGGGCGGGCATTTCGGCCTCGCTTCTGCGGTATACGATGTACACGTTCTCGGCGCCCAGACGCTTTGCGCAGCGGGCGGCGTCCATAGCCACGTTGCCGCCGCCTATTACAGCGGCGTTTTTGCCCACGCGGATGGGGGTATCCGTCTCGGGGAACTCGTATGCCTTCATGAGGTTTATGCGGGTGAGGAACTCGTTTGCGGAGTATACGCCGCAGAGGTTCTCACCGGGTATCTTCTGGAAGTTGGGCAGTCCTGCGCCGCTGCCTACGAATACGGCGTCAAAGCCCTCTTCCTCCATCAGCTCATCCAGGCTTATAGAGCGGCCGACTACCACGTTGGTCTCTATCTTTACGCCCAGAGCCTCCACATTCTTTATCTCCTCCCGGACCAGCGCCTTGGGGAGACGGAATTCGGGAATGCCGTATACCAGCACGCCGCCGGGGGTATGCAGAGCTTCGAAAATGTGCACTTCATAGCCCAGCTTCGCAAGGTCGCCTGCGCAGGTAAGGCCCGCGGGGCCGGAGCCTATCACGGCTACCTTCTTGCCGTTGGGGGCGGGTATCTCGGCGGGGGCGGAGCCCTTTGCCATGGCGTAGTCGGCGGCGAAGCGTTCCAGACGGCCGATGCCTACCGGCTCCCCCTTAATACCACGGACGCACTTGCTCTCACACTGGTTTTCCTGGGGGCATACGCGGCCGCAGATGGCGGGAAGGCTGTTGGTGGTCTTTATGATGGCGTAAGCGCCCTCGTAATCATGAGCGGCGATCTTTGCTATGAATTCCGGAATGCGCACGTTTACGGGGCAGCCGGAAACGCAGGGCATGTTCTTGCAGTTGAGGCAGCGGGAAGCTTCGTTGAGGGCCAGCTCTTCGTCGTAGCCCTGAGAAACTTCCTTAAAGTTCTTGTTGCGGATATTGGGCTCCTGCTCCCGGGCAGGGGTCTTCTGCAAAGTCATATTAGGCATATTATCTCTCCCCTCCTGTAAGATGGCAGAAGTGCTTTTCGTCGGAAAGCTTTTCCTCGGCCTTGTACATGCGGCTGCGCATGATGGCCTCGTCAAAGTCTACCAGATGGCCGTCAAAGTCCGGGCCGTCCACGCAGGCGAACTTGGTCTCGCCGTTTACGGTAAGGCGGCAGCCGCCGCACATGCCGGTGCCGTCTATCATTATGGTATTCATGGAGACGGTGGTCTTGATGCCGTATTCCCTGGTGAGGTTGCATACGGCGCGCATCATGGGCATAGGCCCGAGGACGAATACTTCGTCATAGCGCGTGCCGGCCTTGAGCTGCTCCGCAAGGGCCTCGGTAACGAAGCCCTTGTGGCCGTTGGAGCCGTCGTCGGTCATTATGTAGAGGTTCTTGCAGGCGCTCTTGAATTCCTCGGTGAGGATATACAGGCTGGTGCTGCGGAAGCCTATGAATGCATCCACGTCAGCGCCTATGGCGTTAAGGGCCTTAGCCTGAGGGTAAGCTATGGCAACGCCCAGGCCGCCCGCTACCACGGCGGCCTTTTTGCCCTTCAGGTGGTCAAACTCGCTGGCCTTGCCGAGAGGGCCTGCAAAGTCCATGAGGCAATCGCCCTCCTCCAGGAGGTCAAGTCGCTTCGTGGTGGCGCCTACCTTCTGGAATATTACGGTTGCCGTACCCTTTTCGCGGTCGTAATCCGCGATGGTGAGGGGTATGCGCTCGCCCTTTTCGTCAATGCGAAGCACAATGAACTGCCCGGGCAGGGCCTTCCTTGCGACGTAGGGCGCTTCGACTTCTATCAAAGACACCGTGTCGTGCAGACGTTCTTTTCTTACTATACGGTACATAGGCTGAACATCGCTCCTTTTAGATTTTTGGACATAAAGGTTGATAATATAATATCACCAATATGATTATAATAACGCAGTATGGCTGTAAAGTCAAAGCAAAACGCTTATTTTAACGTGCAAACCTCAGGCTTCTTCAGAGTGTCAAAAAAAGTGGCTGAACGCCACTTTTCCGAAAGTCTCAATAAGATTTTTTATCCTGTATGTAACGATAATCGTAGCGGTAGTCCACCTTTATATCCACGCCGAATATATCCTTCATAAGGCTCTTCAGCGCCCTGGTGTCCAGCACGTAGAAGGAGGCGCCGTTATACGCCGTGCCGCTTATGTACTTGCCCTTGAGCGTATGCCGCACAAGGCTTTCCCCCGGCACGAGATCCATGCCGAACACCGCCAGCGCCGCTATCTGCTCCGCCGTAAGGTCGGTATAGATGTAATCCTTTACGCTGAGGTATAATTTCGGTATGGAGGTCAGCCTGCTGCCCTCCCTGAGCTGGGTGAATATGGCGAAGAGCATACGCTGCTGCCTGTCAGCCCTGTCCACGTCGGTGCCGTAGCCCTTGCGGGCGCGGCAGTAGTCCAGCACCTGCTGTCCGTCCAGCCTTTGCACCCCTTTGTGCAGCACCCGGCCGTTGAGCTTTATCTCCCGGTCCACATCGTATTCCACGCCGCCCAGGGCGTTCACCACGGCCTTCAGCCCCTCCATGTTCACCCCTACATAGTGGGATATTGGCACCCCCATGAGGTTTTCCACGGTTTTTATGGCGTATTCGAAGCCGTCGCCCTCGGCGCTGCCCCCCTTGGCAAAGGCTGCGTTTATCTTGTAATGCCCCTTTGTGTTGTATATCTTGGCCATGGTATCCCGGGGAATGGATATGAGGTGGGCGTTGCCCTGCTCAAAATCCACCGCCAGCAGCATCAGCACGTCGCTGCGGAAGTTGTTTTTGCTGTCCCGGTACATCACGCTGTCGCTGTCGTCCCGCTCCGGGCTCTGATCCCAGCCTACCAGCAGTATGTTTACCCTGCTGCGCATGAAATCCGTATCGGCCTGCCGCAAAAGCTGCTCCTCGGGGCTGAGGGTAGGGGAAGGCAGGGGCTGCCCCGCCTGCAAAGGCGAGGGAGAGGGGGACGGCTCGGTAAAGGCGCGCATGGGGTCCCGGGCAATGCCGCTGTAAAACCTGAGCCCCAGGGCCACGCCGCCGCCCAGCAGCAGCAGCGCCCCGCACAGCAGAGCGTATTTCAGCCTTTTTTTCATATAATGAAGCCACCTCCCCTAAAAAGCGTCCTTACCTGTACAGTTTTCCTTAAAAGCGGGGAGAATTATTCATAAAAATACCGCCCGCTCATTGACATGAACGGGCAGCATGGGTATAATACTTATAGGGTAAGACCTAAACGGTCAGCCGTCTACAAATACGTATTTTCCCTAATTAAGGGAGTAACCGTCCTGTGGCAGCAGGGCGGTTATTTATGTCGGAACTTTATGATAGTTATCGTCTCTATTTCATGCTTGAGCGCAAGAATGAGCGCAATAATCAATTCCAGCATACTTCACACCTCCTTTCGGATGGTGTGCTGACCGCCGCTTGCCCTTAGTATTATACTTGTAGATATTATAATGCTTAGGTAGAAATTTGTCTATATTTAAGGATACCCTTATACCTGCTAACAAAAATAGGAAGTGAAGGGCGTCGACCCGGTCAAGTTTGGCATGGAGGTTCCGCCCCGTCTCCCGGGGCGGAACTTCCTCTGTGGTCGCAGCTTATACGGGCTTGTCCCATTCCTTTGGAGCGCTTGCAGCTTATACGGCTGAAAGCAGCTTTCAGCTTTTACGGAATCCCACCACCACGCCTTTATGGTTGGTATAAACGGCAAACTCTCAGTTCGGCATAGTCGGTCAGCGTCGCGTTCGCTTCTCGACCTCCTTGCCTCACTGGCAAGGCTTTTCGCTTCATCGCCCACCGGGCGCGCTCAAACCCTTGCCCCCCGGGGGTTGATAAGGGGGCGCACCCCCTTATGTTTATTCCGGCTTTGGCGACATGCGCGTCAAAACGGATGAAAAGCTGTGCTTTTCCTTCCCTGCATCCTATGCTGGCCGCGCCGTAGGCGCAAGCAGAGGATGAAAAAACATCGCAAAAGCGAAGCTTTCGCTTTTGCGAAAGGCTACGCCTGATTTGTTACAATTTCGTAACAAAAAACCCTTGACGTCCGTAACATTTGGTGGTAACATAAAGGCGTGCTAAGCGGAAGGGCGCGCAAAACGCGCTTCGCCCGGGGGGGAAACCCCCATCACTTGCAAAACACAAAATAATTGAAAGGGATTTAAAGAAATGAAGAAGATTTTCGCAATCGCTCTGGCTCTGGTCATGGTTCTCTCCATGGCTTCCGCCTTTGCATCCGCTTGCGTAACCGGCCCCTTCAACTGGTCGGCTACTGCTACTGCTGCTAACTGCGGCAAGGGTAAGGTAGAGGTTGTTCCTTTTGTTAAGGTCAACGACGGCTGCGGCAACTATGTATGGCAGGAGAACAACTGCGCCGCCGCTATCAACTCCGAGAACGTTTACTTTGCCATCAAGCTCACCGTTGAGCCCAAGGCTGATAAGGAATGGTGGGATGCTTCTACCCTGTCCGTTAAGTATAAGGGTCTGAACGGAAAAGACTTCACCGTAGGTTATGCTACTATCAATTTCGATGAGAAAGATGACACTGTGGCATACTACCTCAAAATGGATCAGACGGGTTGGATAAATGTCTCTGATTGGAAGGATATGTCCTCTAATAATCAGGCTGCCTACATCTTTAAGGCAATGGTAAACGATGCTGGCAAGGCTAAGGTTTGCGCTACCCTGAAGTCCAAGCTGGAGACTTATGCTGGTGGTATCGTTGGTAACTACTTTGTAAAGGTTACCGAGAAGGATGGCAAGCTGTTCATTGGCGTTTCCTCAAAGAATACTGATGGTACTGAAAAGGATCGTCTGGTGACTTACACCATCGAGAACGAGAAGGTTACCGCGATTAAGTGGGAAGCTGTTTGCGGTGCTGACGATTACAACACCATCAAGGCCTACTTCAACCTCGAGATCGGTACTCCTGTAAGCAGGGATGCCATCAACAAGAACTTCGGTTGGGACAACAAGGTCGAGTCCTGCTTCCAGTGGAGCAAGAACGGCGCTGCCATCACCAACCCCGAGTGCAAGGTCGAGATCCCCAAGACCGGTGACGCATCCGTCATCGCTTACGCCGTAATGGCTCTCGTAGCCGCTGCCGGCGCTATGGGTCTCAAGAAGTAATTAAAGCTAAACAAGCAATGGGGCGGCTCCGCCGCCCCTAAACTTGACTTCCGCGGGCGTTAGCACAGTCCCCCCATGTGGGGGGCTTTTTTTGTGCTGAAAGGGGCTTGCGGGCGTATAAGGTGCAAGCGCTCCAAAGAACGGGGGCGGCTGGTATAAGCTGCGACCACAGAG